>Ga0224554_1000899_pt1 | contig 21684 bp, 12 predicted proteins | sample 714S22024metaG_FD_180666 | JGI IMG/M metagenome (GOLD analysis project Ga0224554, IMG submission 180666) | Peat soil microbial communities from Stordalen Mire, Sweden - 717 S2 20-24 | ecosystem: Environmental > Terrestrial > Soil > Wetlands > Peat | place: Sweden: Norrbotten County, Stordalen...
CGGGTCGAGCGAGTGCATGAGCGCGAACACGCCGACGGCAAATAAAACCGGCGAGGCGAACGCGCCGAGAAATTTCAGGCGCGGCAGCAGGCCGACGGCGAGGCACGCGAGCGCGAGCGCCCAGAGCAGGAACGTGGCGGCCTCGTAAAGATTGTTGACCGGGCAGGCGTCGAGCGAGAAGCCGCGCTTGAACATCGCCGTGGTGTGCAGCGCGAAGCCGGCAAGCAGCAGGAAATAATTCGCGTGGTCGTCCTTGCGAAAGCCTTTGCGCCAGAGGAAGACCGAATAGACCGCGCTCAAGCCGTAAAGCGCGACGGCGAGCAGAAAGAAATGGCGGTCGGTGAACCAGGACATGAGATTAGATTAAACGCGGAAACGGACGGTGCAAGCGGCAATTCAGAAACGAAATTAAACGCAGAGACGCAGAGGCGCGAAGAAGGAAATAAAATTTGCCGCCTAACGTAGAAAGCTGAGCCACCGCCGACTCGCGACGTGAACCGCGATAGCGGAACTGACAGCGCCAACGGCGGTTGGCTCCGGCGACTTGTTAGGCGGCATATCTCTGCAATACCCCAACCGATTTAGGAAGGAGTCTGCTTGTGTGATTTTGTCGCGCGACGCACGGCCAATCCCACAACTGCGCCCAAAAGTGCTGCAAGGAACGCAGCCGCAAACGCAACCCACCAATTGAAGGAGGAAGCAGGCTGGCTAACAGTAATCGCTGTAATGCCGCCAGACAAACCTCCAACCAAGCCACCAATCAGACCTGCTCGTATTTTTTTCATATTTATTATTTCTGTTTTTTTGTGCTCTGCAAAATTCAATGCGCTCAATGCCGCCTAACGTAGAAAGCTGAGCCACCGCCGACTCGCGACGTGAACCGCGACAGCGGAACTGACAGCGCCAACGGCGGTTGGCTCCGGCGACTTGTTAGGCATCTGGGTCATGGTTTCTTCTAGATCTGCTGCTATCTCGAATAGCTAGAATGACTGCAATCAGCATCACAAGCAAAAATGTAAAGTGGAGTGCCGATGAACTAATCCCAGTCAGCGTGCTAAGGCTGCAATGAAAAGCTTCCGCAAATACTTGTGCTGCAAACAAAGCACACATCAGCCCCGCAAATGCTCGCGTCAAGCGAGACATCGAAACGATATTCGCTCCACCACGCTTAATTCTGCGCTGAAATGTTAGCTGACGCTGCGCCACAGCCGGAAAAAGACCGATCAGGATATAGATCGTCACCAAGCTCATCAGGGAGCCGAGAACCAATCTGAATATGTCTATATTTTGCATATGCTCAAAGATGCCTAACGTAGAAAGCTGAGCCACCGCCGACTGGCGACGTGAACCGCGATAGCGGAACGGCAAGCGCCAACGGCGGTTGGCTCCGGCGACTGGTTAGGCCACGTCATTTGGAATCATCAGTCTTGTGTGCCGCTTCCCACTCTTTGCGCTCGGCAATCATGCCAGCCAGATAAACCACGAGCATGGCCGACGCCGCAAGCTTACTCAGACCATCAAACCAACCTTTGGCAGTCCCAGTGGTAATCCAAGATAGAATGCCGAATACTCCAACGACTCCTAAAAGATTGGTGGTCAATTGTGAATACTTCGGCGCGCCCAAGCGAAACTTTTTCCCGTTGCTCAATTTCATAATGTTATGGTGTTCTGATTTGGTGATGTGATCAAGTGGCCTAACATTGTTCTTCGACCGCAGTGTGTGCACGACATCGTGCACGGCTGATTTCACTTTCGCCTTTATTTAACATGGTTCAATGAAAGCGGACTTGTGAATTTCCATCAAGAATTATTCGCAAGCAAAAATTTCAAGCCGCCGTGGAAATGGCCGGCTCCAGCGGCAATGAAACGCGGACGACGCCGGACCGTCCGGATTGCGGCGGGACGATTTCCAGCTTGCCGTGGTGCGTCTCAATGATTTTCCGGCTGACGGTCAGGCCGAGGCCGAGTCCCACGTTGCGCGTGGTGAAAAAGGCCGAGGGCACGCGCTTGGCGGCCTCGGCGGTGAAGCCGGAGCCGTTGTCCTGCACTTCGATTTTCAAATCGTGATGGCCGTTGCTGTCCTCCGTGAGCAGCCGCACATCCACGGTCGGCGACTTCGGATTCGCCTGCAACGCGTTGAGCATGATTTCGGAGAGGGCGTGCTTGAGCGCGGCGCGGTCACCGGTGAGGTTGATGGGACTGCCGGCATTTTCGTATTGCAACTTCGCCGCCTCGCCGGGCTGATGCCTGCGCGCCTCCGCGTAGGCATCCTCAATCAATTTTCCGACCGGAAAAGTCTGCTGCTCGATGTGGCCTTCGCGCGCGAGGAAACGCATCTGGCTGACGAGCCGCGTGACGCGCTTGACGCCGTCGGCGAGCGCGTGGTCGAGCGATTCGCGGAATTCCTTGTCATCGTATTTTTCCGCGAGCAACTGCTGGTGCGTGGAAAGCGGAACCATGGTGTTGCCGATCTCGTGCGCCATGCGGTCGGCCATGGATTTGATGAGGCGCAGATTCTCGGCCTCGACTTCGAGTTTCCGCAACTGCTCGGTTTGCGTGAGGTCCTCGGCGGTGAGCAACGCGGAAACCGGCACGGTGGAATTGCCGCGTTGAAATGGGACGACGTTGATGTTGTAAATCGTGCCGGGAGAATTTTCCGGCTCGTAACGGAACGGCCCCATCGCCGCGCCGGTTTTCAACACTTGATAAATTTTCGCGCCGAGGACTTGCGGCAGGTCGCTGAATTCCAGTTCGCCGGTGCGCAAATTTTTCTGGCCGAAATGACGCTTGGCGGATTTGTTCGCGTGCAGCACTTTCAGATCGCTGCCGACGACGATGCACGCGCTGCTCAATTCGCGCAGCACGCCGGTCATCATTTCGTTGTTGCCCGCGAGCTGGTCGTGCAGCCAGATGTTGCGGAGCGCAAGAGCGACCTGTTCGAGCAGGTGAAAAATCAATTCCAGCTCGGCGTTGGCGAGCGGCTCGCCGGTGACGCGCCCGTCGAAAACGGCGACGCCGACAATGCCGTTGCGGTCGGCCACCGGCACGGCCACCTGCGCGCCGAGCACTTCAAATTCCTTTTGCGTTCCGGCGTCGGCGCGGGCCTCGGCGCTGTCGCGGCGCAAAATCCGGCCGAGCCGGACCACCTGCCCGCCGATGCCCGAATCGAACGAGAGTTCAAAATGTTCGAGCAGGCCGGACGAAAGGCCGATGGCGGACGCGGCGCGGAGCCGGCGGCTGTCCTCCGGCGAAACGGTCTCGGCGAGCGGCCGGCACGGGCGGTTCAGAAAAATGGCGGCGCGGTTGACGCTTAGAATTTCGCGGAGAAACGACAGGAATTGTTTCAGCATCGCCTCGGCGTTCAGCGAGTAGGTGAGGATGGACGAAAAATCGCGCAGCACGTCGAGTGTCGGCGAAGGGTTGACCGGACGGCCTGGTTCCGGCGCGCTGGAAAAAGAATTTTGCGATGGCGTCGGCGCGGAAACGGCGGGTTGGACCGGCGCGGCCTCCAGCCGTTCCAGCAATGAATTCAAAAGCCGGGCGCGGACGGGCTTGGTCAGCACATGGTTGACGCCGTGCAAAAACGCCTCCTCTTCCCAGGCCGATTCGCTGGCGGAGGCATAGACGATGACGGGCGACCGGGAATCGTGCCGGCGGAGGCGGTCAACGGCCCAGACGATTTGCACGTCCAGCAAGTCGGCGTCCAGCACGCTCGCCGTGACCAGGCCGTGCGCGAGCAGCGGTTCGGCCTCGTCCACGGTCAGGCGGTGGACGACGCGATACTGGGCGGGATTCAGTCCCGCGCGGATCGTCTCGGCGAAGCCGGGATGACTGGATAAAACCAAAATGGTTTTCATCGCGCGCCGGAAGAAAAATGGTTGTGCCTGATTGCCGTCACTGAAGGTAAATAATTCCACAACCCCGGCCATCCGGTCAATCGAATCTTGACGCGGCAAGATGAATTAAGACCTTTGCAAAAGGAGCGCGGGCGGCCCGCCCGCAAGTTCAAAACCAGACAACACGCGGACGAGCCGTCCGCGCTCCAATTGCCCGCAGCATTTTGCAGAGATCCCGCGCCTGTCACCGGCAATCTTGGTGTCGCCGACAGATAACTTGCCCCCGCCGACAGAAACTTTTCCCTCCGCAAGACCATTTTGCTCCTCACGCGGGATAATTTGGTGTCTGCGTGACCGGCCTTGGTTTCCGGGAGACATGATTTGGCCTCTGAAAGGGGAAACTTGGTGTCGCGAGGCGGTTCATGGGTGTTGTCAGGCAGAAGATTGGTCTTTGACCGGGCAAAGTTGCCCTCCAAACTGGCAAGATTGGCCTCGCCGAGGCCAATCTTGCCGTTCGCAACTGCTTATTTTACAGCGGCTTGCTGTGTTTTTGCCGCCGCCTTGCCCGGACGCCCCGGATAACGGGTGGCGAGGTCGTCATGGATGTTGCCCGCCCCCGGCGCACCGTGGTTGGCCGCTTCGCCGGTGTTGTTGTAATAGGCAAGGTCGGCCAGCATGATTTCGTTGCCGATGACATTGAACGTGTCCTCCGCCTTGTCGGCGAGCAGTTTCAATGACGGCAGGAATTTGAGGAACTGGATGCGGGCGGTGCGGTCCTTGAGCACTTCGGGCAGGGCGATGAAGCCGGGGATGAACTCCGGGTTGCTGGTCATGTAACCGGCGCATTTTTCATCGAAGCCCACGGATTTTTCGCCGAGCAACACGCTGTTGTCGCCTTCGTCGCGGGTGAGGAGGAAGGGCAGGAGCGCCTCGATGGCGGTCAGGTGGCCGAGGATGTCGCTGACCGTCTGGTCAGGGATGGTCACGGAAACGCGGTTGTTGTTGTCTGACATGGTGATGGTCTTTCTATTTGTTGTTTTGTTGATGTTTAATGGGAGGGAAAACACATTCCCCCCTACTATGGATACGCACGAAAAAGGCGAATCTTTCAAAAAAAATAAAATATTTTCTAAAGGCGATAAATAGCTTGTAAAGCGGGTGGCAAGGGCGTAGAAAAGTCTCCGATAAGAGACTCATCAAACGAATGTAACAAAACCAAAAACCAATTTGCGTAGCTTTGGCTACGGGGCTCACTCGAAACCGCTAATTTCTTATGCCCAACGCAAACAGCCAGCCGCCCGGCGCGGCTTGGCGTGCTGTTTGCGTAGGCGCTTAGCGGTGCCTGAGTGAGGGTGCGTCGAGTCCGCGCCTTTCCGTTTCTTAAGTGCCGCAAGAAAGACAGAACATGAAAAACTTGATGAAGATTGCTGGCGCGCTTTTTGTTTCACTCCTGCTTTGGTGCGCTCCAGCTTCCGCGCAACCCGTGCCGACTTTTCCGGTCAATCCGTATCTTGACTCGTGGTCGTTCTACGACCCGACGAACTGGTTGAGCGATTTGAGCTATGCGCCCATTGGCTTCACCAACATTGTCAATGATGATTCCTGCTGGGCGTCGGATGACGGGGTTTTGGATTGCAACGGGCTGCTCATGGATTCTTCTGACCCGGCTTTCTTGAATTACAAAACGGTTGAAGACGATGGTCACACAAATCTCATCTGCTCCGCCGGAACCCTCTGGTTCTGGTTTTCACCGGATTGGGACAGCGAAAGTCAGGGCGGCGCGGGGCCGGGTGATTGGGGCCGGTTTGTGGACGTGGGCGCGTGGACGAGCAACGCCGTGTTTGGCTGGTGGTCGCTGATGGTAAGCCCGGATGGAAACAACATATATTTTTCCGGCCAGACCAACGGCGCGGGAACGAATTATCTGACCTGTCCGATTTCGTGGACGGCGGGTTCGTGGCATTTGGTCGGGCTGACTTATTCCGCCACCAATTCGACTTTGTATCTGGACGGTGAAGTGGCGACGAACGGCATCGGTGTCATTTACCCGCCGAACCATGGCGTCCTCACGAATGGCTTTTGGATTGGCAGCGACAGTTATTCCGGCACGCAACAGGCGCACGGCGAGTTTGTGGATTTTGAAGCGTGGTCGGATCAGTTCTTCACCATGAATTCCACGAATTTCTTTTCGGATTATTACCATGCGATGCTGCCGGAACTGCCCGGCGGCGGATTTTTCTCCATGGACAGCTTTTTCAGCCCGCCCGATTTTAGCAGCGGCGGCGGTTCGGGCGGCGGCTTCCCGAACATTTATGGCACAAACCTTTGGCTGTATATCGCGGGCATCCAGAGCAACACCGTCGGGCTATTCCTGATCAACACCGAGCCGGACATTTCCTACGAGATTCAATCCCGGACTAATTTGCTGCAAACGAATTGGTTTTCGGAAGGGTTGGTTTTGGGATCGGAAATCACGAATTTTACGGAAATGGACATCCCGCAGGGTAACCGCACCAACAACCTTTTCATGCGCATCCGGTCTTGGCAAAGCAGCGACGGGAGCGGGCTGCCGGACTGGTGGGAGTCGCTCTATTTCGGCGCGACGGCAGTTGACCCTTATGGCGACCCGGCGGGCGACGGTTGGAATAATTATCAGAAGTTTATCAATGGGATGAATCCAGCCAGTTTTTACACGCCGCCCGCGCCGCAAAACCTGACGCTGCAAGTTGACAGCACCGGCACGAACGTGACGCTTTCATGGCAAAGCGGCGGCGGCAATGTGAGTCAATATGAAGTGGATGAATCCGGCAGCGTGCTTGGTTATGTGTCGGCTTCGCAGACCAATTACACCACCAGCCTTGACCAGGTTTATTTCGGGACGGAATTTTCGCCGCCGTCTTTCAGCGTGACCGCCCTGTTTAGCAACGGGATTTCCAGTGCCAGCGCGACGGTTGATTTGTCGCCAGAAATGGAATTTGGGAATGTCTTGCTCGCCACCAACTCGCAGGGACAGCTTGAATTTGTGACGAGTTATTTGCCGCCGAACATTGCCACCGTCCGCCTTTTTTGGGTGACCAATGTTTTTGATGTTATCACCGGCGATGAAAGCGACAATGCCTATTACGACATACCCGCCACCAACATCGTCAACGGGGTCTATGTTTTCCCCAACAATGCTGCGGAGTCATTTATTTTGAATCCAGATTATTTGACGTTCATCGAACCCAAATACCAGTCCGGCCAGTATGAATTCGGGGTCGTTTGGAATATCAATCTGGGGTCATGGGTTAACAACTCGACCAATCTGAAGGCCAACCTGGATTTCCTGTTGCGCAGCGCGACGGTGAACCATCCGTTTTCGTATGACTCTTCGGTGTTGGAATTTCCCGACATTTATTTTAGCCGCGCCGGGGCGGGTTCGGATTATGAGTATTCGGGCTATCGCTATGATGATGGCTACGGCGGCTTGCGGATGGATGCCATGCAGCCGGTGGAAGAGAATTACCTGTGGCGCAACTTCGCCTATGTGGTGGGCGACTTGAGCACGCGGGCTGATTACGACACGGATTTGCAGGAGCGGCAGATTGATTCGTCGCCTGAATATCAGTTCACCACCGGCGACTCATTGACGCCGATTCTGACCGACAGCACGGCCTCGTTTTATTACTACCGTTCAGCCGCCTATCCAAGCTTTGAGCCGGCCGCCTACACGGAAATCGGGCTGGGCGTGGACGGCAGCGGCAAAGTGTATCTGCCAAGCGGCGTGAAAAACCTGTATGGCCTGTCAGTGGAGGCCGTGAAAAGTTCCGAGTCGGCGGAAGTGGATGCGGGCGCGTCCGCCACAGTGCCTTATACAGCGTTCGGTCCTTCATGGTATGTGGAGACGGCGGTTCCATCGCTGCAAACTGTGGGCTACTATTTTGCCAGCCAGCCGCCGGTGCCCGGCACGGCGGGTTTTTCCGCGACCAACACGTCGCAGTTGCTGATCACCGGCATCGGCCAGAACCTCACCGTCATGGGCTGGGCGAAGCAGGCCATCCTGAACGGCTACACGGACAAGTTTGCCTATCTGGAACAATACTTCGACAAAGCATACCAGATGAACACCAATGGAATGGTGACAACCAACCTTACCGGCTTTCTGGACGCCTATGGAGATTTTACGCCGACGAACATCGGCCCGGTTGCCTTGGTGACGATGCCGGATATTGACACTGGTGCGCGCGGCACTTGCACGGTCTATTCCGTCAGTATGCAACTCGACGCCAACCACGACGGCAACATGGACTTGTCATTTGGCGGGCCGGACAATACGTCGCAAGCCAACCCGATGAGGTTTTGGATCAATAATGACAACGATGGAACGGGCGTAGGACAAGACACTGACGCACCCAAACAACCCGACAGCACCAATAATGTCATTCAATCCATGCGTGATTTGGAAGATTTCGCCCGCTTGTGGATTTGCGGGATGCCTTCCATTGATTCGACAGAAGGCTATCAAGTGAGTTTGTATTGGCGGAATTATACAGGAAATCCGGCCATTAAAATTTTCCCCACTTATTCTGCCCATGGCGGCACCGAATATCTGACTGATTATACCAATGCACAACATACCGTGGGATATTCCACTTATGGCGAAGTGTCAACAAACTCGAATCTGGTGTTTCCTGATTTATTCTTCTACAACACCGGCAAGAAGTATTTTCTGTTTGAAGGCGTCACGGCAGGCTCCGGCGAACTGGTGATGAACATATCGCTTAATGGCAGCACGGTGGCCGAAACTTCCGTCTGGCTGGATTTGCATGACGTGAAAGATTTGTATGAGCAGGCACACGCAATTAACGTTACGTCCGTGCCGCCAAGCACCAACACCAGCATCTTCGTGCAAGATAAAATCGCGCCGACCAGTCCAACCGAAGACCAGCAGGTTATTATGTTTGTTCACGGCTTGAATGTCGGGGCTTGGGAATATCATAGTGAATCAGAAACCATGTTCAAACGGCTCTACTGGCAGGGCTATTACGGACGCTTTGCCGCTTTTGACTGGCCCAGCCCGCTTTTCGCCTTGATTCCAACAGACACAAATGAGATCAGCTATTTTGGATTTAACACCGGCGAATATGTTTCATGGCACAGTGGCGCTGCCTTGAAGGCTTACATTGACAATCTGAGAAGCCGGTTGCCGGGATATGCAATCAATCTGGCGGTGCATAGCTTGGGCAACGTGGCGGCCAATGAAGCCATCCGCGAAGGCGCGCAGGTGGATAATTACGCATTGATGCAGGCGGCGATAAGTGCCGGGGCGTTTGACGGTAACAATTCTGCATTGACTTACGATTATCTGGCGACGACTGCCAGCACCAGTCCCGGTGCAAGCGCACTTGGCGGTTACAACAATTGTTTTACCAACGCCACGCGTCGTGTGAATTTTTACAATGACGATGATTTCGCATTGTTTGAAGGGGTTGTTGGTGGCATTACGACTCATACATGGGAAGGCAACCAGCTTGATTACAAGCCGGACAGCTACGATTTTTTTCTTGGTTCCCATTATGTTTATTCATTTGACGGCACAAATTGTTTCTTAAGACAATACAATGGCATTGGAGGTCTTTTGAGCAGCCGCACATTGACGGAAGATTTTGAGAAAAAAGCCTATGTCGCCCGCTCGCGCACAAAAGCGGTGGGCGCAGCAGGTTTGAAATACGATCCGTTTACATTAACAGGAGGATTGATTTCTACGAACATCAGTCTTCAAGATGCCAGCTTGGGATTTGTCGGGGGCGCACAGTTTGGCGATGTGCGGCCAGAACATAGCGGTGAATTTACTAAGCCAATTCAAAATACAACCCCATTTTACTTCCAGCTAATGAAGATGGGATTTCAACTACAACCACAATTAAGCCCATGAAAACAAATAGAAAAAACTTCGCTACGTTACTTGTCTGTATAATAGTCATTTTGATTTTAATTTGGCTATTGCGAAAGCCTGAAACTTTACCTTCACTTCAAGAACCGCAGGCAATTGTTCAAACAAATGCGTTGGTTAAATCCGAAACAGCTAACACTCCAGTGCCTACGTCTGTTGCTACAACACCCTCGAATGAATTTAAGGAAATTCAGGCACATATCGAGCAGGTTAAAAAGGAAGATGAGCGACTGATAGCTTTGGCACAGTCGCCATTGCTTTATTATGGAAAAGTGGTGGATGAAAGTAATCAGCCAATTGTCGGCGTGCAAGTGTCCTACACCGCGCACGCGGTGACCGAATCACGGGAAGAAGTATTTAATCCTGGAACAGTCACGAGCGATGAGCGCGGCATTTTCAAGATTGACGGAATCAATGGGATTGGTTTGATGCTGCAAATATCGCACCCAGATTATTATCCATATCCAGAAAACTCTACAGGCTTTGACAAACGTAGCCGTCCAAGAGATGGAATAGTTGAGGACAGCGAAGCCCATGCGCGTATATTTCGTATGCACCACAAAGGCCATCCCGCATCACTTGTTCATCGCACTGATGGTGTAAATGTGCCGCTAGATGGAACGCCAACTCCATTGGTTTTACGGGGAAGTGATTACAATCAAACAATCGGGCAATTGGTTGTGGAAGCTTCTGGAGCTCCACCACAGCGGTATGATCAGCAGCCGTTTGATTGGGACGCAAAAATTACCGTTCCGGATGGCGGCTTGATCGAATACACAAATTATTTCGATTTTATTGCGCCCAACACTGGCTATCAGCCGTCAGTCGAATTTTCATTTCCCAAAGGCACAATCGGCTGGACTGACATGGCATCAAGAAAATACTTTGTAAAATTGCCATCGGGGTATGCACGGCTAAACATTTCCATTGGCGCAAAGCGCCCGCTTTTTTTCTCGGTGGAATATGATTACAATCCAGACGGTTCGCAAAATCTTGAACGTGCGAGATGAATTACACCAACAAGTTCGCCTTGGCATTGTGGCCTTGCCTCGAATTGGTGGACAGTGTTCGGGTGATTGTTCCAAGCTAAAAATCACCCGCTGGCGAGCAGTTTTTCCCAAAGATTGTCATTCAACAGCGCCTTTTGGAGAAAATCATTTTCGGACGGTGAAGCCGCAGCAGCTTCGGGCTTGAGCGGCAGGCGCAGCGTGAAGGTCGTGCCGCGTCCGGGCTGGCTCTTGGCCTCGATTTTTCCGCCGTGATGGTGGACGATGAAAAAGCAAGCCATCAGATTAATGCCGTATTCCGACGGCGCGCCGCTGCTGACCACGAACGGGTCGAAAATCACGCTCAACGCCTCCTGCGGCAGGCCGGGGCCGTTGTCGCTGATTTGCAAAACGACTTCCGGCTTGGCGGCGACGTTCTGCAATTCCGCCGTGAGGGAAATTTTGCTGCCGGCGGGCAGCATCGCCAGTTCGTCCTTGAACAGCAGTTCAAACAGCCGGGAAAATTTCGCCTTGTCCGCGTGCAACGCCGGAAGCGAGCCGGGAATTTTATTTTCAATCTCGATTTTCCGCGCGGCGAACTGTTCCTTGAACATTTCCAGCGCGGTGCCGACGGTGGCGGACAGGGAAACTTCGTCGGCGAACTGCGTCGCGGGATTGTTGTCCGACGAGGTCCGCAGGTCGGCGAGCAGTCCGTTGATTTTTTCGATCTGCGACTGGACGTTCGAGTGGTAGTCCTTCCAGAAATCAGGGTTGCGCAGGCCGTCGAGGTTCGCCTTTTCCTCGGCCATTTTTGACGGCGCGAGGTCGAGGAAGGTTTTCACGGCGACGAGCGAATTTTTGATGTGATGGCTCAAGCCGGCGGCGAGCAGGCCGAGGCTGACGATGCGGTCGGCGATCATCATGTTGCGCAGGACGGACATTTTTTCGTGGAGCAACTGGTCGCGCTCGGAGGAAACCATGAAAAATTCGAGCGCCTGCCGGAGCGTCAATTCGAGTTGCGGCGGATCCCACGGCTTGTGGACGTATTTGTAGATCGCGCCGCTGTTGACGGCGGCAATCGCGGAGTCGAAGTCCGCGTAGGCGGTGACAAGAATCCGCAGGATGCGCGGGCGCAAATGCCGGGCGCGCTCAAGCAGCCAGACGCCGGTTTCGCCGGGCATCCGCTGGTCGGTCATCAGGAGGCCGATCTCGTCGGCGCGCTGTTCGAGCAGCTTGAAGCCGTCCTGCGCGCTGGCGGCGGTGAACACGCGGAAATCGTCGCCGAAGGCGCGCTCGAAATATTTCAGCGATTTTTCCTCGTCATCCACATAGAGGATGGCGAATTTTTTATAGTCGTAGAGATTGTCCATGTCAGATTTTCAGCCCACAGGCTGGTTGGTTTTGACGGGAAATTCCAGCGTGAATTCGCAGAATTTTCCCAGCTCGGTCTTCACTGAGATTTTCCCGCCGTATTCCTGCACGATGCTGTAGGAAATGCTCAAGCCCAGGCCCATGCCGGCGCCCACGTCCTTCGTGGTGAAGAACGGGTCGAAAATCTTGTCCAGGTTTTTTGCGTCAATGCCGCTGCCATTGTCGCGGATGGACAGGATGCTCTGGCCGTTCTCGACGCGGCCTTCGATCCAGATGGTCGGCTTTTCGCCTTCGGCAAAATTTTTTGTTTTCAGCGCGTCAATTGAGTTCTGCAATAAATTCAGCAGCACCTGGATCAACTTGTTTTTATTGGCCCAGATGGTCTGCTTTGGCGCGAGCTTCTGCTCGATCTGCACGGTGTCGCGCGACTCGTTGCTCAAAAACCGCAGCGCGGGCGTGATGACTTCGGCAACCGACACTGGGTCAAGCATGTCGGTGTTGGGATGCGTGAACATCCGCAAATCGGAAACGATGGCCTGCACGCGCTTGAGGCCGTCCTCGACATCGGTGATGACCTCGGCGTAGTCGGCCTGCTGTTCGGGCGCGAGGTGCCTGCCTTTTTTGCGCAGGGTGAAAATGCCGGTCGTGGCAAAGTTCAGCGGGTTGTTTATTTCGTGGATGATGCCTGCGCTCATGCGGCCCAGCGACGCGAGTTTTTCGGATTGCACGAGTTGCATCTCGTTTTCCTTGAGTTGCTGGAGGCTCGCTTCGAGCGCCTTGCGGCTCTTGTCCAGTTCGCAACGGGCGACAAATTCCCGGATCCGAACGCCGCTGTGATAGTATGAACCCGCGATGATGGCAATTCCGGACGAGGTCAGGAAAAACAAACCGTCCACGAACAAATGCCCGTCAAATGGATGCGGGGAAAACAAACAGGCGGCCACATAAAGCGCCAGAACCAGCAGGACCGAAACGATGCTTTGCCACAAAGTCCAGTCCAGCACCACGGCGACCACCATCAGCACCAGTGTCAGCCCCGCGTAATACCACGACGCGGTTCCTTCGGTCGCATAAACCATCCACGCGATGCTCGCCGCCGGAAAAAACAACAGGACGAGGCCTTGGAAGTGATAATATTTTCTTCCGATACTGGTTCCCAGAACGGGATAAAATGCCGCCATCAAGGCCGAACATAGCAGTCGCAAAAGAAAGAATTTGAAAGCCCATTGCGGATAAACATAAAAATCCAAGAGGCCGAAGAGCGGCACCATTATAATTCCGAAGAAACAGCCCAGCCGGGTTTTGCGGATGGTGGTTTCCAGGTCATACTCCCGATAGGCGGCGCGAAATTCTGGAGGGATGGATTGCATGTCAGTCGGGTTTGCGGATGTGCAGGAACAAATTCACGGAGGTTGGTTCGGCGATGACTCGGGTCGTTTCCCGGCAGCGTTCGGGGGCGAGCGATAAAAATTCCGCGCTGTTCCGGTAAATCAACTGCCAGTCCAAAATGAATTCGATGAAATGGCGGAATGGTTTCGTGTCGGTCATGTTCGCGATCAACATCAGCCCGCCGGGCGTGAGCGAATCATACCAAAGCTCCATCAACGCGCGGCAGGTGTCCGGCGCGAGATAATCGAACAGCCCCGCGCAGTAAATCAGGTCGAATTTTTCCGCGTCGGCGCTGCGGCGCTGCGTGCGCTTCAAAAGTTCATAGACGGAAATCTGCTGCGTGCGGATTTGCGTCTGCCGGGAAAACTGGCGCTTGGCTTCGACAAGTTTTTGCCCGGCATAAAGCAAAGTTTCCTCATTGAAATCTATCAGCGTGAAATCCGCCTGGTTGCTCAACGGCGTTTGCCGCAAAAAATCCTGGACCTCGCGCGCCGGCCCGCAGCCGACATTCAGGATGCGCGCGATTTTTCCGGCGCGGGCGGCGCGGGCGGTCTCGTTGAGAATATTTTCGCCCAGATGCGCGACGCGGTTGCGGACGGATCTGGCCGGCCACTGGCTGACCAGCAGCAGATGGATCAACTTCTCGAAAAGCGAGCGGCCTTCCGGCTGGTTCCGGTAAATCATGTTCATCATCTCGTAATCGCCCGCGTAGCCGATGGGCTTGTGATAAGTGCGATGGCCGAATGGCGAACCCAAAAACAATTTGTGCCAGTGCTGCCGGACAAAATCCTGGTGCGCGCCGCGCGCCTCCGGCGGCAGGGCGCAGATGATTTCCTCAAACCGTTCGTGCCGTCCGTTGAACGCCGCGATTATTTTCGGCGCGACGGCGTCCAGAATGGCGTTCTCCAATTTAATTTTGTCAGCCTGTTCTTTCAGGCCGAATTCCAATTCTTCCAGCCAGTGCCGCACGCCGGTGAGGTAGGACTCGACATCGGCGACCAGCACTTTGAACTCGGACGAAATCTGATAATTTTTCTGCCACGCCTGAAAAAAGGAATCGTAAGCTTCCTGCAAATTGCCGCCCGCTTCCGGTGCGGGCAAAAAATAAGCCGTGTCCGGACCGAGGTTGTCCAGCTTGGCTTCGCACAACAGCGCGTCGCCGGTGTGGATGACGCTGCCGACCACGGCGCGGCCAAGATAAATGACGCGTTCGCCGGCGGTGATCTTGAAATTAGCCAGCACTTCCGAAGTCCGCAGCGTCGCCGCCAGATTTTCAGCCTCGAACGTCGCCACGTGGCGCGTCAGCCGCGCGAGGCGGGCGCGTAGTTCCAAGCCGTCCGCCGTCTGGAAGGTGACTTCATTTTTGACGGCGGCTGGAGATGATGGGACAGCTTGCGCCCGGCCCGCCTGCCCTTCAGGCGGACGGACGGTTCGGCTGCCGGCGTGGCCGTTGGATTTGATGACGAGGCTCATCTCGCGGCCAGAATGAAACATTTTCCGCGCCAAAACAACGGCGATTATTTGGCAAGCAAATCAAACTTCCGCAGTTTTTCGAGAAGAATGGCATTAAATTCGGCTGGTTTCTCCAGCATCAGAAAATGTCCCGCGCCGTCCATGACGACATATTCCGATTGCGGCGAGAGCGAGCGGACGTAATTTTCGTAGCCGTGGTTCCACCACGGAGTCGGGGCGTTGATGACGATGACGGGCGCGCTGACTTTCTGCAAAATCCAGTCGGGCTGGTCCGGCGACAGCATGGCGAGCATCCCGCCGAGCATGACGTGTTGCGGCGTCGCGAGCATTTCGGAAGTCACGCGGTCGCGCAGCGCCCCGGTTCCGGGAACTGGAAAAAATGTGCTGATGAATCCCTGCGCGTGTTCGCGATAGTGCGGCGATGCGAATCCGCCAACGAGCGCGCGGCCTTCTTCGGGCGTGCCGGAAAGCCGGCACAGCAGTCCGTCCACGGAAACCAGCGCGGCGATTTTTTCCGGCGCGTGACGGTGAAGGCGCGCGATGACCGCGCCGCCCATGCTGTGGCCGATGAAGATGGCCTTGTCCGCCTTGGCATCGCGCAGCACGGCGAGCACGGCCCCGGCGAAAAAATCCATCGTGTAATTTGTCTGCGGCTGGTCGCTCCGACCGTGGCCGGGAAGATCAATGAGAATCAGCCGCGCCTTGTCCGCCAGCGCCGTAATTTGTTCGCGCCAGAAACCGAGATGGCATGACCAGCCGTGGATGAAAACGATGGTGTGGCCGCCTGCGCCGGCGGTGACGTAATGAATCCGGTTCGGGCCGTGCGAAATAAAATGCGATTCGCCATCGGCCACGGTTGCGGGGTGCACATTTTTGGTCATGCCAAAATCCTTCACTGGTTTTGACCAGCCGTAGGATGCTACGCGGATGCGGGCGCGCCCGCAAACAGTTAGTTGCGTGGCCGGTGGAATCGCGGCTGCCGGAATTCCCGCGTGACAGCCGGCGATTGGTGCGGCATTGTCAGGTGATGACAACAGCCGAAGCCGCACGCCTGCTTGAACAATTTCGCGCCGGAAAAATTTCGGCGGAAAAGGTTCTGCACGCATTTCAAGCCGCGCCGGTCGCCGACCTGGGCTTTGCGCAAGTGGACACGCACCGCGCGCTTCGCAAAAATTTCCCCGAGGTCATTTTTGGCGCCGGCAAGACGCCGGAGCAGGTGGTCAAAATCGCGGCGAAACTTCTGGAGCACGGCCAGCCGGTGCTCGTCACGCGCGTCACCGCCGGGCACGCCCGCGCGCTGCGGAAGAAATTCAAGCTCGCCGTCCATCACGACCTCGCGCGCTGTGTGACCATTGAGAAAAAACCGTTGCCGAAACGCGCCGGCTTCATCGCCGTGGTTTGCGCCGGCACGAGCGATTTGCCGGTGGCTGAGGAAGCCGCTGTGACCGCCGAAATCATGGGCAACCGCGTCGAGCGCGTTCACGACATCGGCGTGGCCGGCCTGCACCGGATGCTGGCGCGGATGGAACTGCTGCAAAGCGCAAATGTCATCGTGGCGGTCGCCGGCATGGAAGGCGCGCTGCCGAGCGTGCTCGCCGGACTGGTTTCCAAACCGGTTATCGCCGTGCCGACGAGCATCGGCTACGGCGCGAGCTTTGGCGGCATCGCGGCGCTGCTGGCCATGTTGAACAGTTGCGCGAGCGGCGTGACGGTGGTGAACATTGACAACGGCTTTGGCGCGGGCTACGCGGCGTCCCAAATCAATGCTTTGGCCACAGATTTACACAGATGAAACACAGATACATTTCTGAAACAGCAACTTTTTCCATCTGTGCTCATCTGTGTTAATCTGTGGCTAAAATAAATTTCGCATGAAAACGCTTTATCTCGACCTCTTCAGCGGCATCGCTGGCGATATGTTTATCGCGGCGTTGCTCGATCTCGGCGTGGACGCCGCCAGACTCGAACGCGAGTTGAAGAAGCTCAAGCTCGACGGCTATCATCTGCACATTTCGCGCGGGCAAAAATCCGCCATCGCGGGCGTGAAGTTTGATGTCCACCTCGCGCATGACCACGAACATCACCATGACCACCCGCACGATCATGGGCACGAGGAACAGCGGAATTTTTCCGAGATCAAACAACTCATCGCGCGCAGCAAACTTTCAGCTTGGGTGAAGCAAAAATCCATCGCCGTCTTTCAGCGCATCGCCGTGGCAGAAGGGAATATTCACGGCCTGCCGTCGAACGAAGTCCACTTTCACGAAGTCGGCGCGGTGGATTCCATCGTGGACATCGTCGGGGCAGCCATCGCGCTGGAACTGCTCGGCAAGCCGCGCGTGTTCGCTTCGCCGGTGGTTGAAGGCACCGGCTGGATTGACTGCGCGCACGGGAAATTCCCCGTGCCCGCGCCGGCCACCTTGGCGATTCTCGGCGCACGAAAAATTCCTGTTTCCCAATGCGAGGAGCCGCATGAGTTGGTCACGCCCACCGGCGCGGCGCTGCTGGCGGAATTTGTCGAGAGCTTCGGTGCGATGGAAAATCTCGTCGCCGAAAAAATCGGCTTCGGCCTTGGCACGCGCGACAACAAAACGCGGCCGAATGTTTTGCGGGCGGTGCTGGGAACGCAGTCCAAAGTCCAAGGTCTAAAGTCCAAAGCCGGCAGCGCCAGCCAGCCTTCAACCTTCAACCTTCAGCCTTCAACCAATTTAGATTGGGAAACGGATCGCATCGCCGTGCTGGAAACCAATTTGGATGATTGCACCGGGGAAATTCTCGGCAGCTTTGTGGAAACGGCTTTGGCTGCCGGCGCGCTGGATGTTTTTCACACGCCGATCCAAATGAAAAAAAACCGCCCTGGTGTTTTGCTGACGGTTTTGTGCGCCGAAGCGGACGCGGAAAAATATTCCGAATTGATTTTGCGCGAGACGACGGCGTTCGGCGTGCGGAAAACGATTGCCGAGCGGCGCAAGCTGCGCCGGGAATTTGCCGAGGTGAAAACCGCGTTTGGAAAAGTCACCGTGAAAATTGGCCGGCTTGGTGGTAAAGTGGTGCAGGCTGCGCCGGAATTTGAGTCGGCCAAAAAACTGGCTGCGCAGGAAAAAGCACCGCTGAAAGCTATTTACGAAGCGGCGGTGCAGGCCGCAAAAAATTTGAAGTGATAAACGAAACCAACAACAAGCTGGAAAGATTGCGGACGTTGCTGAAAAGCTACGGCTCGTGTCTCGTGGCGTATTCTGGCGGCGTGGACTCGGTGTTTCTCGCCCGTGTGGCACATGAGGTTTTAGGCAGCCGCGCGCTGGCGGCCATTGCCGATTCGCCGAGTTTGCCGCGGCGCGAATTGCTGGAAGCGCTGGACATCGCGGCGAAATTTTCTTTTCCCGTCCGCGTCCTCCACACGCAGGAATTTGCCAACGAAAATTACACGGCGAACCCGGCGAACCGCTGCTATTTTTGCAAGCACGAGCTGTTCGAGGAATTGACGCCGCTGGCGCGCGCGGAAAATTTCGCGGTGATCGCCTACGGCGAGAACGCGAGTGACGCCGGCGATTTCCGGCCCGGCGCGCAGGCGGCGGCGGAATTTCAAGTGCGCGCGCCGCTCAAGGAAATTGGTTTGACGAAGGCGGAAATCCGCGCGCTGTCCGCGCAACTCGGCCTGCCGACGGCGGACAAGCCGCAGATGGCGTGCCTGAGTTCGCGCGTGCCTTTCGGCGAAACGGTGACGCCGGAAAAACTGCGGATGATCGAGCTGGCGGAATACGCGCTGCGCGACCTCGGCTTCCACGACGTGCGCGTGCGGCACCATGAATTAAGTCCAAAGTCCAAAGTCCAAAGTCCAAAGTCTGGCGACAACAACCTTCAACCGTCGCAGAGTCTCGCCCGCATCGAGCTGGCTCCGGCGGAAATCCCGGCTCTGCTGGTGAACGGAAAGCTTTCGCTCGTGGCGGAAGAGTTAAAAAAAATCGGCTACGCGCATGTCACGCTGGATTTGCAGGGCTACCGGCGCGGCGGCACTGGCGGGGGATCTCTTCAGCGGAGTGCCGCCCTGGATTTCCAAGGGTGATTCGGGGTGTGCCACATCGAACATGGCTGTCTGGGTGCGGGGATTGCGAGTGAAGAGAATTGGCAATTTACGATAGGAAAATGCCAATAAATGGCGAGCAAATTTCCAACACATTCATTATAAATTTTTTTCCGCTATGAAAACCACCAATCACGTTCCACGCATTCTTTTTGTTTTTGCACTTACCATGGCATTATTCAGTTCGGCGATCCGAACTTTTGCCGACACCGTCACTCTCCATGACAATGGCAACGGCACTGTCACGATGTCAAACTCGCTGGTGTCCATGACCTTCAGCAAGACCGGCGGCGACGTTTCCTCGGTGATCGCCGCCGGGATGCCGGGCGTCAACCTGATTGACTCAAGTCATGATTTCGGCTTGAAGCTGTCGCACATTGGCAGCGGCACCAACGATTACTGGTGCACGATTAATAGTCCCAACAACCCAAATTATGTGGTGGTGACCAATACCGGGCAAATCGTGGACGTCATGCTGGATAATCCCACCGCCAGTGGAGACGCCGGGCTGTTTCCCAATGGCATCTGGGACTGGCAAATCCATCATGTGATGCGGGCCGGGGAGTCGGGTTTCTATACTTATCACGTCTGGCGGCACACAGCCAACCAACCGGCGGCCTATTACACTGCGGATAGCTGGCAGGGAACCACTGCTGCGATGTTTGCTTGCTCGACGAACTCCAATGGCTCCACGATTGACGCTTGGGGTTTCTCGGCGTCGGATGTCCCGGCTGTGTTGAACATTGGGGCTGAACCGCCCGGAGGCAATTCAAAAGGAGTTCCCGGCGAGGATGAAATCCTGCCCTACACCAATTATTGGACGCAACGGACCTCAGGGTATTACGAGCCTGGCTGGCCGATCTACACGCAGCCGTGCGGCCTGACGTCAGATCTCCATCCGGTTTGGACGAAGTATGACTATAGCAGTTATGAGGGGCCTTCCAACACCTACCGCAACACCTGGGGCACGGCGACTGATCAAGCCGGAATCTGGACGATTCTGGGCAGCTTTGAGTTCATTAATGGCGGCCCGACCAAGCTGAAGGGGGGTATGTCGGGCAACTACATATACAATGACGACGTGGAGGGCCACGGCTTGGGCGCTGGGGTTGACAACCCGGGGGTTGCCGCCGGCGCGGTTTGGAGCAAAATGGTCGGCCCGTTTTTCATGTATGTCAACACCGGCACCAACCATATGCAGTTATGGCAGGACGCGACGAACATGGGCGCGCAAATGGTGTCCAACTGGCCTTATGCGTGGGTGAATGAGACCGAACAGGTTTATCCGCGGCACCGCGGCACCGTCACCGGCACCATCAAGGCCGAAACCGGCGAGTCCACGGCCAACGCGGTGGTGATTTTGGGCGACAGCACTTACACGAACTGGATGTGGCAGGGCGCGACGAATTTTCTGTTCTGGACGACGGCGGACAGCAACGGAAACTTCAGCATACCCAAGGTGCGCCCGGACAAGTATATGTTGTTTTCGTATGTGCCGGGAATCTGGGGCGAATTGCAAGTCTCGAACATCGTCGTGACAGCCGACCAGACCAACAACTTGGGCGTCGTCAGTTGGAATCCGCCGCATTTGCAGCAACGGCTCTGGCGCGTCGGCTCGCCGGATCACACGTCAAAAGAATTTCGTTTTGGCAACCTGGCCAAGCAATATGGTTTGTGGTGGCGTTACCTGACCGAAAAGGGCACCAATGATGTGAATTTCACCATTGGCAAGAGCGTGGAATCCAACGACTGGTATTACGCGCAGTGCGAGATGTTGATCACGCCGCAATCGGGCACCAACCTGACCGATCACACCCAGACCAATTTCAGTGCCATTTACCCGGTCTGGAATGTTATTTTTAATCTGACCAATCTGCCGCCGACGAATGTGCTATGCACCGTGGCATTGGCCGGTTGTAATGGCTGTTATTTTTATCCGTATATCAACGGGGTCAACAGAACGCCGAACATCTCCGGGTTTTCCGATCCGTCCAAAGGTGTCTACACCACATCGGGCGACGACGTTTATCGCGACGTGGTGCAGGTGGGGCGGTATCAGTATTATCAGTTTAGCTTCCCCAGCAGCGATTTCGTTGTCGGCACCAATACTTTTTCCATCCACATCCGGCAGCCCGGCAATTCCGGCACTTATACCATAACCAACGTGGATGAGGGATATCCCGATCTGCTGATAGGCGGGCTTATTTACGATTTCGTGCAGATGGAAACGGGACCGCAAGTGTCCAGCCAAACGCCGGCTCCGCCGACAGGCTTGGGTGCGACGCCGGGCAACAACCAGGTTGCCTTGAGTTGGAATAGTTCATCGGGCGCGACGTGCTATAACGTGAAACGTTCGACCACCAGCGGCAGCGGCTATGCCACGATTGCCAGCCATGTTACAACCATCAGCTACACGGACACGACGGCGGTGAACGGGACGACGTATTATTATGTGGTTTCGGCGGTGAACAGCTCTGGCGAGAGCGCGAATTCCAGCCAGGTCAGCGCCACGCCCGAACCGCCGGCTCCGCCGACGCCGACGGGCTTGGCCGCGACACCGGGCAACAACCAGGTTGCCTTGACTTGGAACACGTCATCGGGCGCGACGAGCTACAA
>Ga0224554_1000901_pt1 | contig 21648 bp, 17 predicted proteins | sample 714S22024metaG_FD_180666 | JGI IMG/M metagenome (GOLD analysis project Ga0224554, IMG submission 180666) | Peat soil microbial communities from Stordalen Mire, Sweden - 717 S2 20-24 | ecosystem: Environmental > Terrestrial > Soil > Wetlands > Peat | place: Sweden: Norrbotten County, Stordalen...
ACACTATAGCCAATTCGAATACATGGGATGGCGCCGCGACGCACCATGTCGTAGATAGCGGTTCTACCGAGACTAATCAGTTCGGCTAATTCGGCCACAGTTATTGCATGGTCAAATGAAGCAACGCGTTCTAATATGGACATTCACTCTCCTTATTATTTCTAATTTGTGAGTATGTTTTGGAAATTGTGGTCCTGCGTCGCTGCACCACCGGCCTGTGCTGCGCCATACCTTTGGGTGTGCGGTTCTTGGTCAATCAGCTAACCGATTCACGATGCAGGCATCTGAGCGCCGTCCTTGCGGTCGTCATTTCGAGCATTCTCTAGCGATGCAGATGGAAAGATGGAGATGGGCTGACAGTGGGATCGACGTGTGTATTTCTGAAATGCGCTCAGTTGCAGAATCCCGTTGCAACTACAAAGCTATGAGAAGCATCGGCGTGTCACTGGCGGCGATCAGAATGTCAGGGTGGCAGTCGGGTGGCCAGGATGCGGGAGTACCTTCACGCGTGGCTGAGATACACCGGTTGCTGTCGCCGTCGCTGCTACCCACCCTAACTAACGATGGATGTCACCGTCCGTTATCTGATGGACCTCAGACAAGTCTCCTTTCAAGGACGATGATCCGGTCGCTAATGGTGTTGTCCCGCAAACAGCAACCATCAGAAGGGCAGTTCGTCGTCAGAGGTGCTGTTGACCGGCTTAACCGGTCTGAACTTCGACCGAAGAAAGCGGCAGCAGCGGCGGAGATAGACGCCAAGAAGCCACTTCTCTGCAGCCCACCGTCCCCAATACTGATTTTGTGCGGCGATTCTGGAGTCGAGGCTAAAGTCGTTCTCGCTGTACTCCTCGCTTGGGCAGGGCTGCGATGCGTCGGAATCCTCATCTAATTCGTATTCGTTCATTTGGATCCTTCCTTTGGATGTATTGGGTTGCATTGCATGATTGCCGCCGCTTGTGGCCTGTGAACCGATGTGGGCGAGCGCTGAAACTCTTTCGTCGACAGATTCTCCGCCAACTCCAGACGATTGAAGCTGCGACGCACGCTACCTTCGATGACGCTCGAGCAAGACCAGCAGCCGGGGCGGTAGGGGTTCGGCAGCTTCAGTCAGTCCGAGAAGCCCGATGAACCGCCAGGAGATTGTGGCCATTTGGCGACGGCGCGCGATTCCAAGTTGCGCGCATATACGGCCGTACTGCAATTCCAATACAGCCGCATATCGGATGAGATCATCACCTTGTGCCGGCAGCCTGGGCTGTTTCCCCAGGACACGGATATTCACGAGCATCCAGAGAACTTGCTGGAACACGGTCATGCATGTCCTTCTGTTTCAAATGAGATAGATGGGAGTGGGTGGAGTGGAATGGATGGGACAGAGCTTTTTTCCGGGGTGACCGGCGAGGCAGTGTGACGGCCAACATGACTGAGATGCCAGTAGCAGGATGCGACTAAAACAACAAGCTCACATCCAATAGACGATGGACACTCTTGATCTTCCCCCAAGCGCTACGCAGCCCGCATCCGCCACCAGCGGCGAAGAGATTCGCTTCGGCTTTGACAACACGTATGCGCGGTTGCCGGAGCACTTCTACGCACGATTGGAGCCGACGCCGGTTGCGGTGCCGCGACTAGTAAAGTTGAATGTGGCGCTGGCTTGGGAACTGGGACTCGATGCGGACGCGCTGGTGAGCGAGCTGGGCGTGGAGATTTTGGCCGGGAACCGCGTGGCCGAGGGGGCCGAGCCCGTGGCGATGGTCTATGCCGGGCACCAGTTTGGGTATTTTGTGGCCCAGCTCGGCGACGGGCGCGCCAACCTGCTGGGCGAGGTGGCGGGGCGAAATGGCGCGCGCTACGACATCCAGCTCAAGGGCTCCGGCCGGACCCCTTTTTCGCGCGGGGGCGATGGCAGAGCCGCGCTTGGACCGGTCTTGCGCGAGTACATTGTGAGCGAGGCGATGGCGGTGCTGGGTGTGCCGACCACGCGGGCTTTGGCCGCGGTGACGACCGGGGAGTGGGTGCTGCGCGAAACGTCCCTGCCGGGAGCCGTGCTAACTCGGGTAGCGGCGAGCCACCTGCGCGTGGGCACCTTCCAGTACTTCGCGGCACGGGGCGATACGGACGGTGTGCGCACGCTGGCCGACTATGCGATCGCCCGCCACTATCCCCAGGCGAGGCAGGCCGCGCAGCCGTATCGCGCACTGCTCGATGGCGTCGTCGCGCGGCAGTCGCAGCTGATTGCGCAATGGATGCTGCTTGGTTTCATCCACGGCGTAATGAATACGGACAACACGTCGATCTCTGGCGAGACGATCGATTACGGCCCCTGCGCATTCATGGAGGCCTACGATCCGGCCACGGTCTTCAGCTCCATCGACCACGGCGGGCGCTATGCCTATGGCAACCAGTCCAGTGCGGCGCTTTGGAATCTGGCGCGGCTGGCCGAGGCATTGCTGCCGGTTCTGGCGCAGGAGGCGGGAAGCGAAGAGGCCGCTTTGGCTGCCGCAAACGAAGCGCTGAGCGCTTTTGATCCGCAGTACCAAGCGGCTCGTATGGCCGGGCTGCGGCGCAAGCTAGGCCTACGCACGGAGCGCGAAGGGGATGCGGATCTGGCTGAGGATCTTCTGCGGCACATGGCAGCCAATCGCGCTGATTTCACGTTGACCTTTCGAAGACTGTGCGAGGCCGCGGCCTCGCCGGAAGGCGACGCGGTTGTGCGGGCGTTGTTCGCCGACCCCAGCGCATATGATGGCTGGGCTGCTGGTTGGCGCAGGCGTCTCGACGAAGAGCCAGCAGAGGAGCAGGTGCGCGCTGCATTGATGCGGAGTGTGAATCCAGCAGTCATTCCGCGTAACCACCTTGTGGAGGCAGCGTTGGATGCGGCAAGCCGGCAGCAGGATCTCCAGCCCTTCGAGAATTTGCTGGACGCCGTCTTGCGGCCCTACGAGGAGAGACCGGGGCTTGGGAGGTACGCAATCCCTGCCCGCCCCGAAGAGGCTATCCTGCAAACTTTCTGTGGAACGTAAGATGCTGGACAGGGGCGACGATAGAGCTTTGCAGCTTGACCAGTCTGCGTTTGCCAATACCGAGCCATAGGAGAGCGTGCCCTCTTGGCCAGTAGATTTGATACTCGGCGATTTGTCGAAAATCCAGATTGGAAGACAGAGAAAGCTCGCGCACTCAAGACGAAGCCGGAGTGATGACTCCTGATTGCGCAGTTGACGGTGCAATAATCTTCCTGCTCTGCCTAATTTGGGCGCCAAGTGATACTGTCACCTTGGGTATCTATGCACTGTTCGCCTGACATCTTTGGCTTGGCGGAACCGGGAGAAGGATGAATGGCGTTTTCATTGGATGATCTAGTCAAGGACGGAAGGCTAGAAAGGCTTTTTTCCAAGAACAGCCGCGATTGTGCTCTACAGCTTTGGGTGCTGCAGGTAGAGTCCGACGACAAGATCGAGAACCGGCTCCTCTACGGACGGCTCCTTCCCTACAACCACTCCAGCAACACTTGGTCCGCCCCTGAGGACGACCATTTTGAACGGGTGGGGGGACATAGGGCACAAATCATTCGACTTAGTCTGTACATCGAGAGCACTCAAACTGCGGCGTTGCTCAATCATCTGAGCGAAGGCCACACCGTGGCGCGCATCAGCGAGGACTTGAAACTGAAGCTGTCCCCGAAGCTAGCCGGACGGGTCGGAACGACAACGCTCAGTTCACCCCTGGTCTATCGCCCGGTCGCCTACCTGCTGAATCGAGATGCTCGAGATCCAAATGCACCTTTGAGTCCACACGGAAGCGCCGGCGCATTCAGTGCGTCTCTGACTCCAACCGATAAGATTGCATTGCTTCGCACTGGATCGGATTTTGATGAGGATTTGGCAACTTTTATTGTTAAACAGCTTGATTTCGACACTGGCTTGGACTTCGGCGACAGAGATCTCAACCGATTAGGTGATTTGGAGCTGTTGGTTTTTCCGACTCTGGACGACAGCGAGCGGGAACTGTTGAGCGTGGGTTGGAAAGTCAAACCGGAAGTTCTTGTTGTAAAGCTGAACCCGATTCAACTCCCGCGCTACAACAAATTCCACGTCCGTTTGAGCGTGCTCAACGCCAGCCAACTCGTTCACTCGAGCATTACAACTGTCAAATGTATCGAGGGTGGTGAATTTGAGTGCGAGTTCGAGGTGCCGGAGCAATTGCGCACACTTGTTGACGAAGCGGAAGTCGAGATTTATGGATCGGCAGTCGACGACGACCGAACCAGCACGCTGTGTTGCAGATGGAGGATCGGCTATGTACGGGAAATCACCGTCAACGCCCATCTGGTCGGACAAGGAGGTGGCTCTGTTCAGTTTGGCTGGCTCGAAAGGGTGACTAAATCTGCCGCCGCTTCGCAAAGGCTACGGGCAGCTCAGACCATCAATCAGGGAAGCATGGGGTTTTCTACTCACGTGGGAAACCGCAAGGCCGATCCGTGGGTTCCCATTAACCGTGATGTCCGGTCACTATTTGCCCGATTGCACCCTCCGCAGTCGGACGGACGTTTCTTTGACCGTCTGAGCGATGGCGACGGCTTGGGACGCTTGGAGTTTGTGGAGTGGGTAAAGAACCTCTTGGTTAAACACCAAAATCATCAGGTCATTATTTTTGATCCTTACTTCGAGGACGCAGGCGTTGGACTCGTCGTTCCAAACGCGGGGAGGCACGGCGATTACGTCATATTTACATCGCTGCCCAAGCCCGAAGTGGAAAAGGCCACATCTGTAGAGATTAAGACTCGAATCAACAATCTGCTGGCGAGCTGCGAGCAACTCAAGCCTTTGATGAAGGGGGTTAGATTGCGCGTGTATGGTCTGAAGGACGGTATGCTGCATGATCGATATTTCCTAATCGTCGATGGGGACGGCTTGCCAGTTGCCGGCTTCAATCTCTCGAACTCCATCCAAAAGGCAAATGAGAAATACCCTCTACTGATTACACCGATTCCTCCTGATGTCTTGCTCAAGGTGCACAAATACGCGTCCAGGCTTCTGACGCAAGCATTTGAATCGTCTTCTAGTACCGAAGCCAGTACTTCAAAAGTGCAGCTACTCTTCGACTCGAAAGCCGCGCTCGCCGCCTCACTCAAACGCATTGAGCCGTTGAAGTTTCTTGACAAAGGTCTCGCAGGCGATGTTCTGGCCGGGTGGACCGGGGAGCAGTCGCTTCGCGGGTTAGAAGGCGACGCTCTGAGGGAAAGGATGAGGAACTTGGGTTTGCTGAACGAGGAATCGCTCGTTCTACAGGATGTCCCTGGCCTCAAGGGCTGCCTGAATCAACAGGCAGGGGACTTTACCAACTTCAGCGCCAAATGGGAAGTGCTCGGCGAGATCCTGGCCAACTCGCACGCAGGGAATATGATTCACGCTGTCGAGCTGTCGGCGGAAACGGCCTTTTTGACCTTTCTGGCTGATTTTTTGAGCAGTTCATTTAGTCGCGCACATAACAACGAGGTCGATGCACCACTCGCGCACGTCGCTAGCACCTACTTCCTAAAGCCTATTGAAACATTACTGGCCGCATCCCAAAAGCCTGAGCATTTTTTCCATGCCGCTAAGTACGTCGCCTTGAGCTGGTCGGAATTCTTCGCCGTACAAATCCTGTGGCATCATGCTCCAGATGCGTTACTTTCAATAGCAGAAGGGCAAGCGGCAACAGTGCAGGAGGATAGTAGACAGTCCGATGCAGTGAAGCTTTCCTTGCTGAGTCAAATCGTGAGTGATCTCGCGCTTGGAGTGCAATTCGGACTTACCGACGTACAGCGGGACCGACTGATTCGCAGCCCCAATGGCTTACTTAAGTGGATGGGGCTGAATTTTCTCGAATCGCAACTCCAAAAGCCGAACGGCGTGCGCGATGTCGTTCAATATACGGCGTCGTTCGATCATCGCGAAAGGATTCAGGTGCTGGGTTGGTTGACCCAACATTTTGCGGGGCGCCAGAATGGCGAGACTGTTTTTCAAGGTCTGATTGATTCTCTCCATGAGGTCTTACCGCCGGCGATAGCCGCTGAAGACGCTAGTCTCTTGGTAGATTCGATGCGTGGACATATGCGGACCCTTGGCTGGGGTGAGCCATGGCTTTATCGAGACGTAATATCTCCTCTATTCGTAGACGGACGCATTTCAGCGGATGACCTTTGTAGTATTTGGGTAACGGAGCTGCTCACTGCTTGGGAGCAGGCCCTTAGGGATAAAACAGGCATCTTCCAAAGGCATGTAGAGGGGAGGGTCACAGAGGTAGCCGCATTTCTGTTCGGTCATAGCGGTCTTCAACAGCAGAAGATGACCGTAACAAAACTTCAAGCAGTACTCGCCAGGGTTCGACGAGATGTTCAGCAGCCTCTTGCTAGTACATCGAACTGGAACAAATGGAATATATCGATAGTCGTCGCTATGTGGATTTTCGCTTTCACGAAGTGGGCCACGCACTTCCTGGTGAAGCCCAGTGAAATTGATGCAGATCTCGAACTACTTTCAAGCGACGCACGTTTCATTGCCCTCGTCAGGCCGGTAACCGACTGGCAGTCAGACCGAGGTGTAGAGCCAGCGCTTGCCAAGTTTATAGAAGAGGTCGGGAGTATCTGAATCGCTTGCGTGTCAGGCCCACGGTTCGAAACCACATCGGCGAGTTCTCAAATGGCGACAGGGCAACTCGCGTTTCCAGGGCTGACTAGCGTCGAATCACGCATTGGCGATTTGGCAACAAATGAGGGAATGTGCCCCGAGGTGACGTGCCAATTTTTATCCCGGTGGGCGTTCGTAGCCCATGAAGGGTCGGCGGCGTCGGTTCGATCTCGTCTCTGTCACCACTACTATCACATCCTGCACACCGCAGTCAGGGGGCTTATTCTTCCAGCGGAAGCTTGGTACAGCCATCTCATAGCGGCGGCGTCAATGCCGATGTCGACTAAGTCCGAAGTGACACAGTAAAACTCTTCGAGGGCAGAATAATGGCAGGGGCTGGCCCTTGGTCCCGAATGAGGATGAAAATCTGATGCGTCGCGTCAAAGGCTTCAGCGGTGCAACTCCGCAGTTCTCCATTGCGGTCGGTCAGCTTGATCTTCCGAGACGCTGTCATCCTTCTGTTGACCGGCACAATGTGCCCCAGGATGTGTGATTGACTGATCGCGGAGCCGAAGCGTTCACCGTCAAAAACTCCATGAAACGAAGTTGTCGGGATGATTCGACGAATTTCGGCAGTAAACTTCTTGCCCTCGCCGATGATGACCGGCTCCAGAACGAGGAGACAACAGACGTGTGGACTGGTTGATACATACCTCCGGAAGGCAGAGTAATTCGAGGCTCCGTACTTCTTGGCGAGATCGATGGGTACACCCATACCGAAGGTCGATTGGTGGGCTTCGTCCGCAAACACACTTCCCTGAAAAAGAACCTCTGCGGCAAAGACATTCGCCTCGCGCTCGAACAGGTCGGTGATGTCGGGATCAAGGTTTTCCTGGCAGTCCTGCATCAACGAATAGGCACTTTTCTGGTGCGGAAGGAGGCCATGTCCAGCTTCGTGAAGTTTGATGAAGGGTATACGGATAGGCGGAGTTCCCTTATCGATTAGAACGACTTTTTCTCCGGGATGGATCATTGCCAGAATCTTGCTGAGGGCCGACTTGATCGTGGTTATCTTAACCTTGGCAGAACGCATGAATTGGGCCAGGACGCCCTCATCCAGAAAGTCGTCGTCGACGACCGTCAGTTTGGCAACGGCCATTAGTCGATCTACGGGGGTCGGGAAGATATGCAGGGCCGACGCTTCCTTCAGGAGAAGCGCCGCGTGCTTTTCGACCGTTGCCATTTGACTGGCGTCGAGGGAGCAATCGTTGGGGCGGGTCATTTCTTCCGCGTTTTTCGAATAAAAGCCAGGTATTCCATTAACGCATCCTCCTCTTCTTTACTGAGATCGCCGATGGCAAAGGTGGCGACCTTTGCCTGCCGACGGCCTCTCTCGGTTACGCCTGCGGAGAAGTACCCCGCCCTGGCCATCAAATCCTCGTAAGAAGTTTTGTAAACACTTGCGAGAGCGTGGAGGATATTCGGCGATGGCTTCGCGATCTTGTCGTTTTCGAGTTGGCTGAGATAGGCGTTTGAAACCTCTTTGTTTGTCGCTTCTTCCACTTGCCGTAGGCTGAGGCCCGAGGCGGTGCGCAAACGAGCGAGATGATCCCCGAGAGTGGATTCGGGTGATCGGCTACCGCCGACCTTATTCATGCAATTCCTCCAAACCGTATCAGATACGTTCGCTCTCATTCTGCACCCAATTGCAGATGTGGTCAAGCACTGCTAAGTGCTTGCTTGACAAACTTAGCAGTGCTCGATACATTTGTGAGGAAGGCTGCGGTAAGGGCCCGGATGCCGGAGAAGGGGAAAATCATGAGTGATGAACTGGAACGGGCAGAGGCCCACCTACACAGCGCTGAAGCTGAACTGCACCAGGCTGAACAAGAAGAAGCAGCAGCGGTCCGGAAGATTGAGGCCGCTGTCGAGGAGATCAAGGAAGTTGAAGAGGACCACGAAATCCACTTTACTGTTGACGGCGAACCCCACAAAACGGACCGGCGGGAACTGACCCCCGACGAGATCATCCGCAAGTTCGGGGAGCGAGATCCGTCTAAGAACTATCTCGTGCAAATCGTCGGAGGCCAGAAAGAGAGCTACCAGGGCAAGGGGCATATCCCAATCAAAATGCACGATGGGATGCGCTTTCAAATCCTCTGTATTGGTCCGATGACGGTGTCCGATGGTACCTGCTAGCGCATCACTTACCCTCTTCATGAGCGGGCTGCGAAGCTTAGGCTTGCAGCCCGCGAAGCTCCCGGGCCGCAGCGACTGCGTCGTCTTCGACTATCTTGTCGAGTCGGGAAGATTCGCAGGTAAGTCCGTGCGCCTGGGCTTCATCGTGCCAGCGGACTTCCCAAATACTCCGCCGACCGGTCCACACGTTTCCCCGCATATTCACGCGTTTTGCCAGGGCGGTGTACATCCGACCGGCGGAATCCATCAACAACACGCTGTTCCCTTTCAAGCCGAAACTGGAGGCCAGTGGCAGTATTGGTCGCGACCCTTTCCTGGCTGGGCAGAGGAACGAAAGACAGTCGCTGTTTACATGAGCCATATCTGGCGTCTATGGGATACCCAATGAGCAGAGCTACACATAGTACCGCCATGACGGGCTTGACCGAAATGACGGCTCATACGCATCTTCTGCGGCGAGACGGGCAGGAAGATCTTTGCTTCGCGCTCTGGTTTCCGAGCGAAGGAAGGAGCCGCGGAACGGCTTTGATCCAAAAGCTCCTCTTGCCACTGCCGGGTGAGCGAACTGTCCATGGCAATGTGAGTTTCAACCCGTCTTTTCTTGAACGGGCGTTGTCCGAAGCGACGGCCTGCGGCGCAGGGGTGGCTCTGCTGCATAGCCATCCCAGGGGTCGGCGCTGGCAAGATATGAGCCCAGATGACGTGACTACCGAAATGGGAATCGCGGGCTCCGTCTTCGGTGCTACTGGCCTGCCCCTCGTAGGACTGACGCTGGCTGGCGACGGTGCATGGAGCAGCCGCTTCTGGCAGCGCACGGCTCCGCGCACCTATACGCGCTTCGACTGTGCAACTGTCCGCGTGATCTCAGATGGACTTCGTCTATCGTACTGTGACAGATTGGCTCCGCCGCCTGGTTCCACCGCCCAGCAGGTACGCACGGTGGCAGCTTGGGGACAGGAAGCCCAGAATGACCTTGCGCGGTTGCGGGTAGGGATAATCGGGGCAGGCAGTGTGGGTGGCATGGTGGGCGAGGCTTTGGCACGGATCGGGTTTGAGGACGTGATGGTGATCGACTTTGACCGGGTCGAGGAACACAATCTTGACCGCCTGGTCTATGCAACCCGTCCTGATATTGGCCGGCTCAAAATAGAGGTCATGGCGGAACATCTTTCTGCCCGTGCGACGGCTGAGACTTTTCATATCGAGCCTGTTTTAGGGGCCGTATATGAAGAGGAAGTATTTCGCGCTGCGCTTGATTGCGATGTTCTGTTCTCCTGCGTGGATCGCCCGTGGGGCCGCTACATACTGAACTTGGTTGCTTACGCTCACCTTATCCCAGTTTTCGACGGCGGCATCTCGGTCCGAATGAATCGTCTCGGTAAAATCGCAGGCGCGGACTGGAAGGCGCTAACTGCCGCTCCGGGGCGGCAATGTCTGCAATGCGCGGGGCAATACGATCCGGGACTTGTCCAAATGGAGCGTGAGGGCTTTCTGGACGACCCGGCTTATATCGAAGGTCTGCCTAAGGACCATGCGCTCAAATCGCGAGAGAACGTGTTCGCGTTTTCGATGGGGTGTGGAAACCTGCAACTCCTGCAGATGCTTGCAATGGCGGTTGCCCCCCTGGATCAACCGAATCCTGGAACGCAGCTCTACCACTTTGTCGGAAACGCGATGGAGGAGCCAACGTTCGGACAGTGCCACCCTGAATGTCAGTTTCCTAAATTGACTGGGAGGGGAGATCATTGCGGCGTAGAGGCCCTGGCTCAGTAGACCAAACGTATGATTTGATCTGGCGATAACAGGCCAATGGACTCATTGACCCGACCCGATGAGCACCCAGCGAAAACAGAATCGCTCGGCGAACACTCCATGCACGACGGGTGTTTCCAGGGGACAGATTCGGTTCGATCGCACTTGGTAGCTATTCTGTATAGGACTTCTCTGTCTCCGATGGCATTCGATCTCGTAGGCTAGCTCCCGACTCACACGATAAAAGCGATGCGTCCGCTTGTTTCGCAGTTCCATGCCGTTTCCACTTCGCTCAGCGGGACACCTTCGGCTTCAATTCGGAATTCGCCCGGCACAATGGCGCTCATCAGTCCGCTGATCGAGCGGATCAGTCCGGCATACGAGACGCTGCCCAAACCGCTGCCCATCAATTTCAGTCCGGAACTGCGCAGCGCGGCTGCTGGCAGCGGGATGGCCTTTCCCGGTGATCGATCCGATCTGCACAAAGCGGACGGGCGGCTCGCCGTCGACCGATCCGTGACCGGTGATAGCGCCGATGAGGCTCTGAGCCGATGCACCCCAAAGATAATCCAGAATCACGTTGACGCCGTGTTCCTTGATCGTGCGCCGAAAGCTCTCCGCCAGCTTCTCCGGTTCCTGGTCCAGCGGAATCGCGAGGTCGGCGCCCAGCTCGGCAAGCGGCGTCACGCTGGCCTGGTTGCGGCCGGTTACGATCACTGTCTTTGCGCCTAGGTATTTGGAGATCTGAATGGCGAGGCGGCCCGCGACGCCGGTCGCTCCGTTGATCAGGACGGTTTCGCCGGCCACAAATCCAGCGCGCTCCGTCAGCGCCGCCCACGACGACATTCCGGGATTGGCCGCCACCGCCGCAGTCAGGTCGTCCAACTCATCCGGCAGAGCGACGCACAGGGAGCGATTCACCACCGTCCGCTCGGCCATCGATCCGTAGGGCGCCGCCGGAAAGGCAAAGTAAACGCGCTGCCCATCTTCAAGCCATCCCACGCCGTCCACGCCTGGCACAAAAGGAAAGCTATTGCCGCTACAGTAGTGCCTGCCGGCGGTAATGCTCTTCGTAAGCGGCGCGAGCGCCGCTGCATGGACGGTCACCAGTTGCTGCCCGGCCTGCGCTACTGGATCCGCAAACTCTCCGTAGCGCGGCGCACGGCTGTAGCTTTCAACGATTGCGCTCTTCATGAACGAAAATCACTCCTGACCATATCTTAGATTCGCGCCCGGCCTGTGGGATGCGGCTACCTATACGTCCCAGGTCCGGTGAATCGCCACACCAAAGCGAAGACACGATATGATTCCAGCAAAGTCTGACGTACTTCTCACCTGCTGTTTCGGTGAGACCTGAAGCGCCTGTGGCGCATCGGATGGTGAGAGGAGAATCGCCGATGAAAAAGCGAAAGCTGGGATCTGCCGGGCCTGAAGTGCCCATGATTTGCCTGGGCGGCAACGTCTTTGGGTGGACGGTGCCTGAGGCGGAGGCCTTTCGCCTGCTCGATCAGGCAGTCGATGCCGGGTTGAACTTCGTCGATACCTCGGATGTGTATTCGAGCTGGGCCGCGGGCAACAAGGGAGGCGAGTCGGAGAGCATCCTCGGCAAGTGGTTTGCGAGTTCCGGCAAGCGTAAAGACGTGATCCTGGCGACCAAGGTCGGACTGGAGATGGGCGAGGGCAAGAAGGGCTTGAAGCCGGCCTACATTCACCAGGCGGTGGAGGATTCGCTGCAGCGGTTGCAGACCGACTATATCGACCTTTACCAGGCGCACAAGGACGATCCGGAGACCCCGCTGGAAGAAACACTCGCGGCCTTCGACGCGCTGGTGAAGCAGGGAAAGGTTCGGTTCATTGGCGCATCCAATTACAGTGGAGCGCGGCTGGCCGAGGCCTGGGAGACGAGCCGCAAGCATGGTTTGGCAAGCTATATCTCGCTGCAGCCGCACTACAATCTGATGGAGCGCTCCGCCTTCGAGACGGAGTTGCTGCCCGTGGTTGAGAAGTACCAGATCGGCGTGATTCCCTACTACTCGCTGGCCGGTGGCTTTCTGTCCGGCAAGTATCGCAGCCAAAAGGACACAGAGAATATCGCACGCGGGGCAACAGTGCAGAAATACCTGAACGAGCGAGGATTCGGGGTGGTTGCGGCGCTGGATGAAGTGGCTCATGCACACGGATCGACGCCGGCGCGCGTGGCGCTGGCCTGGCTGCTTGCGCGGCCGGGGGTTACGGCTCCGATTGCCAGCGCGACGAATGAGTTGCAATTGGCCGATCTGGCCGCAGCCACAACGTTGAAGCTGGATGCCGAATCGATTCAGAAGCTGAATGCCGCGAGCGCTTGAACGGTCGCCGCAGAACTGTGAATGGCCATCGGCGTCTGGCGCGGTTTCTGTGCCGTCCGGGCTCTTAAGCGACCCGGCAATCGGCCGGAATGCGGCTCTGGGCTCGCCCCGGCCAGCTCCGTCTATGAGATTTTACGTCAAACCGAACGCCATCCCGGCGACATCGGCGTTTGCCAGGACTAGCGGGGTAGCTGCCTAAGTACAGTGACCACTACAGGCTGTGGTTTTGTGTCTTCGGGGGATAACTAAGACGGCGGCGACTTTGTTGTCGGTGTCGTAGTTGAGGAGCTTGACGCCGGAGGTGGAGCGGCAGGCGGAGCGCACCGTTTTGGTGTCGTTGCGAATGATCTTGCCATAAATGGCTGGTACCCGTCTACGTTCTAGTAGGCTGCCGTCCATCCTGCGGACAGAGCTTCTGCTTGTTCCAACACTGTCAGCGTGGCCTTCTCCTGCTTGTCCGGGGGATAACCGTATTTCCGAAGGATGCGCTTCACCAGAACCCGCAGGTGTGCCCGGACATTCTCACGGACGGTCCAGTCAATGGTCGTGTTCCGGCGCACTGTCTCCACCAGTTCGCGAGCGATGGTCTTGAGCGTAACGTCGCCGAGTACCTTGACGGCGCTGTCGTTCACTTCCAGGGCGTCGTAAAAGGCAACCTCGTCCTCGGAGAGGCCAAGTTCCGCACTCTTTGCTGACTCGTCGCGCATCTGCTTGGCCAGGGCAATCAGTTCCTCGATGACCTGGGCAGTCTGAATTGCACGGTTCTGGTACTTCCGAATGGTGCCATCCAGTAGTTCCGAGAACAGACGCGACTTCACAACGTTACGGCGGGAGCGGGTTTTAATCTCATCGTTCAGCAATTTGCGCAGCAGTTCGACGGCAAGATTCTTTTGCGGGAGGTGGCTGACCTCGGAAAGAAATTCATCCGACAGGATTGAGATGTCGGGCTTCTTGAGCCCTGCCGCGGCGAAAATGTCTACAACCTGATCTGATACGACCGCCCTGGAGATGATCTGCCGGATGGCGGCTTCCAGTTCATGCTCTGGCCGGGACTGTTGGCTTACTGCCTTCGTGAGTATGGCTCGCACAGCCTGGAAGAATCCCACATCGTCGCGAATCTTGATCGCCTCTTCGTGTGGTACCGCAAGAGCGAATGCAGTCGAGAGATCGGTGACTGCCTTCACGAACCGGTTCTTGCCGTCCTCTCGGCTGAGAATGTGCTCCTGTGCGTTGGGTAGTAGCGCCAGCCTTTCCGTTGGTGAATCGCTCGCCCATGCGGACCAGTCGAATCCATGGAAGAGCCCGCAGCAAACCTCGTATTTCTCCCGCATGGCCTCGACGGCCTCTTCCTGCGGAATGTCTGTGCGCCCAGCCCCGCCGCTCTCCGTATACGTGCTCAGGGCCTGCTTCAGTTCCTGCGCAACACCCAGATAATCCACCACCAGCCCACCGGGCTTGTCCTTGAAGACACGGTTCACCCTAGCGATGGCCTGCATTAGCCCGTGCCCCCGCATCGGCTTGTCCACATACATGGTGTGCAGAGGCGGTACATCGAAACCGGTAAGCCACATGTCGCGCACGATCACAACCTTGAAGGGATCATTGGCTTTCTTGAACCGCTTTCCCAATGCTTCTCTACGGCGCTTGTCTCGGATGTGTTGCTGCCAGTCGGGCCCGTCGTCCGCCGAGCCGGTCATTACAACCTTCAGTACCCCGGCATCATTGGCCCCGTTGTGCCAATCCGGCCGCAGCTTCACAATCTGCTGGTACAGTTCCACGCAGATGCGGCGGCTCATACACACAATCATTGCCTTGCCGTCCATCGCATCCAGCCGCGCCTCAAAGTGCCCGACGAGGTCTTCCGCAATCGTCTTCAGCCGCTTCTCCGTTCCGACAACGGCCTCCAGCGCTGCCCACTTGGTACGAAGCCTCTCGCGTCGCTCGACTTCTTCGCCTTCGGTTACCTCTTCAAAGCTTGGGTCGATCTTCGGTCTCTCGCGTTCGTCCAGTTGCAGCTTGGCTAGGCGGCTCTCGTAGTAGATCGGAACCGTTGCCTTGTCCTCGACGGCACGCTGAATGTCGTACACGCTGATGTAGTCGCCAAAGACCGCACGGGTATTTGCGTCGGCTTTCTCGATGGGAGTACCGGTGAAGCCGATGAACGATGCGTTCGGAAGGGCATCCCGCATGTGCCGGGCGAAGCCGTCGATAAAGTCGTACTGGCTGCGATGGGCCTCGTCGGCCATCACAATAATGTTGCGCCGGTCGGAAAGCGCGGGATAGCGGTCGCCCTCGGTTGGCATGAACTTCTGAATCGTAGTGAAGACCACGCCGCCCGACGACACCTGCAACAGCGACCGCAGGTGCTCGCGGTCCTCCGCCTGCACAGGGTCCTGCCGCAGCAGTTCGTGGCAGCGGGAGAATGTTCCATAAAGCTGGTCATCCAGATCGTTGCGGTCGGTGAGCATTACGATGGTAGGGTTCTGCAGCTCGGTTTCCAGAACCAGCCGTCCGGCATAGAAGGCCATGGTCAGGCTCTTGCCGCTGCCTTGCGTGTGCCACACCACCCCCACCCGCCGGTCGCCTGTTTCATCGGTAGCCTTCAGCGTCTCGGCCAGTGCCCGGTTCACCGCGTGGAACTGGTGGTACCCGGCGATCTTCTTGGTCAGGATGCCGCCGCCTTCGTCCTCGAAGACAACGAAGTAGCGGATGAAATCTAGCAATCGGCGCTTGTCCAGCAGGCCCTGCAACACCACCTGAAGCTGCGGCAGCGAAGCGGGCGCCAGCGCTTCCCCCTCGATGGTGCGCCAGGGCATAAAGCGCTCCGTCGTCGCGGTGAGCGAACCAACCCGCGCTTCCAGGCCGTCGGAGATGATGAGCAACTCGTTATAGGTGAGGAGCGAGGGAATCTGCGCTTTGTAGGTCTGGATTTGGTCGAAAGCCCGCCAGATGGTGGCGTTCTCATCCGCCGGGTTCTTCAGCTCCATCAGGACAATGGGAAGGCCGTTCAGGAAGATCAGCACATCGGGCCGCCGGTTGTTTTGGCCCTCCACTACAGTGAACTGGTTCACCGCTACCCAGTCGTTGTTGTCCGGGTTGTCGAAGTCGATCACATGAACCAGCGCTCCGCCGATGGAGCCATCCGGGCGGGTGTACTCCACCGTGACGCCTTCCACGAGCCTCTGGTGCAAAGCATGGTTGCATGTCACCATCGACGGCTCGTCGGCAACGGTCAGCCTCTTGTATGCGTCTTCCAGGGCCTCTGGGGGCAGCTTGGGATTGAGGCGCTCCAGCGCCTGGCGCAGTCGCCGTTCAAGAATCACATCGCGATAGCCGGTGTCGTCGCGCTCCGCGGCTACTTCTCCAGCGGCGATCTCCGGGCCGTTCAATATCGTATAGTCCAGGCCCTCAAGCCATTCGAGGGTGGCCTCTTCGACGACGGATTCGGTGAACTTGTTCAGCGTCATCCCTCTTGAATCATTTTTTCAGTTCTATGGCAGACCGCGTACCGGGGAATCATTTCATATCTCCGCTGCCAAAGCTCGCCCAAGGCTGCTGCGAATTCTTGCTGTGCCGGGTATGAAAGATATGCCCGAAGACATCTTCGTAGACCAGCCATAGTTCCCAGACCTCGCCTGGTGCAAATTGATAATCGCTCGCATTGAATCGCTCATGAAAAATGGCCGGAATCCTGATCGGCGAGAGATCACATTGGTTCGACCCGAGGGGGTTTAGTTCGACTTCTGGTTTCGCAGCAGGATTGCCCGGAAGACGCATCACTATCCGGAGCTTTACTGCCGGACCACCTCCGATATTCTTAACGCTGCACCTGACTAGGAAATTTTTGGTTGGATTGTTTGGCTCTTCGTGGTGCTGCACAATTCCTCGGCGCGCTAAGGCGTCAAGCCCTTCATCCGGCACCAAAACGCAAACGGGTTTAAAGGAGTCCTGATGATGCTGCTTGTTCTGGCGAATGACCCAGTATGTCGCGCCAGCCATTGCCATCGTGCCGATGCCGGTAAAGGCGTCCCAAGCTGTAGCCCATGTCATATTGCAGCCTCCACAAGCTCGGCTGCTTTCCCAACTCGCAGGTCACCGGAGATAAGTTTGAGAAGAAGCGAGTCGCGAATAGCAGTGAGTGTACGAGATTCTCGTTCGTTGAACGCCATCTTTGCAAGCGATGTTCCCACCGACTTAGAAATGCGCTCAACTACTTCATGCGGTGGGCGCACTACTCGCGTTGCAGTAACGACCTCTGGCCGAATTGCCGGGTAGGCACCGCCGTCCGCAAGATGGGCGAGGGCATAGATATTGTCCCGTGCCGTTGCTGCGAGATACACGTACTCCTGATACTCAGGTATCTGCGGCCTCAAAACGGCAAATCCGGTGCTACCTGTGAGTCCGTCTTCAGTGACAAGTGCGTATGAGCCATTTCCGGGACGAACTGTGCCCACGATTGTGTCCCCGCCCCTTAGTATCCTCTGCGCTCGGTTCGGTGCATCATTACTAGCATATTGAGTAATTGAGTCAATCCTGCCCCATTTCGTGTTTCCCAAATCAACGTACTGAATGATTCTCGGTCGCGTGCTCTTCGTCCAGCTTTCAGAGTTCAACAATGCAAAGTCAGCGAGTGAGCCTGCACTCCAACCCGTCGGAATCTCGCCGAGTTCGGAGTCTTCGAACGAGTCGGGGAAGAGGGCGGCGAGGTGGGCGGGGAGGCCGGGATCGCGGCCTTCGGCTTTGGCGTGGACGGGATCGAAGTCCACAAACCATGATTTGAAGAGCGCCCGCGCCATCGCCTCCAGCGTCCCGTTCATCTTCCGGTTCAGTTCGATCTTGTCGTCCAGTGTGCCGAGGATGTGCGCGATGGCGTGCTGTTCTTCAATAGTTGGAATTGGAAGCTGAATCTTCCTCAACTCACTTTGCCTGATGCCAGATACTGTCGTCCCCGTAGATCGGGCTTTGAGTGCATCCTGAATCGGTTGTGATTTCAGCAGAAATTTCAGGAATGTGTTATCCATCACACCTGGTTTGCCCCGAAGTGCGATGAGACGCTGGGCTAGCGCCACTTTCCGGCCATCAAGTTGTGCCACCTCGCCCAATGGGGCCTCGGTCGTTATCAACACATCGCCGGCATGTGGAAGTCCACGCCTCATCCATTCTTCGTATTCTTCGGGTGCAATGAACTCATCTGGTGTTAAGATCCGTCCGTCTTTGACAACACGGGCAGTAATGAGTGGAATCCCTGAGGACGTTTTTGTTGGCGATTTTCCTCGATAGTCGATGATGGCATCCATCGCGTCTTCGAGTGAGCAATGTTGCCAATCACTCGGAAAGATTACATCGCTCGCCATAGCCAAGCTCATTGGTTCTGGCTGCACTTCTTCTTGCTGTGCTCCTTCTACCTGCTCGCGTTCGCTCGTCACTTTGCGTCTCCCTTGCGAACGCGCTTTGGCTTGGGGTCTTCCAGTTTCCTTATCTGCTCCACCGTTTGGTCGAAGTCGCTGACGGGTTGGCTTGCTTCGAGTTGGCGGCGCTGTTCCTCGAATTGAGCAAACTGCGTGTAGGCGTGCTCCTCGGCCAAAGCATGGGAGATTTTGCCCGCGTTGGTCAGGATGTTGCGTTCGCTGAGACGCAGAAAATCATCCAGCTTGGAGATCCATTCGCGCATGTGCATGGGCCGGTGACCGCGAGCCTGCAACTCGGCAAAGTCCAGGTAGGCAGAGACGATGAGATTCAGCGCCTCCAGTTCTTCCTTTTGCAGGTAGTTCTTGGCAACAGTCACGTCAGTCTTGCGCACTGCCCCATGCGGCGCATTCTTCCAACTGGTGAGCCCCAGGTGCGGCTTGCTGGCATCGGCACGCTGGCGGACGATCTCCGCAGCCGTGTGCCCGTGAGCTGCCCAGTGCGTCTTGTTCTGCACCGTCTTGAAGAACTCCTGCGTCAGCTCGGCGTTGCCATCGTAGTCGATGCTGGTGGCGTAGATGTCGGTGATCTTTTGATAGAAGAGCCGCTCGCTGGAGCGAATGTCGCGAATTCGCGCCAGCAGTTCGTCGAAGTAGTCCTGCCCGAGCGTGCGCCCAGCCTTGATGCGGTCATCGTCCAGCGTGAAGCCCTTTACCAACAGTTCGCTGAGCCGGGTTGTGGCCCATTGCCGGAACTGGGTGCCGCGCGGCGACCGCACACGGTAGCCGACGGCCAGAATCATGTCGAGGTTGTAGTGCTCCACCAGGCGCTGAACCTGCCTGGAACCCTCCTGTTGAACTGTCAAGTATTCCTTGACAGTTGCCTCCCGATCCTGCTCGCATTCCTCTAAGATATTGAGAAAATGAAGACTTATGTTCTGCTTTGTGGTCTGGAACAGATCGGCCATTTGGAGCTGCGTCAACCATACGGTCTGCCCGTCCAGCCGTACCTGGAGATTGAGTCCCGCATCCTTATAGATGAGAATTTGGCCCGGCGAGAATTCGGAGGGCGCAGGTGGGTTGGGGGTCTTCTTACTCGCCATAGCCAAGCTCCTTGAGGTTGGTGGCGATGGCGGTATCCAGGCGGGCCGCTTCGGCCTGATGCTCGCGGAGCGTTGCGGCCAGCCGGGCCATCTTCTCCTCGAAGGGTTCGCCGTCGTCTTCGACAGCTTCAGCACCTACATACCGGCCAGGCGTGAGCACATAGCCGTGCTTCTGGATTTCCTCCAGCTTCGCCGCTTTGCAGAATCCGGGGACATCGGCGTATTCTCCGGCCCCCTTATCGCCGCGCCAGGCGTGGTAGGTGCCTGTAATCCTGGCTATATCCTCGTCGGTCAGCTCGCGGTGGACGCGGTCCGTCAAGGTTCCCATCTTGCGAGCGTCAATGAAGAGCGTCTCGCCGCGCCGGTCGCGGAAGCGCCCGTTCTTCTTATTGCGGGTGAGGAACCAAAGGCAGACGGGAATCTGCGTGGAGTAGAAGAGCTGGCCAGGCAGGGCCACCATGCAGTCCACAATGTCCGCCTCGATCATCTTCTGGCGAATCTCGCCCTCGCCGGACTGGTTCGATGACATGGAGCCGTTGGCCAGCACGAACCCCGCCAGCCCCGTGGGCGCCAGGTGATAGATGAAGTGCTGCACCCAGGCGAAGTTGGCGTTGCCGGAGGGCGGCACACCGTAGACCCAGCGCTTGTCTTCCTTGAGCAGCTCACCCCGCCAGTCGCTGTCGTTGAAGGGCGGATTGGCGAGCACATAGTCGGCCTTCAGATCAGGATGGCGGTCGTTGTGGAAGGTGTCACCGTGGGCGATCTGCGCGTCGATGCCGCGGATGGCGAGGTTCATCTTTGCCAGCCGCCAGGTGGTGTAGTTCGACTCCTGCCCGTAGATGGAGATGTCTCCGACCTTGCCGCTGTGCGCCTCGATGAATTTCTCGCTGGACACGAACATGCCGCCGGAACCGCAGCAGGGGTCATAGACGCGGCCCTTGTACGGGGCGAGCGCCTCGACCAGAACCCGGACCACCCAGGACGGCGTGTAGAACTGCCCGCCCTTCTTGCCCTCGGCGCTGGCGAACATGGCGAGGAAGTACTCGTAGACCCGGCCCAAAACGTCCTTGGCGCGGTCGGCGGGACTGCCTAGGCCGATGTCGCTGATGAGGTTGATAAGCTGGCCGAGCCGCTGCTTGTCGAGGCCGGGGCGACCGTAGTCCTTGGGGAGCACGCCCTTGAGCGACGGGTTATCGCGCTCGATGGCGCTCATGGCCTCGTCCACGTAGGTGCCGATCTTGGGCTGCGGCGCGTTGGCCTTCAGATGGTCCCAGCGCGCCTCTTTTGGCACCCAGAAGATGCTGGCGGCGCGGTACTCGTCCGCGTCCTCGGGGTCGGCCCCGTCGGCCTGCTGGGCTTCAAGCTCGGCGTGCTTTGCCTCAAAGGCATCGGAGATGTACTTGAGGAAGATCAGCCCCAGGACGACATGCTTGTATTCCGCCGCGTCCATGTTGTTGCGCAGCGCGTCGGCGGTAGCCCAGAGTTTCGATTCAAATCCAAGAGCAGTCGTAGTTCCCACGGGACCCGCTTCCTTGTTGCTCAGGTTGGAGAGCACCATTGTAAGGCTTATCTGTGTCCCAACCATTTGGATTCCATGCCTTCACCACACTACACCACGGCCAAAAGAAAAGGGCCAGATCCGAAGACTTGGCCTTTCTCTGTTACGCCTATGGACATTGTTGACCGCGGTGTAGGAGGCGTCTACCTTGTCCTGCGCGGGCGCGGCGGCGGCAGCGAACGAGGATATGCCCTTGCTGTAGTGACTTGGTGCGCAGCCTGCCATGAAAAGGCCGGCAAGAAGGAGGGGAGCAATGCGGAAGAGGCACTTGCCACATCAAGTCGCAGCCTACGACTTGGATACATTTTTCATAAACGGCATAGTTTTACCGATTATCATTGCTTTGCGCTTTAATCGGTAGTATTATTCCGATATGAGCGATTTGTCATTTAGGTCGATCTCGGAACTCCAAGTCCTGCTTGGAGAACAGCTTCAGGCTCTTCGTCTCTCAAAGAATCTCGATCAAATTACCACTTCGGAGAAGGCTGGGATATCCGAGAGAGCACTGAGGAATCTCGAAGCTGGCCGAGGATCAACTGTCGAGTCGCTCTTGCGAGTCCTAAAGGCTCTTGACTCCTTAGACGGCCTGGAATTGCTTGCTCCCAAGCCGTCGGTAAGCCCTTTAGCTCTGCTACGCAGTTCGAAAGCAAGGCGGCGGGTACGCCAATCTTCCGGATC
>Ga0224554_1000902_pt1 | contig 21594 bp, 15 predicted proteins | sample 714S22024metaG_FD_180666 | JGI IMG/M metagenome (GOLD analysis project Ga0224554, IMG submission 180666) | Peat soil microbial communities from Stordalen Mire, Sweden - 717 S2 20-24 | ecosystem: Environmental > Terrestrial > Soil > Wetlands > Peat | place: Sweden: Norrbotten County, Stordalen...
ACGCCAAGACTGATGTAGTCCGTGATCCGGGCACCCGGAGGGAGTTCCGCAACCGTACGCGCCACCTGTGGCCTCCTGTCCTTGCTGCATACAGAATGCCACAGATTTCATTAAGTGAACAGTATTAACTCTAGCCGCAAAAATCCGCCGCGGTCCGCCGCGGCGGAGCGAGGGTGGAGTACCCAGCTTTGCGTCAATCGTTGTAGACATTATCCGCAAAGGCAAGCAGCGGCTCCAGCCTTTTCGGAAAAGAAGACATGGCCGGTTTCAGCCGGCTTGCTGGCCCTTTTCCCAACGCTTGGGCCGGCGGTTTTGCTGCAGAATCTTCTTGCGCAGGCGCAGCGACTTGGGCGTGACCTCGACCATTTCGTCTTCCGCGATGAACTCGATGGCCTGCTCCAGATTGAGAGCCTTGACGGGTACCAGCCGGATGGCTTCATCCGCGCTCGAAGCCCGCATGTTGGTCATCTTCTTTTCGCGCACCACGTTCACGTCGAGGTCGTTGTCGCGCGAGTGCTCGCCGACGATCATGCCTTCGTAGACTTCAACGCCCGGTCCCACGAAGAGAATGCCCCGCTCCTGCAAGCCGTTCAAGGAATAGGTGGTGGTCAGTCCCAGGCGGTCGGCAATCAGCGCGCCGGTGGGCCGCTGCGGTATCTCGCCCTGGTAGGGGATGTAACCATCGAACAGCGCATTCATCACGATGGTGCCGCGGGTCTCGGTGAGCATCTCGCTGCGCAGGCCGATGAGGCCGCGACTGGGCACGCGAAACTCCAGGCGCACACGGCCCGAGCCGTGATTGTGCATCTTGGTCATTTCGCCCTTGCGCGGCCCCAGCTTTTCAATCACCGTGCCGGTGTGCTGCTCGGGCACGTCGATGGTCAGATGCTCGACGGGCTCCATGCGCACGCCGTCCACCACCTTGGTGACGATCTCCGGGCGGCCGGCCATCAGCTCGAAGCTTTCGCGGCGCATCATTTCAATCAAAATAGCCAGTTGCAACTCGCCGCGGCCGAGCACCTTGAAGCTGTCCGGCGAACCGGTGTCTTCCACGCGAATGCTGACGTTGGTCAGCAACTCTTTTTCCAGGCGCTCGCGCAGGTTGCGACTCGTCACGTACTGGCCTTCGCGTCCGGCAAAGGGCGAGTTGTTGACGCTGAACTGGATGGCGATGGTCGGTTCGTCGATGACTATCAGCGGCAGCGGCGACGGGTTCTCGACGCTGGTGATGGTTTCGCCGATGGTGATGCCCTCGACGCCGGCAACGGCGACAATGTCGCCCATGGTGGTCTCGGAGATCTCGGTGCGCTTGAGGCCGGAGAAGGTGAAGAGCTTGGTGATGCGCGTCTTTTGCAGGCTGCCGTCGCGCTTGGAGATGGTTACATCGTCGCCGGCGTGCAGGGTGCCCTGGAAGACGCGGCAGATGGCGATGCGGCCAAAGTATTCGGAGTAATCGAGATTGGTGACCAGAATCTGCAAGGTGCCGTCGGGGTCGCCGGTGGCTGCGGGAATGGTGGAGACGATGGTCTCAAACAGCGGCTGCAGGTCCACGCCGGGCGTGGCCGGATCGAGGGTCGCCGTGCCCGCCTTGGCAACCGTGTAGAGCACCGGAAAATCCAGTTGCGATTCGTCCGCATCGAGATCGATGAAAAGGTCGTAGATTTCGTTCAATACTTCCTGGGGGCGGGCATCGGGGCGGTCAACTTTGTTAATGACCACTATGGGCAGCAGCTTGGCCTCGAGCGCCTTGGCCAGCACGTAGCGGGTCTGGGGGAGCGGGCCCTCGGCCGCGTCGACAAGGAGCATCACGCCGTCGACCATTTCCAACGCGCGCTCCACCTCGCCGCCAAAGTCGGCGTGGCCCGGCGTATCCACGATATTGATCTTGCCGCCGGCGAAATTGATGGCCGTGTTCTTGGCCAGAATGGTGATGCCGCGCTCCCGCTCCAGCTCGTTCGAATCCATCACCCGGTCGGCCACCTGCTCGTTGGCGCGGAAAGTCCCCGACTGCCGCAGCATGGCATCCACGAGAGTTGTTTTTCCATGGTCCACATGGGCAATGATGGCGATATTGCGTATCGTCTGGGTCACAGGGGAGCTTTTCCTTCTTTTGGTTCGGCCCTGGAGGCCATAGGGTTGGGGGCGCCAAGAGGGCGAATCGCCGCGCAGTGCGGCAACTTCCATTCTATCAGCAACATTGGACGCCAGGCCGCTGCGCCGCGATGCGCCGGCCCTTTCGCAGACTTTTGGCGGTCGAGGATTGCTGTCAGTGCGAGGGCGGGACGTAATCCGAGGGCAGGGCTGAGCCCGTGCCAAAGAAGAACTCTTCCATCTGCTCGACGAGGAACTGCTGCGCCGCCGGGGTCCAGGGCTGGAGCCGGTACTCGTTGAGCAGCATCTTCTGCCGGTCCACCCACTCGGCCCAGGCTGCCTTGGAGACGTTTTTGTATATCTTTTGACCGAACTCCGAGTCGAAGGGCGGCTCGTCCAGACCCTCCATCTCCTTCTTGTTGCGCGTACAAAACACCATGTGTGCCATCATTCAAGCTCCCAAGACCCATTGTATGGGATGAAGCGCGTTTCAGTTCCCGCCGGTTGCGGTCCTCTGCCCGGAACAAGCTATCCTGTGGGAGTATGTGCGGCCGATTCGCCCGTCGATCTACGGAGGAGGTTCTCGCCGACTGGTTTGGCGTGGAATTGGAGGACATGCCGTGGTTTGCGCCCAGCTACAACGTGGCGCCCAAGAGCGTGCAGCCCGTGGTGCGGTTGAACCGCGACTCCGGCAACCGGGAGTTCGCCCTGCTGCGCTGGGGGCTGGTGCCTTTCTGGGCCAGGGACGCGAAGTTCACCTACAGCACGATCAACGCCCGCGCGGAGGAAGCAGCCACGAAGCCCGCCTACCGCGAGGCGTTGAAGAAGCGACGCTGCCTGGTGCCCGCCAATGCCTTCTACGAGTGGCAGCGCCTGGACGCCAAGAAGAAACAGCCCTATGCGATTGCCCTCAAGAGCGGCGAGCCATACGCCTTCGCCGGCCTGTGGGAGCGCTGGCAGCCAAAAGAAGGCGTGGCGCTCGAGACCTTTACCATCCTGACCACCGATCCCAATGAACTGATGGAGCCCATTCACAACCGGATGCCGGCGATTCTGGAGCCGTGTGATTACCCGCGCTGGCTCGATCCGGGCGACCCGGCGAGGCTGCCTGTGGACCTGCTCCGCCCGTTTCCGGCAGAGAAGATGGTTTGCTGGACGGTCAGCGACCGGGTCGGGAACGTCCGCAACAACGACCCGCAACTGCTGGAAAGACGCGAGCCTTCCGGGGATCATCAGCCCCAGGCCGGCTGAGCCGTCTGGACTTGCGTTTGCGGTCATGGATCGGAAAACAAATCCTCGTTTGAAAGCCGCTCAGCCAAAAGGCAGCGCCTACCCAGTAACAATCCGTACACCCTCAAGACGATTACCCTTGACAAGCGACCCAATCAAAGATTTCCTTGAGGTTATCCAGGTCAACGCTCCTACCGCGGACTGAATCATTCTCGGTTGCTCAGTCAGGCTTGAGCGTGAAGCACTCGGTCCCGCAGTCTAGTTTCAACCCAAAGGAGCTATCGTGTCTGAAACCTCTCCGTCTGGTCTTTCTGACAATGCCGCCGGCGCACTCGCCTACATGACCATCGTTCCGGCGATCGTTTTCCTGGTCCTCCCGCCTTACAACAAGAGTTTCTATGTGCGCTTCCACTCCTGGCAGTCCATCTTTCTGAGCATCGCGTGGATCGCAGCGCTTATCGTTCTTGGGATCCTTGGCAGAATTCCCTTCTTCGGCCTTTTCATTTGGCCGCTCATCCTGCTGGTCGATCTGGGCATGTTTATCCTCTGGATCATCGTGGTGCTCAAGGCCGTAAACGGCAAGATTTTCAAGCTGCCGATTCTCGGCGCGCTTTCCGAGAAGCAGGCCAACAATTAACCAGCCCCTGGCCATTGGAATGCAGTGAACGGCCTCCGCATAGAGGCCGTTCCTCTCTACCACCGCTTTCCTTTGTTGCCACGCCTTTTCCCTGGCGCAGGCAACAATCCGCGTCTTTTCCCGGAAATCCCGCTTGACAATTCAGCGCTGCCGGGTTTCTCTTAACTTGTCTCAACTTCACGCCCATTTTGCGCAACCTTGCCGGGAATTCCCTCTCTTCGCACACCCCGGCTGGAGCGTGGAGCACCCGGTTCCGCACCATTCTCGACCCCGAAGGAGGTCCCATGCCTGAAGAAACTCCGCAAAGCGGCCTTAGCGACAATGCCGCCGGCGCACTGGCCTACGTCACGATCATCCCGGCGATCATCTTCCTGATCGTCGAGCCCTACAACAAGAGTTCCTACATACGCTTCCACTCCTGGCAGTCCATCTTCCTGGGCATTGCCGCCTTCGCGATCAGCTTTATCAATGTCATTCCCATCCTCGGGCAGATAATCTTCTTGATTGGCATGCTGATCCTTTTTGTGGCATGGTTGATTGTCCTGCTCAAGGCTCTCAAAGGGGAGCGCTACAAGCTGCCGTTTATCGGCAACCTTGCTGAAAAGCAGGCTGGCGCCTAGGTCAGCAGCATTTGGCCGCGTGTGGCGCCGCGGGCCGGGAGGCCTCAGCGCCGCTTGCACTTTTTGCCGAACCGCTTCTTTCCCTTTGATGGCTGCGGCGACGCCTCTTTGTGCCTGGTTTTCTTCGCCTTTGACGGAGCATTGGCGGCCTTCCTGCCGGTGAGGATGAGACCCTCTTCCACAATCGAAAACTGCAGCTTGCGTTCCTGGGCCAGGATGCGATCCAGAATCACCTGCACCCTGTCACCGGCCCGGAAGCGGCGGCCGGTGCGCTCGCCGATGATCTCGTGCGTGTTTTCGCGCCAGGTGTAGCGGTCGTCGCGCAGCGTATCGATGGGCACCAGCCCTTCGACGAACAGGTCGGTCAACTCGACAAAGAGGCCGAATTTTGCAGGGTTCAGCACCAGCGCGGCAAACTCCTCGCCCACCCGGTCCTGCATGAAGCGCACCTTCTTCCACTCCACCAGTTCGCGCTCGGCCTCGGCGGCGCGGCGCTCGGTCAGGCTGGTCTCCTCGGCGATTTGGGCTAACTCAGCTTCTGGAATTGGCGGTTCGCCTGGGCTGATCCCACCCACCCTAGCCGCAAGAACAGAGACGCGGCGAGGGTGGGGCACCCCGATCTCCCTCGGCAAGCCTTCGTTGGGATGCGTCCACGGCGAACTGTGCCGGCCCGGCGCAACTTCGCCCCTGCCGCGCACTCCGGCCCTGAGCAAGGCCTTGGCGATGCGATGCACGATAAGGTCAGGATAGCGGCGGATGGGCGAGGTGAAGTGGGTGTAGGTGGGCGCGGCCAGCGCAAAGTGGCCCTCGTTGATCTCGGAGTAGCGCGCCTGCTTGAGCGAGCGCAGCATTAAATAACTCAGAATCCGCTCCTCGGGCTTGCCCTCGATCTTGGCGGCCAGCTTCTGATACATGCGCGGCGTGACGGGGATATCTTCGGGGATCTCGTGCAGCCGGGGGTTGCGCCCGCGACCGTGTGCATCTCGCCGCTCGCCGCGGGTCTGGATGCGCTTGACCGGGAGAGCGCCGAGGCCCAGCGAGTAGCCAAAGGCAGCGGCCAGCTCCTCAAACTCGACCACGCGGCGGGGTTCGGGCTTTTCATGAATGCGATAGAGCGAGGGGACGCCAAGGTCTTCAAGCCAGGTGGCCACGCACTCGTTGGCCGCCAGCATGAACTCCTCGATCAGGCGGTTGGCCCAGGTGCGCTCGGACTTGGTTACGCCTCGCATCTGGCCCCGCTCGTCGAACTCGATCACCGGCTCGGGCAGGTCAAAATCGATGCTGCCCCGCTCCTCGCGGCGCTTGTTCATCAGCCCGGCGAGCTGCCGCATCCGCTCGAACTCAGGGACGAGCGCAGCATGGCGCGCGCGGGCCTCGGCGTCGCCCTCGATAATCGCGTGGACCTCCGTATACGTCATCCGCGCCGCGGAACGAATGACGCCCTCGACTATCTCGTAGCTCTCGATGCGGCCAGTGGAATCGAGCTGCAGGATGCAGCTCAGGACGAGCCGGTCTTCGTCGGGGCGCAGGCTGCAAATATCGGTCGAAAGCTCCTGGGGGAGCATGGGAATGGCGCGATCGGGGAAGTAGACGCTGGTTCCGCGCAAACGCGCCTCGAGGTCGATGTCCGTCCCGGCGCGCACATATTCGGCCACGTCGGCAATGTGCACCTGCAACTCGTAGCCGCCGCCCGCCCGTTCGGTCACCAGGACTGCATCGTCGAAGTCGCGCGCCGTCTCTCCGTCGATGGTGACAATTGGGAGCGAGCGAAAGTCGCGGCGGCTGTTGGCTTCGGCCTCGTCCAGATGAGCCACGCGGCGCGCCTCGGCAAGCACATTCTCCGGGAAGATCCGCGGCAACTGGTGCTTGCGGATCATCATCTCAACGTCCACGCCGAAGTCGTCCGGATCACCCAGCACCTCGATGACGCGGCCAACCGGGGGTCGTGTTGGCGTGGGCCAACTGTTGATTTCAACGTCGACGATCAGGCCTTCCAGGTCGTCGTGCGCTGCTGCGGCCGTGGCTTCTGTGCCCAGCACCCGGTGGGGCGTGGCTGCTTCGCCGGCGACCGGCAGTTCCTGACCGGCGGGAATGAGAATGGGCTGCGTCATGCGCTCGTCGAAAGGCACAACTGAGTGCCCCTGCGCGCGGTCGGAGCGGGCGTAGTGGAAGACGCCTACGACGGTGGGGTTGCGGCGCTCGATCACGCGCACGATGCGGCCCAGACGGCGCCCGTCGGCCTTGGGAGGATCGACTTCAACAAGTACCTCATCGCCCTGCATGGCGCCGTTGATCTCGTTCGGGGGGATAAAAATATCTTCCTGGCCTGAAGTCTGGCGCGCTCCCGCCGCGGCGGACCTCCGGTTGGGACGTACAAAGCCGTAGCCGTCGCGATGCAGATCGAGCCGCCCGGCGGCCAGATTCTCCCGCGTGCCAACAGGCCGGGGAATGCTCCAGTGCTCGCGGTCCAGCTTCACCAGCGCACCCCGGGCCGTCAGCCGGGCCAACTGCTCCAGCAGCAGGCGGCGCTCGCGTCCGCCGGCAAGGCTCAGTTCGCGGACCAGTTGCTTGTATCCGGCTTTCTCCCCAGCAGAGCGGGCGATCCGCGCCAACAGTTCAGGATCGGTCATAGGTCAAGAGTAGGCCATCTGGCCGGGGGGGTCTCGGAGCTTCGTCGTCCATCTCCCTGCGATTTACGGCACATAGCCGGGCCCGCGCAGCACCTTTCCCGGCAGGGCGCCGGTCATTTTGCTGTTCTCGATCACCGGCACGCCATTCACCAGCACATACTCCATGCCTTCAGAGAACCGGTTGGGGTTTTCGAACGTGGCTTTGTCGCGAATCGTTGCGGGGTCGAAGACCACCACATCGGCCCACATGCCCTGCTTGAGTACGCCGCGGTCGGTCAGCCTCATGCGCTGGGCGGGCAGCGCGGAAAACTTGCGGATGGCATCGGGCAGGGTCAACTGGTTCTCTTCGCGGACATACTTGCGCAGGATGCGCGGAAAGGTGCCGTAAGCGCGCGGATGGGGATGCTCCTGGCCGAGCAGGCCTTCGGGCGAGGTGCCCTGCGAATCGTTATCGATGGAGACCCAGGGCTGCTTGAGCGCCAGCAGTACATCCGGCTCATCCATGCCGAAGACGGCTACCTCGGTAAAAGCGTTGTCTTTGACGATTATGTCGCAGAGCGCGTCGATGGGGTCTTCCTTCCACTCCGCGGCCACTTCTGAGAGCCGTTTGCCCTGGAGCGCGTGCAGCTCAGGGTTTGCGACCACGGCAATCTGGATGGCTTCAGGGCCGGGAATCTCCTGCCACTCGTTATCCCAGGCCTCTCCGGCGGAGTCTTTGCCCGGCGAGAGCATGTCCTTGCGGATGCGGGCGCGGGTAGCGGGGTCTTTCAGGCGTTCCACGAGTTTGGCATCGCCGCCGTCGTGCGCCCACGGCGGTACAAAGGCGGAAAAGGTGTTGAACCAGGCGGTGTAGGCGTAGGTGTTGGCGCTGATGTCAATGCCCGAGGCGCGGGCCTGCTCAATGCGGGCCACAATCTGCGGCATGCGGCCCCAGTTCGCCTTGCCCGCGGCCTTGAGGTGCCAGATTTCGACCGGAATGTGAGCTTCGCGTCCGATGCGCGCCGCCTCATCGATGGATTCGAGGACCGCATCGCCCTCGCTGCGTATGTGGGTGGCGTAGATGCCGCCGAATTGTGCGGCCTCGCCGGCTAGCGCGATCAGCTCCGGGGTCTTCGCATAGGGTGCGGGCGCATATTGCAGGGCTGTCGAGAGGCCCACCGCACCGTCGCGCATGGCATCGCGGACCAGGGCCTTCATCTGATCGAGTTGCGCCGTGGTGGGCTGCACATCGGCGTCGCCCAGCACCATGCGCCGGACCGAGGTGGCGCCCACGTAGCTGGCCAGGTTGATGCCCATTCCCTGCTTCTCGATGCGGGCAAAGTACTGGCGGAAACTTCGCCAATCGGGCGCCAGGTGGTAATGCTCATAGCCGGCGCGGTCGGCGGCGAGCAGCGCGTCGTTGACCGGAGCCGCCGAGTTGCCCTCGCCGGTAATTTCGGTGGTGATGCCCTGGTAGATCTTTGAGGGCAGGCGGGGATCGACCAGGATGGTCAACTCAGACTGGCCGAGCATATCGATGAATCCCGGCGCCACCACCTTGCCCTGGACGTCGATGGTGCGCTTGCGGGGCGCATCGGCCAGGTTGCCGATGGCGGCGATCCGGCCGTTGCGAATGCCCACGTCGCCCGAATACCAGGGCGAGCCGGTTCCATCCACGATGTGTCCGTGGGCAATGACCAGGTCGAGGGGCTGCGCCGGCTGACGGTCCTGGGCCTGGAGTGAACTGGCCGTGGCAAGGATCAATCCCAGATACAGGAATACGGTTTTCGCTTTGCGATGCATTCTGGTGTCTCCCTGGCGCCATTCTAGCGGGCGTTGCGAAAATTCCGCGAAAAGTTGCGTGACCTGGGAATTGTTGTCACAATTGGCTCCTGGCGGCCCTTGTTCACCCGTCTTTTTCGTCAAACTGGCGTACTCCGTCTAAAATAGCGGAACGACGACGTTTTGGCGGACCAGGAAGGATTAGCATCCTATCAGTGGCCGCCAACGGGGTCGCCGCGGGCAATTCGGTCGGCGATCCACCCATTCAGCTTTTTGGGCCCGCGGCAGTGGCCCCTGCCTTGGCAGCCCAGTCCCGTCAGGACAGAAAAGGAAATACTTTGAGCGCTATGTGGAAACCCACCCAAACCGGAACGATCGCCCCCAGCCCCACCCCGGAACCTTCTCGCCCGGCGCCACCGGCTCCGGCCTTTGAACCCCCTCCCAATCGTATCCCGGTTACCACCGGCGAGCAGGCCACCATCGGCAAAGGCCTGTTTATCAAGGGCGAGATCAACGGCTCCGAGTCACTGTTTATCGACGGCAAGGTCGAGGGCAGCGTCAACCTCCCCGGCAACCGCGTCACAGTGGGCCGCAACGGCCAGGTCTCGGCCAACATCAGCGCGCGCGAAATCGTGGTCCTGGGCAAGGTGCGCGGCAATGTCTCTGCCACGGACCGCGTGGACATCCGCGCCGAGGGGTCTCTGAGCGGCGACGTTGCCGCGGCCCGCATCAGCATCGAGGATGGCGCCTACTTCAAGGGCGGCATCGACATCCGCAAGCCGGACGCCAAGCCGGGAACGGCAGCCGCAGCGTCAGGCCCGGCCCCGCCAATTACGGAGACGCCCAAACCATTCCAGGCTTAACTTCGTTCCAGGTTGTTTCTCCGGCACAAGAGCCCCGCCTCCGCACCGGCAGGGGCTTTTGTGTCTTCCGGATGGGGTTCTTGCCGAACGGCATGAGGCCGCAAGGCTGCGCTCCGGAGGCCAATAGATCGGGAAATGATCTGGAAATGAATTGGACTGAGCGCGTTGTAAGCAAAAGAAAACAATACCAATAGCAAGAAATGAAGCGGGAACGGCGCCGAAGATGCTTATCCCAAGCCCAGCCGCTTCATGGCCACCCTGGGCAGCGCCGAGCCGGTCTTTTCCAGAACCCATTTTGCGATGACCACCCAAACCGCGCTTCCAGCTACCAGCACGGCCAGGTCGGTCCAGCGGATTTGCGCGCGCAGGTGCGGACGCAGGAGATCGCCTGGCAGGTTGCCCAGCCCCCAAATGACCGTCCAGACGGCCCCGCCACCGGCCAGCGCGGCCAGCAGGCAGCGGCCCATCTCGGCGAAGTCCAGACTGGCCAGGGAGACCATGCGGCGCTGGTGGAGGAGCACGGCGATGGTCCCGGTTTGCAGCGCGATGCCAAGATTGGAAGCGATCGCCAGCCCCATGGCTCCATACCAGCGATAAAGCGAGGCATAGATGGGCAGCGAAACCAGCGTCACCACCGTTCCCGCCGCCATCGGCAGGAGCGTGTTTCCGGCGGCGTAAAACGCGCGCGCGTAGATAGCCTGGGCCGCCCAGAGAAACATGGAGACGGAGAAAACGGCGAAGTAGCCGGCACACTCCCGCGCATCGCCTGAAGAAAAGCGTCCGCCCAGGAAGAGCAGCTCCACCAGGGGCGCAGCCAGCGCAATCATGCCCGAGGCCGCCAGCAGGCCCAGCGAGGCAACGCGCGAAACCGAGTCCGCCACGCCGGTGGCGAATTCGTAGCCGCGCTGCTCGGACCACAGGCTGGCGAAGAACGGCATGGAGGCCGCGCCCGCGGCCTGCGCCAGCATGGCCATGGGCGCGGTGAAAAGCTGTTTGGCATAGCTCATCAGCGAGACGGCGCCGCTGGTCGTCGAGGCGAAATGGGCGATGATCCAGCTATCGGCAGTCACCAGCGAAACGCCGACGATGAGCGGAAGAGAGAGGCTCACCCATTCGCGAAGACCTTCATCGCGCCAGTCGAGAATGGGCCGGAAGCGCGTACCCATGCGCCGGGCGAACACGTAATTCAAGAGAAACGGCCCGCAAAGGGCTCCCGCCACAGTGCCGATGGCCAGCGAAGAGACGCCGATCCGCCTGACCAGCAACAGGCCGCCCACGATGGTGCCGAGGCCATAGATCAGCGGCGCGACGGCTTGCACGCTGAACTGCTTGCGCACCAGGAGAACCGCAGCGAAGACTCCGCCGGCAAAGAAGAACAACTGTGCGGGGAGCAGAATGCGCGTGAGCCGCACGCAGAGTGCCGCTTTCTCCGCATTGAAGCCGTCGAACCACCAGTGGATGTACCAGGGGGCGAAGATTTCAGCCAGCACAATGGCGCTGCCCAACACCAGGCTCATGGTGGTCACAATCACTGAGAGCGACCGCTGCCCCTGCGCCTCGCGCCCCGTATCGCGATAGCGCGTGAGGATGATGACGAAGGTGATGGAGGCCGCACCGCCGACCAGGAAGTAGGAGAGCATGTCCGGCAGCACAAATGCGCCGTTCAGCGCGTCCGCTTCCATGCCGCGGCCGAAGAGCCAGACGATGTACTTGACCCGCACAAGCCCAATGATGCGCGACAGAAAGGTGGACACCATGAGCACGACAGTTGCCGTAAAGGCAGAATGCGCGTGCGATGGCCGCAGCAATCCGAGGCCGCGAGCCCAGCGGGACCGCGCAGGCGGGGAAGGTTGAGTTGGGGGCGATCCTGCCACTGGAGTTGATTCTATCGGGTTGCGCGCCGACGAGGCCCGCAGCGCTAATCAGCCCACGAAGACATGCTCATGCGCCACCGGCCAGGGGTGAGAAGCAGACGCGGCGCAATGGGGATGGGCCGGCAGGCCGCAGCTGGCGATCTTCCCGCTTCTCTGCGCTCAGAGTCGCTGCATCCGCGGGTAAAAAAGGGTGCAACCACCCAATCTCTCGCGTATCCTGTCCGCTGGAGGCACTGCGTGCAGCGGACTTTTGGATTAGCGTTTTTGGCGATCATCGGGGCAAGCGCGGTTGCGCAAACGATCCATGGGCGCGAGGGAATCACTTTGCCTGTGCCGCCGGCCGTGGAGACTGTGCCGGTGAGCGACGACTACTTCGGGACCAAGATTTCCGACAGCTACCGATGGCTGGAAGACGCCAGGAGCCCTGAGACGCGGGCCTTTATCGATGCACAGAACGCCTACACGGCGCGGTATCTGAAGCAGGCGCGCATCCGGGCGCAGGCGGTGGACGATCTGGACGCCCTGGAAAGCGTCTCGCAGACGCACACACCATGGGAGCGCGCAGGCAGCTACTTCTTCAGGAAGCGGCTGGCCGGGGAACAGCAGTTTTCGATCTATGTGCGGCCTGGGTGGACGGGCAAGGACGAACGCTTGATTGACCCGGCCAAGCTGAGCCGGGACCCGAACACCTCGGTCGGCCTGGAGGATGTTTCCCGCGATGGTGCGTTGGTGGCTTATTCGGTGCAGCAGGGCGGAGCGGACGAGACCAGCGTTCAGGTGTTCAACGTGAAGACGGGCAAGACGCTCGAGGATGAGTTGCCGACGGCCCGGTACCTCGGCGTCAGCTTTGCGCCGGATGGGGCCAGCCTTTACTACGCGCGCAACGACAAGGAAGGAACGCTGCTCTACCAGCATGTGCTGGGGACGCGCAACTCCCGGGACACGCTGGTGTTTGGGCGGGAGTTTCGCGGCGAGCTGCTTACCGGCAACGACCTTTTCTCGGGGGTGGTGACCGACGATGGCCGCTACCTGGTCATTCAGATCGATCGTGGCGTGCCGGCCAGGCGCGTGGACATCGTCTTCCGCGATCTGACCAAGCCGGGCTCGCCCTTTGAGGTGCTGGTCTGGGGGTTGGATTCGCGCTTTGAAGCCATCTATGCCAAGGGCGCGTGGTATGTGAAGACCGACTACAAATCGCCCAAGGGAAGGATTCTGAAGGCCGATCCCGGAATCATGCCCGACGTGTGGCAGACCATCGTGCCCGAAGGACCGGATGTGATCGATGAGTGGTCGATTGTGGGAGGAAAGATCTACGTGAACCGGTTGAAGGACGTAAAGACTGAGACCGCGGTCTACGCCCTGGATGGAAAGCCGGCCGGCAAGGTCGAATACGAGGGGATCGGGTCGGCCTCAAGATTCGAGGGACGGACGACGGACCGCTACGGCTTCTTCAGCTTTGAGTCGTTCATTGTGCCGCCCACCATCTACCGGCTGGATACGTTGACTGGCAAGCGCGAGGTCTTTTTCCAGCCCAAGATCGCATTCGACTCCAGCCAGTATGAACTGAAACAGGTGTTTTTCAAGTCGAAGGATGGGACGCAGATTCCCATGTTCATTGCCGGCAAGAAGGGGCTGAAGCGGGACGGGACGGAGCGTTTGCTGATGACCGGGTACGGCGGCTTCAACCTGAGCATGACTCCAAGCTGGAGACCGACCTTTGCGTGGTGGCTGGATCAAGGTGGATGGTTCGCGCTGCCCAACCTGCGCGGCGGCGGCGAGTATGGCGAGAGCTGGCACGAGCAGGGGATGTTCGAAAAGAAGCAGACTGTGTTCGACGACTGGTTCGCGGCGGCCGAGTACCTGATTGCCGGCAAGTACACATCGCCGGAGCACTTTGCCATCGCGGGTGCGTCAAACGGCGGCCTGCTGATGGGCGCGGCGATCACCCAGCGGCCGGAAGTGTTTTCAGCCGTGCTGTGCGCCTATCCGCTGCTGGATATGTTGCGCTTCCAAAAATTCCTGGTGGGCTCCTACTGGACGACGGAGTTCGGCTCGGCGGAGAACGAAAAGCAGTTTTTCTACCTGCTCAAGTACTCGCCTTACCACAACGTGAAGCCCGGCACGGCTTATCCGACGGTGATGTTCTTCACCGGCGACAGCGACACGCGCGTGGATCCGCTGCACGCTCGCAAGATGACGGCCCTGTTGCAGTCGGCCTCATCCAGCGGGCGGCCGATCCTGCTGCACTACAGCCTGGCGGGAGGGCACAGCGGAGGCATGGGCGTGGACCAGCAGATCCAGGACGACGCCGACGAGCTCACGTTCCTTTGGACTGAAACGGGGCAGGCGGGCGCCCGGGCGGCGCCCAAATAGGGGGAAACCGGCACTTTGGCTACGAGGTAGGTCTTTCCCCTAAAAAGCCTGATCTACACAATGCAAACAGCGCTGGAGAAACCGGGGACCACTCGGTGAAGAAGTGCCCTGTCGGAAGCCAGACAGGTACTCACGAGAACAGCCCTGGCGTAACCTCATGGGCTGGGGAATCCTTTCCGATAAGTGAGATGCAGGACCTGAGCAGCACGTCCTTAGGGGCGATCTCGCCGGCCGCTTCCGCGAAGATCGAGCGCGGAGGGTCCGGGGAGGCCGCTTTCGGCCCTCATGCACAGCCGGGAAGCACACGGAGGGCTGTTTGTCTCCGGCTGGGACCACGCTGGCGGGAATATCGCCGGGCCGGAGCGAAGATGCCCAAAGCAGAGTTGGAGACCGATAGAGACGATGCTGAGCAGGAGGCTGCTCGGCTGGCAGCGCTGGTATCGACCGGGATTCTCGACAGCGAGCCGGAACCCAGCTACGACGCGATTGCGCGGCTGGCAGCGGAGTACTTCCAGGCCGATGCGGCCTTCATCGGTTTTGGCGACGAAAGCCGCGTCTGGATCAAGTCCCACTGGGGCACGGCGGTTCGCGAGCTGCCACGGAAAGACTCCATCTTTGAGAGAGTGCTCGCGGAAGACGGTCCGGTGATCGTCTCGAACTCATCCAAACGCCCTCAAGCAGAGGGGCAACTGTTGGTCCTCAAGGTACTCGACATGCCCTTCTTTGCCAGCGTTCCCGTTCGCTCATTCGACGGCAAGATCCTGGGGCTGTTGAACATCTTCTTTCGCGAGCCTCGCTGCGAAATGGTTCCAGACGAGCTCAGGATGCTCGAAAACCTGGCTGACATGGCGGCCAGCCAGTTGGAACTGCGCAGGCTGCGCAAGGCTTTTACCGCGCAGAAAAGCCGGCGGGCTCGCAGCTCCGTCGCCATTGCCGATGCGCCCCAGAGCTGGCCGCGCAGGCAGGATCTGCGCCGCGCCCTGGAGCAGCACCAGTTTGTCCTCTACTACCAACCCGAGATCGAACTCTCCACCCGCAAGATCGTTGGCCTTGAGGCGCTGATCCGCTGGGTGCATCCCGAGCGGGGGCTTATCCCGCCCATGGACTTTATTCCCATGGCCGAGGAGAGCGGGTTGATCCTGCCCATCGGCGACTGGGGACTCTCGGAGGCCTGCAGCCAGATTCAAACGTGGTGCCGCGAGGATTCCCGGCACAGTTCCCTGCGGGTGCTCGTCAACCTTTCTGCCCGTCAGTTCTCCCGTGAGGGGCTGGCCGACCACGTCGAGGCGTTGCTGCTCCAAACCGGCATCTCCAGCCGGCAGCTCGGCCTGGAGATGACCGAGTCCAGCTTGATTCCCAACATGCGCACCGCCCTGGAGGTGCTGGGCAGCCTGCGCCGGCTGGGCGTCTCCCTGCTGATGGACGACTTTGGCACCGGCTACAGTTCGCTCAACTACCTGCATTCCTTTCCCTTTGACGTATTGAAGATCGACCGCTCCTTCGTGGGCCGCATGACCGATGGGGATCAACCAATGCAAATCGTGCGCACCATTATCGAACTGGCCAGGGTACTGGGCATGGATGTGGTGGCCGAAGGCATTGAGACCTGCGAGCAGTACCGCCTGTTGCGGCAACTAGGCTGCCGCTTCGGTCAGGGTTTCCTCTTCGCCCGGCCCTTGAGCAGTGAGGCTGTCACCCAGCTGTTGCGTCTCCCTGGACGCGTGCTCCCCGAGCCCAAGGCATGCGAAGCGCTCTGCGGCCGATCTCGCGGCGTCTAGTCAAGGCGGTTCGGGAAGCGGTTTCACTTTGGGAATGACGCCCCGGGTTTCCTCATCCGGAATCGGCTTAGCCGTCAGCATGGGAAATTCCTCACGCTTGAGGCGCTTGCGCGGATATGCTCCAAGCCATGCAGCAATCAGCAGAGCTCGCGCCCTCTCCCGCCTCCCCCACGTTTGCGGGATTGCTGGCCGCGCTGGCCGCCCCCGCGTCCGCCGCGGCGGACCGCCCGCCAGCCTGGGACGATGACGATCTTGCCGACGACGTGGCAACTCTCAGCTACGAGCGCGCCTTGCGCGCCCACGCGCGCTACAGAGCAGCCGACCCCAGTGACCGATCGCTTTCGCAGCCTCCCGACCCGGGAACACTCCGTACCCACGAGGCGTTTCCTGCCGAAGGGACCCCAGCCGCTGAAATGGCAACCCCGCAAGCAGCCCCTGCTTCGAGTGCAGATGCAGAACCTGAGGTCACAAACGACCTGATGACGGGGCCCGATCGGAATCTGAAGTGCGCCAGCGTCACAATCCGGCTGAGCAACGCAGAATGTGCGCAACTACGCAAGCGCGCCGCCGAAGCCGGACTCACCGTGTCAGCTTACCTGCGCTCCTGTACCTTTGAGGCCGAGTCTCTGCGGGCGCTGGTCAAAGACACGCTGGCCCAGTTGCGATCGGACCCATCGAACGGGAACCAGGCCGCCTGCGCCCCGGTCCGGCGCAGCTGGATCCAACGGCTGGCTCAGCTCTGGCCGCTCACGCGCGCCAGCCAACGCATCGCCCAGGCCTGACTATTCGACTTCCAGCACCAGGCATTTCAGGTATTCGGTTTCCGGCAGATTCAGCACCACCGGATGGTCGGGAGCGGCGCCTCGCCGCTCAAGCAGGCGCACACGCCGGGGAGCATCGGCGGCGGCCGAGGCCAGGCTAGCCTCAAGGTCTGCCCAACCCACGTGGTGAGAGCAGGAACAGGTCACCAGCAGGCCGCCGGGGCGCAGCATCTTGAGGGCTCTCAGATTCAGCTCCTTGTAGCCGCGCAACGCTCCCTCGACGGCCCGCCGGGTCCTGGCGAAGGCGGGCGGATCGAGAACGATGGCGTCGAAGGTCTGGCCGGAGTCTGACCAGTCGCGCAGAATCTGAAAGGCGTCGCCCTCGACCCAGTCCACCACCGCGTTCATCGTGGCGCGATTGGCCTCAAGATTCCGCTCCGCCACCTCGAGCGAGGCGCGGGAGGCGTCAATGCCGGTCACCTGCCTGCAGACCTCGGCCAGGTGCAAGGCAAAGCCACCCTGGTAGCAACAAACGTCGAGCGCCCGGCCGGTGGCTTCCAGCGTCCGCGCCCACTGCTGGGCGGCGGCGTAGTTGGCCCGCTGGTCGAGGAAGGCTCCCGTCTTTTGCCCTGCGTTGGCGTCGAAGTGGAACACCAGACCGTTGAGCCGGAATTGCGTGCTGGTGGCCTGAGCCGGGGCGCTTTCAACAGTCCCCGGGGCCTTCGGCGACAGGTCTTCGTCGCTGGGATGGTGAAAAAGAGGCTGGGAGCTGGGCGCGATCAATCCCTCCAGCTCGAGGATGCGCGGATCGGGCCGCTCCAGAATCACAGACGGAGCCAACTCTTCGCGCAGCACGCGCACACAGGTCTCCCGCACCGCGGCCGAATCCAGCCCCTTGGCGAGGAGTTGAAGAATGACCAGGTTGGCGTACTTGTCCGCCACTAGGCCGGGCAACTCATCCGCTTCGCTGAAACAGAGCCGGCAGGCATCGGTCTCCGCGCCGAGCAGGGATTTGCGGCGGGCAATGGCCCGCCGCAGCCGGGAGGCCAGCAATTCCAGCCAGCCGGCCTCATCGATGGCCTCCCGGGAGACCAGCCGCAGCGCAATCTGCGATGAGGGGCTGTAGAGCGCCGTGCCCAGCAGGAGGCCGCGGCCGTCGGCCACAGGCAGCAGCGCGGGAGGGCCTTCCGGGCCGGGTTCGGGCACCTCAATCGACTCAATATCGGATGCGTAGACCCACAAATGGCCGCTGCGCAGCCGGTCGGCTGCGCGACGGTTGACCAGGGCTCCAAAGGCGGGAGGTTTCAATCCAGCGCCTTTGCTTTCCGAATACACATTTTGCCTGGAATCGCGGCCTTCCGGTCGTCGGGCCAGGGGAGGTTTCTCGTGAATCCGTCCAAAGGGCGCCGCCGGCTTGGGAACCGTGGACGCCTCCTGGTTCGAAACAGGTTGGCGGTTGCGCGGCTTGGTCATACACTCCCTTTGCGCGGTTCTCCAATTCACGTGCCCCTGCCAACGCTGTGCAAGGTGGCTTTTTGTCAACAACCAGGCCACTCAGCTGTCGTGGTTTCGGGGTGTGGCAATTCAAGAACCGCCACAGCCGGAAGCAAATGGGCCGCCGGCCCCTACTTTGCCTGAATGGTTTCCAGGTAGCGGCTCAGATTGCTGATTCTGAGCATCCTTTCCTGGGGGTTGCCCACGTCCATCTTACCAAGGATCGGTCCCCATATGGGCATTTCGGTCGAGCCGTGCGACGGGATCTCCACGCCATTCTGCAGCACCGCATAGATGTGGGTATCGGGGAGTTTTCCACGGTTGTTCTTGCTCAGCACGGTCAAGTCAGTCGGCGGCGTCTTCAGCGCGGAAGCCACGGGGCCCTGGCCCCTGCCGTCCACACCGTGACACGGCGCGCAATAGCTGGCATACATCTGCTTGCCGCTGGTAGCCGCAGTCTTATTGACTGGAATGGTCACCTTTGCTTTGGATTGATCTGCATAGCTCATGCCTGCCGCGAGCGTTGCGGTCATGGCTATAACTATGAGGCGTTTCAGCATAAGTTCCTCGGATCCGGACCTCTAGTCCGCAAGAGACTTTACTCCTTCCCCAGAGTACCCGCGATGTGACGGTTGGCACACTGCACGGAGTCTTCCAACACCGACGAATCAATAAGGGAAAGACTATGATCCAGTCGCAAGAGTCGCCTATTCATAGGCGCTTTGGGATTGTTCATTGGATTGATTCACAAAAGTTGGATTCTTGTAACAGCACGGCCTTGACCCGGCAGCTTCGAATAGGTGCGAAGGAAAGAATTATCTTAAGAGCCGTCGAAAAGTTCCTTTCAGCTTTATGGCGCGTGTTTTAGGAAATGGGAAAGGCGAGATTGTTTGACTTATGGGATAGACGCAAGACCCGGAGCGTAAAGCAACCGATTTGCAGGGGAGTTTCTCCTGGGGCCGACGCGCCGGCAGGCAGGCGCGGCCAGGGGCCGTTGCCGGCGCTTTCAAGCGCATCGAACGTTAGCGGCATATAATGAAGCATGGCGACTGTCCGGCAGGCCGTACCGGCAGATGATCCCAGCGCCCCCCCGTTCTCCGCCGGGGAGGCGCAGAGCACTGCGCGCGATGTGGAACCACCCATCCCTCAGCGTTCGATCGATCAGCGTTTTGAAGCGCTGCTCCGGCAGGTCCAGGCCAACCGTCCCAGCGAAGACATTTCCCTCATCCGAAAGGCCTGGGACTTCTGCGTCCAGCATCATGAAGGGCAGATGCGGGCTTCCGGCGAACCCTACATAATCCATCCGCTCGAGGTGGCTGAGGTGCTGGCGGAGATGAAGATGGACGCGACGGCCATCGCGGCCGGCCTTTTGCACGACTCGGTAGAGGACACCCCCGCCACGAATGAGGAAATTGCGGCCGGCTTCGGCGATCAGGTGGCGCACATCGTCGAGGGCGTGACTAAGATCGACAAGATCCAATTTGCCAACCGCGAGGACCGCCAGGCCGAAAACGTGCGCAAGATGCTGCTGGCCATGGTTTCGGACGTGCGGGTTGTGCTCATCAAGCTGGCCGATCGCCTGCACAATATGCGCACCCTCGAGCACCTCAAGCCGGACCGGCAAGAGGCCATCGCCCGCGAGACCCAGGATATCTACGCCCCTCTCGCCCACCGGCTGGGCATGGGCAAGGTGCGCGGCGAACTCGAGGACCTGGCCTTCCGATACACCGATCCGGTGAGCTACGAGAAGGTAGCGGCGGCCGTCGAGGCCCGCCGCATCGAGGGCGAGCAGTTTTTGCGCGGCGTGGAAGACACGCTGACTGAGCAGTTGCGCGAAAACGGCATCGAAGCCCGCGTGGAGTGGCGCATCAAGCGGCTTTACTCGATCTTTCAAAAGATCGAGCGCTCCAAAGTCTCGTTCGACCAGGTCTATGACCTGCTGGCCATCCGCGTCGTCACGCAGGACGTGGCTGCCTGCTACGCCGTCTTCGGGCTGATCCACACCCTGTGGCGGCCGGTTCCGGGGCGCATCAAGGACTTCATCGCCATCCCCCGCGCCAACCGCTACCAGTCGCTGCACACCACGGTGATGGGCGCCAGCGGCCACCAGTTTGAGGTGCAGATCCGCACCGAAGAGATGCACCGGATTGCCGAGGAAGGCATTGCCGCCCACTGGAAGTACAAGTCGGGCGGCACGATGGTGACGGCGCGCGACGAAGAGCGGCTGAACTGGATCAGACAGTTGGTCGAGTGGCAGAAGGAGATGACCGACCCCAACGAGTTTCTCTCCAGCCTGAAGATGGACCTGTATCCCGACGAGGTCTACACCTTCACGCCCAAGGGGAAGGTGGTGGTGGTTCCGGCCGACGCCACGCCGGTGGACTTTGCCTACACCATCCACACCGAGGTTGGCCACACCTGCGTGGGCGCCAAGGTAAACAGCCGCATGGTGCCCTTGCGCTCCAAGCTACGCACCGGCGACATCGTCGAAATCGTCACCCAGAAGGATCATAAGCCGAGCCGCGACTGGCTTACCTTCGTCAAGAGCCCCCGCGCCCGCAACAAGATCAAGCATTGGCTCAACGAAGATCAGCGCCGGCGGGCAGTGGAGATTGGGCGCAAGCTGCTGGAGCGCGAGGCCAGGAAATTCAAGGTGCCGATGAGCCAGATCGACGATCAGGATCTGGGCCGCATCGCCAACGAATATGGCGTGGCCACGGCCGCCGACCTGCTGGCCACGCTGGGCCAGGGCAAGCACTCCGCCCACCAGGTGCTGAACAAGCTGGCGCCGGGCTATGCCAGCCAGGGCGATGCCGAACCCGTTCCCGAAACCAAGCCTGGGGCGGGTGGCGAGCCGGCCATGTCCGATGCGGTGCGCAAGTTGCACCTCATGGGCTCGGACTCGTTGCAGGTGGAGGGCCAGAACGACCTGCTCGTTTATCGGGCGCGCTGTTGCAACCCCATTCGCGGCGAGGAGATCATCGGCTACGTAACCCGCGGCAAGGGCGTGGCCGTACACGCCCGCAGTTGCCCCAACGTGCAAAATCTGCTCTATGAGAGCGACCGCCGCATCGCCGTCGAGTGGTCCCGCGTCGGCGACCAGTCCGCCGGCCGCCCACAGCGATTCCCGGTCAAAATCACCGTCTTCTGCGACGACCGCACCGGCATGTTGAAGGAGTTGACCGCGGTCATCTCCGACGACAATACCAACATCCGCGCCGTGGATATCCGCGATGAGGACGGCGAAGCCGTAGTCGAATTTGTGGTGGAAGCCGAAGACCTGCGCCACCTGAACCGCATGGTGCTTGGCATCCGCCGCGTCGCCGGCGTGCGCTCCGTGCAGCGCACGCAGAAACTCTAAGGAACCTCTGCGCAGGTGCCTGATTTCTAAGCGAAGAATTGGGCGCGAACGATTTTCAACATTTGGACCAAGAATCGTTGGAAAAAAGCGCTTACAAGCCTGTTTGCTTTGTCTCGGGAGT
>Ga0224554_1000903_pt1 | contig 21546 bp, 14 predicted proteins | sample 714S22024metaG_FD_180666 | JGI IMG/M metagenome (GOLD analysis project Ga0224554, IMG submission 180666) | Peat soil microbial communities from Stordalen Mire, Sweden - 717 S2 20-24 | ecosystem: Environmental > Terrestrial > Soil > Wetlands > Peat | place: Sweden: Norrbotten County, Stordalen...
GGAGCGTTCGGTGATGGCGGAGGCGGCGAGAGAGGCGTCGGTCGTGGTCGGAGTTGGGACGGGATTGTTGGGGTCGGTGGCCTCGGTTTGGGCGCGGAGGCGGGCGACGGTTTGCCAGTTGTCCTTGCGCGGCTGAAGCGAGAACCACTCCGGCAAGGGCATGATGAGGAATCGGCTGAGAGTCTCGGCGTACGGCTCGTAGAGAGCGCGCATCTGGCGGAGACGCTCGCGGGAAGATTCGTCGTAGCAGAGCTCGATGCCGCTCGCGGTGAGGATGTCATAGAGCTCGCGGCATCGCGCGGGCGGGAGGCGGTCTGGTGCGTTGGCAACGGGGCGGAGATTGAAGATTTGCGAGAGGTCGACGAGCGCGTGGCGGGCTATAGCGAAGGTGAGCTGGGCCTGGCGGGCCTCAAGGCCGCGAACGCCGGCGATGAGCAGCGATGAGGTGTCGAGGATGGCGGTGAGGGCGCTGAGCCAGCTTTGGCTGTTGTGCTGGGAGCGAAAGTAGCAGAGAAGCGGATAGGAGATGTGGCTTTCGAGGAGCTCGGCGGACCAGCGCTCCCATTCGACAAGAAGAGTGGAGAGCGACTGCGCGGCGCTGTCATAGGAGTGGCGGCGCATGAGCTCGGCGGCAGTGGGCGGTGAGCCGGCGCGGGCATCGAGGAGCGAGATCGAGACTTCGCGGCGGGAGAAGGCGGTGTAGAGGACAGGGAAATATCCCATGACAATGGCGAGGAAGCCGAAGCCCATGCCGCTTTCGAAGATGAGGAGGACGCGCGCGAGCGGGCTGTGCGGCGTGACGTCGCCGAGGCCGAGGGTGAAGAGGGTGGTTCCGCTGACGTAGAGGTCCGTGCGGAAGCTGGAGGGCTGCGCGGGGTCGATGAAGGGACTGCCAATGGCGTAGTAGATGAGGGCGAAGCCGAGGACCATGCCCGCGGCCCAGACGACGAGAAGAAAAATGAGCGAGAGAGGGCCGTAGTAGCCGAGAAGGATTTCACGGCGGCGGGGATGGTGAAAGCGGCGAGCGAAGAAGCGCCAGGGAAACCAGGTGGCGATGTAGAAGAGGCGGGTGAGGCGGAAGCGGCCGGTGGCGCGGCGGGGAAGGATGATGGTCTGGAAGGCATCGAAGAGCACGATCGAGATGCAGAGGAAGCCGGCAACCAGAGCGAGGGTGCGCATGGGGACTCCGTGGGGCGCGCCGGTGGGGGGTTGGGGAGCGGCGGCCGTTGCTTGGATTGTAGTGGACATTGGACAGTGAGCAGACCGTCAGCGGGCCGGGTGGGGTTGGCGGAGTTGGCGGAGACGGGACTGGTGAAGCGGCGGGATAAGTGGAGCCACAAGCGGGCGAAGAAAAAGCTTGCTTGAAGGGATTGCGGGTGATTAGAGTTGTGGAGCAGTATTCCCCCTAAGGACAATAAAGAGCGAAGAGAGCGGCGGCTGAAGAACAGTGGCCAGTGGACTGTGATCCGTTGTTCGTGCGGCAGAGGGTTGTGGAATTCCACCCTGGCTGCGGGAAGCACGCCGGGTCTTGGGCGCGACAACAGCCGGTGAAGTGAGCAAAGAAGGCAATAATCCAGGGAGGCCAGTGATGAGATCAAACTTACGAAGTGGCGTACGAAGTGGATGGATGGCGGCGGTTGCGGCGCTGGTTTGCCTGGGCGTGGCGGGGTGCGGGAACAACGTGAAGGGGCACACGTACGCGGCCGCCGACAATTCGGTGACGATCGAGTTTCAGTCGGGCGGGGCAGCGGCGGTGACGATGGGTCCGATCCCAGCCACATGCACTTACACGCAAAGCGGCAAGCAGGTGAACCTGACGTGCGGAGGGCAGACGGAAATTCTGACGGTGGCCAGCGACGGGTCGTTGGACGGGCCCCCGGAAACGATAGGGCATTTGACGAAGGTGAAGTGAAAGAGCAGGGAGTCGGGAGCAGGGAATAGGGAGTAGAAAGACAGGGAGCAAGGTAGCAAGGTGGACCAGGATGGGCGCCGATTTTTGTGGATCGGCTAAAGCATGGGGCGCACAGCGATTCCAATGCGATGAAAACGGTGTGTGAACTTTATAGAACGCTTTACATTAGGCGAGGATAGATGCTAATTTGATCAACATCCCCGCCCCCCGGAAGACAAGGAGAACGACTATGTATTGTCCAAGCTGCGGTGTAGAGAATACGACAGAGAACAAGTTTTGCAAGAGTTGTGGAGCGACGCTGGGAGCAGCGAGTGGCGCACAGCCCGCCGCGTCGGGTCCGCAGGCTGCGCCAGCACAGGCTGCGCAGTGGCAAGCGCCGGCCCCACCGCCTCCGCAGCCGGGAGCGATGCCGCCGCAGGGACCCCCGCCGGGGATGGTGCCGATGGTGTACCAGGCATACCCGGGAGGGCCGCAGCAGGTGTATTACGTGCCGGCGGCGCAGGCGCACCCGCAGCACATTCAGTCGGGGTTTATGGATGGATTGCGGTCGAAGATTCGGATGCTTTCTTCGACGGACGCGCTGGAAGGGTTCAGCCTGAAGGAGATGTTCAAGCAGGTTTTCAAGCGGCACGGTGTCGATGTGGTGGAAGAGTACATCATGGTGGGGACAAGCAGGACCACGCCGCCGCTGGACCAGGTGGAGACCGGGTGGCCGAATCCGTGGATGTTCTTCCGCTTGCTGGGCATCCTGGGGATCGCGTTTGTGGGTCTGGCATTCTTGTTCCACTTCACGATGAATGAGAAAACCGTGCCGGCGATCCTGTTTCTGGGAGCTTTCGCGGTGCCGCTGTCGACGCTGGTGCTGATTTTCGAAATGAACACGCCGCGGAATGTTTCGCTGGTGATGGTGGGGAAGCTGTTTATCGTGGGAGGGTTGACGGGATTATGCACGGCAATGCTGGCCTATATGGTCCCAATTTGCGGAAACATTCCGGGAATTGTGGAGGAATCGGCGAAGTTGCTTGCCGTGCTTCTGGTCGCGCGAAGCGTGCGCTACAAATACGAGTTGAACGGAATCCTTTTTGGGGCGACGGTAGGAGCGGGATTTGCGTGCTTTGAAACGTGCGGCTACGGATTCGACGCTATCCTGTCGACCCTGACGCAGGTCATCCAGGCCGGGAATGTCGCAAATGGATTGCCAACGGCGCAGGGAATCGCTCTGGCGGTCGAGAACATGATGGCAAATCTAGTGCTGCGCGGTGTTGAGTCGCCGCTCGGCCATGTGGCGTGGACGGCGATTGCAGCGGGCGCATTCTGGCGGGTGAAGGGGGATAAGCCGACGAGCCCGGCGATGCTGCTGGACACGCGCTTCCTTAAGGCGTTCGCGATTCCGGTGCTGATGCATACGACCTGGGACCTGTCGATCCTTTTCCCGAACATTCCCACGATTTTTGCGGCATTCATCCTGCCCGCTGTTACGGGGCTGATCACGTGGTATGTGCTGTTCGGACTGGTGCAGCAAGGGTTGAAGCAGGTGAAGGACGAGCAGGTGGTGCATTTGCAGAGCACACTGGCGACGGTAGAGGCTACGCTGGGGCTGGGAACGTACAGGCAACCGATGGCTCCGGCGCCGGTGGGCACAGTGCCGGTGGGGTAAAGACGGGTCTCAGGGTTCAGGTGTCAGGGCTTGAGAAAAACAGGGACCAGGTAACGACACTGAGGAGGAAGGGAACGTATGGCGGCATTCTGCAGCAAGTGTGGGACGCAGTTGGAAGGCAATGAGCGCTTCTGCGTGAAGTGCGGAAACGATGTGACAGCGGCAGCTCCGGCGGCCGCGCCGGCCCCAGTTGCGGCGGCACCGCCGCCTCGGGTAGCTCAGCCGATGGCGCCACCTCCCGTGGGGTATGCGGCGCCTCCTCCGCAAGGCTATGGAGCGCCTCCTCCTCCGGGCTATGGAGCGCCGGGCCCGATTCCGGTGATGGGCGTGCCGCAGCCGGTACAGCCGCAGAAAAAGAATTCAATGATGTGGGGAGTGATCGCGATCGCGCTGGCGGCCGGTGGGTGGTATTACTACCACAATCAGCAGCAGCAGGCGCAAACGCCGCCGGCAAACACTCCGACGCTGCCTGCGTCCGCTCCGACGCAGCCGGCAGGCACGCCGCCGCAGCCAGCAACACCCGCGCAGCCGGGAGGTCCGGGGCCAGGTGGGCCGAACGCGGCGCTGGTGCAAGCGCAGCAGTGGAGCAGCCAGGAACAGCCGGCCAATGGATATGTCCAGGTGCAGAACGGGAAATGGGTGAACGGGTCGAATGTCTCCATTCAGACAGCGGTGCTGGAGTGCGACCAGTACGATGCGAACCAAGCGGTTCTGGCGCAGAATCAAACCAACTTGACGCTGAGCAACCCGCCCCTTGTCCCCGGGAACAACGCTACCTTCAGCAATTTCAACGCGGGACAGATCGTGCAGGGCGTGAACACGGTGAACTGCGGCATTATTGCCGTGACCCCGGCGAACTGAAGCGTACGGCGGGACGATGCGCCTGGCAGCGCGGCGAGGTTCCGCCGCGCTCGCGAGGCGATGGCGCGGCCGGATAGGGTGGCATGACGAAGCAGGCGCGTGAGGCGGAGCGGAGTCCGATGGCGCGTCTGACGGGCGCAGTCTATCTCGCCTATTTTGCGACGACGATCATCACGACGATCGTTCAGAGTCGCGTACCTGAATCCGTTGGAAAAACAGGCAACCTGCTGGCGTTCGTGCTGTATGCGATCACCTCGCTGCTCTTCTACGACCTGTTCAAGCCCGTAAACAAGCGGCTCTCGCTTGTGGCGGCGCTGGTGAGCCTTGCGGGATGCGTGGTTGGGTCGCTCGGCGTCTTCCATCTACCCACCTACCACATGGATGCACTGTTCTTTTTCGGGCCATATTGCCTGCTGCTCGGAATTCTCATGCTGGGGTCGAGATTTCTGCCGCGGATTCTGGGCGCGTTGATGGTGCTGGCAGGGTTGGGATGGCTGGCGTTCCTCATTCCTCAAGTCGCGAAGCATATTGGGACGGGCATTGAAGTGCTGGGAGTGGCGGCTGAGGGATTGCTGATGCTGTGGCTGCTGGCGTTGGGGGTCAACGTGCAGAAGTGGCAGAAGCAGGCACGCGCGGCGGCGAAGGCGGACGGGTAGCGTGATGCGGATTCCGGTTTCTTTCTAAGAATGAGGTGCGTTGTTTCCGGCGGGGGGCGGATTTTGAGCGGCTCCGCTGACGGAGACCTGCGCGCGGGATTTGCGATAGACGTTGGCGACGGCGAGGGTCCAGAGAGGGACGAGGTCGACACCGGGGATAAGCTTGGCGGCGAATGAGGGCAGGAACTCCCAGTGCCAGCCGAGGAGGTAGGTGAGCAGGCCGCCGACACAGAAGTCGAGGATGTCGTCGACGGGAGATTCGGCGCCCTCAATGACCCAGGGGAAGACGGCGATCTGGAGGACGTCGGCGACGATGGCCACGATCATGGCGATGCGCAGGCGCGGACCGGCGGAGACTTTGACGGATTCGTAATTGAGGTCAGTGGGCGGAGGCATGGCGTACACAATTAGGGTAGCGCGGAAAGACAGGGAGTGGGGAGTAGGGGACCAGGGACCAGGGGCCGAGGGAGCAAGGCAGCAAGGGAGCGAGGGAGCAAAGGAGCTAGGGAGTCGGTCAGTGAGAAGGAAGCATTCTCTCATGGTTGCGCAACGGAAAGTAATCACCAGGGAGAGTCCGGGGGCCAGCGCCGGGCGGCTGTGATTGTCGAAACCGCTGGTCGCAAGCTCACTATGTGGTTGAATTCGGGGGAAAGACAAAGCCTGCGCTCACAATCAACAATCCGGCGGCGACGATTATTTCACTGCCCGCAAACCAGCCCAGGAAACGCAACATAATTCCCGTCTGGACCAGAAGGGCCACACCACAGAACAGAATGACGATCCTGCGCAGCATGGTTTCAGTGAAGCCTGCAAACAGCACGATCATCGCGATTACGATCCAGTCCCATGCCACCAGAAGAAAAACTGCCCGCATGGCGGATTGCAGTGAATGGCTCAAGTTCGACGCGGCCAAGGCGGCGGAGACCATCGGATATGCCAGCATCGAATGAATTGCCGCGCCGGCAAACAGCACCACGCTTGCGAAGGCGACGAGGACTCGCGCAGCTTTACGGCGACCGTTCATCGCTGCCTCCTCTCAAGACAAAGTTCAGCCGTTGCGAAGAACTACCAACGGATCATTAACCCGGGATTTTGGTTTTGTCTTTCGGCTGCAAACCAATATACCCCCACTTGCCTCCGCTCGCGATGATTTGCATCCGTTCCAAGACCAAAGACTCAAGCGCGCCCAGGATAGCACCTGGTTTGTCGCCAACGAGGAAGTTCGCAGATCGTCATCCCCTCGCAAAGAAGGCACGACTTCAAGCTGTCTATTCGGCTGTGAAGCCGCGAAGGTTGCAGGGCGAGACGCGCGGTGCGGGCGAGGACGCCCGCACGACAGCCGGTCAGGAGACCGGCGCTACAAATGCGACGAGGGTGGGCAGGGAATCGTTACTCGTAGCGGAGGGCCTCAATGGGATCGAGGTTGGCGGCGCGAATGGCGGGGATCATGCCGCTGACCAAGCCGGTGATCACGAGGATGACAGTGGAGACGATGAGTGCGGCGGGAGTAATGATGAGGCGGATGTCGGCGGACTGGGCGTTCTTGGCGAGGGCACTGTAAAAAGTGATGCGGCCGACCATGACGGAGACGAGGCAGGCGAGGGCGATGCCGCCAATGCCGCCGAGCCCGGTGATGGCCAGAGCTTCAGCCAGGAATTGAATGAGGATGTGGCGCTTGCGCGCGCCGAGAGCTTTTTCGACGCCGATTTCGCGGGTGCGCTGCTGCACGGAGACGAGCATGATGTTCATGAGCCCGATGCCGGCGATGCCGAGAGTGAGCGCGCCCACAAGTGAGAGAAGAACCTGCAAGGCGATAGAAAGAATCTGGAACTGGTGGAGCTGGGTGCGCAGATTGGCGACATGCAAGGCATCGTGGTCGCCGGGGCGGAAGTGGTGGGCGGTGCCGAGGGTCTCGCGGATAGTTTTCTCGATTTTCTGGTAGTCGCCGTTATACCCGATCCAGACACCGTCGAGGTAGGTGGTGTCCTTGAGGTCGCTCATGGTGTTGAAGGGAATATAGACGGTGCGGTTGATGTCGTCGTTGGCCTCCTGCATTTTGGGCTGGAGGACACCGACGATGGTGAAGACGACGCCGTTGAGGCGGATGGTTTCTCCCACGGCCCAGGCACCGGAGAAGAGTTTGGTTTTGGCTTCAGAGCCGAGAACGCAGACGTGGGCGCGCTGTTCGTCTTCAGCGCCATTGAAGAAGCGGCCCTGATCGATAGTGAGCTTGACGATGTCGGCGTAGGAGGTGCGAGAGCCGACGACGGTCCAGGTGTAGGTGTGGAGATCGTTCTGGACGGTGGTGTCGTGATACTCGGCGGGCGAAATGTGAATGATTTCAGGAAGCACGGCGCTGACGCGATCGACATCGTCGAGGGTGAGGCGGACCTGGACTCCGGCTTTATCTCCGCCAGCCTGCTGGCTGGTCTTGCCGGGGAAAAAGCCGATGGTGTTGGTGCCCCACTGGGCAAAGATGACTTCAAAGGCATGAGAAAAGCCGTTGCCGTATGCGAGCAGAAGCACGACGGTGGCAATGCCCCAGGCCATGCCGATGGTGGTGATGGCGGTGCGGCTGCGATTGTAGAGCATCGCTTCCCAGGCTTGGGCGAGAATGTCTTTCAGCATAAGGCAGCCTCTAGCTCTCAGCCTTTAGCTTTTAGCTAAAGGCTGTTCGGTGGAGATTTCCGCTTCGACTTCAAGTCACGAATCTTTTCAACAAAACTGCTCGGTTTCGTGTTGCGATTGTCCCGGGGGCTAAAGCTGCTCGTCTTTATTCCTGCTCATTCCGGCACGACTAAAGTCGTGCCCTGACACTTCGTGCTCCCCCGAAGAGTTGTTGTTCCGCTCGGTACAGCGACTAAGGTTGTGCCCTGACACAGTACTCCTCTGCGGGGAGAGTTGATGCACGGCATGCGCTCGTGCTGCGACGCAAGGCGCGTTGAGATTGGACCCGTGCTATCCCACCCTTCGCCAGAAAAAAGGCGAAGGATGGGGCACCCATTTTTTGTGGATCAGCGAGAGTGGATTGTGCGCGGGGTGACGGCTGCATTGTTTTACTCCTTGCGCAGGGCTTCAATGGGGTCAAGGGCCGCGGCTTTGCCGGCGGGGTAGAGGCCGGCAGCGATGCCGCAGAGAGTGAGTGTGACGAGAGCTAACGCCGCCGACCAGGGAACGATGCGAGGCGGATCGAAGCCGGGAATCTTGTCAGTGAGCACGGCCTGCAACAAGGCCAAGAACGCCCAAGACACACCGATACCGATGAGGCCGCTGATGCCGGTGAGCAGGAGGCCCTCCCAGAAGAATTGCGCGACGATGCTGCGCTTGGTTGCGCCGACGGCTTTCATGACGCCAATTTCGCGCGTGCGCTCGCTGACCGAGACCAGCATGATGTTGATGATACCGACGGCTCCGAGGGCGAGCGTGACAACGCCGACACTGCCGAGGAAGATATCCATGGAGGTGAAAATGACACCGATCAGATGGGACTCTGTGATGGTGTCGAACTCGTTGAAGGCGTCGGCGAGCGAAGGATCGAAGCCATGGCGCTGGGCGATGACGCGGTGCACGGCAATGTCTGCCGCGGTGTTGTCATTTTTTTTCGTGGGGTTGTATTGGATAGAGTTGACCGCGTCCTGGGGAATGTTGTCGCCTTTGAGGGGGAAGAACTCCTGCATGGTGGTGATGGGAATGTACATTTTTTCGTCGTCGTAGGTGTTGTTGCCACGGCCCACCTTGGCGCCGACGCCGATTACGGTGAAGCTGACTCCATTGATAGAAATGGTCTGGCCGATCATGGGGCGGCCCTGAAAGAGGATGGAGGCGGATTTTTGCGCGATAAAGACGACGCGGCGCGCATCCCGGACGTCTTCGTCATCGAGAAAGCGGCCGGCAGCGATGGGAAGGTAGCGGACGACGGTGTAGCTGGGCTCATTTCCGCCAAGATGGGCGGAGGTGTTGCTCCACTGGCTGACCTCGTAGAGGTCGGATCGGGCAAGCTCGCCGGTGACGGCGCGGACCTCAGGAAGGCGGCGAATGGCGGCCTCGTCGCCGAGGGTGAGCTCATAGGGGCGCATGCCGGTGTGCTGGTTGGCGATTGCGGGGATGGTGCCATTCTGGACCATGACGACGTCGTCACCGAACTGAGATAACTGTTTGTGCTGGCCTTCGCGGAAGCCTTCGCCGAGGCCCACGAGGACGAGCAGCGAGCCGACCCCCCAGGCAATACCGAACATGGTGAGAAAACTGCGCAGCTTGTTGGCCATAATGGCGCGGAAGACCTGTCCGAGAGTGTCAGAAAAGCTGCGCATGACAGTGAGACGACCCGAGGCCGGCTTTGATTGCTCCTATATATGAACAATACGACGAAGATACGGATGCGGTTCCACGGAAAAGGGGGTGGCCGCGTGCGGGGGATGGCGTTCTGTCCCCAGAGGGATTCGGTTGGACCCGGCGCGGGGAGATTTGTGTCACGGTGGAACCGTGACGCACCGCCTTGCGTAGTACAGTCGAACGGGTTACAACGGTGGTTAGTCACCGTCTGAACTCGTAGGTCATTTTCTTTCTATTGAGCCAGCGTCCGCTGGGAGAGCAGCGCTGTCTCGGCGCTTTGGGGGAGGATATTGTGGCAGCGTCGCGCAAGAACAAGAAACTGTGGATTATTGTGGGCACAATAGGCGCACTCGTGGTGCTTATCGCGGGATTCGCGCTCTTCCGAATGGCAAAGGGAGACCCAATTGACCCGAACCGGCTGGCCAAGGTGACGCGCGGCGACGTGGCCAAGTCCGTGGTGGCGACGGGCGACATCCAGCCCATCACGAAGGTGGAAGTAAAGGGCAAAGCGTCGGGGATTGTGGAAAAGCTCTATGTGGACATTAACGACAGAGTGCACAAGGGCCAGGAGCTGGCGCAACTGGATCAACAGGAGATTTCGGCGCAGGTGGCCGCGGCGCGCGCGCAACTGGCCAGCGCCGAAGCCAACGTGACCACGTACGAGGCCAACATCGAGCAGGACAAGGTGAACGCCGCGGCTCCGGACCTGCCGATGTACAAGGCAACGCTGGACCGGAACCTGGAGATGAACAAGGACGGCATTGTGAGCCGGCAGACTCTGGACGACGCGAACCGCGATTACCTGGCGGCGCTGACGAAGCGCGACTCGGCGAAGGCGCAGATTGGCGTGGACAGCGCCAAGCTGAAACAGGCACGGGCGCAGGTGATGCAGAGCCAGGCCAGCTTGCAGCAACTGGAGGAGCAGCTGTCTTACACGACGATTGTTGCGCCGATGGACGGCGTGATTCTGTCGCGCGACGTGGAGATCGGCGACGCGGTGAGCTCGATCCTGGTGCTGGGTTCGACGGCCACGCTGATCATGACCGAGGGCGATACGTCAGAGGTGTACGTGCAGGGCAAGGTGGACGAGGCGGACATCGCGCACGTGTACATGGGACAGCCCGCGCGCATCAAGGTGGAGAGTTTTCACGACCGGCAGTTTTACGGAAAGGTGACGAAGATAGCGCCGATGGGCGTGGCGAAAGACAACGTGACGACATTCGAGGTCCGCGTTTCAATCAACAATCCGGGCGGCGAACTGAAGGCCAACATGACGGCGAACGCCGAGATTATGCTGGACGAGCACAAGGGCGTTCTGACGGTGCCGGAAGACGCGGTGATCTACGACAACAAGCAGAATGCGTCGGTCGAGGTTCCGGACAGCCATCAGAAAGAGGGTTTTCGCAAGGTTCCGGTGACGGTGGGGCTTTCGAACGGATCGGTGACGGAGATTGTGAGCGGCGTGAAGGAAGGCGACCAGGTGGTGCTGCAGCAGTAGGGGGCGCTGCCCACGGCGCGTGGACGCCGGGGCACCCTCAGAGCCGGGCTGCGCCCCGGTGACATGATCGCGCAGCGATCAATGGTTCCAAGCGCGCTTCATTCAGGATGACACCGCGAAAAAATGGGATGGTGGTATCCCAGGTTCCCGAATGAGAGGGACAAACCCATTTTCGTGGCAGATGAAACGCGCGAGAAGTAACCGCAGGTCCTTCGACTCCCCCGAGCGGCGAGCCACTATCCCATGATCGCGTTGCGATCACTGGGCCTCCGCTGCGGCGGACTTCGGTCGCTCAAGATGACATTGCCTTCGGTGATCCCGCTGAGCGCGTGTGTGCCCAAGCAGGCTTAGCAAGCTGAAATACTGTTAAGGCCGTGCGCCAGCCAGTAGAAGGGAAAAGGCTGCGCGTGGTAAAGCTGCGCGCCAGCGAGCAGAAGCGAAAGGCTGCGCGCCAGTGGAAAGGGCAAGAATCACCGAATGAAAACGGGCTCAGCGATCATCATCGGGGCAGGTCCCGCGGGACTGACAGCGGCAATCGAGCTGCAGCGTCATTCCGCGATCAAGCCCATCGTGATCGAAGCCAGCCAGGAGATTGGCGGCATCTCGCGGACCGTTCTCTACAAGGGCAATCGCATGGATATCGGCGGGCATCGCTTCTTTTCGAAGTCGGACCGGGTGATGCGCTGGTGGCTCGATCTGATCCCGGTTGAGGCGGGCGCGAGCAAAGATGGCCAACTGCGCCATCAGGGCCAGGAACGGGATGTTCCGGCGCCGGCTTCGGCACCCGATCCGGCAACCGAAGACAGGGTGATGCTGGTTCGCCAGCGCAAAAGCCGCATCTATTTTCTGCGCCGTTTCTTCGACTACCCCATCAGCCTGACCGCGGCAACGTTCAGAAACATGGGGCTGGTCCGCACCATTCGCTGCGGCATGAGTTACATGCGTTCGGCGCTTTTTCCGAAGCGCGAAGAGCGAACACTGGAAGATTTTCTGATCAACCGATTCGGTAAGCAGCTCTACCTAACCTTCTTCAAGTCGTATACCGAAAAGGTGTGGGGCGTACCTTGCAACGAGATCAGCGCGGAATGGGGCGCGCAGCGAATCAAGGGCCTGTCGCTCACGGGCGTGGTGATTCATTTCGTCAAAAAAGCATTCCGCGCCAAGGAGTCCGGGGATATTTCGCAGAAGAAGACCGAGACCACACTGATTGAAAAGTTTCTTTACCCCAAGCTCGGCCCCGGCCAGTTATGGGAACATGCGGCACGGCTGGTCGAGGAAGCCGGGGGCGAAATCCACATGGGCATTGCGATCGACAGGGTCGAGGTTGAAGGCAGCAAGGTGATCGCAATCGGGGGCGTGAATGCGGCTGGAGAGCGAGTTCGCTTTGCCGGCGATTATTTTTTTTCGACCATGCCAGTGCGCGACCTGATTCGCGCTTTCTCGGTCGCTGTTCCCGCTGAGGTCGTCGAGGTGAGTGAAGGACTGATGTACCGCGACTTCATCACCGTCGGTTTGCTGGCCAGCAAGCTCACCGTAACCGAGAAAGATGGCACGCCTTTGAAAGACAACTGGATCTATATTCAGGAGCCGGACGTGATGGTGGGCCGGCTGCAGGTATTCAATAACTGGAGCCCGTGGCTGGTGGGCAGCAAAGACAAGGTCTGGATAGGTTTGGAGTATTTCTGCAACGATACAGATCCGTTGTGGAAGCTGCCGGATGAAGATATGGCTAAGTTTGCTATCTCCGAAGTGGCAAAGATCGGCGTTTTGAGGGCTGAGGACGTGGAAGACTTTCATGTAGTCCATGTCCCCAAGACTTATCCAGCTTATTTCGGAAGTTACGACCGTTTCGATGTTATTCGCAGTTACATCGATGGCATTGAGAATCTGTTCCTGGTGGGCCGCAACGGCATGCATAAATACAACAACCAGGACCACTCGATGCTGACCGCGATGACCGCCGTCGAGAATATCCTGAATGGCGTGACTGCCAAAGACAACATCTGGGCGATTAATACCGAGATGGACTATCACGAGGAGAAAACGGAGAAGTAACGCGCTCGAAGATCAAGTGACAACTTTTACCCACTAACTGAAAGCCAACCGGCATAACGCCGCAAAACACATGGGTAAATCGATAACCATCGTGGTCCAGCAGTTGAATCTTCGGATTCGCGATGTCGATAGGCATTCCGGGATCATTTGAATTCTGGTCGACAACCACGACATCAGGCCTGGCCGGCAGAATCTTCGCGAACATTTCCTCACTTAGATTGCCATTTCTCCACAACCAGAATGGTTCCGGCAGGTTGATGAAGATATTGCGATCGAAATAAGGCAGTATCCCAATCGCGAAGAAGCCTTGACCTTCCGGGTCATAAGAGTAAGTGACTGCTATGCTGGCTCCCTGGCTTACATAGGGACGGAGAAACTCGGCGGTAGCGCGATCGGGAGAAAACGCGTTGTAATGGTCGAATTCAATGGCATAGCCCGACCAGAGAATCTGCATGATTGCCATGGCCACGAGGGCGGTTCGGCCGTAGATTTCGGGCTGGGGTATTTTGACCGCTGGAGCCGGCCATGTGATCCAAAAAAGACAGATGGTGAGGGGAACGAGGAGGCCGACATGCCACCAAGTAAGGCCTGCGATGCCGGCGAAGATGGCAAAAAACAAGACAGGCAAAAGGTAGAGAAGGCTGCGCCGCGCGCGAAGGCAGGAGACGATAGCAGTCCAGAAGGCGACGGATAGGATCCAAGGGTAAAACATTCCCAGGACGAGCGATCCGAGAGTTCCACGGAGAATCAACAGCGGAGATGTGCGCAGACAAGCGGATAAGTGGTTGGAGAAGTCGTGCGGTGGCCAGGCTGTCCAGATGGCAAACGCCCAAAGAGCAAGAAGAATGACCGCGCCCAGCAGGAGTTGACGCAGGCGGCGAGGGTTTTTGGCGTCTCCACGGCGGACCTGTTCGACGAGATACACGATGGCGAGGCCTCCGGAGATTACGGAGGCATGGAGAGCGACATTGGCCAGCAGGCCTACGAACAGCGCAAGGATCAGCGAATTCTTCTTCCAGACGAGCGCTATGGCGTAGAGCAGAATCGGCGCAAGGACATAGTTACGAGCCACAACGGCATATTGATAGACCAAAAAGACTGTAAAAGGAAACGCAAGCTTGAGATACAGAGGGAAGGGCGACTTAAAGAGCAGCAGCGCAGTGGCCGCTACGGCGATGGCTCCCGAAATCCAGTGGAGGCCGGTATAGCTGACATGTGCACGAACCAGAATCCAGAGCAGGAAATGCCAAAGGCCCGGAGCTCCTTCGTATCGAATGTAAGTCTTGAAGAGCGAGGCCAGAGAAAGGCTTCGGGCTAACTGCCACCCCTGGGCCTCGTCCGCGAACGGTTCGTGAAAAGGGATGGCAAACGCAACCAGCGCGGAATAGGCGGATAGCGCAAACCATTCAGGCCAGCGCGAGCGCATCTTGCGTGGCGCGCCGGCCGCCGATGTGGGGCGACGGCGTAAATCGGCCTCACGCTGTGACGGAGCGAGCCCTCCTGTGGCTGCCTCCATAGCCGGATGTTTTTCCCTTTCTCAGCTGGAGACAGAGATTTCCATCCGCCTCCGGCTACGACCCAATATACCCGCAATTGCCTCCACCGGCTGAGCACGGTCGGACGCAACGAACACGGGTCACCAACGACTGGCTTTTGTGGTTGAGGCGTGAAGTTACGGAAGATGCTTCAGCGGGCGAGGAAGTTCTCGTTGGCGAGGATGCGGTAGAGTGTGGAGCGGCTGATGGCGAGCTGGCGGGCGGTGCGGAGCTTATTGCCGCGGTTGAGGTCGAGGACAAACTGAACATGATGGCGGATGACGGCGTCGAGTGAGAGGTCGGCGGCGCGGGCGGAGGATTGCGGGTCAAGCAGAGGGGCGGGGCCGGATGAAGAGTTGGCCCAGGGATTAGCCAAAAAGTTGGCGGGGGAGTTGGCAGCGAACGTTGCGTCGAATTGCGAGCCAAGGGAAGGCTGCAACCCGTCGGGGAGGGCGAGGTCAGAGGTGCGGATGACGCCATTGTCGGCCTGGAGGAGCGCGTTCTCGAGGATGCCGGCGAGCTCGCGCACATTGCCGGGCCAGGAGTGCTGGAGGAGGCGGGCAAGCGTGCCGGGTCCGAGGACGACTGGGCGCTGCTGGTAGCGGGCGCAGATGCGATCGAGGAGAAACTGCGCGAGCGGGGCGATGTCTTCACGGCGCTGGCGCAGCGGAGGGATGGCGAAGCGAATGGCGGTGAGACGAAAAGCGAGGTCGGGGAGAAGAAGTCCCTGACCGGCCATCTGCCGGAGCGAAGTTTGCGAAGAGGCGAGGAGAACGGCACGGCCGGGCGGGCGGTCTTGAAGGTTTTTCAGGACGCCGAGGAGCAGGCCCTGACCTGGAGGGGCAAGAAGGTCGACGCGATCGAGATAGGTGAAGCCGGCGAGGGTGGAGGGATCGGCGTCGGTGGTCAGCCACTCGCGGGCGTCGCGGCGCTGAAAGGCGCTGGCGGCGAGGGGCGAGCGGCTGAAGAGATAGCGGGCGAGCGTGTGTTTGCCGGTGCCGTGCTCGCCCTCAATGGCGGCAATCTGCAGGTGGGGCGCGGCCATTTCGGCCTGCATGAGAAGTTTGCGCCAGGCGGCGCTGATGCCAACGACCTGGACGGAGGCGCCAGTGTCCAGCTCCACGAGGGTGAGGCCGGAGGCGGAGGGCTGCGCGTGGAATGGAGCTGAGCTATGCATGGATCTCAACCTGCCTCGCCTCGGACGCAAAGGTGATATGCCAAGCCATCACAGGTCTCATCGGCGATGTGGGGGAAAACATGAATGAGGCAGGGACCAAGGCACCAAGGGAACGAGGGACCGAGAAAACAGGGAATTGGGGAGTACAAAGGCACGGGATAGCTGAGTGCATTCGGTCTACACCAATTCCGAAACTGCTGTAGCTCATAGCTTTTAGCTCGCCGTGGCTCGAGGGAGTTTCCTGGGTTCGCAGGGAGCGCGGGTGGGCGGGCGTTATACTCAGGGGAATCCACGCAGAAGCGAATTCCGAAACCAGCTTGGCTCACTTTTCCAAGACAGTTTTGCTCATTTGAAGAATCTGAGGGAACAAGAATGCCGGAGGAGGCTGCAGCCGCGACGCGTTTGGGGCACGCCGTTCGAGCGCGGGACAGCGTTGTGGATGTGGGGGGACCGCGAGCGGGACGGGCGAAAGGGCTGCGGCGCTGGGGCATAGCGGCGTGGGTGCTCGCGATTGTCGGATTCGCGGCGCTGCACGCGTGGCACCTGAGGGCAGATTTTCCCAACGGATCGCCGTGGACGATGGACTGGGCAAAGTACACCGATGAGGGTTGGTACGGGAATGCCGCGGTGCGCGCACATCTGTTTGGGAACTGGTATCTGGCAGGGGATTTCAATCCCGCAGTGATCGTTCCGGTGTGGCCGTTTGCGGAGTGGCTCCTCTACTTCTTTACGGGCGTGAGCGTGCAGGCGGCGCGGGGGCTGGCGGTGGGGTGCTTTTTCGCGAGCCTGGCGCTGAGCTACCTGTTATTGCGCAGCCGTGGCCCGCGATGGATGGCTTTGGTGGGGGTGACGCTGGCGGTGACGAGCACCTATGTTTACAGCTTCAGCCGACTGGCGATTCTGGAACCGCTGCAGACGACGCTGTTGCTGGCGACCTTGAATGTTGCGGTGCGATTGCCGCGGATGAAGCGGCCAGTGCTGATATCGGCGGGGATCGGGCTGCTGTATGCGGTGACGGTGCTGACGAAGACGACGGCTGCGTTTCTGGCGCCGGCGGTAGGTTGGGCGATGCTGATGCCGCTTTGGCACGAGCGCGTGAAGACGATGAAATGCGCGCTGGCGGCGGCGGCGAGCGCGACGCTGGTGTATGGCACGTGGCTGGCGATCATTGGCAGGATGGGTTTGATGCCCGACTACCGGTACTTCCTGGTGGTGAGTCACTTTACGTTGCCGGATGGGTATACCTGGCCGCTGGCAGCATTCTGGTGGTCGTTTCACGGGTTGTTGTGGATCGATCACAGCCTGGTTCCGCTGGCTGGAGCGCTGGTGCTGGGGGCAGCGCTCGCGCGGCGCGCGGAGTGGAGCAGAAAGCTGTGGGGCGATCCGGTGTTTGGAGCGGCGCTGCTGGGAGTAGCGGGAATGGTGCTGTTTATGACGGTGCAAGACCATCCCCAGCCGCGGTACATTCTGGCGGCGTCGTTCCTGATTTTCTGCGTGGTGGCGCTGGGGGCGAATGCGCTTGTGGAGCAGGGAGGATGGGAGCGAAGGGCCGGATGGTGCGTGATCACGCTGGCTGGGTGCGCGACCGTGGTTCACGCGGCGAAAACCATCGAGTACGCGACGCATCCCGAGTACACGTGGGTGAACGCGGCGGAGCAATTGACACAGTATATTGATGCGCACCCGAACGGGAAGCGGGAGCTGGTGTCGGTAAGCGGGGACGACATTACGCTGATGACGCATTTGCCGACGCTATGCGACGAAATCAGCTTTGATGACCTTGGGGAGAAGCTGGAGCGCTACCAGCCGGGATGGTACGCATCGTGGAATGGGATCGATCCGGTGATTCTGTCGGAGCTGCACACGCATGAAGCGCTGGAACAGGTCGCGAGCTTTCCCGCGCTCGACGATCCCTACCGGAATGTGCTGGTGCTGTTCAAACTGCATCCACTGCCGGACGGTCAGCAACGGGACGAGGACGGCCCGGGAATGACGGCTCCGCTACCCGGCGACAAGATCGACGTGCCGGTGGAGTGAAGGCAGGGAACAGGGAACAAGGGAACAAGGGACTGGGGAACGGACAACTCATCAGGGAAAATCCTTCATCTGACAACTGAAAACAGTTAGGATTCTGGGGCGAGGGAGTGAGGCGACCGCGGAGATTCGGTGTCGTGGGATCGATCTGCGAGCGCGGGCCGGAATGGGACGGAACCAAGCAGGGAATGGGCGCTCAGACCGCGTGACAGCTATCACTCGACAGGGGTGTATCCGGATGATAGCCTTCCCGTGGCAATTCCCCGGGGTTTTCGAGAGGTCGGATCCGGGGCTGTGGTTCTAGCAGCTTCAAAACCTTAGAGTTGGGAGGATTTGTGACTGTCACAAATTGGGTGGAGTTCTTTCTGAGCGTAAGCGGTCTTTCGCTCATTGTGGCCGTGATTTTTAGGCGGCAGGTTATCGGGTCTGACATTGGGACGGTGGATGTGCAGAAGATCGCAGGAGTGGTCAAGGAAGGCGCAGTGGCATTTATGAAGCGGCCGTGCAAAATCGCGGCAGCGATGGCGGGGTTGCTGCTGCCGACGTTCGCCTATGGGCAGACGGAACAGGCAGGCGGAGAAGCCAGCCTGAAGGTGCCTGATCTGTCGACCGTAAATTTTCTCGGCATGAACGGACATTCTCTTCTGTCGATCGGATTGCTCTTTTGCGCCGGCGGCCTGTTGTTTGGCATGACGATCTATGTGCAGTTGAAGAACCTGCCGGTTCACCGCACGATGCGCGAAATGTCGGAACTGATCTATGAGACGTGCAAAACGTATCTGATCACGCAGGGCAAGTTCATTCTTCTGCTCTGGGCATTTATCGCGGTCATTATCGCGCTGTACTTCGGCTATCTGGCGCCGGTGCCGGGAAAATCGATCGCGGTTACGCTGCCGATCATTTTGTTGTTTTCGCTGGTCGGCATTGCGGGCAGCTACGGCGTGGCATGGTTCGGAATCAGGGTCAACACATTCGCGAACAGCCGGACGGCATTCGCGGGATTACGCGGCAAGCCGTATCCGTGTTTTGCGATTCCGCTGAAGGCGGGCATGAGCATCGGCATGATGCTGATCTCGGTCGAGCTGCTGATCATGTTGTTTATCCTGTTGTTCGTCCCCGGGGATTATGCGGGGCCGTGCTTCATCGGCTTTGCGATCGGCGAGAGCCTGGGCGCGGCGGCGCTGCGTATTGCCGGCGGCATTTTCACCAAGATCGCCGACATCGGCTCCGACCTGATGAAGATCGTGTTCAAGATCAAGGAGGACGATGCGCGCAACCCGGGCGTGATCGCGGACTGCACGGGTGACAACGCGGGCGACTCGGTAGGCCCGAGCGCCGACGGTTTTGAAACCTACGGCGTGACCGGCGTGGCCTTGATTACGTTCATTCTGCTGGCTGTACCGAACCCCACGACGCAAGTGCAATTGCTGGTGTGGATCTTCGTGATGCGCGTGGCCATGCTGGTCTCCAGCTCGGGCGCTTACTTCCTGAATGGCATGATTGCTCACGCGAAATATGGAAATGCAGACGAGATGGACTTTGAGACGCCACTAACCTCACTGGTGTGGATCACGTCCATCCTATCGATCATTCTGACCTACATCGTCACGTACCTGATGATCCCCACACTGGGCGACGGAACGCTCTGGTGGAAACTGTCTTCAATCATCTCGTGCGGAACCCTGGCGGGCGCGATCATTCCCGAACTGGTGAAGGTTTTCACTTCAACCAAGTCGAGCCACGTGAAAGAAGTTGTGAAATCGGCGCAGGAAGGCGGAGCTTCCCTGGGGATTTTGTCGGGATTCGTAGCCGGTAACTTCTCTGCTTACTGGCTGGGACTCAGCATGGTAGCGCTGATGTCAATGGGCTATTTCTTCAGTACAGGCCCATCGATGGTGAGCCTGATGCTGGCTCCGGCGGTGTTCGCGTTTGGGCTGGTTGCGTTCGGCTTCCTGGGCATGGGTCCGGTGACGATTGCGGTGGATTCCTACGGGCCGGTTACCGACAATGCGCAATCGATTTACGAATTGTCGCTGATCGAGACCGTTCCGGGCATCGAGGCCGAGCTAAAGAAGGACTACAACATCGACGTGAAGTTTGAACGCGCGAAGGACCTGCTGGAAGCCAATGATGGAGCCGGCAACACATTCAAGGCTTCGGCAAAGCCGGTGCTGATCGGCACTGCCGTGGTGGGCGCAACGACGATGATTTTCTCGATCATCATGGCCCTGACCCACGGACTGACGGTGAACGTGCAGAACCTCTCTCTGCTGCACGCGCCATTCCTGCTGGGGTTGATCACGGGCGGGGCGATGATCTACTGGTTCACGGGCGCTTCAACGCAGGCGGTGACGACGGGCGCTTACCGCGCTGTGGAGTTCATCAAAAAGCACATCAAACTGGATGGCGCGGAGAAGGCGTCGGTTGCCGACAGCAAGAAGGTGGTAGAAATCTGCACGAAGTACGCGCAGAAGGGAATGTTCAACATCTTTCTCGCTGTCTTCTTTGCTACGCTTGCCTTCGCGTTCGCTGAGCCGTTCTTTTTTATCGGCTATCTGATCTCGATTGCGGTTTTCGGCCTGTACCAAGCGATCTTCATGGCGAATGCCGGCGGCGCATGGGACAACGCGAAGAAAATCGTAGAGGTCGAAATGAAGCAGAAAGGGACACCTCTGCACGACGCAACCGTGATCGGAGACACCGTCGGCGATCCGTTCAAGGACACTTCGTCGGTGGCATTGAACCCGGTGATCAAGTTCACTACGTTGTTCGGGCTGCTTGCTGTCGAGCTTGCAGTGACGCTCACCGCGAACAATCCGCTGCTGACGCACCTGCTGGCTGTTGCATTCTTCCTGGTGTCGGTGACGTTCGTGTGGAAGTCGTTTTATGGAATGAGGATTGAGACGAAGGAAAGCAACTGATTCTTGTTTTGTTGATGTAGCCCTCTCCCTGAATTGGCCCCGCACGCCACGGCGTGCGGGGCCGATTTGTTCTTGGGGCGGGGGCGAAGGAGGCGAGATTGGGGGACGAAGCTATAGATTTGCGTTCGCTCGGCGAGATTAGCGTGTGGTGTGCGTCGGGCGCTTGAGGGTTCTGCGCTGCAGTTATCTTTGAGTTAGTAACCATTGATTACTTACTTTGGCCCATTGTCCAATCGTAAGTAGATTGATCGATCAAAAGAGAGCATTTCTCGCTTGCATTCAGCGAAATCCGGGTTATGCTCCAGCCATTCCCCCGAACGGATCGGGTCCGTTGATACTAGCTGTCTGATAAGGACCCTGGGCTTCCCCTATCTTCGATTTTCGTTGTTCCGAACTTACCAGTCTGGCCCATTGGCCACGCATCCGCCTTTGGTCGTCATGGGCTCCTTCTGGAGCCAGGAAGAGGACTTTGCGATGAAGAGAATTGCCTCGAGTTTAAGAGTTGCGATCTTAATCTCCGCCTGCTTCAGTGGCTTGCGATCTGACGCGCAATCTGCGATGAAGGGGCCTTCCCCGAGTTGGGTTGTCGTCCCTGGAGTTATTCGGCCAGCCACAGGCGGGAAATATAGCCCGACAATGACACTTGTCCTTTTCTCAAGTTCTTGTCAAAGGGATAGCAGTACCAAGGCCTGGACGCTAGCCAATCAGACCTTCACGCTCTCTGCTTCTGGAGCGGGAATCCAACTGAGCACCCCCATGGTCGGCGATTGTCGGCTGACGACCACGGCCACAATAGACCCTGCTGTTCAACCCGACAAGTATGAGATTGTCGTGAGCACGCAGAGCGCGACGAGTTCCGCTACGCGTATTGACCAAGGTTACGGCGACTTGAACGTTCTTGGCACGCT
>Ga0224554_1000904_pt1 | contig 21510 bp, 13 predicted proteins | sample 714S22024metaG_FD_180666 | JGI IMG/M metagenome (GOLD analysis project Ga0224554, IMG submission 180666) | Peat soil microbial communities from Stordalen Mire, Sweden - 717 S2 20-24 | ecosystem: Environmental > Terrestrial > Soil > Wetlands > Peat | place: Sweden: Norrbotten County, Stordalen...
AAGAACTACGAGGTCATGAAGATGCTGATGGACCGTTGGATCGATCTGGCCACCGAACTATCCAACCTCCGCCTGGCCAACAAGCGCTCCTGATCCCAACCGAGAACTTGGCACTGTCCAGTTCTTTGCAAGAAACCGGAAAAAGCTCTCGCAGAAGAGTCTCCTGAAGTTGGTGGCCCGCACCAGCATGCGTTTCGCAGGCAAGCGCATGACGGTCAAACATTTTCGAGACCTGGTCGCCGCGCAGATGCTTGCGAACGGGGCCACGGTGGAAGAAGTCGCCGCGCGCCTGTGGCACCTCGATCCAATCGGTACGACTGTACGGTATTAGATCGGCGGCTATAACGCTTCCGATGGTGTTGTCGCGCTAGAGCCTGTTATTAACTTTGCGCCCGTAAACCCAATGGAATCAGCGCGGCTTTCGCAAAGCGACTGGGATTCAGGGGGAAACAGTGAATGCATTCCGTGCCACATCTCGCGAGCGCCGCGTTTTACGCGGGTTTTGAGCATTCGGGCAACACATGCCGCGCCTCAAAGTTAATAACAGGCTCTAGAGGATGAACTCGCCGCGCTGGTGAAATAAGAAGAATCTCCACTCACAACCTAACGGCTAAGTGTCGGATTCGCTGCGTAGCGGATCCGGTGCAGCCCTTCACGTCCCTCAAAGGAGAACCCATGATTGTATTGGCAAACAATTCGCATGCGCTCGAAGAAAGCCCCGATCCTGTTGCGTACGACGAGAGTATGCAAGCGCTCCTGACTGCGATCCGGTATGACCTGTCTCTGGATCCTGCCAAGACCGAGAAGCAAATCAAGAAGAGGATGAGTGATTTGACCACCGTTGTGAACCATCTGGCGAAGAGTCTGAATACGACACCGGATCGCCTGACGGTAAGCTCGACAGTCGAAGGCGAATCCACCTTTCTTGACTATTTGGACCAAAGTAGACTTTCACCCGCAAGTAAGGTGAAGTTGCCGAAGATGCGCAACACGGTGTTGCGTTACGCTCGAATCTTCGGCTTTTCGCCGGCCAGCTTTGCCATCATGAAGGAGTGGAAACCAATTCAGGCAGTACTCAGTCCTGACCATGGCGCCACCGCTATCGCGCGTGACGCTATCCGTCGCAACCGTCGTCCCGTCGACTTTTCACATGCTGATATCAGTGTATGGGTCGATACCGCGCTCGACGCCGGAAAAAGCTATAGCTATGTTAGAGGTGCGCAAGCGGCATTCCTGAACGCGATCCGGAAGGCTGGGGCTGGCCTTCAGAGCCTCCTTCGCCAACTCGACGTGGCCGTTCGCAGGCTTCCTGGCTACAGGTTCCGGCTCAAGGACATGCCGCAGCCGCTCCGCATCGAAATCGCCGAGATTGTGAATTCGAGGCGTGCTCAGGCCGAACTCGGCACGGTAAGCATGTCGTCCGAAACGGAACGCGAGATCATTGAACACTTCGAAGACTTTTGTGGATATGCAGTCCGGGTGTGCGGATTGGATGTTGTAGGTCTCGATTCGCTGCTGACCGAACCATTCGTTAAAAGGTTCACATTCTTCCTTCACAATGAACGCAAATGCGAGCGCACGACTGTTGTAGGCCGGCTCAGCAAGATGTTCTCGGCGCTTGAAAGCTCCCCGGATTTCGAACGTCGGGACTTTAGCTGGAGATACAGCGTCTATCGCAAACTGCGGAAAGAGCCGGAGAGCGCTCTGAAGGAACGGAGGAGACAACACAATATCGCGTTCCAGGAGCTTGCGGCGATTCCCGGACAAATGCGCAGCGAGCGCATTGCCCTTCGGAACCTATCTCCTACGTCTCTGGGATGGCGAATCATGGACGAGCTGCTTCTCACCTGCCTGATTCTGGCGCAGTATCCTCCGCGCTTTGTCAGAGAGGCGGTGCTCGGGGCCAATATATTCAAAGGTCGTGAGTTTTCGGTAACCCTGCGTAGTTGTGGAGACGTGGTCAATTATTGGGCGTGCTGGCGCGACGGCGCTTGGGTTCGAGCTTGCGGTTGACTAAGTCAAGGGAGAAGGCCTGAGGATCGAAATCCTCGCCGATCCAGTCGCTGAGTTCTTCCTGCCGTTCATGGTTGGGGTCGGAGAGGGCGTCGAGACGGTCATAAAACCCGGGGATGTCCCCGCAGCCTTCGGGCGGACGGGCGAGCTCGCCATCCTTGCAGACGGGATAGGTAGTGCTGGGGTCTGCGGGAGGCTGCTTCGCCAGCACGATACTGTGCTCCCAGCTATCGCCGAAATCGTAGGAATAGATCATCGTCGCGCCCGCTCTTCCGCGCACAGGGGAGAGACGTGCTGTGCGCTCGCTTTCTGTGCGAGGCATTCTCATGAAGCGGTCGGCAGGCACTGGCCGGCCGAAGCGCCGCTGGCCGACACGGAACTCGTGCATGTGCCCGTCGTCCCATCCCATCGCGATCTGCAGCACATCGTGCAACTGTGCCAGGGTTAGATTCGCGGGGACCAGGAGGCGGCGCCAGATCGGCGGCTTGGTACCGAGCAGAGTGACCTTGATCTGATAGACTTCCCGCGCGGTCTCGTTGCTTTTCGTTGCCATATCAACTCTTCTTCGATGATAGGATGCGGCGCACCGAGGTCCGGCCGATGTGGAGGCAGCGGGCGATTTCGGATTTGCTGACACCGCTGCGGAACAGTTTGCGGACCTGATCGGCATGCAGGGCGGCGGCAGGGGGTCGGCCCAGACGTTGGCCGTTCGGAAAGCCTCAAGCACCCGAACCACAAAACCCAGGATGCCCCACCCAAGCTCCGGTTGGGTAAGATGGAGACCCGCAATACAACAAACCCCTGTCATCGCGAATCCCCGCCCACCCCGCACAATTTCACTTGACAACCCGCTTACCTTCCCATACCTTTGTCTCCATCGGCCGCCCAGTCGTCCCGCGCGGGACGCCTCGAGACGGCCCCGGTTCCAGCTTCCCCCCTTGCCGTCCTTCTCGCCAGCTGTTTCACATTTCCACTTCAAGCTAAGCGCGCGGAGCGTGACTGGAGCGCTGAACCCCGCACGTTTCTGTTCCCCAGACCCGGAAGGGCCCCAGATCCGGCTTTGCGGTTGACCCGGCAGGAGAAAGACTCAAGACCTGCGTTTCCGCCGTCTTGTTTTCAGTCTTGAGTTGCCTTACATCCCCGCATGCGTGAGTAGACAGCACTCCGGCGGCGCCTGTTCCCCGTGGTCCGCGCCGGTCTCCGTCCCGGTCATTCTCCCAGACCGCGCACACCCCGCCAGCGGGCGCTTGAAAGCAGTACGCGATCGGCGCATCCACGAGCCGGCTCCGCCGCCGTCGCGCCAGGAGGAACAAAGTGCCGAATTACGTGTTGGGTCTGCAAGCAGGCGTTGCCACCGGCCACGAGCCCACCTTCGACGGTCAGCGTATGCAGGCCGGCGTGCATCTCCGCTGGAGCTTTGTGGCCGCCCTCGGTTTCCCCCCCGGAGGCTTCTGGCTCTGCCGCCGAAAAGCCTCGGAGTCCGACTCCAAGCGCATTCCTCCCCCGATACTCACCCCCTGCGGCCGCGACCAGGCCACCAGCAACGTCACATACGCCGACACCGAAGCCGTCCGCGCGGGCTACACCGGCAACCCGCCCTGCACCATCGGCCCCAATTGGGGCAAGACCGACGGCGAATGGGAGTACTGGGGCGAGCCCTTCACCCCGCCCATCACCCGCCTCAGCTGGCCTGCTCGCTACTTCGGCGCTCCCGACCCCGCCACCACCCCCGCGCACACCGTCTCCGTCGACGACATCCAGGAAGCCCGCAAACGCCTCGGCGCCCTCAGACTCGTGGCGGGAATGTCGCCCCAGCGCGAAATTGCAGCCCTCGAAGACCTCCGCGCCGAGCTCGTTCGCCTCGTCATGCACTTCCCCCTCGTGCTCCTCGACCAGATCCCCATCCCCCCGTCGCCCGCCGGAGCCAACGCCCCCAAGCTCAATCTCACCTTGATGGAGCAGCTTCTCCTCCTCGCCCTCGATCCCTACTTTGCCCGCGTCCTCGGCCTCTATTTCGTCGACACCACCGCACAGCCCGGCGTCAAGTACGACTACGCCATCGTCGGCCTCTGGGGCTCAATCGCGAGCCAGAACCCCGTCGTCGAACCCGGCCTCGCGCCCGCCGCCCCGCTCGCCCGCGGTTCCTTCGCCTACAACGGCCTCAACATCCAGGCTGCCTCCAACGGCACCATCCTCTGGCGCTGGCTCAAGTTCGATCCCAACGGCAATTACTCCGCGCAGGTCGATCCCACCGCGCCGTCGATCGCTGGGACCATCGCCGCCTCTGCCATCGCGGGCATACCCCAGAACAATCAACCCAACGCCATGCTCATGGCCGTCACCCAGTCCAACGGCTGGGGCTTTGCCCCTCCCCCGCTAGTCACCTTCTCGCTCAATCAGCCCGCCCAGGCCGTCGACGTCGCCGTGGCCGGCTCAGGCACGGTCCAGGCATTCTCCAGCGGCACAGTGATCGCCACCGCCAACTTCAGCTCTTCCCAGCTCACCGTGGTCAACGTCGCCGCCACCAGCCTCGGCCAGCCCATCGATCAAATCGTCGTCAGCGGCACCGGCGGATGGCTCGCCGAGTGCATCGCCATCGCCCTCCTGCGCATGTATCCAGTCGGCGCCCAATCCATCGGCACGCAATACGCCATCATCCACGCGCCCGGCCCCATCCATGCCCCTGGCGTCCCCGGCGATCCCATCACCACCTACCGCCGTCGCCATGCCGACATCGAACCCGCCTCGCTCACCGTCATTCCCCACAGCCTCTACGACGTCGTCTGGCCCGCGCCCAACACCGCCGCGCAGCAAATCGGCAACCCCATCTCCGAACCCGCCCAGCTTCCCCCGCCCATCATCCCCATCGGCTACGTGGCCGAGCGCCAGGACGGCGCCGCCGTCGCCAGCCTCCCCGGCTGGACCACTACGCGCAGCATCCCCACCCCCGCAGGCTCCGGCATCACCACCCCCAAGATGTACCGCCTCGTCGACAGCCTCCGCCCCGACCCCAACCAGGGCTACGCCCATCGCGTCGCCGCCTTCGACATCTTCGGCGTCCGCGGCCCCTGGAGCCAGTGGTCCGCCCCGCGCGGCGTCGAGAAGATCGCCGCTCCTCCCTCCACGCTCCGCATCGTCGCCTTCGACAACACCCCCGCCGCCGGCGGCGCACCCGCCCCCGACGGCTCCGCCTGGGTCGGCGGCAAGCTCACCCTGCGACTCAACTGGTCCGGCTCGGCCTATATGCACTATCCCGACGCCCGGTCCGCCCGCATCACCGTCCAGACCATCGACACCAACGGCAACCCCACCGGCGTCGTCACCACCCAGGATGTCGTCATCCCCCCGCCCGCCATTCAGGCCCTCGCCGTCGCCGGCGCTCCGGCCTACTCCCCCGCCCCCGGCGGCAATGGCTACATCGTCAACATCCAGACCATCCCCGCCCTCACCGCCCTCGGCCCCGACGACCCCTCCCAGGTGCTTATGATCACCCTCCCCGACCAGAGCTCCGACCGCTACACTGTCCGCCCCGCGCTCCAGGGCGGCTCCGTCGTCGCCACGATCTCCGCCGGCGACGCTGCGCGCGTCATCTCCTCGAACTCCGACTACGCCAACCAGCCCGCCTATCTCGTCTCCGGATGGGGCCTTCAGCTCTCCTTCCCGCTCCCCATCAGCGTCCCCATCGACCAGACCAAGGTACGCTTCCAGGTCACGGTCTCCAGCTCGCTCGAAACCCCCTTCCAATCCGGCGACCAGATCGTCGATCCCAACGGCGCCAACGCCAACCGCTCCATGCCGGTCTCAGCCCCGGTCATCGGCCAGGCAGTCCAGCGCTTGGTCCCGCCCGCGCCTCCCATCCCCACCCACTCCGTCGATCACCTCTACTACGACCCCGCCGATATGACCGGCAACGCCGGCGTCACCCTTCCCTTCACCACCCCGTCCGGCGGAGGCATCGGCACATACCTCCTCGAGCGCGCCCCCGTCCGCTCCATCGCCCTCACCGACGTCCAGCGCCGCATCGGCCTCATCAAAGCCGGCACCGGCGACGTCACTGAAAATAATCCCGTCGTCGATGACGGCGGCAACCCCCGTGCCGACCTCGCCGCCTGGATCAAATTACTCTCCACCTGGATCAACTGCTACAACGCCATCAACAACACCAGCTTCACGGTCGACAGCGTCCTCAACGACGCCAACGCCCAGCGCGCCTTCATCGAGCACTTCTACAACGGCCTGCTCGACGACGAGCTCCGCGCCCTGGCCGACGTGCCTGACAATTCTTCGGGCTGGGTGCGCCTCACCGGCACGCCCGCCAACCCCGGCGCCACATTCACCGACTCGGTCCTCGGCACCGGCTACGGCCGCAATCTCTATCGCCTGTGGACCACCAGCAACTCCGGAGTCCAAAGCCAGCAAAGCACCGGCTCCGCCGGCCCCTGGTACATCCGCATCGTCACCCCGCCGCGTCCGGCCGTCCTCTACAAGGTCCAGCCCACCGATTCCTCCATCCTCGTCGCCTGGTCCCTCGACGCCAACCCCGACGTTGCCGCCTACCTCGTCTACCGTGCCGCTTCCGCCGCCGACCTCGCGGACCTGCGCTTTTTCGGGGCCGACTGGACCCATCCCGCCCCGCCCAGCCAACTCCCCACCATTTCCTCTAACCTCAAAGTCAATCCTCCGCTCCAGTTCGTGCAGGGAACCGGCACTCCGCCCAACGTCGACAAGCGCATCATCGGCTTCGTCCCCGATCCGCGCCTCTGCGCCCGCGACTACCAGGGCAGCGACATGGCCGAAATCGCCCTCCCCGCCGGCCCCGCGCCCGACACCGTCAACGGCATCTATCGCCTCACCGAATATCAGGCCTCCACGCCCGCGCTTTCCCAGCCCGGCTTCAACTATTGGACCCCTCCGCCCCCCGCCGTAAGCGGCATCGCCCAGTTGGTCACCGACTTGCCCACGCAATCCCGCCTTACGGGCCTGCGCATCGGCCTCGGCCGCGGCGTTCCCGTCGTCGTCGTCGCTACCTGGGGCACAACCACCAGGGTCCTCGGCCAGGCCGGCAATCGCCGCGCCGCCTTCGTCGACGGCGTCAGCGCATCCAATCAACCCCTCGACCCCAACGCCATCCAGGCCGCTCCGCCGCCCAGCACCTCCGCCACCAATTACTACGCCGTCGTAGCCGTCGACATCTTCGGCAATCGCTCCGCTCAATCGTCCGTTTTCGCCAGCCAGATGCTTCTCCCCGCGGTTACGGTATGAAGCATCCCTGCACGCGCTTTCCGGGACGGCCGCACCCCAGCCGCCCTCCCCAACCTCGATCTCAACTCAAGGAAGGTTCACCCCATACCCTCTGATCCGCTTCAGACCATGTTCACCGCATTGCATCCCATCGTCTCCCCCAACCCGGCGCTTGTCCCCCCGCCCGCAAACCTCGATCCCAGCCAGTGGACCTCCGGCGCCGCCACCACCAACGCCACCTTCTACCCCGCGGTTCAGGGACTGCTCGGCATCCTCTTCCAGTCCTCCGAACTATCCTCGGTGGGCACCAGCATCAACCAGGCGCTGACCCAGATCGCCACCCTCCTCTCGAACTTCGCCACAAAGCTTTATTCCGTGGCCAGCCAGGGCGACGTGGCCAGCACCGTCAGCGGCATTCAGCAGGCGCTGCAATTGGCCGCAACCCTCGCCCCCAGCGCCGCCGCCCCCGCCGTCAATGCCGCCACCGGCCTCTTCACCCAGTTGCAATCCATCCTCGCCGTCACCACCGATGTCAAGCAGGTCGCCGCCGAGCTGGCCGGCACCGCGCAAATCCTCAACACCCTCGCCGGCCTCTTCTAGCCGCAAATGGGTCTCCACCCGGCGCGCCCCATCCCCTACGCCGGAGCGCTGTCCGATTCACCGGTTCCGCATCGCCGTCTCCAGGAAGGTCGAACGTATGTCCACGCTGCTTCCTCTCCCGCTGCTTGAGTCGCTCGGCATTCAGCTTGTCCAGCAGGCCGCCGACGCCGCCTTCGGGCCCGGCGTCCTCACCGTCTCCAGTGACGACAACGGCATCTCCGCCGGCTTCACCCTCTCCGCCGGACAGGTCGTGAACCTCGACAACCTCCAGCTTCAAAATGGGGTTTTCAGCGGCCACCTCTGGATCGACAAGCTCTCCGCCAATCCCCTGAGCGCCACCATCGGCGACGGCTTCACCATCGCGCTCACTGCCTTCGACCTCACCCTTGCCAACAGCGGCCTCGCCGCCTCCAACATCGCCGGCTCCCTCACCCTCCCCTTCTTCACCGACCAGAACGGCAATCCCCAAAAAATCGACGTCGACGTCTCCACCAAGGCCAACGGCGACATCGCCATCACCGTCTCCGCCGACCAATCCGCCTCCGGCCAGACCTCCACTCCCGACGGCCTCATTCAGCTCAACTGCCCCCTGCCCTCCAGCCTCGGCAGCATCGAGATCGACGTCGATTCGCTCTCCATCGACAAGTCATCCGCCGGCGTCTGGACCATCACCATCTCCGGCAATCTCATCATCACCACACCCGATCTCAACTGGCCCACCATCGAGCTCCAGGGGCTTTCGATCGACAGCCAGGGCCACATCACGCTGGCCGGCGGCTGGATCAACCTCCCCAACCAGATGGCCCTCGACTTCTACGGCTTCCATCTCGGCCTCCAGCAGCTCGGCTTCGGCACCGACTCGGCTGGCGACAAGTGGATCGGCTTCTCCGGCGACATCCAGCTCGTCGAAGGCCTCACCCTCGGCGGAAGCGTCCGCGGCCTGCAGATCAATCTCACCACCGGCGCGCTCTCTCTCGATGGCGTCGGCATCTCCTTCGAAATCCCCGGCGTCCTCTCCATCGAAGGCGAAATCGACCACATCCACGTCAACGCCCAGACTCCCACCGACCTCGAGAACGCCGGCCTCAATCCCAGCATCTTCAACGCCATCAATCCCTATGGTCCCCTGCCCTTGCCGCCCGGATACCCCAACGGCAAGCAGGTCAACCTCTTCGCAGGCCAGGTCAAGGTCAATATCGAGGTCTGCCAGCTCGAAGTCGACGCCAACTTCATCGTCGGCAACTTTGGCGGCCAATCCGTCTTCTTCCTCGATCTCGACGTCGAGCTCCCTGTCGGGATCCCTCTATTCCTCGATGTCTCTCTCTGGGGCCTGCAGGGCCTGGTCGCCAGCGGCCTCGAGCCCCAACCCGAGCCCACCAACACCTGGTGGCAGTGGTTCCAGTACCCCGCCGTCACCAACTTCTCCAGCACCTCCGCCACCGCCGGCTCGGTCGACACCTCGGGCACTCCCGACTACACCGCTTCCGACTTCGACAAGTGGCTGAATCCGGTCTCCGGCGCATTCGCTCTCGGCGTCGGCGCCACCATCGGCACCGAAGCCGACGACGGCTTTACCGCTTCCGCCGCCATCATGCTCGTCGTCATGATGCCCGGCCCCGTCATCTCGCTCATCGGCATGGCCAACATCCTCTCCAAGCGCATCACCGGCGCCTCGGAAGGCGGCAACTTCACCGCCATGGCCACCTACGACGGCAACTCCGAAACCTTCGACCTCACCATCCAGGCCCAGTACTCCATCCCCGTCGTCCTCGACATCGAAGCCACCGCCGAGCTCTACGTCACCGCCAATCCCGCTCCCGGCACCGACGCCTGGTTCTTCGCCCTCGGCAAGCCGCCGCATGAAAAGCGCGTCTCCGCCCGCATCTTCGACCTCTTCGAGTCCGACTCCTACTTCGTCATCAGCGACCACGGCCTCGTCGTCGGCACCTGGACCGGCTACAAGAACTCCTGGTCCTTCGGCCCGCTGTCGGCCTCGATCGACGTCTACCTCGCCACCATGGCCGCCGTGCAGTGGTCGCCCCTTCAGATCGGCGCCGGCATCGAGCTCCACGGCAACGTTCAGCTCTCCGCCTTCGGCATCGGCATCGGCCTCACCGCCGACGCACTGCTTGAAGGCTGTGCGCCTAATCCCTTCTGGATCCACGGCGACCTTTCCGTCGAGCTCGATCTCCCCTGGCCCCTGCCCAACATCGGCGCCACCATCAGCCTCTCCTGGGGCGGCGACAACGGCACCGTCCCGCCTGCCCCGCTCGCCCTCAGCCACCTCGACGCCACGCTCTCCGACCATTGCGACAAGGCCGACAAGCCCGCCACCGACCACTACCTCCTGCTCTCCCACAAGGCCGGCGGCTTCAACCCCGACCTCACTGCCGCCAACGTTCGCCTCGTCTACGACCCCACCAATCCCGGTACCCCCGGCATCCTCAACCTCACCGGCGACTCCCTCACCGACTGGCAGAACAATCGCCAGAACCCGGCCACCGCCCTGCCCGAGCTCGTTCCCGACAACACCAGCTCCGCGCAGTTCGCCCCCATCGTCCCCCAGGACGCCCATTTCGTTCTCAACTTCTCCCACCCCACCGTCGACGGCACCGGCGCATTCCCCGCCAGCGCCATCGGCTGGAACTCGACCAACCCAAAGTTCCCCAAAGACGAAGACGTCGTCCCCGGCATCCCCAATGCGCCCAATCTCGGCAAGGACGACATGTCCAACATCTCGCTGACTCCCCCCGGCGTTCAGTTCTACATCCGCCACACCCTCACCCAGGTCACCCTCTTCCAATACGACAAGGGCACCTCCACCTGGAATCCGGTCTGCGCCGTTCCTCCCGCTCCCAATCCCACTCCTGATATCGGCGTCACCCAGCTCGACGGCGTCTGGCTCTCGGGCGACCCAGCCAAGGCCAACCAGAACCAGGTAATGACCCAGCTCAAGCTCATTCCCTGGCGCCTGCTCCCCGGCCAGTCCTGGACCGCCTCGTGGAATGGCCAGTCAAAGCCCGTCCTCGGTCCCACCTTCACCGATCAGAACCTCGTCATCTCTGTCTCTTCCGGCATGGCCGCGCCCTCCATCGCCGGATCGAGCGGCTTCCCGCCCGGGCTCGACTTCTCCGCCCCCAGCATCAACTCCGGCTCCCAGGTCACCATCACCTTCCCGCAGCCCGCGGTCGTCACCCAGGTCGTCGCCGTCGCCTATACCGAGGACGGCGAAATCGACTTCACCAGTGCTCCGAACTGCATTGGCGACGGCACTCCGCTCACCGTCCAGTCCAGCAGCCAGGACCCCACCACACAGGTCTACACCCTCGACTTCCCCCAGGACGGCACCCCCATCACCCAGCTCGTCCTCCCGGTCGATGGCAATCTCCTCATCCTCTATGCCCTTGACTACACCTCCGCCCCCGTCCCCATGGCCATCCTCCCCGCCGCCCCCGCGCTCTACTCCCTGATGACCGTCACCCAGGTCGAATCTGAGCGCGTCGGCGCCTCCAGCTACCAGACCGTTACCAACGGCAGTCCCATCATCGAATTCGCCTACTTCCAGACCGCCACCGGTCCCGCCCTCGCCGAAACAGCCCCGCCGCAGCCGCCGTCCCAGCTCCCGGTCCCCGTCGAGCCCGCGCCCTTCCCGCAGCTCTCCCACAACTGCCTCGCCCCGGCCAACCCATCCGCCGCTGTCCCGCCCAGCTCGTCCCAGCAGCCCAACGCCGCCTTCCCCATGGGCGGCGCGCTCTCCGATCTCACCACCTACACCCAGTGGTCCTGGCCCCAGGACGGCGCCACCGCCGCCTACTACGGCTACGACCTCAATTTCGAATTTGTCGAGAGCTACGTCAACGCCCTCTACATGGCCTTCACCGATGGCACCATCGGCGACTCGCTCCACTTCCGCTGCGTCGACGCAAACAACCTCCACACCCTCGTCGTCCCCGTCGCCATCCACGTCCCCTCCATCCCCCAGCAGAGCGCCCTGGTCGGCACGGCGATCCTCGTTCCCCTCGCCCAGCCCATCCAGCCCCCGCCCCCGCCGCAGCAACAACCGGCCAACCCCATCCACGCCCCCTTCCAAATCGGTAATTATCCCCTTCTGCTCAGCCCGCCTCTCATCAACGCCCTCAAGAAGCGCGCAAACGTCCCCATCGAGGACAGTGCTGACCAACCTACCCCTATCCCCGACTTCCTCAAGTCCCCAGGCTCGCTGACCAGCATCATTCAAAACCTCAACCTCGGCGGCCGCTTCGGCAATCTCAACATCCAGCAGATCGATCCCGGCCTCGCCGGCGAACTCCTCCACCAACTTCAAGAGGAGAAGGCCGCCACCACCGCCACCGCCGAGTGGTTCCAGCCCCTAAAACCCCGTACCCGCTACACCCTCGACGTCGTCGCCGGCCCCTGGTACCGCCGCAGCGATCTCGGCATCGTCGCCGAGGGCAATCCCTCCGCCGCCTCCATCGCCGCCATCTTTGAAGCCACCGACGCCATCGCGGTCCTCAAAACCCTGACCGCCTATTTCAAATACGAGGATTCCCTCACCACCCTCAAGCGCGTCCAGTTCACCACCTCGCGCTACATCGCCTTCACCGCGCAGCTCCTCAACGCCGCCGAGCAGTTATTCGGAACTCCCGGCGCCACGCCCATCCGCCAATACGTCGCGCCCGTCACCCCCACGGCTTGGCTCGCCACCGTCCCCACTCAAGTCCAGGACTGGGTCAACAAGGCCACGACCTATATCACTGACCATGCCTCGCTCGTTGGCTCCGTCGCCCAGTTCTCGCCCCTCGCCGACGATCTACAGCCCGGCATCACGCCCGCCTCCAACGGTGCCGCCGCACTCGTCCAGGACCGCAAGCAGGCCGCATCCGACTGGTCCGCCTTCTCCGCCACCGTCAATTCCCTCTACGACGGCCTCATCATCGCGCTCGGCCATGGCGAATTGGCCAGCGGAAAGCCGCCCATCGCCGTTCCCGACACTGAGATCAGCTTCTTCACCGACGCCTCCGGCCACTACGTCCAGGCCCTCCTGGTCGAAAGCCCCGAGCCCTTCCCCTGGCAGCGCATCTGGCTCTGGATCGGCCTCGCCAACTCCTCCGGCATCGTCCCCCTCTTCCCCCTGTGGAGCGCCGATGGCACCCGCGCCCTCCTCTTCCCTGCCACCAATCTCACCGGCGCCTACGACCTCGGCATGATCTTCCAGGGCAACCTCGGCCCAGAGCTCCCATGCATCACCGTAGACGGCAAGCCCTGGACCGAGCCCGTCGTGGTAGGCCCCATCCTCATGGGCAAGAAGCCCATCCGCTGGCCTCCGCTCCATCCCATAGGCAAGGAGCCCATCCTGGAAACCCCAGCCGGTGGCCAGGACATCGACAAGGACGCCCTCGAAACCTCCATCAATTCGCTAGGAACAGACCTCCCCGCCGAGTTCCTAAAGATCCTTCGCTCCGCCGTCAACCCCGCGCCGTAGGCAGTGTCTGGCGGAGCCGAATCAGGGACCTCCGGAAGCATCAGGGGGCTTCAGGGAAGTGAGCAAGGGCAATTCGGGGATGCAGCGGGGCCTTCAGGGAAGTGAGCAAGGGCAATTCGGGGATGCAGCGGGGCCTTCAGCGGAGGGAGCAGGGGCCTTCAGGCCCTGAATGCAGGTCCCGTTTACGTGGGCTTCTACCCCCCCGGGGTCTTCGAGGCTGCGGAAGACTCTTCCGCATCAGTTAACTTTCGGCAAGAGTGCGGAGCATGTCTGCGCAGATTGAACCAGCTGTCGATGGGTGGTCAGGCGCCGGTGTAATTGACAAGCAGGGAGTCCATGTCATCGCCGACGCCATAGCCCAGATTGTGGCTGATGGTGCGCACACGGTCTAGCCGGATGAGTAGGGCGTCGCGGTCGCCTGCAGATAGTTGACGAGTGACCTTGAGCGCCTGTTCGAACATGCGGACAAGAGCATCGAAGTAGCCTTCATCCTCGTAGCCGACATCGTTGCAGAAGCCAGCAGCACTTTCGCAATAAAGCACCATCAGCTCTGCGAGCCCAGCAGGTTCGCCAACCGCCTTTCGGTAACTGGAAATGGCCTGTTTGGCTTTTGCGACAGAAATATCCTGGTTACGCAGCACATCCGGCCACAGCCATCGGTCCAGTGTTTCCTTGTAGGGCTTCAGAACGTCCTCGCCTAAGCCAAAGCGGGTGTGAAGAAATGTCTGATTATCCTTGTGGGCAGCATAGAGATTCTGAATCAGGCCCGTTAATTCTATCCGGTCAAGGCTGGCGAGCTTTGCCTTGACATCTGTCCATGTTGGCTGCGATCGCGGATGTCGTTTGGTCATAGGGAGTTCAGTTTTACTCATTGGTGAACGATTCACAAGCTCGCAGACATTGGCCGCGCACTCTCCGCGGATGAAGTTGCCCGGCTTTTGGCCGCGTGTCGTACGAGCCGGAGCAAATCCCTCTATCCCGCTGTGCTTCTTTCAACACATACCGGCCTACGCAACGGAGAACTGCGCATGCTGCGTTGGCGCAACGTTGACTTCCTGGATCGAGCATTGACCGCTGGCAAGTCAAAGACGGCTGGTGGTGAAGGCCGCACTGTGCCCCTCAGTGAGACCGCCCTAGAATCACTTCAGAATTGGCGCAGGCAGTTCCCTGAGGCTGAGCCAGACCATTTCATCTTCCCAAGTGAGCGGTACGGGCTGGACGGCGAGAATGGCTACCTGCGCGGAGCTCAGGTTCGATATAACATGAGGCCGGAAGTTCCTCTTGGGTCGTGGAAGGTTGCGTGGAAGAATGCCCTGGAAACAGCCAAGGTCCAATGCCGGTGGCATGACCTGAGGCACACCTTCGTCTCTAGAATGGCCGAGAGCATGGCGAGCGATGCAACAATCATGGCTCTGTCGGGCCATCTCAGCGTGAAGATGAAGGAACGCTACTCCCATGTTCAGGCGGAAGCGTCGCGGCAGGCCATTGCCACTCTTGACAGGCCGCCCGTTACAGTCCAATGAGCTCTGCTTTTGTTCCCGATCGCGTCGCACATAGGGAAGCCGGCGCTCGCATTTAGCCTCAGAGTTTTACCGCGTTGTGCGCCCATTTTCGATACAGCGTGGGCACAACACTTGGCACACATTCGAGAGTGTTTGAAAAGCTGGAACCATAAGCCATTGATTCTAAATGGTAGGCGAGGCGGGGATCGAACCCACAACCCCCGGCTTAGAAGGCCGGTGCTCTATCCAATTGAGCTACTCGCCCACGCTCTCATTGTAGCGTCGAAGGAGGGCAAAACGCATCGGCAAATGCTGCCAGCGCGGCCTGAAGCGTTTGCAAGGCCTCGGCGGAGGAGAGTCCGCAGGAGGTCAGGTAGGCGGTAATTCCCAGATCCATCCGTTCGGGGTTGATCACGGCGTGGCGGATGACGAGATCGACGCGGCAGCACCGCAGAGGGACGACACGCAGGAGGCGGCATAGGCATTTGCATGTATGGGCTGCCGCGTCAGGCAGGACCCAGTGCCGGCCGGCTTTGGGCAAAAGGTCGATATAGCAGCCCATTGCGAGGACGGCGTCGCTGGGCTGCGCATCCAGTTCGTGCGGATCGAACTCATCCGGCTCCAGAACGGGCCAGAAATCGCACTTTGAAGTCCACACCGGCGAGGCAGGCGCATTCAGCCTTGCCAGCGCCTCGGCCAGTGCTGGGAATTCTCCAACCTCGGCCAACTGCCAGGCCCGTTCGGGGGCGATGCGCAGATCGACAAAACCCGGCCAAAGCGCCTCAATGACCGGCGCTCCGCCGCCCACCTCCATCTCCCAGTCAGCTTCCATTCGCCTGGCCGGTCACCCGGAGCAAAAAGCGGATCACGGTCGCCTCCGCCCAATGAATGTCGTTGCCGGGGTCGCGGGAAAGGTAGGCGCAGTGGCCGCCGTGGCGGGTCTCGACAAAGGCGATGTGCGGGTTGGCGAGGAGTTTGGCGCGGGTCTCCGGCAGCAGGCGGATGAAGGGATCGTCCTGGGCGTGCAGGATCAGCGTGGGCACGGCGATTTTGTCCACCACGCGGGCGGCGGCCGCGCGGTAGTAGTAGTCGTCGGCGTCCCGGAAGCCCCAGTAGCGCGCCACGACCTTGTGATCGAACTGGCGGATGGAGTGGATCGGCCCGATGCCCCTGGTCTGATAGATGCCGGGAAACAGCTTCGCCTTGCGGTGAAAGCGCGCCATCAGACCGCTCAGGAAATTCCACTCGTAGAGGCGGTTGGCCGGCTCGTGCAGGGCGTCGGCGCCGGGGGCCAGGTCGATGGCCGGGCAGACTGCGGCCACCGCGCACAGGGGCGGCTGTTTGCCCCACTCGCCGGCCAGCTTGAGCACCAGGTTGCCGCCCATCGAGTAGCCCACCAGCGCCACCCGCTGCAGGCCGAATCGCTGGGCATAATGGCGCACCACCACGCCCACATCGCCGGAAAGCCCGGAGTGATAGAGCGTAGGCGTCAGCGCCTCTGTGCCGCCGCAATTGCGCATGTTCATGCGGACGATGTTGCAGCCGGCGTCCCAGGCGCGGGCGGTGACGCCTTGAATGTAACGGGAGTCCGCCGAGCCCTCGAGCCCGTGGACCAGCACCAGCGTCAGCCGGTCGGCGCGCACGCTCTCCGGTTGCCAATGGCAATGGCACAGCACGCGGCTCAAGTCGGCCGGGTCCACCTCGACCGTCTCCGAGACAGCGTCCAACCGAAAGGCCGGGCGGGGAAGATAATTGCCGACAATCGTCTGCAGGTGGCCGTTGGTCAGGCCGCGCCGCGGTACAAACGGGGGCAGCCACCCCAGCGGCGAAGTGGGCGCCGGGGTACCCTCCAGGGTCGGGGCATCGCTCCACCCCGGCGAGCAAGAGCCGCCCGCCGCGTCCAGAGGGCACTCGCTCGTGTCGCTGGGGGCCTCGCACGGATTTGCCGGCAGATCTGCGGGCACAAAGCTAAACTCTAGATTGTCCTTGGATTTTGGGCTCACGGAGACTCGGCAATTCGGCCAACTGGACTCACGGCGCCCCCTGCGGCGAGTGCAAACTGGGGCGGCTAGTGGGGATCGAAGCAGAGCCACACATTGACGCCTCGTAAGTTAAAGAATACACGTTGCCGTAAATGCCATCAATGCCCGGGATGCCAGGGCACGTTGGCCCATATTGGCCCACGGCTGATCGATGAACGTGTGCCGAATATCATGTCCCCAGCCCCTTAAGGAAACTCTGCGCAGAGGTTCCCTAGGCCCGTTAAACCGGAGCAGGCCCATTGCTTTCCTTCCATTCGTCCTCAGCGCGCGGAGCCGAGCCCCCTTCGCGGTTGAGGATGCGGCGGAAAGCCTCTCTGTCCGCACGGTTGCGGCGCTCCAGAAAGAACTCCTCGGTCCACATGGCGGCATTCTTTTCCGCCGCCGCCACCAGGAATTGATTGATGCTGGTCCTGTCCCGGTCGCTGATGGACTCAAGAGCCGCTCTCAGCGAAACCGGCAAACGCAGTGGAAACGTGGCAACTCTGGTCGTCTGTTCGATCCACCAACTTCACCCCACCACCCGCAAGCTCTTCGAAGCATACTGCGCAATCGCGCCGTCGTTGCTCACCAGCGCCAGCCCTTCCACAGCGGCTTGTGCCATCAGCACTCTGTCGAAGGGATTCCTGTGGATCGGTGGCAGCCCGCACACCCCGGCGATATGCGGTGGGCGCAGAACCAGTGGTGCGGCGGCCAGTTGCTCCAGAGCATCGAACCACCAGGCGCGCGGGTCGCCCACCTCCAGCGCTCCCTTCATGCTCTTCAGCATGACCTCCCAAAACGAGACCACGCTCAAAACATTCGGCCCCGCCAGAATCGCCTTCCGTGCCGCGGGCGAGAGCGCATCCGGGTCAGCCAACGCCAGCAGCGCCGTGCTGGTGTCCAGCAGGTAGCCGTTAAAAGCAGGCTCCCCGCTCACAGGTCACCCTCCAGAAAGCGATCCGGATCGATGGGCGCATCCCAGCCCGGCAGCAGCCGGATCCGGTCCCTCATGCCTCCCAGCCGCGCCTTCCGGCGCTCTGCCGGCGGCGGGCCAAGCTGCGCCACCGGCCGGCCATGGCGCGTGATAACCACAGGTTCCCCGCCCTCCACAAGACGGATCAACTCGGGCAGACGGTTTTTCGCTTCCGCGGTGCTGATATCCATATCCGCAATTATAGCCATAATTTATAGCTATTTTCAAACCGGCCTGACGGGCGACCCATCCATGCGCGCCTATCTCACTGGGATTGCCCACCGTCCCGAGGCCGTCGTCCTGGCCCTGGCAACTTGAAACTTCCCGCGGGCTCCGCAACCGACCCCTGATCCCTGCTCCCAGCTCGTGTCCCCAGTCACAGGACGTTCACACTCCGCGTGTGATAGCATCCGGTTTCTTGAGTGTTAGACGCTTGGCGGATTCCTCCTCCATTCAACTGCCCGGCGCCGGCCCCATCCTCTATGGACGAGGTAGACGGCAGACCCGTACCTGTGGCCCTCCAATTCGGCCACCTGGACGCCCCCAGGGACGTCCTTAGGCTTTCTTTGTGCCCAGCTCGTCCCAACTCACCGGGTGCCCCGGAGCATGCCCTGAGCTTGCCGAAGAGCCTCGCCCCTGAGACCTGGAAGAACGCCGCCATCCCCCGCTCATGCACTCATCTAAAGCTTGCATTATCAAGGAGAAACCATGAAAACGTACCAGGGAAGTGAGATCCGCAACGTAGCTGTAGTGGGGCATGCGCACAGCGGCAAGACCACCTTGATCGCCGCCCTGCTGCATGCCGCCAGGATGACCCCAACGCAGGGCCGCGTGCAAGACGGCACCGCCCCCACCTGCTATGACGACGAAGAAATCGCCCGCGGCGCCACCATGCAGAATGCCGTCGCCTTTGCCGAGTGGCAGGGCGTCAAGATCAACTTCGTCGACACCCCCGGCTTCCACATGTTCTCCCACGAAGCCCGCGCCGCCCTGCTCCCCGTTGAAGCCGCCGTCGTCCTCGTCAACGCCCAGAATGGCGTCGAAGCCGTCACCGAGCGGGTGTGGAGATTTGCCGAAGAAGCCAACGTCCCCCGTATCGTTGTAGTTAACCAGATGGACCACCCCAAAGCCGGCGGCGGCGGCGGCCTGTCCGCCCTCGTCGACGATCTCGTAGACCGCTGGGGACGGAATTGCGTGCCGGTGCAGTTGCCGATTTCCGATGCGCAAGGGTTCCACGGTATTGTCGATCTGGTAACCATGGAGGCTTTTTATTACACGCCGGGCGGGGATGGCCGCGGCAAGGTCACAGGCGAGATTCCCGCCAGCGTGGCTGCCGACGCGAAGCTACGGCATGAAGCGCTGGTCGAGTTGGTGGCCGAGGGCAAGGACGAGTTGATGGAAATGTACTTCGATACGGGCACCATCCCCGAGGAGCATCTCATCACCGCGCTCCACGAAGCCATTCGCGACGACCGCATCTTCCCGGTACTGTTTTCCAGTGGTTTGGCCAACATGGCTACCGACCATCTTCTCGATTTCATCAAGGTTTACGCCCCCTCGCCCGTCGAGCGCGCCCCCTTTGCCGTCAGGAACCCGACGATTGAAGCCGTAGCGGCCAGCGCAGACCAGGCCGAGGCCGCCGATGATCCCAAGGCCTTCCGCAAGGTAGCCGACAGCGGACCGGCAGCCCTGGTGGTCTTCAAGACCATGACCGATCCCTTCTCCGGGCGCATCACCTTTTTCAAAGTCATCAGCGGGGTGATCAAGAACGACGCCACCCTGGAGAACTACACCCGGCGCGGCCAGGAGCGGCTCTCCCATCTGAGCGTGATGCAGGGCCGGAAGGCCATCGAGATTCCTGAACTGCACGCCGGGGACCTGGGCGCCGTGGCCAAGCTGCGCGAAACCCTCACCGGCGACACGCTGGGCCAAAAGGGCGCCGAGATCCAGGTCGATCTGACGCCGCTCCCCGAGCCGGCCATGACCTACGCCATCGAGCCCAAGAGCCGCGCCGACGAGGACAAGCTCGCGCCCGCCATTCACAAGCTCATGGAAGAGGACCTGCTCATCCGCTTCTTCCGCGACCCGCAGACCAACGAGTTCCTCATCGCCGGCGCGGGCCAGCCGCACATTGAGGCCATCGTCAGCCGGCTCAAAAAGCGCTACCACGCCGAGGTCACGCTCAAGGCCCCCAAGGTGCCCTACCGCGAGACCATCCGCGCCAAGGTCGAGGCACCGGGACGCCACAAGAAGCAGACCGGCGGCCACGGCCAATTCGGCGACTGCAAGATTCGCATGGAGCCTCTGCCCCGCGGCACAGGCTTCGAGTTCGCCAGCGAAGTCTTCGGCGGGGCCATCCCCCGCAACTTCATCCCCGCCATCGAAAAGGGCATCGTCGAGTCCGCCGTCCGCGGCTATCTCGCCGGCTACCCGGTCGTGGACTTCAAGGCCACCGTCTACGACGGCAGTTATCACGACGTGGACTCCAACGAAATGTCCTTCAAGATGGCCGGCCGCATTGCCTTCCGCAAGGCCATGGAGACGGCGAAGCCCTGTCTGATCGAGCCCATCATGAAGGTTGAAATCGAGGCCCCGGATGAGTTTGCCGGAACCCTGATGGGCGACCTGAACAGCCGCCGGGGCCGGGTGCAAGGCATGGAATCCAAAGGACGCACGACGGTCATCAACGCCGAGGTGCCGATGGCCGAGATGCTGACTTATGGCTCCCTGCTAACATCCATGACGCAAGGCAAGGGCAGCTACCGCATGGAAGTGGACCACTACGACATAGTCCCCCAGCTAGTAGCCGAAAAAATCCTCGCCAACGCCAAGCGGCCCGTGGAGGAAGAGGAAGAATAACCACCTGCGGTGCGGCAGACGCTCGCTATCCGCTCGCACAGGGTTCGTGGTCTCCCTGGTCTCAAAACATCGAGACCTGGGGCACCCGGCCAAAAACGATAGCCAACCATCAGCGGTTTCCAAATTTCCGGGGCTGTTCTTTTGGAGGTCTCTGAAATGATCATCTCAAACCGTTTCGTTCGGACCTATTTGTTCGGAAGTAAGGTAGCGAGAATTCATAACAAATCGTTCCAATGCTGCGTCAGCACGGCAAAGGAGGGTTGGTTTCAGAAACAGTCAACCATAATGCTAGAACCTAAGATCGGCAATACTGTTGGAGCAGCAGCCGCAGGATTACGTCCTTGCGGCAAGGTAATCTACTCGCCTACCCTCCGAAAAAGTGACCGTTTCCAACTTCACGATGCCATTGCCAAAACGCTTGACGCGCTTGGAGAGGAAAGCTGCACTTTAGAAGAGGCACTTGAACAGATATTTGCGGACTTAAAGCGCAGAGACATAGCTGTGACGACGATGAACTTCGCTGTGGATCAAGGCCAAGCTGATGCGCAGTTCAATCTTGGGATGCTGTACACACACGGTGAAGCCGATTGGCAGGACGACTACACCCAAAAGGCACTTTGGTATCGCAAGGCGGCAGAGCAAGGTGACGTCAGGGCGCAATACAACCTCGGGTATTTGTACCGCAATGGTAAAGCTGGACAGTGCCAAGTTCTCGGTTGGGATCAGGAGCGCTTGTTGGCCAGGCGGAGGTTGGATAGTTCGGTGGCCAGATCGATCCAACGGTCCATCAGCATCTTCATGACCTCGTAGTTCTTCAGT
>Ga0224554_1000905_pt1 | contig 21498 bp, 9 predicted proteins | sample 714S22024metaG_FD_180666 | JGI IMG/M metagenome (GOLD analysis project Ga0224554, IMG submission 180666) | Peat soil microbial communities from Stordalen Mire, Sweden - 717 S2 20-24 | ecosystem: Environmental > Terrestrial > Soil > Wetlands > Peat | place: Sweden: Norrbotten County, Stordalen...
GCTTTGTTCAGCATCAAGCTGTCAAGATTTTTCATCTCGAACTGCTGCGGGTAAAGAGAGTGCAGCGCGGACGCGATCTCGATGCCAAGTTCCGGCGCATCGAGCGCGTTCCTGTCGGTGACGATAATGTTCACTCCCCCACATTTTTGCTGCGCGTAGACGGCGTCGCTTGGCGTGAAATTAGTCGGCACAAAGCGTACTCCGGTGATAGCGCGCGCATTGAGATAGCCTGCCAGTTCTAGCGGTTGAATCCACGGCGCGCCCAGCAGCTCGAAGGGCGTATCGGTGCCGCGGCCGAGGGAAACATTGGTCGACTCGATAATTCCTAGTCCGGGATAGAGAGCGGCTTCCGTCAAGTCGCGCATATTAGGAGAAGGATTCACCCAGAGAATCCCGGTCGAATCCAGCCAATCGCCACGCTGCCAGCCCTCCATGGGAACGACGGTCAGGCGGGAATTGATGCCGCGTTCGGAGTTATAAAAGCGCGCCAGTTCGCCGATTGTCATGCCATGGCGAATCGGGATCTGTCCGTAGTTAATGAAGCTTTCGCGCCCCTTGTCGCTGATGGGGCCCTGGACGTAGGCGCCGTTGATAGGATTCGGGCGGTCGAGAACGAATATCTTCTTGTCTGTTTTTGCGGCTGCCTCAAGGAAGTATCCGAGCGTCGTTTCGTAGGTGTAAAAGCGCGCGCCGATGTCCTGAATGTCATAGACGATTACATCCGCGGACTTGAGGATCTCCAGCGATGGATGGCGCTTGGCGCTGGAATCTCCGTAAACGCTATACACGGGAATCCCTGTTGCCAGGTCTTTCGAATCCGCAATCTGCGTCGTGTCCACGCTACCGTTAACGCCGTGCTCGGGGCTGAAGATGGCGACAACTTCGATGCCCGGCGCCTTGGCCAGCACATCAATGGTGCGATTGCCGCGTGTGTCCACACCTGTCTGGTTTGTGACCAGTGCTACCTTGGTTGTCGCTCCTGTTCCTTCGCGAAGTTCAGTAAAACCGTGGGCCTCAAGCATGTCGATCCCGGTGCGGACCAAGCCGTTACGCGCGGTAAACAAATGCTCCGACGACATGGCTTCGTTGTAACCTGTGATGCGCGCAAGACGCAGTTTTTGATCATCTGAAACTGAGAGTCCCAGGCCCTGCACTGCGGCGGAGGCTAGCCGCGTGCGCAGCGAGACAATGGCGGATTTGTGACCATTCGGATGAACCGCGTTAGTCAGAATAATCACATAAGTATCTGTAACTGAATCAATCCAGATCGATGTGCCGGTGAACCCTGTATGTCCGAATGATCCGACGGGAAGAAATTCACCACGATTAGTGGAATACGGTGAATCAATGTCCCATCCAAGGCCGCGCAGCGAAGCCCCGGTGGGCGGTTGTTCCGGCGTAGACATTTTCTCCACCGACAGGGGCGTTAGAACGTGGAAGCCGGAGAGCATATCCTGCGCAAATATTGAAAGGTCGTCGGCGGTAGAAAACAATCCAGCGTGTCCCGCGACACCTCCCATGCGGCGTGCCGTCGGGTCATGCACGGTGCCGCGCAACATTCGATTGTTCTCGTCATATTGAGTGGGCGCTATGCGCGGAATCCAAGCGGCGGGCGGCAGGAAGCGCGTATCCTTCATCCCCAGAGGTCCGAACACATACTTTGCGGAATATTCATCCAGGCTCATGCCGGAAACTTTCTCTACCAGGAATCCGAGAGTTTCGAAGTTGATATCGCTATAGAGAAAGCGCGAGCCGGGAGGGAAGATTGGCTTCTCGTCCATAGCCATCTGATAAGCCGCATCGCGGCCCTTCCAAGCCGTCTTGAGGTCAAGGTCCTCCGTCAGCCCGGAATAATGCGTGAGCAGCTCACGAACCGTAATGTCGCGCTTCCCGTTCCTGGCGAACTCGGGCAAGTAGGCAGACACCGGCTCGTTAATGCGGATCTTCCCTTCCTGCACTAACTTCATGACGGAAGTAGTTGTGGCAATACACTTTGTGAGCGAAGCAAGATCAAAGATGGTATCTTCGGTCATGGCTTCCCTGTCAGGTTCTAGAGAGCGCGAGCCGAAAGCCTTGCGGTAAACCACCTTGCCGTTGTGTCCAATCAACACGACGCCGCCTGGAATATCTCCCCGCGCAACTGCCGCATTCATAATCTCATCGATGTTAGTAAAGTTCGCCCCTCGAGTTATGATGGCTGAGTCGCCGGAAGGCGATGCGTTCTGGGCCATCAGCCCGCTAAACGATGCAGTGACAATCGAAAGTATCAGGACAAACCGGCAAATCGCAGGTTGTTTTTCCACTTGAATCCCCCTTGCCTAGGTCTGTGCCCGGCAGCGACTGACAAAACAGTTATAGGCAGACGGCAGCGCGCCCGGTTGCGCCAGTTTGCTAGGCTAAAACCTTCAGTCCAAGACCTGGCCCAGACGGCAAGATCAACTTTCCATGCCGCACTTTCACGCCTTCGTATGGATCGTTGGAAATTAGCAGGTTCCCATCCAGATCGGGATAATCAACAAGAGGCGATAAATGAGCCGCCGCGGTAACTGTGCATGAACTGGAGACCATGCAACCCAGCATCACCTTCATGTTCATCGCCCTCGCAAACTTGATCCATCGGTAGGCTTCCATAACGCCTCCGGACTTATCAAGCTTTACGTTGACCCCGTCGTATGCTTCCTTAAGCTGGGGAATCAGTGACGAGTCGGTGCAGGCTTCGTCGGCGATAACAGGTATATGCACCTTGCTGCGCACATACTTTGTCTCTTCAAACATATGCGCGGGCATTGGCTGCTCAATCAACTCCACGCCTTGCGCTTCCAACCAGTTGATTTTACGGATAGCTTCTTCCTTATCAGTCCATCCCTCATTGGCGTCCACGCGCAGCGGTTTATTTGTTACACTGCGGACAGCCGCGATCGTCTCTTCATCGTTCTGGAGTCCCACCTTAACCTTGAGAACCGGAAAGTCCGCCGCCTCGCGCGTTTTCTGCCGAGTAATCTCCGGCGTATCGATTCCTATTGAGAAAGTGGTCACGGGAGCGTCTGCCGGATCGAGCCCGAAATACTGGTATAAAGGAATTCCGAGTTTCTTGCCTAGCCAATCACATACCGCAATGTCCACCGCAGCCATGGCCGCGTGCTGATGGTCGCCTAGCGCGTGGCGCACTTCGGTTAGAAATTTATCGAATTTCCGGGGGTCGCCAGATTCAATCTTGCCGGTGATTGCATCGAGGGCCAGTTTGGCTTGCTCCGGGTATTCCTTGTATCGCACGATCGGCGCGCCCTCGCCGTATCCTGTGATGCCTTCGCGCTGATACTGAAGGTGAACTGTGTCGCGATAGGCGCTGGAAGACATCGTGGTCGTCCATGTGTGGCGCAGCATGAGGCGCTTCAATTCAGTCTTGACCACGGCATTGCCGCCCGTTGCCGGCGTTTCCGCGGCATACAAAGCCACCGGCATCGCAGCGCCTACTGCCACTGCGCCCGCTGCTTTGAACAAATCGCGTCGATTTATCATTTCACCCTCCGTGCTGCTACCAATAGTTTAGTCCAGGGCATATCGTCCAGTTTGCTGATTTGCACCTCGGGGTGTGTGTTGGTTGTGTCGTGGATAAACTCGCCGTTGCCAATGTACATGCCCGTATGGGTGATCTTTGCCGGGCTTCCGCCAAAGAACAGCAGGTCGCCAGGCTGCAAGTCCTTGCGCTCCACAGGAGTAACTCCGCTCCAGTTTGCCTGTACATCGGCATCCCGCGGCATGATAATCCCGCGTTGGCGGACCAACATCTGTGTGAAGCCAGAGCAGTCATATCCGTAGGTGGAGACTCCGCCCCAAGTGTAAGTGATGCCAAGGAACCTGCGTGCGAGTTGGATGGTCTGGTCGATGGTAAGTGCGGGAACATTTGCACTCACGTTGCCTTGCTCGACGTATGCCGTTTGCCCATTCACGAGCTTGACCTGAAGCCAGCGGCCGTCCTTGTCCACATTCGTGGAAAGCACTTCCAGTCGCGCCTCCCAGGGAAGGTTCAGCACGGGAGCGTGTTTGGTTACGCTTGGTTCGCGATAGATGTTCGCGCTAAGCTGCACGACGCGAACCGCCTTGCCAGCTGGAGCATAATCGCCTTGCTGCGCCGTAACATCAGCCGCCGCAACCCAACCCGTATAGTCGTCTCCGGTGCGAATATGAATCCAGTCGTCCTTCTTCTCCAGTGAAACAACGCCCGAACCATAGAGAGCTTGCGACACCACATCGCTGTCACCGGAAGCAGAATGATAGATGTTGATAACCGACCGGGCTACAACATAATCCGGCTTCGCGACAGACTCCTGACCAGCCGCGGCAACGCATGAGAACGCCACACCCATAACCAACAAGGAACGAACGCGTGAAAGTACAATGTTACTATCCATCTTCATCTTGCTTCTCCTATGGTACAGGCAATCCAGTCCATATTTGACATTGCACCATACCTTGGTTTTCCGCCGAACCACTGCCAGCTAGCACTAGTATCAATGATGGCACATACCACATTCGTGTCACTTATCCTTTTTTACTCCAGGAAGATCGGGCGAAATGGGAGGCGCTGCAACGAGCAGCGCAGGCAACCCAACCTCCTCCGGTTTGGGAAGGACGTGCGTCACACGATATTGCGAGCTTGCCTCACTGAAGCGGTTGGCACGTTGAATCCACAATTGGATGGCGAGATCGTAACGCGCCATGATATTGTCCAGCCAATACGGGCGATTCTCTTGTAGCCATGCATGGCGGAAGAGATCGCGGGTCAGTCCAAATCCCTCGCGAAGATCCTGGCACTGGCCGTTCACGCCAGTGATCGCGCCTAACTCGCGACGGACGGAGCGTTTGCCGACAGGATCGTTCTGCTCCTGATAAGCGCGGTCATATCCATCGGCAATTTCCTGCGCAACCTCAAATTTGTATCCGATGAAGTCCATGCGCCGCGCGCCCATCTCCATTGCATCCAGCGCATCCGGCTCACGCAATGGCGCGGCGCCACGCGCCTGATCGATGAGAATAATAGCTTGCTCGGCGTGCACGCGAAACGCATGAGCTACCGGCAGCAACTTAGCGGAAAGCTGCTGCCCTTCCGCGCTCCACGGATCGATCCAGAATAAGTTGTCGGTGGCCGAGCCTAGCCCGGCATCTTTCAGTGTCGCCTGCGCGGCCATCAGTTCTACTTGCGCCTGGTTGATCTTACCTGTGAAATCGCCGTGGAAGACCTGGCCGTAGCTACTCTGAAATTGAGGAATGCTGCTTGTTCCCTGTTGCCACCCGGCAGCCGCCCCGAAGAGCGCGCCGTACCAATCCATGTTGAACAGCCCCTCGCCCAGGTCATTCCACACAGTATTCAATTCGCCGGTGGAACCGAGCCGCTGCCCATCGCTGACAAATCTCTGGATGTTATCGAAACCCGCATTGAAATTCGGATAGACGACCCGCCAGTTATTGATGCCGGGAGCCACCCATGTCTCCATTCCAGCATCTACATACGGCAAGAGCCACTTGTCATAACCGTCAGGGTTCGGATTGTATTCCCATGCGACGGCGATCATGTCTTTAGGCAACGTTTTGACCAGTTTTGGACTGTCCATGGCTATGTCGCCCCAGAACAACAGCTTTCTATCCAGGGGAGTTAGTTCCGCGTGAATTTGCTTGAGAAAGTCCACATACACAGCACCCAACCCATCTTGAGTCACGCGGGTTTTGGTCTGTCCTCTTCCCAGTTCGAAGGTTTCGTCCGCACCAATATGAAGAAAGGGGCCGGGAAAGATCGAAGCCATCTCCGTAAACCATTGACGGATTAAATCCAGCGACGCAGGCTGGCCCGGAGCCAGAACTGAACCATGGGGCGTCTCCGCAAGTTGGGAATAGATGTCGAACATCAGGACGCGATGCAGGTGGCCAAAAGCTTCCTGCTCGGGAATGATGGTGACGTGGTACTGACTGGCATAGCGCACCAGTTCTGCTCCGTCGGCGCGGGTCATTGCGCCTCCGGGCAGTGCGGCCAGCGGATTGGACGCATAGGCCAGCGTGTTCTCAAAGTAGGGGGAGTATATGTTCACCTTGTACTCGGAAAGCACGCGGATCTGATGCTTCTGAAATTCGAGCGTGGGAACGGGGCCGCGCGATAGATCGTCGCTCAGGCCGCGGTACTTCATGGCCGGCCAGTCGCGCGCGATAACTGAGTGCAAGACTGCATCCGCTCCACGGCCGTCGATCAGTTGCTTGATGGTTTGCGCGCCGTAATAAATTCCCGCGCCAGTGGCGGCAATGTCGTATGTGACGTTTCCGTCGGTGACGAGGACATAGCCTTCGTCGTGCATCGCCGGATCGAATTTGATGTTTGCGCGCACAAGAATAGCCTCCGCCTTTTTTGTTTGCTGGCGAAGTAGCACGATCTTGACTTTGCCCTTCTTGCTAGCGCGTGGGGCTATTCCGCGTTCTTTGAGCGAACTGGTCAGGTCTTCGGCAGCAAACTTGTCTTCGGAATCCTTGCCCGCTTCCAGAACATCGGCGCCCTGCGCCAAGGAAATGTCTTTGACTTCGTGAAGCTCGCGCGGCATGGGAATCAGGGCGAGCTTCGGAGCCTCAGCAGGCGCAGGAGTGAGCGATGGGGCCGCTTGCGCAAGCAAGAGCGTCGGCGGAAAGAGGAGAAGGCCAGTCAGAAAACAGAAGGCAACGCAGGAAGCAGCAGAAGGCAAAAGGCGATCGCGTAAGTAATTTAGCCGGAACATTTGTTTCACCTCAGGACGGCAGGGTACGCAATCGGATCGCAGGGGGTCCACGCGTGCGCAATTCTGATTCTAGGCAAAAACTGCAAAGCGCTCAACAAACATGAGAGCAGAAGAGTCGTTAAGAGGAAGTCAGAGAAAATTCAGGAGGATTGTCCTGTTGAACAATCCTCCTGGTTGAGAGTTGCATAAAGTTCAGGGCTGAAATCCAGGAGTAGCTCCCGAATCAGAACTTGTAATGAACAGCAAATTGGAATTGCCGCGCTGGGGAAACGGTGCCTGTGATCTTTCCCCAAGTGTTGCCGGCATTATAGGTAATCATCGACGGAGAGGTTCCGACTGTTCCCGAGAAAGCGCTTGTGGAGAGAGAGGGCGCAGCGTAGCTGGCCATGTTGAATGCATTGAACGCATCGACGCGGAACTCCAGCTTCTCCCCCTTCACTGTTGGAAATGCCTTAAAAGCGGACAGATCGATAATGCGATAGCCCGGGGCGCGCTCCGTATTTGGCGCTGATGTTCCCAGTCCAGCGGGGGCCGGTGTTCCAATCGCCGCTTCGACTTCATAACCGTAGGCGCATGCCGTGTTGGCACCTGGTGCCGTCGGCGATCCCTGACAGGGTGCGGCCGTAGGATCGGTACCCCACCAATTGTTGTTATTACGACCGACGATTTTCATCTTCCCGTACCGGTTTGCGCGAGAAGTTGGCGCGTTCAGATTGGCGTTATTCGGGCTGGTGACATTTTCAGGGAAGCCGGAGTAGAGAATGGCATCTCCAGAAACGCGCCATCCACCAACGGCTTCGTCAATCGCCCGGTTCATGTTGCCACCAAACCGCGCTCCGCGGCCAAAAGGCAACTGGTAAACGATGGTTGCATTAACGGATTGTCGGGTGTCGTAGTCCGAAGGGCCATAATCTGCCCTGGGATTACGCGCATCCTGCCAGTAAACGCTGGCGCCGGAAACGCCGGGTACGCCGTAGTAGCCAGGATTATTGGTCATTGCCCGCGACCACGTGTAGTTAACCGTGTACTGTAGTCCGTTGCTTTGCTGGCGCTTGAGAACGGCCTGGAGAGCATTGTAGTTCTCGATGCCCTCGGACTCCGAAACGTAGACTTTACCGCCGTGCCCAACCAAACCGTAGAAAGGCTCAGTGGCTGCCGATCCGCCGCCCACTGCCGTGTACTCGTTGGCCTGAACGGGAACGATCAGGCGCTGGCCGATTTCTCCCACATAGCCAACTTGAGCAGTCGTCTTGGCATTGATAAGGTATTGCGTTGTCAGGTTGAACTGCTGAACGAAGGTGGGCCGCAAGTTCTTGGGGTACACCTCGTATACGTTGCTGGCGGTGCTCAGAGCTCCGGCAGAGGTGTTAAAGCCATTCTCTACTGGAAGCGGAGTTCCGGGGGTACTCGCGGAGGGTCCCCCTGGTTGGTAATAGAACTGGTGCAAGAAGGGCGGATTCTGCGTCAGTCTTTGGGCGTCGCCTGTGCCTTCAAAATAGTCGGTTATTCCGTATCCGCCACGCACTACGAGCTTTGGTAATAGCTGCCAAGAAAACCCTAAGCGCGGCATAACCTCGCCGTAAAACGGATTGTAAAGGGCGCGGCTGTTGCCGTTTACTCCTGCAGTCTCCAGACATGGATTAGGAGTTCCCGTGCATGCAGCGGGATTGGAAATGTCGACGTTGACTTCCTTGTTGTTCACCTCGTAGATAGGCTGGTCATATCCATAGCGCACGCCAAGGTTCACGGTGAGATTCTGGCTCACCTTCCAGTCGTCCTGGACATAATACGCATCGCGATATTGGCGCTGTCCAACGGGACCGGAGACGCCGCCAATCGCTGACCAAGTGGCAGTATCCAGAACAACTTCAGCGAATCCGTAGCCGCCCGCATGTGCCACATTCGGGTTGGCCGTGAATAGGTTGTCGTACGCAAATTCTCCCATCGTCCCATAGTTGCCGGGGTAGAAGAAGTTCTGCTGGTAGCGCACAACCTGGACACCGAATTTCGTGAGGTGTTTCCCGTGCTGCCAGGTAAAGTTGTCACCATAGTCAAAGTTGTTTTCAACGAAGGTCGTGTCTGCACCCGCGGTTCCGACGTTGCTTTCCGAGGTGGCAATGTTCATCTCGCTGAAACCGGAGAACGGTTGATTGGGCAGCGGAATGCCGACGACTTTGTCGCCATTGAGACCAAATTCGCCTGATGGATCCGTGGGCGCGCCCTGAATCCAGTGAACCCGCGTAAATCCTCCGCGGAACTCATTGACGAGCGCAGGAGAGAACACGTGTACCCAGTTGACCACAACACTCTTTGTGGGATAGTCGTTGCCCGCGGGAAAAGTGATGGGGAGAACAGCCTTGGTCGTGACATCGTAGGCCTCGCCAATAGACCAGCGGGCCATCAGGGTGTCCTTGGAATCGAGCGTATAGTCTACGCGAAGATCGCCCTGATTGTTAGTAATTGCGGATCCGGAAGTTCCATGATAGTTCCCTGAATCAGGGAGACTGCTAGGTGTGAAGTTCGGCATCGGATAAATTTCCGGGTGTGCAAACAGATACTTCGCAACGGGGTTGACAACCGTAATGCAGTTAAGCCCACTAGCGACGGAATTGGGGCAAGTTCCGCTCCCAGGATTGTTGCCTGACGGATTGCCACTAAGGTAAGTCGTGGCATGCAGGGTTCCACCTGTGGGATTCACAGATGTGACTGCCGGGTTATAGAACGTAATGTTCTTATCGGTAAGGACTTCGGAGAAATCGCCGGTGCGCATGAGAGCAGTCGCTACGCTCGCCGAGCCGGTGCCCGCCGCATGGTTCCTGAAACCTTCATAGTCGCCAAAGAAGAAGAGCTTGTTCTTCTTGACCGGGCCGCCAAAGGTAGCGCCGAACTGGCTCTGCGCAAACTTCCCCTTTGGAATACTTGAATAGTTATTACTCCATAGGTTGGCGGTCAGTTGCTGATCTTCATACAATTCGTAAACGCTGCCATGGAACTTGTTCGTTCCACCCTTAGTGACCATGATCATTTCGCCGCCGTTCACGTCACCGTACTCGGCGTCGGCATTCACGGTAATGACGCGCATCTCTTGCAGCGCGTCGGGGGCCGGGTTGTAACCGACCAGGTTGTTCATGGTTTCATTGATTTCCACGCCATCCAGGATGTAGTTGTTGCCCTGTTGGCGGTTTCCGTTGAAGGACGGCTGGGTGGCGGAACTGGTATCACGCTCAGTACCGCTGGAACCGCCCATAGCGGCATAGTCGGGATTGACCGAACCGGGTACAAACATACCCGCCGACTGGAAGTTGAGCCCGCTCAGAGGGAGACCTTCCAACTCAGTAGCGCTGATCGAAGTTCCCAGCGTAGCGCTCTGGGTTTGCAGTTGAGGAGAGGTGTCAGAGGTTACATCCACCGTGGTCGAAACCGATCCGACCTTCAGCTTGATGTCAATTTTTGCGATCTGGTCGATCTGCAGAACGAACGGGCTAACTGTCGAAGTTTCAAATCCCGCTCCAGTCGCGCTGACAGTGTAAGTGCCGATGGGGAGAAACTGAATGTTATAGGCGCCGTCCTGATTGGTGACGGTGCTTGTCTTGACGCCTGTGTCAACATTCCTGGCAGTGACGCTCGCTCCCGCGACGACGGCTCCAGCCGGGTCGGTGACGGTACCGCGCACGGTGGCTGTAATGGTTTGAGCTACTAGTGGCGAAACGCCCAGCAGCATCGCGAATACCAGTAACAATCCAAGCATTCGCGCCTGGCCTGCGCAAAGGCTGCGCAAGGCCCTGATTGTACAAAGATTGCGTATGATCATGTTTGTGTCCTCCTCCAAAAGTTGTCCCGCGTTAACTGGCAGCGGCGAAGAGCTGCCGATGGCCTATCAGCAAGAACCACTTGGCCATTCGGCAAGCTGCCAAAAAACAGAGCCGGCGAAAATTTCCCGTGAAGCCGTGCCCGCGCCCATGTGTTCAACCTTGCATTCCAGAAGTGGTTGGCAGTTCCTTCCCCTTCGGGCAACTGATTCGCGCCGGGCGGTGGATTCCGGGCAGCCGTGCGTCCGAAGACGCACACTCCCCATAGCCGGGAAATCAAGTATAAACCACATTCGCAACGCTAAATCGAATCGCCACTAATCGTAATTGGAGCCTTGGTCGATTGTCAGACATACCAATCACTATGTTGACCAAAGTCGTCCGATACGCTCAACAAATACATGGAATTCATGAGGTTGCAACAGCTGCGTGAGAAGAGCGCTGCGCTCCGCGAAGGCTAGAAGACCACGGAGCGATGGGCTTCAACATCCTGCCGGGCATGATTTTCAGGGGCCGAAGCGCTTAATAGGCCGACCCGATGCCGCGGTTTTTCATTTCTCTGTGCGCCAGCTGACTCCGGCTAGGCTTCAATCGCCTTGCGAATACTGCCTTGAGCGCGCTTGAGGCGGCGGTTGGCCTCTGGCTTGGAGACCTTGGCGCAGAGCATCACCAGGGCAATGGAGACCTTCATATCGGCTGCCTCCAGAGTAGCCAGCGCAACGGTCCGGTTTACCTTGGCGACGCGCTGCACGATGGAAATTCCGCGCTCGATGAGCTTTTCATTCTTGAGGTGCAGGTTGACCATCAGGTTGCCGTAGACATATCCCAGGCGGGCCATTGCGCCGGTGGTGAGCATATTGCAGATGAGCTTTTGCGCCGTACCGGCCTTGAGGCGGGTGGATCCGGTTAACACTTCGGGGCCGACCTCGGCCTCGATGGCAATCTGCGCAACGCGGGCCAGTTCCGAGCCGGTATTGCAGATGACGGCAACGGTGGCGGCGCCCTTTTTGGCAGCGTATTTCAAGGCCGCAATGGTATAGGGCGTGCGGCCGCTGGCGGCCAGGCCCACGATTACATCCTTTTTGCCGGGCTTTCGCGCAGCCATGTCGCTCTTGCCCAACTGGGACGAATCTTCACTGGCCTCAGCGGCATTGGCCAGTGCGCGTTCGCCGCCGGCTATCACGTATTGGATCATGGAAGGATCGACGCCGAAGGTGGGCGGACACTCAGAGGCGTCCAGCGCGCCGAGCCGACCGCTGGTGCCGCTGCCGACGTAGATCAGCCGGCCGCCCTTCGCAAGGCAATTGTGAACCACGTCAATGGCCTTGGCAATTTCCGGCAGCGCCTGGCGGACGGCGCGCAAAACCTTGGCATCCTCGCTATTCATCAGAGTGGCAATCTCCAGCGCGCTCAACTTGTCCAGATCGGAGGAGGCGCGGTTTTGCCGTTCCGTATTCAGATCACTCAACACCATTTACTCTCCTATGCTCGAACTTCAGCAACTGGTTCAACCGGCATGGTCCGCCGCAGAAAGAAGCTGGCACCGTAGCCGATGGTAAACGTGACAATGCTGCCCAGCGGCACGTACCAGGTATACGGAACCCCGGTGAACTGCCACAGGAAGATATTCAGGATAAAGCCGCATACCATTCCGACCATGGCGCCGCTCTCGGAAGCTCTGCGGGTGAGAACGCCCAGCATGAAGACTCCGAGCAGCGATCCGTAAGCCACTGAAGCGATGGACAGGCCTATCTCCAGCACCTTTTGGCCGCTCTGGCGGACCACAATCGCCAGGCCAAAGAGCACAATTCCCCAGCCAATCGTCGCCATGCGGGAGAGAAACATCTTGCGCTTCTCGGTGACGCCAGGATTGAATCTGGAGTAGAAATCGATGATGGTGGTGGAGGAAAGCGAATAGAGCGAGGCGCTCAGGTTGGACATTGCCGCGGCCAAGATGGCAGAGATCAGCAAGCCGCTGATGCCGTGCGGCATGCGGGTGACGACAAAGGTGGGATAGATAGCGTCGGGGCGCGCAAAGGCCACAGCCGGCGCGATCAGCTTGTACATGACAAAGAGCAGAGCGCCGATCATCAGAAAGAGTGCGAACTGGAAGAACACTAGCACGCCGCTGGCCACCAGCGCCATCTTTGCATAGCGCTCGCTGCGCGACGCCAGCAACCGCATCACGATCAACTGATCGGTGCCGTGGCTGGCCGTGGTGAGGAAGGCGCCGCCGATAACGCCAGACCAGAAAGTGTATTTTGCGTAGAAGTTCCAGCCGAAATAAAAGACGTGGAACTTGCCCGCGGCCGCAGCCATGGCGTAGGCGGCGTGCCAGCCGCCCGGAACCAGGTGTGCGATGGTGAACAGGCCGATCACGGTTCCGGTCAGATAGACGGACAATTGCACAACGTCGGTCCAAATCACGGTCGCCATGCCGCCCTTGAAGGTGTAGAGCAGGGTGAGGATGATGACGATGGCGATGGCCGTGACATCGCGTCCCAGGTCGCTGTAGCCGTGCAGAAGCCCGGAGAGCGCGATGCCCACCACGATGGCGATAGCGAAGACGCGAACGCCATCCGCTGCGGCGCGCGTCAGCAGGAACAAGCCGGCGGTGAGCGAGCGCAGCCTTTGCCCGAAGCGCCGTTCAATGAGTTGATATGCCGTAACCAGGTCGCCGCGAAAGTAATGCGGAATCAGCAGCAGGCTGATGACGACGCGCCCGATCATGTAGCCGATGACTAACTGAAGGAAGCGGAAATCCTGCTCGTAGGCCATGCCGGGGACGCTGATGATGGTCAGCGTGCTGGTCTCCGCGGCAACAATCGACAGGGAGATGGCCCACCACGGAATCGTCTTTTCGGCCAGGAAGTAGCCCTTGATCGTGCTCTGCTTCTTCTTAAAGTGCATTCCGAAGGCCGTGACGCAGGCCAGGTACAACACGATCACGGCAACATCGTATCCATTCAGCCCCATGGTGTTTCGTTCCCCGCTTCTTTACGGTACTCGTTTTTTCGCCGGTGAATCGCTGTGCGCCAGCGGCTTGCGGATACATCTCGATGCATCCTGCGCCTGGCCCTTGTTTGATTACAAATGATGCTATTGTGGCAGTTCTCCCATCAAGTGCAGACCATAGCTTCGTGCAGCAAGCGCGCCTTGGATTTCACAGCCAGGTACGCCACGTCGCACTCAACGTTTGACCATCTTTCCCATTGCAGGCGGGGCCGTGGCAAGGCGGTTTGCGGGACTTTACGCCGAAGCCCGCTGCTGTTCGCGTCCGGCGAGGCGCACGCTTACCACCTTGGAGACGCCGGGCTCTTGCATGGTAACGCCGTAGATCATGTCGGCCGATTGCATCATGCGCTTGGAGTGGGTGACCACCAGGAATTGTGTGTCCCTGCTCAGGACGTGCATCAGGTCGGAGAAGCGGCCCACGTTTGTCTCATCCAGCGCCGCGTCCACTTCGTCGAGCGCGCAGAAGGGGCTCGGCTTGAACTGGAAGATGGCCACCAGAAGTGCCAGCGCGGTTAGCGACTTTTCGCCGCCGGAGAGCAGCAGCACATTTTGCAGCTTCTTGCCGGGAGGCGAAGCCACGATGTCCAACCCGCTCTCGGCCTGATTCTCCATGTCCGTAAGGCGGAGAAAGGCCTGACCGCCTTGGAAGAGGCGCGCAAAGACGAGAGCGAAGTTCTCGTTGATGCGGGCAAAGGCCTCGTCAAACCTGGTGCGCGAGATCAGATCGATCTCCTTGATGGTCTGCTGGGTGTTCTCAATCGACTCCATCAGGTCCGTGCGCTGCGTGTCGAGGAAGCCGTGACGTTCGGCGGTCTCCTTATACTCGTCGAGCGCCATCATGTTCACCGGACCCATCTGCTCGATGCGCTGGCGCAGGCCGCGGCAAGTCTCCTCTTCGACGGTCAGCGGCTCTCCAGCCAGACGCTCGATGAGCGCATCGGAGCGCAACGCGGCGGCCTCAAGATTCACCTCGGCGAGGCAGCTTGCCTCTAGGTGTTCCAGGTCGGCGCCGAGCCTGGCCACTTCGCTCGAACGGCTGGCGCGATCTTCGCGCAACTGGTCGAGCGCGGCACGCCCGCCCTTGAGTTCGGATTCCATGGTCGCCAGTTGCTGGCGGAGGACCTGCGCCTGTGCAGTCAGCGTCTGCGCCTGGGCCAGCGCCTCGGCGCGCCCGGCTGTCAACTCCTTCTCGCGCTGGGCCAGTTCGGCGCTCTCTTTAATGCGCTGCTCGCGTTCCGCACTGGCCTCGGTCCGCTGCTGGTCAATTGATTGAACTCGGCGGTCCAAGTCGGCGTGGAGCCGGTCGATGCGCTGGAAAGCAGCTTCGGCTCCGCGCCTGCGCTCTTCCAGACCGGCCAGTTCGGCGGTTACCTGCGCCGCCTCCTGCTGCAAGCCCTCGCGCTTCTCGCGGAGCAAGGCTAACTGCGCCTGCAACTCATCGAGAGCAGCTTCGGCCGCCCGGTGCTCGGCTTCGAGGCGAAGCATCTCCTCGCGTTTTTCGTCGATTGCGCTCCGCTTGGCCTCGCGCGCTTCCTTGTTGCGCGTGGCCTGCGCCGTCCACTCCTCGAAGCGCCGCGCCACGCGCTGCGTTTCAGAGTCCATCTGCTTGAGCGATGCGCCTTGGTCGGCGGTGTCGCGCTCAGCCAGCCGCCGCTCTTCGCTGCGCGCTTCCAGTTGCGCGGCCAGCTCTTCGATGGCCTTGCTCAATGCCGAGGCTTCGGCCTCCGCTTGCGTTAATCCGGTTTCCAGCCTGGCAAGGCTGCCTTCGGTCACACGCAACTCGCGCTTCAGCGCCAGAGGGCCTTCGCTGGCCGGCTTGCCGCCGGTCACCGTCGCGTTGTGAAAGCACTCGCCCTCCGGCGTAAGAAAATAGGCATAGGGATACTGCGCGGCCAGCTGCTGCGCCTGGCTGGAGTCTTCCGCCAGATAACCGTGCTTGAGCTTGGGCAGAATCGACTCCAGCGGCCGCCCAAAACCGTTCAGGACGCGAATCGAATCCTTCAGCGGAATCACACCGGGTGCGGTGATGGTAGTGTTGTCCTCCGCAAAAAGTCCGCCTTGCTCGGCAGGGTGGATCAAAAACGTGGCGCGGCCATCCACGCCGGACTTGAGCAGCCGGACGCCTTGTTCGGCAGCTACCCAGCTCTCCACCACCACATAATTTAGCTCCTCGCGCAAGAACTCATCCACAACGCCTTCATGCTCGCCGCTCACCTCCAAAAAATCAGCGAGCGTGCCCACCGGCGCCATGCCTTCCGCCAGAGCGCCCGGCTTCAGCAGCCGGCGCACCGTGTCGGTGGAGTAGCCGTGGTTGCGAATCAGCGATTGCAGCGCGTCGCGGCGTCCGGCGGCAGTGGCAAGTTCGCCACGCAGTTGATTGGCTCGCGCGCGCAGCGCATTTTCCTCGGCGCGACGGGTCTGCAGAGTTTCGCGCAACGACGCAATCTCGCCCTCCAGCCGCTTGAGCGCCTCCGCAGCGGACGCGAAGCGCAGTTTTGCTTCTCCGCTCTGCGCGCCCAGATTTTCAAGCTCGTTCCGCGCCTGGGCCATCTCGGTTTCCAGCCGCTCCGCCTCGCGCTCCAGGGCCGCCAGACTCTCTTCGCCCTGCGCTGTGTGGTTGCGGGCGTTGCTGGCCAAGGTCAGCAGATGCATGGCGTGGCGGCGGCTGGCTTCCAGTTCCCTTTCCGCAGCAAAAACTTCTTCGGCCGCAGTGCGCGCTTCTTGCTGGCGCGTCTCCACCTGCTGGCGAAAGGCGCGGGCCTCTTCAGCTGCCGTCTCTAAAAATGATTTCTGCTGCGTCCGCTCCTCGGCAATCCCGCTCAACTGGGTCCGTGTCTGCTCCAGCTCGGCGCCAGCCGCGGCAATGCGCGTCTCCAGCTCGGCCACGCGCTCAGTATTGGCGCGCTCCCGCGCCGCGGCCCGCTCCAGCTCGACAGCCGCGGTGTTGGCGCGATTCTGCGCCTCCTGGCCCTCGCCATCCAACTGGTAGCCCCGCTCGGTGAGGGTGTGCTGACTGCCTTCCCGCTCCTCGATTCCCGCCGAAGACGCATTGATCCGCTCGGTCAGGGCGGCGATCTCACGCCCCAGCCTTGCCTGATCGGCGTCCATCAGCGCCATGCGGCTGGCCAGCACCACGCGCAGTCGGCCGCGCAGTTCGTCGCGCACAGCCGCGAAGCGCTCAGCCTTCGACGCCTGACGCTTCAGGCTGTTCATCTGCCGCGTGACTTCTTCAAAAATGTCGTCCACGCGCGCCAGGTTCTGTTTGGCGCTCTCCAGGCGCAACTCGGCCAGCCGCTTCCTGTTCTTGAAGCGCGTAATCCCCGCCGCTTCCTCGATGATGGCCCGCCGGTCGTACGGCTTGGAGCTGAGCAGTTGGCCGACGCGCTCCTGCCCGATGATGGCGTAGCTCTCCGGTCCCAGGCCCGTGCCCATGAAGATGTCCTGAATATCGCGCAGCCGGCACAGCTTGCCGTTCAGCAGATACTCGCTCTCGCCGGTGCGGAACAGGCGGCGGGTAATCACGATCTCGCCTTTTTGCGGCGTGCGCTGGAATTTGCGGCGGCGAATCTTGAGCACCACCGCCTGCGGACCCTCGCCGGTGGTGAATGTCTGCGGCGGTTCGGGCCCTTCGGCGGCCTCGTCGTCGAGCACTTGGCCGGGTTGCTCGTTGGCGATAATCTCCTCGACTTCGGCGGCTCGCGCGCGTCGTGCTTCTTCTTCGTCCCAATCAGTGGGGCTTTCGTGGTCGATTGTGACCTGCGGCTCCACGGGCACCGGCCCCTCGTAAGCCTCGGGATCGACCATGGTCAGCGTCACCTCCGCCATGCCCAGCGCCTTGCGCTCGCGGGTTCCGGCAAAGATCACGTCCTGCATATGCGTCCCGCGCAAGGTCTTGGCGCTTTGCTCGCCCAGCACCCAGCTCACGGCGTCAAGGATGTTCGACTTGCCGCACCCGTTCGGCCCCACCACCACGGCAATGCCTGTTCCCGCCACGGTCACCTCCGTGCGGTCGCAAAAGCTTTTGAAGCCGAGGATGTGAATCTTCTTTAGTTTCAGCATTTTAACTCCGGGGTGTAGGGGCTTTGGTGCAATACGATTCCACTTCAGCAGGCAACCCGCGAGCACGCGGGAAAAATTGCCCTCCGATTACAGACTCTACGGACCCTGAACGGCAGGGTCAACGGCGCGGGCAGCGGATTTTGTGGATAAAGGAGGCCGGAATTCCAGTTCTTATAAATTCCCCGGAATGGGTCGCAAAAATAAGATTTCTTAGCGAGTTTTATTCACTTTTTGCACAGCCAGAACCTAGCTCTGGCAGCCCTGGCCCAGAGCCGAACCCACTGCTTTGCGGATCACTTTTTCGAGAGCGCGCAGCGCCTGGGGACGCGGGAAACCCGGCCGGCTCGCGAGGCGAATTGTCCTGGATGATTGCCCGGTGAGTGGCCGGAGAATAATGCCGCGTGCCGCGAGCGAGTCCGCGGCCAGGGCCGGAATCAGCGTAGCTCCGTAGCCTGCCGCTACCAGGTTCACTAGCGTCTCCAGCGTTGCGGCCTGCATCGAGGCTTGCAGCCCGCTCCGAGCCGCGCCATGCTTTGCTCCGCAGGCTGCCAGCGCCTGGTTGGCCAGGCAGTGTCCGTCAGCCAGCACCAGCAATTCCTCCCCGAGAGCCTCCTCATTGACCGATTCTTCCCGTGCCAGTCGATGATCGGGAGGCAGCGCGGCCAGCAGGTGCTCCTCAAAAAGCGCAATCTCGGTAATTTCCGGCGCATCGGCAGGCGTAGCCAGCAACGCGGCATCCAGTCGGTGGTTGCGCAACCCGTCGATTAGTGAGCGGGTCTGGTCTTCCCACAGCTCGATGGTCAGTCCCGGATACGCCTGCCGCAAGGAGTTAAGAATCAGCGGCATCAGGTAAGGCGCCAGCGTGGGAATCACGCCTAACTTCAACGGGCCGACCAGCGGGTCGCGCGCCGCCCTGGCCACTGCTTCCATCTGACCAGCCTCGGCCAGGGCGCGTTGCGCATGAACCAGAATCTGGCTGCCCACTGGCGTGATGTCCACACGCTTGTTGGTCCGCTCCAGCAGGGTTACTCCCAGTTCATCTTCCAGCTTGCGAATCTGGCTGCTGAGCGTCGGCTGGCTCACGTTACAGGCCTCGGCTGCCCGCCCAAAGTGACGGTGTTCAACCACAGCAACGAAATAGCGAAGCTCCTGCAGATTCATTGTCCGTTCCAAATCCTGCCTGAGAGCATCATAGATCAAGAGAATCGTCATCGTAGAAACAATTGATTTTACTTATCATTGCAGAGGCGCTAGCTTTACGAAATGGGCGTATGATTGCACCGGGCAATTTCCATGTGCCTCGCAAATCGAATACCGAAGACCTACGTTGAGACAGAAGATTCACACGGATTTTTCACACGGAAACCAAGGAGATGCATCCATGTCTGACAGCCAAACAAAGACCCCCGGACCACCCATAGTCGACGATCAGAACGCCATGTCAGGCGATGCAAAATGCCCGTTTTCTAACGGCGCTCTGAAACACACAGCGGCTGGAACCCCAACGAACGCAAACTGGTGGCCCAATCAACTGAACCTCAAGATCCTGCACCAGCACTCGCCACTTCCCAATCCCATGGGCAAGGCATTCAATTACGCCGAAGAGTTTAAGAGCCTCGACTTGGATGCCGTGATCAGGGACCTCCACGCCTTGATGACGGCCTCGCAGGACTGGTGGCCTGCGGACTACGGCCACTATGGGCCGTTCTTCATCCGTATGGCGTGGCATAGCGCAGGCACCTACCGTATCGCTGATGGTCGCGGCGGCGCAGGCTCCGGCGGGCAGCGATTTGCTCCCCTCAACAGTTGGCCGGACAACGTGAGCCTCGACAAGGCGCGCCGGTTGATCTGGCCGGTCAAGCAGAAGTACGGCCGGAAACTTTCCTGGGCCGACCTGATTGTTCTCACTGGCAACGTGGCGCTGGAGTCGATGGGATTGAAGACCTTCGGTTTCGGCGGTGGGCGCGAGGACATCTGGGAGCCGGAAGAAGACGTTTATTGGGGATCTGAGGGCAAGTGGCTGGGAGACGAACGCTACCGTGGCGACCGTCAGCTCGACAATCCTCTCGCCGCTGTTCAAATGGGCCTGATCTACGTGAACCCGGAAGGACCCAATGGCAAGCCGGATCCAATCGCTGCGGCACGGGATATTCGGGAGACCTTCGCGCGCATGGCGATGAATGACGAAGAGACAGTTGCCCTTATCGCCGGTGGACACACCTTCGGCAAGACTCATGGCGCTGCCGATCCAATCAAGTATGTTGGTCGCGAGCCTGAAGGCGCCCCCATCGAAGAGCAAGGCCTGGGCTGGAAAAACAGTTTTGGCAGCGGCAAAGGCGTGGGCACAATCAGCAGCGGTTTAGAGGGCGCATGGACCACCAACCCCATCAAGTGGGACAACAACTACCTGGAAGTCCTCTTCGGCTATGAATGGGAACTCACCAAGAGTCCTGCCGGTGCCCAGCAATGGAAACCCAAAGGCGGAGCGGCAGCTAATGCCGTGCCCGATGCTCACGACCCCAAAAAGAGGCACGCACCAACCATGCTCACGACGGATCTCTCCCTGAGAATGGACCCCGTCTATGAGAAGATTTCGAGGCATTATCTCGAGAATCCGCAGAAGTTGGCAGACGACTTTGCCAAGGCCTGGTTTAAGCTGACGCACCGCGACATGGGGCCTCTCGCGCGGTACCTTGGCCCGCTCGTTCCCAAGGAGCCGCTGATTTGGCAGGATCCTATTCCAGCACTGGATCACATATTGATCAATGAGAAGGATATTGCAGCCCTGAAGGCCAAAATCCTCGCCTCCGGTCTTTCCATCTCTCAACTGGTCACGACCGCTTGGGCATCGGCGGCGACGTTCCGCGGCACCGACAAGCGCGGCGGGACTAACGGGGCGCGCATTCGCCTTGCGCCGCAGAAGGACTGGGAAGTCAACCAGCCGGCCGAGCTGGCGAAGATTCTTCAGACTTTGGAAGCGATCCAGAAGGACTTCAACGATGCGCAATCTGGTGGGAAGAGAGTCTCGCTGGCTGACCTGATCGTTCTGGGCGGCTCAGCGGCCATCGAGGAAGCTGCGAAAAAGGCCGGCCACAGCGTGAAGGTTCCCTTCTCGCCCGGGCGGACCGATGCCAGGAAAGAGCAGACCGATGTAGCCTCGTTTGCCGTATTGGAGCCGATTGCGGACGGGTTCCGCAATTACCTTCGGAAAGGACACGAGGAATTTGCGGCTGAGTTGCTGGTGGATCGGGCGAACCTGTTGACGCTGACCGCACCTGAAATGACGGTCCTGATCGGTGGCCTGCGCGCGCTGAATGCGAACTTCGGGCAGAGCGAGCATGGCGTTTTCACCAAGCGGCCAGGAACTTTGACCAGTGATTTCTTCGTCAATCTCCTCGACATGAACACGAAGTGGCAGAAGTCCGCTGCTTCTGAAGGCGTGCTTGAAGGGCGGGATCGGGCCACCGGCGAGCTCAAGTGGACGGGCACCGTAGTCGATCTTGTTTTCGGTTCGAATTCTCAGCTCCGAGCCCTCGCGGAATTTTATGCATGCGCCGACTCCGAGCAGACGTTCGTGCATGACTTTGTGGCGGCCTGGAGCAAGGTGATGAATTTGGACCGCTTCGATCTCAAGTTCTCAGCAGCCTCCGCGCAACCGATGGGCGAACTGGTTCACGGGGACTAAAAAAGATGTGGCGCGGCTTCCCTGCCTGGCTTCGGCCGGATGCGCGTAAGCGTACCCGGCCGAAGCTGTCTGCAAACGGTCTTTCAGAATGCCCGTGTAGATAAGCCGGACGCCGGGATCGTGGGCAATACTACCGGAAGCGTAAGTAGCGCTTGCTCTGGAATGCGGGTGGAGG
>Ga0224554_1000908_pt1 | contig 21452 bp, 14 predicted proteins | sample 714S22024metaG_FD_180666 | JGI IMG/M metagenome (GOLD analysis project Ga0224554, IMG submission 180666) | Peat soil microbial communities from Stordalen Mire, Sweden - 717 S2 20-24 | ecosystem: Environmental > Terrestrial > Soil > Wetlands > Peat | place: Sweden: Norrbotten County, Stordalen...
CAAGGGAATCCTGGGATCGGCAGAGCTGACCTACGACGGGAAGACCGATACTATTCTGGCGCCAGGGTTCTTCGGCGTAGCCGAATATCAGCGAAAAAGATAGGCGGAGGGCCGCTCTATTGCTGGTCCGAGATGAGGGCCTGTGGGTTCGATGGAACTCGATCGGAAGTGTGTTCTGGACATCATTGTCCGGCACACCATTTTGAGTTGCCGAGCTACCGTAGGCCCGACATGCGGCGAGCTATCGCTCGAATCTGGCCGGCGCCCATCCCGGTCTAAGAGCCAGAATCTCCTCTCGAGCCTCCTGCTGATCCTCCTGTTTACTCCCCGAAATCTGAAAGCACACGCACACGCGCCGCGAGGGCGGTTACCCTCCGCCTTCTGCAGGTTGCCTCTTCCGAAAAGCGTCACTCGCAGCGCCGCCTTGGCCGCGTGTGCCCAACTGCATCCTTTCGAAAGGACTCGCAATGCTTCTTGTTGTTTCGCTCTTCACGGTCAAAGATCGAGAAACGAGGGAGTTTTTCGTCCGCTCCCTCCGACGGGGTGGTTCGTGGCAGAGCACCGCTCTCCGCGTTGCCCCCCAAATGCTCAACTTCGAGCTATTTGAGCATCTGGACGATGGTGCGGACGCACCCTATCTCTGCTTGGAACTCTGGATGAGTGTCGAGGCGTACTATAGTGCCTGCCAATCCCCGGAAATCCAAAGCCTCTTCCTCGCCCGTCGGCAGTTGGCCGATTCTTCCTTCGAGCTAGGTGCCTTCGCCTATTCGGTCAACCCGGATACCGGCGATACAACCCCACCCTGCGTCAATTAGGAGCTTCAACCTTTCACATCGAATCCTGATTCAGCTCCTCAGAATGCCGATGCGGTTCACGTAACCATCTCACCCCTATTTGCTCGCCCAATTCCGTCTTGGTTAGTCTCCGCACCGGGGCGCCTCATTCCGCACCAGACCACAATCGCAGCATTTTAGCGAGAAGCGGCGTGCGTTGAAATCATGCATTGATGGCATCGTTAAACTCTCAAAATGCGGAGACATAGGGGCCCGCAAAATGCGACCCACTATAGTGCACGAAAGTTGGTTTCAGGGACGACCCGATTCAAGAGCAGCAGCCGGCAATCGGGCGGCCGGCCCTTTCGTTTGACCGTCTCCACATTCGGTGATCAAGCATCAATATAGGGCAACTCCGGTTTCTGCTGTGGAATCGGGAGGGCCTCCCGGAAGTTGCCCACGATCCCATAATTGATTCATTTCCGCAGTATGCTCAATTCCCGCCAGTCTCCCATTCCGGGTTTACGTATCAAGATCGGTCAAAAGGATCGACCACGTGCGCCACCAGAGTGCCGAATCTCTGTGTCTGCAGTTGAATATGTAACTAGGTTCTGAGTAGGCGCATTGAACGTCGAAAACGCAAATTGCCGGCAATCATGTCGACCGGCTTCGAGCGAATCGCCGCCCCTAAGCTCAAAGAACCAAGGTCTCCTATGAATCAGCAAGATACGCGTGCGATATTGAAGATACTGAAGATGCCGAATCGATAGCGCGAGCGATTTGCGCCAGGAAAGCGCATACAACGGAATGAATACCGAAGCCACCACCTGCGGGAAATGTGTTGTCCCTAGGCTTCTCGCGATGGGCTGAGATTCCGAGCCGCATGCCATCACCGAGCAGCGCACCATTACCGATGGGCGCGTGATTCCGGTCGGCAAGGAAGGCTTCGTTCGCAAGCCCTGAAGCGGGTTGATTACCTGTTGCGCAATACACGGGATTTTCCGCTCGCGGTCGTCGAGGCAAAAGCAAGTTTCAATACCTCTAACGATGCTGTTCAGCAGGCGCGAACCTATTCGGAGATGCTGGGCCTCAAGTTCGCCGATGCCACCAACGGCGCGGAGATCATCAAGGACTTCCAGTTCATTGGTTCGCGAAGTTTCGGCTGGGCGCCAAAGAGTATTCTGGGGTTTCGGAACTCAGGCGGGCCATAGGAGCCCAGGACAATGAATGATGCAATCGAAGTGCGTTTAAGCGAAATCAAAAAGGGTCTGGATCCAAATATCTCACGCGAACTTACGGAGGCCACTGTTGCAGGCGTGCTATCACTGATTCCGGGAATCGGCTCAGCCATTCAAAGTCTCCTTGATGATAAAGCTAAAGCCAATTTGGAGCGACGCTGGCTGGAGCTTTTCGTTGATTTCAAGATGAGGGTAGACGAAATTCACGCATCCATTCCCGACGAAGACTATTACAGCTCAGAGAAGTTCCAAACTCTTCTCGCCCTTGCTTGGCAGCAGTTGGCCACGACTCACGATCGTGCAAAGCTCAGGTTACTTGCGAATGCTCTAGCAAATAGCGGAACAGACCACTTCCAAATCGAAGACACCGAATTGTTTTTGCGGATGATTCGGGATCTCAGTATCCGCGATGTCCTTGCCCTCGGCGACAGCCGTTTGCAGGTTCCCCCCTCGCCGCTCTCCGAAATCAGTTACACCGCCGACGAAATTGCACAGTACTCGCGCCTCGCGAGCATGGGGCTACTTATCGAACAGCATATTTCCGGGTATGGAGGCGACCCACCACAGGCCGGAAATGACCGTCATTACTATATAGCCCCAATTGGCAGACTACTGTTACAGTTTATCGCTGGACCTCCGTCGATTTAAGGAGCGCAGTGAAGTCAGGTTTAAGCAGAGGACAACTCCAGATTCGCGATGGGCAGCGCAAGACCAGGGGGTCGGAGGTTCAAATCCGTCCTCCGTGGCAATTAAAATCAATAACTTACAGCTTCTTTCATCCCGATGAAAAATCCAATATAGACGAATTTGAAGCGGTGAAAGCCTGAACGATCCAAGAATGGAGTGGATCTTCGAGCCCCCATAATCTGACAGCGACATTCGATCATATAGAATTCCAGGTAGTTCCGCAGTAAAGATTCTGATTGCAGGCATCTTCTATGTGGGTGTCTCTCGTCCCAGCGGCCTGCACATAGAAACGTCACCGCCCAATCTCACGCGAGTCTCAGGACCATTATGGGGGAAGGGGACAGAACCGGTTTCAGATGGCGAACTAAAGGCAACCATTTATGCGGGCAGGTGAGGTAACGGCGGCAGAGTCGGAATCGGCGTTGGGACAGATACCCTCAGGTTTGCTTGGAGGGCGCAAACCGCCCAGGAACCGGTCACCCAAACCGGACTGCCAATTAGTTCTAAAGGAGGGCCACGGAGAAGTAGTGTATGAGGCGCATGTGTGTAAAAATGCCGAACCCTCCTCTCCGCTTTGCGAAAGCATAGATACTGGACCGGTTTTGCAGAGCCTTGTACGTCGCTATCAAGTCCGGAAGAGGCCGGTTACAGTGAATTTTCGGAACCTCTTGCCTGCTTTGAATTCTCCGGATCGATTCACACATCTGATTCATCCATATCCAGCTAAACTTCTTACACACATCCCATTCTTTTTCCTCGCGAATGACTTGCTATCGAAGCCAGGCGATATCGTTCTCGACCCCTTCTGCGGATCAGGGACCGTCCTGCTCGAGGCTTGGCTCGCGGACCGAAACGTTTACGGAGTAGATGCGAACCCATTGGCGCGCCTGATTGCTCGAGTGAAGACTAACCCACTGAACCCCATAAAACTCAGGCTCGCCCTAGATCAGATAATCGGAAGAATTCCAAAGGAGCCTGCGGGTCCACTTCCCGATGTGGTTAACATCAAACACTGGTTCTATCCGAGCACGGCGAAGAAGCTTCAATGCCTCCGCGAAGCAATCGGGGGAATTGAAGATCCTGCGACGCGAGATTTCTTTTTGGTTTGTTTCTCGGTCTGTCTACGGAAAGTAAGTCTCGCCGATCCAAGGTTGTCGGTTCCGGTCCGCCTCAAGCTGGGTCAGTATCCCGAAGACCACCCTCTCCATACGGAGACAAATGCCCTCGTGCGCAGCTTGCGGCGCGTGAATGTAGCGAATATCTTTACCCGCGTCTCATCTGCAAATATTGCGCGAATGGAGAAGCTCGCAGCCAGCAAGGGCGAGTCCTTCGTAGCTTTACCATGCTCCGATGCACGCAATCTGACATTTGAGTTTCCCTTAAATGGGAATCGAGGCTTATCGATAGCGGATCGTTCAGTTCAACTCATAATTACTTCACCGCCTTATCCTGGTGCTCAGAAATACATTCGGTCGTCTTCTCTTAGTTTGGGATGGCTCAACCTGTGCGTAAGCTCGGAGTTGCGAGCTTACAAGGCGGGAACAATTGGCCGTGAAGAGTTTCGGCGGGAGGAGTGCAAATGCATTCCATCCACCAACATCGCCGACGCGGACAAGCTTCTCGATGATATCGCGAAGCGAAATCTTACAAGGGCAGTAATCGCTGCAACATACCTGAACGAGATGAGAGACGCGCTCGGAGAGATGTACCGTGTCCTTCAACCTGGAGGAAGCCTCGTAATTGTTGCGGCAAATAATCGCATTGCGAAGAGGGAATTCCGAACAGTGGAATACCTTAAGGCCATTGCGGACCAAATTGGCCTTACTCTCATGGCTTGCTTCATCGATGCAATCAGATCGCGGGGGTTAATGACTAAGAGAAACCACACCGCTAGCGTTATTACAAGAGAATGGATTCTCATTTTCACAAAAGGGGATTTGCCGGAATGGAGCCTCTCAGACAAGCACTCTTAGCAAAAATAAAGACCTTGAATGAGACAGTCTGGGAGCGCCGCGCTACGCAGCCTGCGATCGAAGACTGGCTAAGCAACTTCGCGCGTTCAAACTCCGCATCGCAAAGCGAAGAGCTACATGCGCTCTTCTTATTGTCCAATTTCATGTATTTCGGCAGCCGCCAAATTCGCGAATTACTCAAAGCTGTATACCGCGACCTTTATCGCTATCCAATCGTACAGAGCATTCGTCGTGCGAACTCAGATTCTCTGGATTCAACAGTGATTGAGCCCTTGTACAAGGCCGAACGCAATGTGACCCGCTTTCTTGGCGTTGGAAATCCGTCGGAGAGTGGTTGCCATCTCCTGTACTACTTCCGACAGGAAAATGGACTGCCAAAGGATCTCTTCATACATACACATCAGTTGTTTACACGCGTGGGAGGTGGCACTCTTGGACTTCGTGATCCAGCCATAACCAGATATGTATTCATTGACGATTTCTGTGGTTCTGGAAAACAAGGGACCGAGTATTCCCGCGACCTCGTGGAGGACATCAAGAGGCTGAATCCCAACGTTGCAGTTGCGTATTACGTCCTCTTTGCGACTGCACAAGGAATGAATCGAATAAGGTCTGAGACCCTCTTCGACGATGTCCGGGCGGTTTATGAGCTCGATACGTCATTCAAGTGCTTCTCAACCGACTCCCGTTATTTTCGTACGAAAGAACCAGAGATTGACTCGGGGTTTTGCGAACAAATGTGTAAACATTACGGTGAGAAACTTGTTGGTGCCACTCACTCACTAGGTTTCGACAACTCGCAGTTGCTGATCGGCTTTCACCACAATACGCCCGACAACACTTTGCCGATCATCTGGTTTGATGAACCGGGTAAGACGCCATGGAATCCGATTTTCCGCCGGTATCCCAAGCTCGAATGGTGACCTTATGAACGAGACGCCCACGAATCCGTTCAACATCACGAAAGCAGTTGATTTCAACGACCAAGAAATCAACGACTACTGGGTGGATATCCCCTCAGGAGAAGGCTTTGCTGCGATGGCCAAGCCAACATCGCCAATGCCAATGCTGATCCTAGGCGGCAAAGGCAGTGGCAAGACTCACCTAATGAGGTACTTTTCGTATCCACTTCAGCGAATTCGCTACGGAAAGGACGTGCTTGGGGGGATTAAGAAAGACAAATACATTGGTGTCTATCTACGGTGCGGCGGCTTAAATTCAGCTCGTTTCAAAAATAAGGGGCAAAGCGAAGAGATCTGGGCAGACGTATTTGCGTACTATATGGAGCTTTGGCTTTCACAATTGATGCTGACCACTGTCCTAAGCGCTGTCAACGGCGCAACCGAGCTAGAAGAGCATGAATCGGCTATCGTTTTGCAACTGCTCAATTTGATCGAACTTAGCCATCGAGAACCGCCCAACACATTGGCCGCTCTGAATGATGTGCTTCGCCACCTGCAACAAGAATTGGATGGGGCCATCAACAATTCGGCGATTACGGGTAGCCTTCCGGTCCACATAGCGATCACTCGAGGGGAACTTATTTTCGGGATTCCGCGGGTGCTAGCATCCAGTCTGCCGTCCTTGCGTGACTGTCTCTTTCTTTATTTGATTGACGAATTTGAAAATTTATCAGAAATCCAACAGAAGTACGTAAATACCCTTTTGCGAGAGCGACAGAGCCCGTCTTCGTTCAAAATTGGAGCTAGAATGTACGGCGTCAGGACGTTGAGTACATACAGCGCCGAGGAGGATAACAAAGAAGGATCTGAGTTCGAGATTCTTCGGTTAGACACGATTCTTCGCGAAAATGAGCATTACCCAGAGTTCGCCAAGCGATTAATTGTGAAGAGATTGGCTGAATTCAGCAGGATCCCCTCAGATGCTGATTCGCTGAAAGCAATGGCGGAGTCGCTTAGGGAAGCTTTCGAAGAACCTCAGAAGGGAAAGTTCTCCGCGCCGGAAACCGCCTATGTTGTCGAAAAATACGAAGATCGTGAGCGGCCTTACTTCAAAAGTTTGCGTCAATACTTGGAACTTGGTTTTAACGGAGGGGCAACACCAGGGGTGCGGGGACCAACCGATATAAAGAAGATTCTTGAAATCCTCAGCTGCCGCGATTACCCGCTGTTGGAGAAGGCCAATCTCTTCCTTTTCTATAAAGAATGGCGCTCAAGGCACGATTTGCTTGTAGCGGCAGAAACAATTGCAACTGAGTGTAGAAGCTATATCCTTGGTGAGGAAACGGGGCGCTATCACAGATCGCTTCTCCACTTCAAGGCTGATTTATTGGCGCAACTGTATCGCGAAACGGACCAGCGTCAGCGCTACGTCGGGCTCGATACGTTTATCGAGATTTCCTCGGGCCTTCCGCGAAATCTTCTGATCGTTCTTAAACACATTTTTGCTTGGGCCGCGTTTAATGGTGAGCGTCCATTTCGCGGGAGTCCAATCTCGATCCGCTCCCAGCAGGCTGGAGTAATGGAGGCCTCGGAATGGTTCTTCCGAGACGCCCGTATGCTCGGCCGCGATGGCCAAATTGTCATGGACAGCATCAACCGACTAGGAACGCTATTTCGCGGAATCCGGTTTTCCGAGAAGCCATCGGAATGCTCATGTTCGACATTCAGTGCTGATGTCTCTCGGGCTTCCGATGCCGGGCGTAAAGTTCTTGACCTCGCCGAGAAGTGGTCTCTTTTGATTGATGTTGGGGGACAGCGCGACCGAAATACCGAACGAATAGACGCGAAATATCAACTGAGCAGAATGCTGGCACCACGGTGGGATCTTGCAATCTATCGACGAGGAGTACTTGCGCTCAGCGCAGAGGAACTGAACTCCGTGTTCGATCCTCAGCACATCTCGGAGTTTGACGGACTTTCAGAGAAGCGAGTGGCGAGGATGAGAGCGCCGTTCTTTGGTAACAAATCGATTGGAGAGATTGACCCAGGCGAAGATCTGAGGCAAAAGCTGTTCGCGGATCAAGATCATGATTGACTATTCAGTCCTCTATAAGAATGAGTTGCCTGCAAGAGATGATTGGCCCGCCGACGTTCGATGGGACATTTTCGTTTCTGCGTATACTGCAGCTGAAAGGGTAAGGACTGTATATGAGAAGGCAACCGCCTCGGAAAAGCACTGGCTTGTGTTTCCAGAGTACGGATTCTCGGCCAATACGTTTCCAAAGGGAGCCTTTGCTTCTCCTCTTCGAAACGAAGCTGAATATGTGAAGGCGTTCTGGGAAGCGTCTATTGGAGATGTCTCCGGACGGAGCATCTGCATAGATATAACGGGATTCATCCGACCCTACCTGATCTTCTTATTGAGGTGGCTTGCCGAAAAGAAAGTTGCACGATTCGACGCGCTCTATTCAGAACCTGACATCTACAGTAAGCGGGAACAAACTCGCTTCTCGGACGAGCTTGTGGTGGAGGTACGCCAAATCGCTGGATTCGAGGGTATCCACAATACGGATACATCAAATGATTACCTCATCATTGGAGCAGGATACGATCATCAGCTCATCGCACAGGTGGCAGAAAACAAAGAATTCTCTCGAAAGGTCCAGATATTCGGCCTCCCGTCATTGAGAGCGGACATGTACCAAGAGAATGTGCTTAGGGCATACCAAGCTGAGGAGGCTGTTGGCAGGAACACCACAGATGAATCGGGCAGTTTTTTCGCGCCAGCCAATGACCCTTTTGTCACCGCCAGTGTTCTCCGTGAAGTCGTTGGTCGCATCAATGCGCGCAAGCCAATTACCAATCTGTACCTCAGCCCACTCGCCACAAAGCCACAGGTTCTTGGGTTCGCAGTGTACTTCTTGACAGAGCAACGAAACTGCCCGACAAGCCTGATCTTTCCGATGTGCGAGGCATATAATCCGGAAACCACGACGGGCGTGTCGCGAATTCTTAAGTATACGGTTGAGCTGCCAGGCTTATAGGTGGGAGCGAGCAATCCATCGGCAGCGATTGGAACTTACTATGTGATCGGCCATTCTCACAAATTCAGCTAACGAGGAGGCAGAAATGACGAATCAGCTCACGCGCACGGCTCTGATCTATGATTTCGACGGGACTCTCGCTCGCGGCAACTTGCAGGAACAGAGCTTTATTCCGGACATTGGAATGACCCGAGACGAATTTTGGCAAGAAGTCAAAACTCGGACACAAGAATACGATGCCGACGAGATTCTCGTTTATATGCATCTCATGATCGCGAAAGCCAAGGAAAAAGGTATTGGAATTTCGGCAAACGACTTTCGACGCCACGGAGAAGGAGCGGCCCTCTTCCCAGGTCTCGCAAATGCGGAATGGTTTCTAAGAATTAATCAGTTCGGTGCTAAATGGGGACTTGCTGTCGAGCACTACATTATCTCTTCTGGTATTGAAGAAATGATCCGCGGCTGTCCGATCTTCAGTGCCTTCCGGCACGTGTTTGCGTCGAAATTCATCTATCAAGGCTGCGATGCAGCATGGCCTGGAGTTGGTATCAACTACACAACTAAAACCCAATATCTGTTCCGAATAAATAAGGGGATCGAGAACCATTGGAATAACGCCGCCATAAATGCGTACATGCCAGAATGCGAGCGCCCTGTTCCTTTCAATCGGATGATCTTCCTTGGCGATGGCGACACTGACATTCCAACAATGAAAATGCTTACCTACAAAGGGGGCCATTCGGTCGCTGTCTACGACCCAAGCCGGACTGATCGCGATATCGACAAGATTAACAGACTTATATCCGATGGCCGTGCGGACTTTGTGGCTCCAGCGGATTACAGTGAGAAATCACAACTGGAGATAATAATAAAAGGGATCCTTGGACGTATTGCACACAGCATAGGATCTAAAGGGAAAATGCCTTGTCACTGAATGCTGGACATTTCATCACTCGTTGGCAACAGTCGTCGGCTGCGGAGCGCGCCAATTATGCGTTGTTCCTCTCCGAACTCTGCGACTATCTGGAGCTGCCTCGACCGGACCCTAGCCAGGCAGAGGAGAGTGCCAATTCCTATGTAATCGACAAGGCCGTTTACTTTCAGAACCTGGATGGTTCCTCGACAGCAAACTATATCGACCTGTACAAGCGCAATTGCTTCGTCCTCGAAGCCAAGCAGGGCAGCAATCCGCTCTCAAATTCTGCAACGCCGTTGGCTTCTGCCAAGGAACCGCGCCGCGTGAAGCGCGGCACTGCTGTCCGCGGTACACATGGTTGGGATGAAGCAATGCTGGCAGCCCGCGGCCAGGCCGAACGGTACGCGAAAGCTCTGCCGGTTTCGGAAGGTTGGCCGCCCTTTTTGGTGGTTGTCGATGTCGGCCACTCCATCGAACTCTATGCCGACTTCTCTCTGACGGGCAAAGCATATCTGCCCTTCCCCGATCCCCGCACCTTCCGCATTCTCCATGAACAGCTGGAGCAGGCAGAGATAAAAGAACGCGTTCGTGCCGTTTGGCTCGATCCACTTTCTCTGGACCCTTCGCGCGAAACGGCCAAAGTCACTCGCGAAGTCGCCGGAAAACTGGCCGTCCTCGCACGCAACCTCGAACTTCACAATCCACCGAAGCAGGTTGCAGAATTCCTCACCCGATGCATCTTCACATCGTTTGCCGAGGATGTGAACCTGCTTCCGGAGCGCAGCTGGCTCAATCTGCTTGAAAGTCTGCGCGACGATGTGGGCAACTTTCCTCCCATGGCTGAAGCTCTCTGGCAGACCATGAACGAGGGCGGGTTTTCACCGATACTGCGGGCACACATCCTCAAATTCAACGGCGGACTATTTGAATCGACCAGAGCCCTGCCCCTCACCCGCGATCAGCTCGACCTTCTCATCGAGGCCGCGAACTCGCGCTGGCGCGATGTAGAGCCCGCGATTTTCGGAACTCTTCTGGAACGTGCCCTCGATCCTAATGAACGCCATGCCCTTGGCGCGCACTACACCCCTCGTGCTTATGTTGAACGTCTAGTCATTCCTACACTAGTAGAACCCCTCCGAGAGGATTGGCGGGTTACCCAGGCAGTAATCACGGAGCAAGTCAAAAAAGGCGATCCGGTAACCGCAATTGAAATGGGACGAGCATTCCACAAACGACTCTGTTCCACTCGCGTTCTCGATCCGGCTTGTGGTTCGGGTAACTTTCTTTACGTTGCTCTCGAACACATGAAACGCCTCGAAGGAGAAGTTCTTGAAGCACTTTTCACGCTGGGCGAAACCCAGCAGTCACTCGAACACACGGGGCTGACCGTTGATCCCCATCAACTTCTCGGCCTGGAACTCAACCCACGAGCTGCGGTGATTGCTGATTTAGTCCTTTGGATCGGATACCTTCAATGGCATTTCCGCACTCGCCGCGATGCGCAGCCTCCTATCCCAGTGATCCGAAACTTCCACAATATCAGGCATCTAGATGCACTGATCTCATGCGACGGGATCGAAGCTAAACTAGACGAAAATGGCCTCCCAGTAACCGAGTGGGATGGAGTCTCGCTCAGGACTAATCCTATAACTCGAAGAAAAGTCAAAGATGAGACTAAGACGAAGCCTGTCTGGCACTACAGAAATCCGAGAGTCGCGGCGTGGCCAGACGCGGAATTCATTGTTGGGAACCCGCCCTTTCTCGGAAAGCTGTACCTAATCCGAGACCTCGGTACGGGATACGTTTTGGCCCTAAGAGAAACTTACGAAGGTCGCGTTCCTGACGGAGTCGATTTCGGGCTCTATTGGTGGCAGCGTTGCGCAGAGAGTGTAGTTGGGCATTCAACAAGAAGAGCAGGCCTGATCAACACAAAGTCAATAACTCAAACAATGAACCGCCGCGTAGTGAAGGGTTTTCTTTCCTCGAACGTGAAGGCAAATATCAACTTTGCAATTCCCAATCACCCATGGGTCGATAACGTGGATGGTGCGGCGGTAAGAATTGCAATGACCGTGTTCGGTTTAGAAGGAACTGAAGGATTGCTGTCGCGAGTTGTTGATGAAAGAAGAGGCGAAGAGGGAGTCGCTGAAGTCACGTTGGCCACCGATACGGGCTGCATACATGAAGACCTGCGTATTGGAGTAGACATCACAAAAGTGAAGCCTCTCGAAGCGAACAGCGAGATTGCGGGAACCGGCTTCATTCTCGGTAATCGCGGCTTCGTTTTGACGAGGGAAGAGGTGAGCGCCATGCTTGGCGAGAATGGCGAGCAAAATCCCTTGGTCTTCCCTCTTCTGAATGGCCGTGACTTAACGGAATCTTCGAGGAATCTCTATACCATAGACACTCACGGCTTGACGGAACATGAGTTGATCACGCAGCAGCCAGAGATTTACCAGCACCTCCGAGATACTGTCTACCAGGAGCGACAGGCCAACAATGACCCACGCCTCCGAAGAGATTGGTGGCTTCTTCGGCGAAGCAATGAACAGATTCGCTCCGGTATTAGTGGGCTCAACCGATTTATTGTCACGTCAGAAACGGCGACTCATCGGATCTTTGTTTTTGTGGATTCCAGAGTGCGCCCCGAGCACAAGCTGATAATCTTTGGGTCCTCAGATGCTTACACCTTGGGGATACTTTCCAGCAGAATTCACACAACCTGGGCCGTGGCGGCTGGAGGCCGCCTTGGCGTGGGCAACGACCCGGTATATAGCAAAACCCTTTGTTTTGACCCCTTTCCGTTTCCTGTTCCGACGATTGAGCAGCAACAACAGATTCGGGAAATTGCCGAAAGGCTGAATGCCCATCGAAATCGGCAGCAGAAACTTCAACCGTGGCTCACTCTCACCGAAATGTATAACGTCTTGGAGAAGCTACGGGCGGGCACCCAGTTCTCCGAGCAGGATCATGTGATTCATCAAGCAGGTTTGGTCAGCGTTCTCCGTGAAATCCATCGTGAACTGGACTCCGCCGTGTTTGGCGCATACGGCTGGCCCCTCGAACTAGCTGACGAGCAGATTTTAGAACGAGTAGTTGCGCTTAACGCCCTGCGCAATGCAGAGGAGGCTGCCGGCACAATTCGCTGGCTTCGTCCCGAATTCCAAGCTCCCAACGCCTCTGCCATGCAGCAGACGCTCGGAGGACTTGTCCCCGTCGAAGCTCCCATCGCTACGGGACGCAAGCAACCGTGGCCCGCTACGCTCACCGATCAGTTCCGCGTCATTAAAGACGCACTGCGGGTCACGCCATTCCAAACCCCGCAGCAAATTGCATCAGGTTTCAAGCCGGCCAGCCGAATACGTGTACAAGAGATTCTCCAGACGCTCACAGCACTTGGCCAGACTCGTCAAGTGGATGACCGTTACCTTCTATGATTTGCCTCTTGCACAGTTCCTTGATGGGCACGTTGATTTCTTAAAGGGAGGATGACTTCGTGGGGACACGCGATTTGTTTGCAAACGAGCCTTTGCAAGCCAGCACGGATTCTTCAAGACAGAGTTTATGCGAGAAACATCGTCCTAGGAAGATCACTGATTTCGCTGGCCAGGAGAAGGCCAAAACAATTCTGCAAAAGTTTGCGGCAAAGCCGTACCGAACTGCATGGTTGTTTTCTGGCCCCGCCGGTGTTGGCAAGACATCGATGGCGCTTGCACTGGCATTGGAAATTGAAGCAGAGGTGCATCATCTTGTCCCGAACTCCACGCGTGAAGATATTGAGCGCGCGTGGGCAGACTGCCAAGGTTTCCCCGCATCGGGATACAAAAGGCATCTCATATTGGTGGATGACGTCGACGGTATAAGCAAGGCCGCTCTCACCACATTACTTGCCGAGTTGGGCACACGAGACTGCGCGCCCGACATCGTTTGGGTTTTCACTTGCCCCGATGCTGAGAAACTTGATCGTCGGTTCCGATCGTTTTGCGCAGAAATCAAATTCCCTAGCTACGGCATCGCCAAAGAGGCCACAGAACTGCTCAAGCGAGTTTGGGAAGCTGAGCGAAGCCCCGCCAGTGCCGCCGAACTTAACTACGCGAGAATCGTGAAGGAGAGCAACAACGACATCCGAGCCTCGCTCATGACTCTTGAGACAATGTTAATTTCGAACGCCTGAAGGTTTTCGAGAGATGAACCGGAAAAAGTTAGACTCAAAATGACGAAGCAGATCAGCGGCAAACAGGAAATAGGCGGCGTACCTATTCTCAGAGTGCGCGATTGGCTGGCTAGAGACAGCACGAGAACAAGGGATTGCCTTACTGCTTGTTTTTGCCGCTGGCAGCCGACTCGCTACAAATCTGCGGAGTACATTTCTGGCCGGGTATCTATGCTGATGAACGTTCTATTGAAATTGGGCTACCTTGTAGAAGAGGACAAACAGTATCCCGATGAGTCACAGTTCTACAAGCTCACAACATCTGGAAAGGATTTCGCGCGGGCATCCGGAGCGAAGCGAGTGAGGAGAGAGACGGCGGCGCAAACACTCGAAGGCTTCATGGCCCGAGTCGCAGAGGTCAACGCCAATCCCCGTTTTCTGGTCCGTGTCACACGAGCAGTTGTATATGGCAGCTATGTCCGCGGAGAAGAGACCGTCGGCGATCTCGATCTTGCAGTTGACTATGAGTCGAAACTGACGGGTGAGAAGCAAGAAGAAACCGTTAGGAAGCATTTCGAAGAAAGTGGAAGGATAGCCCGCAGCTTCTTAGACGAATACCAATGGCCTGAGCTTGAAGTGAAACTCTTTCTCAAAAGCCGGAAGAGGACCATCAGCCTTAATAGCTTTTACGCCTTCCAGACCATGCCGAAAGCTGACAACTTCAGCTATGAGGTGCTTCTCGGTGATCCGGAGAAGATCAAGACTGATCTCCTGGAGGGCGAGACAATGGAGAGGGCTGAAGCATTTTGATGACCAACCAGACAAGACCAATCCCTCCTGAGTGCCGCGAATCAATTCCGCCGCGTCTCACAACCCAGCGAATCGGTCGCATGGGAGAGCTTCTGGTCCAATACGAACTCTTGCGCCATGGGATCGACTCGGCCCCGATGACGACGGATGCTGGGATCGATCTGGTTGCCTAATCTCACCCTTGTGTCCTCGCCCAATTCCGCACTAGTTAGTCTCTGCACCAGGGCGCCTGATTCCTGATTCCGCACCACATTACAATCGTGGCTGGTTAGCAAGAGGCGGCGTGCGTTGGAATTATGCATTGATGTCATCGTGAGACCCTCGAAACGCGGAGACGACTTCGGAACCCATAAATTGCAACCCGGTAAGGGGCAGGAATGGGGGCCTCCCGGGTGACCCGATCCACTAACAGCGGACGCCAATCCGGCGGACGGTCCGTTCGTTTGACTGTCTCCACAGCCCGGCGATCAAGTCATCGATATAGGAAAACTCCGGCTGCTGCCGCGGAATCGGGAGGCTCGCCCGTAGGGCGCCCACGATCTCATGAATCGCATTCACAGGTATGCTGCCCCCCCCGTCAGCCTCCCCCTTCGCTAATCAGCTTATTAAACAAACCTAATCTGCGGCTGTATGCAGGTTGTGTGCCCAATTTTCCAGCTCACTACTACTATTATTCTGACCTCAATCGAAGCTTAAGAAGATTTTGAACACCCTCCACATCGAGCTTTGCTGATGCGAAGCTTGCGCAAAGCAGTTCGTCGGGTAGTAGGCCGTCCCACTTTTCAAAGGTTTTGTTTGGTACCTTCGAAGCCAGCTGTTTCGGGTCCATGGTTGGCTCATCCGCGATTTCCTGTAGAATTTCGTGCACGGATTCGACAGAAGCGTCTTTTACAGGGATGGAAAGGCCGCCATCGAAGACGGTCCGCTTCCCCCTGACCTGAAGCATGAGAGTCAGAGTGTCTTTGATGATGTCTCCGCACCAGGGAACTATTTGAACTTCGCTGCCGTTTTGTAGTATCCACTTACGGTCGAGTTCCATATGTTTGTAGTTTGCGCGAGCACCTGTCAGCAGTTCCTGTCCCCCAATGTCGAGGAAGGGAACCGGAAAATTTGATTGGAGAATGTTTCGAATCTCCTCCCTTACCCGGTCGTGAGTGTCGGCTCCCATGGTGTCATTGAATTTCGGAACCGTACCGCCAGCTGCCGGCTTGACTTGAACGACCTTGTCTTCCGCGGTAACCGAAACGACCTGCCAACGCCTGCCTGCGAAGATCAAATAAGAATCTACCGAAAGTGGGCGCGTGATCGGCATTGAACCGAGCGTTTGGTTGCCGTTCACGATGCTGTACTCTTCCTCGGAAGCAAATGCAGCATAGAAAGAGTAATGTTCGGTGATGCGCTCTCCGTAGGGCGCGAGGAGAATAAGACCAGTGGAGTCTTGGAAGATGATCTCCCGCTTGCCAAGTTCCCGCAGAAGGGATGCAAATTGGTCCGAGGTCACGGCGCTGAACGGGCCCTTCCCGCAGTGCACATTCCAGAGCTTAGCCGTGTTCATGCCGCCGTATTGGGAGATGGTGGAAAGAATCTGCTGCACTAGTGTGGAGGCGTGAAGTTTGTTGGCTCGAATTGGTTCGTACCAACCGTCAGCTAGCAGCCGCACCATCGCGGCGGTGGTCAGAAGGTTCTCACGTAGCAGCTCCGAGATTCCCGGGGAGTCCGACTCTTCCTCGATACAGTAACCACGCAGGATCATCGGCTCGCCCTTGCGGCGACCCGATCTACCCAGCCTCTGACGCAGACTTGTAACCGAAGGTGGGGGGCCGACCTGGACAACGCTCTTGACCGGACCGATATCGATGCCAAGCTCGAGAGTTGACGTGCAGATAGCCGTAGCTGGTCGATCCGCCTTCTTGAGCGCTTCTTCGGCATCTTCGCGAACTTCTTTGGAGAGATTGCCGTGATGGGGCCAAAACTCGTTCGGGATTCCCATTTGTTCGCAGGAATTGCGGAGGGAATCGGCGTAGTATTCGACCTCGCTGCGAGCGTTCGGAAACACAAGATTGCTAGTTCCGCGAAGCACCTTAAACAGGTCCGCCGCTATAGAGGATCTCACCCCATCTACCGACGTAGTGTCGGGACCCGCCGTCGACTGAAGATAACCTCGGATCAAAACTTTCAGATTGTGACCGTCGCTCTTGCTGTCGACGATGCTCACCTTGCGGCTCCGGTCCGGGCGCAGGAACGCGGCAGCCCCATTCATGTCTCCAAGCGTTGCCGAGAGCCCGATTCGCATAACAGGCCGACCGAGGGCAGTCTCGATTCGGTGCATCAGAGACTGGAGCTGCTTGCCGCGTTCCGTACCGATGAAGGCATGCAGCTCGTCAACCACAATATAGGCAAGGGCAGAGAGCAGGCCGGCCAAGCCATGGCCGCGGTGGCAAAGCAGAGCCTCGAGCGACTCAGGGGTGATCAGCAGACAGCCCTTAGGCTCCTTAAGGAAACGCTCTTTGCGCTGCTGGCCGATATCTCCGTGCCAGGGCGTGACCTCGATCTCCATCTTTTCGGTCAATTCATCGAGCCGGCGCCACTGGTCATTGATGAGAGCTTTGAGGGGAGAAAGATAGATAGCTAATGGTTCTTGTGGGGAGGGCGCGCCTAGACGAGTGAGGATCGGAAAGAACGCGGCTTCGGTTTTACCCGAGGCCGTTGTCGCCGCAATGATCACATCATCGGTTCCATTAAGGATCAGCGGGATAGCCCGCTCCTGGGCATCGCGAAGTTCGGTCCAATTCGCGGTCCAAATCCATTGCTTGATCCGACTGTCGAGCAACTCAAAGCTGCTCGGCGCTTCAGAGTTTGAAACTGGTGAATTCATCATCTCCAGTGCTGGAGGTGCCAAGCGTGCCCGGGTCTACATCCTCTACTTCCAGGTCTGCGCTGCCACCCATGTCTTTTTTGACATCTATCTGGCCGGTCAACTGCTGCCAGTCAAGGCTGGGATTCTGTTCGATCACGGAGAGCAGGTTGACCCACGAGGTAATGGTGGTCCGGGGCGTACGGAAATACGCCTCCCCTATCCGCTGGTAGCAGTGGTTCATGAATGCCCTCTGCCCGTCTTCGGGGATTAAACTCCGTGCTTCATCACCGTAGACATAAACCGTTTGGATCTTCCCCAAGAGCACAAGGAGATCTTCAGGTGTCAGGCTTGAAAGTTTCAATACAGGATGGTTAAAGTCAATAACCCCGGCGCTCTTGGCGAACATGTTCTCAGCAAGCCGCGATTGCAGTGCACTATAGGAGAACAAACCGCGTCGAGTGTCGTTCAGAAATTCAGGGGTTCCTCCGAGGAGGAATCCGAGCCCTTCGACATTGCCCTGGAGGGTGTCATTGAGCATCCGGAGGATCTGTTCGTAATTGGATTCTCGAGCCTGCCGACTGGAAAGCTTGTAGAGGTTAACCATCTCGTCAAGACAGACGAGCAGCCCAGTGAAGCCAGAAAGCCGGACGAATAGGCTCATCAGCTTGAGCTGGTCATAGAAAGACGCGTCATCAACAAAGGTCCGGACGCCCAACGCATTGCGTGCGTCAGTCTTGGTCGTATATTCCCCACGGAGCCAGCGAATCGCATTGGCTTTAAGGTCCTGATTATTGTCGCGTGAGGCCTTCCAGTAGGTCTCGATCACATGTGCGAAGTCGTAGCCGTTCACCATCTCCGATAAGCGTTCCAACTTTTCATGGATGACGATATCGACCCCCACGTTTTTGGTTCTCGCCTCTCCTTCGGCTGTGTAGATAAACTTTTCCACGATCCCAGCCAGCGCACCGCCTTCTGGCTTGGACTTGGTCGAGAGGTTCTTGGCAAGTTCGGCATAGAGGGAACGTGCCTGGCCGCCGCTTCCGTAGAGGCGGCGGTCGGGGTTGAGATCTGCCGAGGTAGCAACCAGTTTCTTTTCGAGTCCGATCGCCCGTATCAAGTTCAGGAAGAAAGTTTTACCGCTTCCATACTCGCCGATAATAAGGCGAAAGGCTGTGCCGCCGACGGCAACTCGCTCAAGGTCTTTCAGCAGGCTCTCGATCTCGTTGGCGCGGCCTACCTGAATCAGGTGTTGACCGACGTTGGGTACGACACCAGCCCGCAACGCCTGTATCAACGCATCGCGGTCCTTGGGCCGAATATTCATGCGGTCTCCTTAACAATCAGGTCACGATTGACATCGATCGGTTCATCTCCCTCAAGGATCGCACAGTCGAAGCGGTCGAAGGCAGCATCATTAATTCTCTCAAACGCACCGTCAATCATGAGGTTCCGCTCCGAGCACAACTGCTCTGTTTCGGATCTCGTCCACCGCGATTTTGAAAGCAAGGCTTTGAGCAGGTCAGCGTGTTCAGGATCAAGCCCGAGAAGAGTATCTTGCTTCTCCGGGACGGCAGCAATATCGACGTATTCCTCAGTCGATTCAAAAACCTTATCGAGGATGGTCGAAATCTTCGCAGACTCAGAGCGCAGTACGGCGACTCGATCCGTGTCGAACTGGATCCCGTCAGCCCCGGGAACTCCTTTCGCCCTTCGGGGGGAGGTGGTTTTGCCCTGCGTTTGAACCGAGTGAATCTTGCTATACAGGGCGGCCTTCTCCAGTCCGAGCAGACGAAAAAGGTCTTCCAGTGTGCGGACTTCACTTGGATCGACCGTACCATCGGCCGCCGCCACCTGCACAAGGAAGTTCCCAATGCTTTCGCGAATGTCGCGGGCAATTCCGTTGATCTGCTTCCTTAAGCGAGCAGGGGCCGGGGGGTACTGCCTGTAAACGGCGAGCCTAGCGGCCAGCCTTTGCTTCTCGCATTCGGGCAAATCTATTTCGGAATTCAGATAGTTGAGGATCGTTGAAGCTTCCGCGTCGGAGAAACCCTTGCTCGAGGATGCGACGATCGATGCAAGTTGGAGAAGAAGCGCGGCTCCATTGAAGTGTTTGGAAACAGTGTTGCGATTTTCAAGAGCGCGCGCGGCGAAGAAGGCAACAGGATCATCCGGCCCGGGAAGTTCCACTCCTAGCCGAGAATCCGGATCCATTCCGAGGCCCATGGTCGCAAGCTTCTCCACAAAATTGTTCAAGCGAAATCGCTTCAGAGTCGCTCCCGCAGGAGGATAGCCTGGCAGTTCTTGGAACTTCATCACTTTGGGAGGATCGGAGCGGAAGGCCTCATACATTCCACGGATGTCAGATGGCCACAAAGCCACTGGCAAAATGCCCAGTCCAGAGAGGGACTGGCATTCTTCGGGATTTTCCGTCGCGAAAGTGGAGAATTTGCGAAAAACTGTGCTGGCCTCACCCCCAACCTTCTGGATATCTTCCATCGTTTGCTGATTCATCGTCACGTCAGGAAGCGGGATTTCAATCCGCGCAACTATTGTTTGCATTAGACTTGCATTCCCGAAGTGATGGTGAGCCGTGATCTTGGGGCCGGTCTTGGAAGACGAAATACCCTCGCCGAAACGCTCTTTATATATATGGTTGAATATTTTGCGTCGAAGATCCGGGAGAGGGCCGTCGGCCGCATTCAACCCGGCAGAATTATTCAAAACGTACAGAGAGTAAGCCCACTCTGCAGGTAATGGCTTGCCCGCCTTGGCATATAAACCGACACACAGTTTGACACTCAGGCGACGGCCATGGATCTTTTTCGGATCTGGCACCTCCGGGAGATTTTCCAACGCTGGAAGAGCAAAGCTCTTCGCCTCGATATAGTCCAACAGCGACCCGGAGTAGCTGCCAAATGTGCCGCGATCGCCATAGATGCCAGCGAGGCGCTCAACTTCCTTGACGATGGTACTGACTTCCGGAGTCACTTTAGGGTCGCACGAGGGGAGGGTAAACAGTCTCTTCTCGAGTCCGTAGAAATAGAGAAACACGTAGCCGATATCGGCCTGCGGATCGGATTTTCCGGTTGAGAGCCAACTCAAGTAGGCGGCACGGGCTTCCGGGGAGATCGAACTATAGCTCGGCCAATACCCCATCAGGCGCTCGTGACAACTGGTAGGCCTGGCAACCGGAAGTGTGGGGTCGATGACTGAGGGCTCCGCTGTCGACTCGCTCAGGTCGAGGTGCCCGAGATACAGCAAGCCGCCCTGAACTGTATAGCCGCGCACTGTGATGTCCTTCCCGGTAGGTATCCAGAGGTGGGACCCCTGAAATTTCTTGCTGGTGAACGTCGTCTCAACGGTGAACTTGATGGACTGAAGGGATGGTAGGCGGATCGGTATGGTGGGCGCCGCCGCCTGCACTGCAACCGGTATAGAGATAGGTTCAGTTGCGGCGGCAGCAGGCTTAGCTGGTGAGGGTGTACCAGCCTTTCCGAGGCTGATGTTCAGGGCCTCATCATAGAATTCACGGTTGGTATTGAAATCATCCACTAGGCTCTCTGTCTCGATATGGTTGTTGGCTAAGTTGGCGCACGCCTCAACGCAGGAGGTCACGGCATCGTAGGGGCCTGATGACGATGGAGCATTGTCCAATTCACGGCAGATGCGTTCTGCCTCATCAGTTCCGGCCGCGATGGCTTCAGCATTGAGGCTTGCTGTCAGCCAACGGAAGAACGTTGTCTTCTCAAACGCAGATTGGAGCCGTTCCGTGTAAGCATCGACCTGCCTCTGATGAAGCAGAAGTTTCTCGCCGAGATCGAGTTCGAACCGCCGTGTCCGATAGATCGCTTCAATTATTGGGCATTCCTGAATTGAGAACGGCGCGCACGGATGGGGAACGGGCTTGTTCCAAGAGTCAGTGATGACGACAGTCGCTGTTGTCGCGATGTTCATGGCGGAAGACGGCCCGACGCCGCGCAGCGACCCGAAGCGGTTGGCGTTCCATCCCCTCACATCGGCGAGGGTGTTTAGACCTGCTTGCTTCAGAGGCTGGAGCAGCAGACCCTTTCTATGGTTGCGCAATTCGTCAATGGGAATC
>Ga0224554_1000909_pt1 | contig 21435 bp, 22 predicted proteins | sample 714S22024metaG_FD_180666 | JGI IMG/M metagenome (GOLD analysis project Ga0224554, IMG submission 180666) | Peat soil microbial communities from Stordalen Mire, Sweden - 717 S2 20-24 | ecosystem: Environmental > Terrestrial > Soil > Wetlands > Peat | place: Sweden: Norrbotten County, Stordalen...
TCCTTGTCCGCAGCCCGTCTTTTCGTCGGGCATCGCTCCGCTCGCCCGCCTTCAAGACGGGCTGCGGACAAGGAGATTCCTGTTTTGCTAACTACAAAACTTGTCCTGTTTTGCTCGCCCCGCGACATAAGAATAATCAGAGCATTTAATCCGCGATTTGCGGATCGGATTTGTATTTCGTGGCGGTTTTCGGGAGAAAGCCGTCAATTTCCCTTGGCGTCTGTTTGAAAAGTGGCGGCGGTCTGCCGACACGCCGCTACGTCGCCGGCTTGATTCCGGGTTGAAACGCCGCCGGTCTGGCAGGTCTCTTGTGCCGGTGCAGATACCATTGGTGGGCCGATTCCAGGTAAAGATAAACCACCGGCGTGATGTAGAGCGTCAGGCATTGCGACACCACCAATCCGCCAACGACGGCCAGGCCGAGCGCTCGGCGGGCCTGGCCGCCCGCGCCAAAGCCGAGCGCAATGGGCAGTGTGGCCATGAGCGCGGACATGGTGGTCATCATGATGGGCCGGAAGCGCAGCAGACAGCCTTCGTGAATTGCTTCGGCGGCGGATTTTCCACCTCGTTGTGCTTCGATGGCGAAATCAATCATCATGATGGCGTTCTTCTTCACGATGCCGACGAGCATGATGAGGCCCACAAAGCCGTAGATGTTCAGGTCGAGATGAAACAACAGCAGTGTCAACAGCGCGCCAAAGCCCGCCGCCGGCAGGCCGGACAAAATGGTGATGGGATGAATGAAGCTTTCGTAAAGGATTCCCAGGATGATGTAGATGACGAGAATGGCCATGATGAGCAGCAGGATGAGTCCCTGCGAGGAAGACTGGAAAACCTGCGCCGACCCCTGGAAACTGGCGCTGATGGTCACCGGCAGATGCAGGTCGGCCTGGAGTTTTTGTACCTGTTCGACGGCGGTGCCGAGGGAAACGCCGGGCGCGAGGTTGAAGGAAATGGTGACGGACGGCAACTGGCCGACGTGGGAAATGCTCATCGGGCCGAGGTTGCGCGTAAGCCGGGCAACGGCGCTGAGCGGAATGCGCTTTGGAAAGTTGTTGGTATCGGTGACGGAACTGTTGATGTAGAGTTGACCGAGCGCGTCCGGGTCGCGTTGAAATTGCGGCTCGACTTCGAGGATGACCCAGTATTCGTTGATGTCGGTGTAAATGGTGGAGGACTGGCGTTCGCCGTAGGCGTCGTAGAGCGCGTTTTCGATCTGGCCGGCCGTGACGCCGAGCGCGGAGGCCTTGTCACGGTCAATTTCGACCATTACCTGTGGATTGGCGACGAGCAGGTCACTGGTCACGTCCTGAAAAACATTGGTTATCGCGGCAATTTTGTTCATCAGAATCGGCGACCAGTGGTAAAGCTCCTTCGTGTCGGTGTCCTGTAGACTGAATTGATACAACGCCTTGCTCAACATGCCGCCGACACGGATGAGCGGCGGGTTTTGCAGATACACGTTGATGCCCGGGATCTGGGCGAATTTCGGGCGGAGTTCCTGAATGATCTGGTCCGCGTTCAATTTGCGTTCGGAACGCGGTTTCAAACGCATGAAAATGCGGCCCTGGTTGAGGCCGGCGGACGAGCCAATGGACGACATGAAGTCCGCCACGTTCAGGTCGGCGGCGGCGATTTTTGCCACGGCCATCTGGTGTTCGCGCATCGCGTCGAAGGAAATGCCCTGTGCCGCCTCCGTGATGCCGAAAACCTGCCCGGTGTCGTCGTCGGGGAAAAACCCCTTGGGGATCACGACAAACAGGACCAGGGTCGCCACCAGCACAGCCAGCGACACGTTGAGCGTCGCGAGCCGGTGGCGCATGACCGCCTGCAAACTGCGGTCATAAGTGTTGCGCATTCCGTCAAAGAAACGCTCGAAGGCGTTGTAGAGCGGGCCATGTTTTTTTCCATGTTCCGAATGGATGAACCGGCTGCACATCATCGGCGTCAGCGTCAGCGAAACGAAGCCGGACACCAGCACCGCACAAACAATGGTCACGGCAAATTCGTGCAGCAGACGCCCCAGCAGGCCGCCCATGAACAGCACCGGAATGAACACCGCCGTCAGCGACAGGGTCATGGAAATGATGGTGAACCCGATTTCCCGGGAACCGTTCAACGCGGCCTGCATCGGCGGCTCGCCGTTTTCCATGTGGCGCACAATGTTTTCGAGCATGACGATGGCGTCGTCCACGACGAATCCGACTGACAGCGTGAGCGCCATGAGCGAAAGGTTGTCGAGGCTGTAACCGAGCAGCGCCATGGCCGCGAACGTGCCGATGATGGACATCGGCAGCGCCAGACTCGGAATGAGCGTGGCCGAAAGGTTCCGCAGAAAGAGGAAGATGACCAGGATCACGAGACAGACCGCGATGAAGAGCGTGCGCTTGACGTCCGCGACCGAATCGCGAATGGACTGCGAACGGTCGAAAAGAACGTTAATATGCACGGCTGCCGGGATTTGATTGCGGAACTGCGGCAGCAACCGGGTGATGTTGTCCACCACGGCGACCGTGTTTGCACCGGGCTGGCGTTGAATGGCCAGCACGATGGCGCGTGTGGTGTCAAACCAGCTTGCCACCTTGTCGTTTTGCACGCTGTCAATCACGCGCCCCAGTTCCTGCAGGCGCACCGGGTTGCCATTGCGATAGGCGACGATGAGCGGCCGGTAGTCCGCCGCCTTCTGGAGCTGGCCCGTGGCCTGCACGGTGAACGCCTGGTGCCGGCCGTAAAGCGTGCCGGTCGGCTGGTCCACGTTGCCCTGTTCCACGGCCGCCTCGACTTCGTCAATGCCGATGCCGTAGGCCGCCAGTTTGTTCGGATCCACCTGCACGCGCACGGCGTATTGCTGCGAGCCAAAGACCGACACTTGGGCGACGCCGGTGATCATCGAAATGCGCTGCGCCAGCATCGTCTCGGCATAATCATCCACCGTCGAAAGCGGCAGCGTGGGCGACGACAGGGCAAGATAAAGAATCGGCGCATCCGCGGGGTTGACCTTCTGGTAAGTGGGCGGCGAGGGCATGTTTGGCGGCAGTTGCCGCGCCGCCCGCGCGATGGCCGCCTGTACATCCTGCGCCGCCGCGTCAATGTTGCGATCGAGCGTGAACTGGATGGTGATTTGCACGCTGCCCAGCGAACTGACTGACGACATGGAGTCCACGCCGGCGATGATCGAGAACTGCTTTTCCAGCGGGGTGGCCACGGACGACGCCATGGTATCCGGGTTTGCGCCGGGCAGGCTGGCCGAGATCTGGATGGTCGGATAATCCACGCTGGGCAGATCGCTCACCGGCAGGAGGCGGTAACCGATAAGCCCGAACAACAAAATGCCCGACATGACCAGCGTGGTCATCACGGGGCGGCGGATGAACAGTTCAGGAACGTTCATGGCGCGTTGGTGGACGAAAGAGCACTCTTGATGTTGACCTTGGTGCCGGGTTCCAGACGCAACTGGCCATCGGTCACCACGGTTTCGCCGACCTTCAATCCGCTTTGCACCACGGTTTCGCCTTGATACGTAATGCCAGTTGTTACCGGACGCTCCTCGGCGGTTTGATCCGGCTTCACGATGTAAACAAACTGGCCGTTTTGTCCCGTCTGCACCGCCTGCGACGGCACGACGATGGCGTTCGTCAGATCCGACAGCGTCAGCACCACCTGCACAAACTGTCCCGGCCACAATGTGCCGTCCTCGTTCGAAAACGTGGCTTTGAGCTGAATCGTGGCGGTCGTTGTGTCAACGGTGTTGTCAATAAACGTCAACTCACCCTGTGGCGGCGTGTCCATGTTTTGAAAAGTTGCCATCACTTTCAGCGTTTTTTGGCGCATCTCCCTTTTGATTTCCGGCAGATATTGCTCCGGCACGGCGAACGCGACATAAATCGGATGAATCTGATTGATGGTCAGCAGCGTGTCGTCGGGGGCCTTCACCACGTTGCCTTCGTGAAACTGCAGGCTGCCCGTTCGGCCGTCAAACGGCGCGCGAATCCCGGTGAATTCCAGGTTCAAATCGGCGTTCGTGATCGCCGCCTGGTCGGCGGCGACCGTGCCAATCAACGCATCAAGGCCCGCTTTGCTCGTGTCGAATTCGTCCCGCGAAACGAGCTTTTGATCGAACAGTTTTTGTTCGCGGCCGAATTGAATCCTGGCGTTTTCCAACTGCGCCTGGTCGCGCGCCAGCGCCGCCCTTGCCGCGTCCAGCGCCGCCTGCATTGGCCGCGGGTCAATCGTGAACAGCAGGTCGTCTTTCTTGACCTCCTGCCCTTCCTGAAAATGCACCTGGCTGATGACGCCACCGATTTGGGGTCGGATCGTCACCGTCGAATACGGCATCACGTGGCCGACCGGCGGCGGATTGATCAGCACCGGCACATTGGTTTCGACCACTTGCGCCACGAGCACCGGCGCGCCCGCGCCCCCCGCGCCTTTTTTTGCGCCGCCGGAACAGCCGTTGACCAACATCGCCGCTACAACTGCCAGCACTGGAATCAGGGTTGAATTTTTCATGCGATCTTCAATTTTCGAAATTGGTTTTGCTGCGGCGGCGGCCGGCGGCCCGGAAAGCGGCGGCGAATTTTTTCAGAAACTTCGCGTGCTTCTTTTGAAAATGCGGATCGGAAACCGGCTGGCCCATGATGAGCCGCGTCAACTGCGGGAATGCCATGGGAAACATCGTCAGCGACCGCATCGCCAGCAAAAGGTGGCGCGGCTCAAATGCGCCGGACAAATGGCCGGACGCCTGCTGTTGGCGGATGCGCCCCAGTGACCGGATCGCCAGCGCCCGCCGGACGGCTCCGTCAATCAACGGGTTGTCCGCGTCCTGCAACGCCTCCCATTCCAGCAGGCGAACCCAGTCCGCGTCCTTGCACGAGAGCTTGAACCAAAATGGCAGGCTTTCCGCCGGGTCGCCCGACAAGCCCTCGGCCGATGCCTGCCGCTCGGTGATTTTGCGGCGCAGCACTTCGCGGAACAAATGCTCCTTGTTGCCGAAATAGTGGTAGAGCATCCGCTTGTTGATGGCCGCCCGCCGGGCAATCGCGTCCACGCGCGCGCCGGCGAAACCCTTCGCCGCGAATTCCTCCAACGCGGCGGACAAGATGCGCTCGCGGGTGCGTTCGGGATTCCGCTCCGCCACTCCGCTGTTCGGTTTGACCGGTCTGGCCATGTATTCCATTAAGTAACCATCAAGTTACTTGGAATGCAAGCCCGATGTTTGGTTCAAACGGCGTCGGATCGGCCCGGCGGCCGCTCGCCGCCCGGCCGGTTGGGTGTCTTGATTTCCGCGATCATTTTCTCCGCCGCCTCCTGGGAAAGACCATGCGAAACGGAAAGACCGAACCGGCGTTGCAGATATTCGTCCAGGCGAACCCACTCGCCCTCGTATTTCACCTGGCCGGTCCAGGCGCAGATGGTGACGACCTGTTGCAGTTTTTCGAGCCGCCGCAGGATGATGACGATGAAAATCAGCACCATGACGACGGTCCCGATGAGCACCACCGACGTAACCTGGCTGGAAATGGAGTCGGCCTCCGCGCGCTGTTGATGTATATTCAGCGAGTATTCCTCTTCCTGTCCCATTTGGAACAACACGCGGCCGATTTTATCCATCGTTTTTTTGCCCTCGTCGGTCAACGTGACGGCCAGCACATCATGCACGTTGACCTTGGTTCCGGCAATCGCGTCAGGATTAATGCCCAGCCGTTCCGTGATGAGGCTTTGCAATGCCAGGATGTTGGTTTGTTGCCCGGCCCTGACTTGGACGAGGCTTTTTAATTGATCAATGTCATTGCGGACCACTGTCATGGCCCGACCGTATGAGTTAAGATAGTCATCGCCCCCGGTCAACAGGTAGCCGCGCCGTTCGGTTTCCGCATCCTGAAGATGAAACTGGGTTTGCTGGACCAGGTTCAGGACTTTGTAGGTATGCCCCACTTGAAAAAATGAATCCCGGAACTGTTCGCTCGTCTGATGCACGAGCCAGCTCATGACAATCAGCGCCAGCAGCGAAATGCACATCCCCATAAAAAAAAGAATTTTGCTGGCGCGCGGGCTTGGCTTCATACCGGATGATCTGGCTCAGATTACTGTAGCCGCTCTTTCCTTGTGCCACAAGGTGTTTTGCTCGTAAGCATGGGCGATTTTTAGAAGCGTTTCCTCGCCAAAAGGCTTGCCGAGCAGTTGCAGGCCGATGGGCAACCTTGGTTGAGGGTTGAGGGTTGAGGGTTGAGAGCCAGTGAAACCGCACGGGAGGCTGATACCGCAGATGCCCGCCAGGTTGCATGAAATCGTGAAAATATCGCTCAAATACATTTGCAACGGATCGTCGGATTTTTCGCCGATTTTGAACGCGGCGGTTGGCGAGGTCGGCGTGACGATGGCATCCACTTTTTCAAACGCCTGCAAAAAATCGTTGCGGATGAGCGTGCGGACTTTTTGCGCGCGCAAATAATAGGCGTCGTAATAGCCGCTGCTCAAAACGTAGGTGCCGAGGATGATGCGCCGCTTCACCTCTGCGCCAAATCCCGCGCCGCGCGTCCGGCGGTAAAGTTCAGTCGGATCCGCGCCATCCACCCGCGCCCCGTAGCGAATGCCGTCAAACCGCGCCAGATTCGCCGACGCTTCCGCCGTCGCGATGATGTAATAAACCGACACGCCATAGTCGGTATGCGGCAGGGAAATTTCCACAATCTCCGCGCCCAGCTTTTCAAATTGTCTCACGGCGGCATCCACCGCGGCTTTCACTTCCGGATCCAGCCCGCCAATCATGTATTCCTTCGGCAGGCCAAGCTTCAAACCTTTGATGTCGCCGGTCAGGCTCGCGGCATAATCCGGCACCGGTTGCGGCACGCTCGTGGAATCGCGCAAATCGTGTCCGCTGATGACCCCGAGCATCGTTGCCGCGTCGCGAATGTCTTTTGTGAGCGGACCGATTTGATCGAGTGACGAAGCGAAGGCAACCAGCCCGTAGCGCGACACGCGGCCGTAGGTTGGTTTTAATCCCACGCAACCGCACAACGCGGCGGGCTGACGAATCGAGCCGCCGGTGTCAGAGCCGAGCGTGGCAATGGCTTCGTCGGCCGCGACCGCCGCCGCCGAGCCGCCGGACGAGCCGCCGGGGATGCGTGTGGTGTCCCACGGATTGCGCGTAGTGCCGAATGCAGAATTTTCCGTCGAGCTGCCCATGGCAAATTCGTCCATGTTCAGCCGGCCAAAGACAATCGCGCCCGCCGCCTTCAACTTTTCGACGACCGTCGCGTCGTAGGGCGAAACAAATTTGCCGAGGATTTTCGAGCCGCAATTGAGCGGCTGATTTTTGACGGCGAGCACATCTTTGACCGCGACCGGTATTCCCAGCAGGCGCCTTGCGGTGCTGCCACCTTTGGCCAGCTCCTGGTCCGCTGCGGCGGCTTGCGCCAGCGCGTCATCGGCATTGTAGCTGATAAAGGCGTGGATTTTTTTGTCCACGCACGCGATTTGGTCGAGACACGACTGCACAGCCTCGCGCGCGGAGACTTCGCGTTTCGCGAGTTTCGCGGTGAGTGCGGAAATGGTGAGTTGGTTCAGCATCGGATTTTGGGGCCGTTGGAAACGAACATCGAACACCGAACATCGAACGCTGAACATCGAACTGTCCGGCACCCGGGCCGATTCGGCGTTCGATGTTCGATGTTCAATGTTCGATGTTTTTTAAATTGCATGTTCTCGCAGGAGGAATTCACCTGATAAATGTTTCTATTCCACAATCTTGGGCGCCATAAAGAGTCCATTGGCCTGCGCGGGCGCGTTGCGCAAGACTTTGTCGTGCGGGAGCGACGGGCGGACTTCGTCCGGGCGCGTGACATTGACCAGCGGCACGGCGTGGGCGGTCGGCTCGACGCCGGTAACGTCCAGTTCCTTTAACTTCTCGATGTAGCCGAGAATGCCGCCGAGTTGCGCGCCAAGTTTTTTTTCCTCGTCGGGTGTGAGATGCAGCCGCGCCAGATGCGCGACGTATTTGATGTCAAATTGAGCCGCTGACATACCCAAAGACTAAAGACCAGTGTTCAGAGTTCAAAGTTCAAAGTTTGCTAAAACGTGAAGCGTGAAACGTAAAAATGGGACGTAAGCAACGGTTCCTTGGAGCACCTTCACGTTTCACGTATCACGTATCACGCGTCACGTGCCTCTCATTCCTCATCAAACTTCCGTTTGACGAGGGCTTCGAGTTCGAGGATGGCGGCCTGGGCGTCTGCGCCGCGGACGTGCAGGGTCAGTTTGCTGCCCGGGCCGGCGGCGAGCATCATCAATCCCATGATGCTCTTGCCATTGATTTTTTCACCGTTCTTTTCGACGAAAATTTCGCACGCGAACCGGTTGGCGGTCTTGACAAACATGGCGGCGGGCCGGGCATGGATGCCCAGCTTGTTCAAGATCGTGAGTTCTTTGGTGAAGAACTCGCTTTCCGGCGGCTTTTTTGCGCTCATCGGCTTGCTCATTTTACATTGAATTTTTCAGAAATAAAGGGCCACGGAAATTTATTTTGCCGGCGGCAGATTGGCCCGGCTCATGTGGGCGATGAGGCGGTCGTTCAATTCCTGAGCCGCGTTGTGGCCGGACATTTTCAACTTGGTCTGAAACGCGGCGACTTCGACGAGCCGCGCCAGGTCGCGTCCGGGGCGGACCGGGATGACGATGTGCGGAATGTCCACGCCCAGGACCTTCTCGAATTCCTCATCCAGGCCGATGCGCTCCACATCCCCAACTTCGTCCCACAGCTTGAGCGTGACGACGAGGTCCAGGCGTTTTTTGTTGCGGATGCCCTTGATGCCGAACATCGTGGCGACGTTGATGATGCCGATGCCGCGGATTTCCATGTGGTCGCGCGTCAAATCCGCGCAGGTGCCGACGACTTCGCGGCCGTCCAGCAGGATGACTTTCGTCACGTCGTCGGAGACCAGGCTGTAGCCGCGCTCGATGAGCGCCAGCACCGCCTCGCTTTTGCCGATGCCGCTCTCCCCGCGAATCAGCACGCCCACGCCGAGGATGTCCACCATGCTGCCCATCTCCGTGCCGCGCGGCGCAAACATCGTTTCAAGCTCGAGGGTCGCGGCATTGATGAACTTCATCGTGACCATCGGGCATTGAAAAACCGGCACCCCCGCTTTTCCAGCGGCGGCCAGAAATTCCTGGTCCGGACGAAGACCGCGGCTGAAGACGAGGCACGGGATTTTGAAGGCAAAGAAATGATCGTAACGTTTGGCGCGTGCGGCAGCCGGGAGCGACCGCAAATAATACACTTCCGCGTTGCCTAAAACCTGCACCCGTTTGTAGGCGAAATAGCGTGTAAATCCGCTCAGGGCCAGGCCGGGCCGGTTGACGGTCGGCTCGCGGATGACGCGCTTCAGTCCGCGTTCGCCGCTGACGAGCCGCATTTGCAGCGTGGTTTTGTGTTCCTGGTAGAACTGCTCGACCGTGACGATCTGGTGTTGCATATTTACAGGTTGAATTCCGGTCCCAGGTAAATTTCGCGCGCCTTCGGGTCGTTCGCCAGAAATTCGGACGAACCCTCCACCAGCACCTGGCCTTTGTGGATGATGTAGCCGCGGTCAATCAACTTCAAGGTTTCGCGCACATTGTGGTCGGTGACCAAAATGCCCAGCCCGCGCTCCTTCAGCCGGCGCACAATCTTCTGCACTTCATAGACCGCAATCGGATCAATGCCGCTGAACGGCTCGTCCAGCAGCATCAACTGGGGACTCGTCACCAGCGCGCGGGTGATTTCCAGCCGCCGTTTTTCCCCGCCGCTGAGCGTGTAGGCCTTGTTTTTGGCCAGCGGCGTCAAAGCCAGTTCCTCGAGCAAATATTTCAATCGCACGGCGCGTTCGTCACGCGACAACCGGCACATTTCGAGAATCGCCAGAATGTTTTCCTCCACCGTGAGTTTGCGGAACACCGACGGTTCCTGCGTCAAATAACCGATGCCCAGCCGCGCGCGCCGGTGCATCGGCAGGCGCGTGATGCCGCGGCCTTGAAATTTCACCGCGCCCCCGTCCGGCTTCACGAGACCGACGACCATGTTGAACGTCGTCGTCTTGCCCGCGCCATTCGGGCCGAGCAACCCGACAATTTCCCCCGCGCCCACGGAAATGGACACGTCGTTGACCACGCGGCGATTGTGATATTCCTTCACCAGATTTTCAGTGGCGAGCAGCGGGCCGTTCGATGATGACGGGGTGGGTTCCATGCAAAGATCAGAACTAGGGGGAACTGTTGATGATGTTTTTGTCAATGTTTTCGATTGTTCCCGGCGGAAAATTTGTTGTTTTTATCGCTGTCACTGGCGGGTTGGTGTCGGCTGAAGTGCCGTTGAGGTTTTGCCGGAAAATCATGTGCGGATTGTCAAAATGGACCTTGTTGTTCGCGAGATCCAGGATAATAACGTCGCCCGCCTGCGTGCCCTGGGCATTTTCTATCTGCGGATTGCCCGTTAGCGTCACCGTCTTATTGGTCACGCTGCCCTGTTCTGAATAAACGTAAACCGCCTTGTCGCCGGTCGCGTGGTTGGTCTGGCCTTTGGTGTCCGTGAAATCAATCACCACGTTCGTCTCGGCCACAATGTGGTTCGGACGCCCGCCCGCTGGCGGCATGTCCGCGACCAGCCGTTCACACGTCAGTTTCATCTGCGGATCGTCCACGCGCACGTACCCGCGCCAAATTCCCTGATGCCCGTTCAAATCAAAATCTGCGCTTTCCGAATTGATCGTCGGAGCGAGTGGCGTGGGCAACACGCCGGGCGTGTTCGTTTGCGCGTGAACCAGCAAACCACCCAACATGGCAACGGCGACAAGATGATGATGTTTCATGGCTTGGTAATTATTTTTGCCCCGTTTTCGAACACGCTGCATACATTGTTCGAGATGGTGAGTTTTTGCTCGCTTTGCCGCCACAAAAAACCGTCGCCATCGGTGCGGATCTTTCCGTCGCCCGTCCGCACCTCCAAATGTCCAGGCGAATTCGCCACGCCTTTGAACGTGTCATAAACACACTCCGGCGCGTTCACCACCCATTCCAGCCTGCCGTCCGGGCTGAACATTTCGAGCTTGAGTTGTTTGATGATGAGCAATCCGCCCGGCTGGGGCAACGCCTCGGCGCCGGACAATATTGATTTGATTTGTTGTTGATTCGTCGGCCCGTAATATTCGGTGGAAGTGAAATTGTTCGCGTGCTGGAGGCCGTTTTGTTGCGCGCCGACTCCGAGCGCGATGGCGAACAACAACCCCGCGCCCGCGGCCAGCGATGCCCGCACGATGTTCGCTTTCGCATTCATTTCGTGTAATGCGCCACAATCGCATCCCATTTCCCCTGCGCTTTCAAAATCATTTCCGCAACTTCGCGCACCGCGCCGCGTCCGCCCGCCGCGCGTGTGACGAAATGCGCCGCCGCCTTCGCTTCGCGCACCGCGTTGGCCACGGCCACGGCCACGCCCGCGCGTTGCAACGGACCCAAATCCACAATATCGTCGCCGACAAAACAAACTTCGTCCCAGCTCAATTCCTCCTGCGCCAGGAGTTTTTCGACCGCGGCGACCTTGCTGTAACGGTCTTTTTGTTGGATGAGAAAATTAATTTTGAGTTCGCGCGCCCGCGATTTTGTCGCCGCCGATGGCCGGGCCGAGACCCAGCCGATTTTCAAACCGGCGCGCCGCAACAGCACAAGGCCGAAACCATCCTGAATGTTGAATGGTTTGAACTCGCCTGCGGCGCCGATGAACACCGAGCCGTCGGTCAACACGCCGTCCACGTCGCACAGGAGGATTTTTATGCGCGACAATCTTGCTTTCAGCGCGGATGTTTTTTTTGCCATTTTCAGCAAACGACGAATGAAGATGGAGAATGGAAGATGGAGGATGGCCGCAGATCTCCGGACGCCATCTTCAATCCTCTATCCTCCATCCTCGTTTTCATTTCAGTGGACTGCATTAAAAACCTTCAGGCAACTCCGCAACAACCCGGACATCTCGGCCAGCGGAATCATGTTCGGCCCGTCGCTGAGCGCGCGTTCCGGTCGCGGATGCGTCTCGATGAACAAACCGTTGGCGCCCGCCGCCAGCGCACACCGCGCCAGCACCGGCGCAAATTCGCGCTGGCCGGATGATTTGTCGCCGCCGCCGCCGGGCAATTGCACGGAATGTGTCGCGTCAAAAATGACCGGAAAGCCCGAACGTTTCAGGATTGGAATCGAGCGCATATCGGCGACGAGATTGTTGTAGCCGAACGTCGTGCCGCGCTCGGTGAGCAGGATTCTTTTCGCCCCGGCACGCCGGGCTTTTTCAGCGACCTGGCCCATTTCAATCGGCGAAAGGAACTGGCCCTTTTTCAAATTGATGATCTGGCCGGTGATGGCGGCGGCTTCAATCAAATCCGTCTGGCGGCAGAGGAACGCGGGGATTTGCAAAATATCCACGACTTCGCCCGCGATGGCGGCCTGCGTTTCGTTGTGAACATCGGTCAGCACCGGCACGCCAAATTCGGCGCGCACCTTGGCGAGCACGCGCAGGCCTTCGTCAAGACCCGGTCCGCGATAGGATCTGGCCGACGTGCGGTTGGCCTTGTCGAAGCTGGCTTTGAAGACGTAGAAAATGCCGAGCGCCGCACAGGTTTTCTTCAGCGAGGCGGCGACTTGCAGGCACAACTTTTCATTTTCAATCACGCACGGCCCGGCGATCAAAAACAGCCGGCCCGGCGAGTTGAGATTTTTCCAGATGGCGGCGTCGTTGAGCACACGGAAGTTTTAGCAGCGCCGGGGCGGAAAGTAAATGATGGCGATTGAACCACGGATGAACACCCGGCTTCGCCAAGCTTTGCCGAGGCGAGCGGATGAACACGAATTGACCATCACAAGCGGCTGTTCTAGCCTCCGCGCCCATGCCCGTCGTTTTAAGAATTCGTGGTTTCAAGTTCTATTTCTACGCCAACGAGGGGGATGAGCCGCCGCATATCCATGTGGACAAAGGTGGCGCGACCGCTAAGTTAACTTTTTTGCGCTTAATGTGCAGTACTGATTCCGAGCTTGAACAATCCGTCACGCAGTTTCCGTCTGCAAAACACTTACTTCTCCGGCAGTTCGTTTGACGCCTTGATCATTTCTTCCAGCAGTTTTTGGAATTCGGCCAGGCCGGTGGATGGAATGATGATGCTGGCGCTATGCCCACCCCTTTCCTCGACAATGCGGAGAAATCGGCCGCGCGGGTTTTCCTTGAGTATGAATGTAATCGTCTTGCGCTCAATTTGCACCTGTCCGGATTTGAGGGTGTCCTCCTGAACCGGCGGACGGGGTTGCATTTGAGGCAGGCCTTTGAAAGGCAATCGCAGTTCGTTTGAAATCATAAGCACGTTCCTGACATCCGCCGGAGTATAAATTTTATGGCGAATCGTTGGCAATGATTGTCCGTCAGAAACAATATTCGAACCGCATTTTCAAATCACCGTTCCGTGCGGGATGATGGCGTTCTTGGGAATGATGATGATGCCGTCGCGGATGTAATAAAGTTCGTGATCCACCTTTTCGGGCTTGCCGGCGGGCGAAATCTTCACGTTGTTTCCAATCCGCGCATTTTTATCAATGATGGCGTTTTCAATTTTGCAATTCGCGCCGATGCCGACGCGGGGTTTGCCTTCGTGCTCGTGCTGTTCCACCGATTCCTGCGACTCGTAATAATCGCTGCCCAGGCTGATGACGCGGTTCAATTCCGTGCCCGCGCCAACGACCATGCGCAGGCCGACAATGCTGTTGCTGATGCTCGCGTAGTTGATGATGCAGCCGTCAGCGACGAGCGCATGGTCAATCTGTGCGCCGTTGATTTTTGAGCCGGGCAGAAAGCGCGGACGGCTGAAAATCGGCGCGTTCATGTCAAAGAAATTGAAACGCGGCAGTTCGGAAACCAGATCGAGGTTCGCTTCAAAGAAGGTACGGATGGTGCCGATGTCCTCCCAGTAGCCTTGAAAAACGTGGGAGTAAACGCGGCGCTCATTGATGGCGTGGGGAATGATGTGTTTGCCGAAATCAGTCAGCGGATTGTCGAGCAGGCCGCGGATCAAGTCGCGGTTGAAAACGTAAATGCCCATGGACGCGAGGTACAATTCGCCCTGCGCCGCAGGCTCGGCAATGCCGAGTTTCGGATACCATTTCGGTTCCAGCCGCAATGAATCAAGCACCGCGGGGTCTTTGGGCTTTTCTTCAAACCGCGTGATGCGCCGGTCTTCGGCGATTTGCATGATGCCAAACGATTGCGCTTCGCGCCGCCCGACGGGAATCGTCGCCACCGTGATGTCCGCGCCGGTCTCGACGTGTTGTGCGACCATGGGACGAAAATCCATCCGGTATAATTGGTCGCCGCTCAAAATGATCAGGTAATCGAAATCGTGATTGAGGAAGTGGATCAGATTTTTCCGCACGGCGTCGGCGGTGCCTTCATACCAGGAAGTATTGGTCAGAGTCTGTTGCGCCGCGAGGATTTCCACGAAGCCGCTCGTGAACTGGTCGAATTTATACGTTCGCGAAATGTGGCTGTGCAGCGAGGTGGAGTTGAACTGCGTCAAAATGTAAATCCGCCGGAAACCGGAGTTGATGCAGTTTGAGATCGGGATGTCCACGAGCCGGTATTTGCCCGCCAGCGGCACGGCGGGTTTGGAGCGGTCCCTCGTCAACGGAAACAACCGCGTGCCCTGACCGCCGCCCATGATGACGCAGAGGACGGTGCTGGTGTTGAGTGACTGGCGCCCGGTTCGTGACATAACCAATTTCCATCGCAAATATACCGCTGTCCACCATGTCAGGGCAAGCCGGGGATTTTAGTATCTCTCTCACAAACAACGAACATGTTTTCGGCGATAATTTGGTTCCGGCTTCGCCGGGTTAGGAACGTGTATCAAATTCACGGGATGAAGTTATGAACTGCGGTGGCAAGCGAAGCGCGACGCCGCTTTGGACGGGCCGTCCACTAAAAAGCGCTGTCGCCGCTGCGCTCCAGTCTTCGCTGCGCTTCGCCTCGGCAGGCTGCCAGCGCAGTCCAAAATGGACATCCGTCCCGCAGAATGGCTTTGCTGATTCGGATTACGACGCGGCCTGGGCTTCACCCACGATGTAAGGCGCGAATTCGTCGTGGTACTGCGGCGGAATGCGGGCTTTGAACCGCGCCGCCGGGCCGCGATAACTGCGCGAAATGACCTGGCCAACCTTGTGCAATCGCGCAATCACCGCCGCCTGTTCGTGCGGCACGCGCAATTCGAGAAACTCGCGTTTGGGACGCAACTGCGTTCCGATTTCCGCGAGCAACGACGCGATGCCTTCGCCGGTCGTGGCCGAAATCGTTACGGCATTTTGATGCCGTTCCTTCAAACGGTTCAATGTGCCCACGCCGCCGGCCCCGATTCCGTCGGCGTGCTCGTTGAGCCGGTCCATTTTGTTGAAAACCATCAACGTTGGTTTCCCGCCCGCGCCGATTTCAGCCAGCACGGCATTCACGGCGGCAATTTGCTCCTCGGCCTGCGGATGGCTGATGTCCACAACGTGCAGCAGCAAATCGGCCTGCACCACTTCTTCCAGCGTCGCCTTGAACGCCTCCACCAGTCCGTGCGGCAGTTTGCGGATGAACCCGACGGTGTCAGTAAGCAACACATTCTGGTTCGTTGGCAATCGCAGCCGGCGCGTCGTGGGGTCGAGCGTGGCGAACAAAATGTCCTTCACCAGGACGTCCGCGCCGGTGAGGGCGTTGAGCAATGTGGACTTGCCCGCGTTCGTGTAACCGACAATGGAGGCCAGCGGCCAGTTGTTGCGCTGGCGTCCGGTGCGCTGAATGCCGCGCTGTTGCCGCACCCATTCCAGTTCGCGGGAAATTTTCGCGATGCGATCCTGCACCCGGCGGCGGTCGGTTTCCAGTTGCGTTTCGCCTTCGCCGCCGCGCATGCCAATGCCGCCTTTTTGCCGCGACAAGTGGCCCCAATATTTGGTGAGTCGCGGCAGCAGATGCTGGAGCTGCGCGAGTTCAATCTGCAGCTTGCCTTCGCGCGTGCGGGCGCGTTGCGCGAAGATGTCGAGAATCAGCGACGTGCGGTCAAGAACCTTGCAGTTGAAAATTTTTTCGAGGTTGCGGCTCTGCGCGGGCGATAAGTCGTCGTCGAATATCACCGTGTCCACGTTCTGCCGCCGGCAGAAATCCGCGAATTCAGCCGCCTTGCCCTTGCCGATGAACGTGGCCGGATTCAGCGATTCCGTTTTTTGCCGGCCGTCGCCGATGACTTTGCCGCCCGCCGTTGTGGCCAGTTCACCAAGTTCGGCGAGCGAATCGCTCATGTCTAAATGGTTGCGCGATTTGAGTTCGACGCCGACGAGGAAGACCCATTCCGGCCTCGTTTTTCTGGTTTCAATGAGCGCTTTCAAAGTCTTGCGAACCGGGCAGCCGTCAAATCTGAAAATTATAACGCATCAGAAAATTCTTCCGGCGAAACGCCGGCCATTTTGAGCGCGCTTCGCAATGTGCCCAGCGCGAGTTCCTTGTGCATCGGGATTACGCAACCACGTTCACCTTCGGGTGTAATTTTCTTCATCACCACATGGCTGCCGCGTTGACGGTCAACGAAGAATCCCAGCCGTTGCAGCGCCTTCACGGCTTTCGCACCCGAGACGAGGGGCAGTTTAGGCATGAGCCAGTTCGAAGCTGCGAATGGTGGCGGCTTTCTTCAAAACGTGCGGGAAGGATTCCAAATACAGTTCGGTGGCTTCGCGCAGGTTGGCGAGCGCTTCCGCTTCGGTTTTGCCCTGACTGGCCGTGCCGATTTCGGGACATTCAGCCACCAGCCAGTCGGTTTCCGAATCCGGATAAATAACGGCGGTCAGTTTCATGTTGTAAATTTGCCAGTCTTTCTTAAGAAAGCAACTGCTGGCGTTGTTTTCAAATCTGAAAATCCACGCCGGTCGTTTTTTTCGCTCTGTTTAACACGCGCATGTCCGGGCTGTCGTAAACGACCAGTGACTTCGGCGCGACGCTGTCCATGAGAAACACGTTGCCGCCAATCGTGCTGCCGGCGCCGATGACGGTCTCGCCGCCGAGAATCGTCGCGCCGGGATAAATCGTGACGCGGTCCTCGATGGTCGGATGCCTTTTCTTGCCGCGCAATTGTTCCACGGCGGCGGTGGATTTCGCGCCGAGCGTGACGCCGTGATACATCTTCACGTGGTCGCCGATGATGGCGGTTTCGCCGACGACCGTGCCGGTGCCATGATCCACGAAAAAGTGCGACCCAATTTGCGCCCCCGGATGCAGATCCATGCCCGTGCGCGCATGTGCCCACTCGGTCATGATGCGCGGAATCAGCGCAACGTTCTTCAAATACAACTCATGCGCCAGCCGCTGCACGGCAATCGCCTCGATGAACGGATACGAAACGAGCACTTCTTCCTTGCTCTTCGCCGCCGGGTCGCCGTCGTAGGCGGCTTCCATGTCCGTCTGCAAAATTTCGCGGATGCGCGGCAGGCTGCCGAGAAATTCCACCGTCAGGCGGTGCGCCACGGCCGGCGCGTCCTTCTTCGGCAAATCGGCGGGCGGATTGTATTCCAGGCTCTTGCGGATTTCATCCTCCAGCGCGCCGAGCACCGAATCGAGCAGCTCCGCCGTCACCACCTTGATTTCCGACGAGTGGATGAGTTTCTCGTCGAAATAGCCGGGAAACAACAGCCGCAGCAAATCCTGCGTGATGGCGGCAATGGCGCGTTTGGACGGCAGGTTTTTGCCATCCAGATGGTTGATGCCGCCCACGCGCGCATACGACGCGACGAGCTGGTTTGTGAGTTCAGTGACCGTTTCCACGAAGGCGAATTTACCACGAAGGCATGAAGACAAAAAGCGTAATTCGTGGAACCGTTAAACCGTTGAACCGTCGTAGCCGCGGACGTCAGTCCGCGCCAACTATCTGGAATAATGGCGCCGACTCACGTCGGCAGTTACGCGGATTTTGGGAAACGTCTTCTTGGTTGCTTCGTTCCTTTGCGGTTCAAACGCTTCAATCCGCCTTGCCGAAGACGTTGCCGAGAAATTGCGGCTGTTTGGGAAGTTTCAGCAAAGTGTATCGCTCGTATTGTTCGTGATCCGGCCACAACCACAGGCTGCCGTCGGCGGCGAGCGCAACCACATCTTCCCAAGCGCTGGCAATCGCGACCCAATCATTGTGAATGCCCAGGCGGGTGGGTGGTTCTTGAGCGATCAGGATTAATTGTTCCTGGCTCATATTCCATGGATTGACGAAGTGCCATTGCCACAGTGAGCCATCGGATTTGAGCGCCACCATCCTGCTTTGGTTGACCGCAACCGCCCGCCAGTCATTTTCTTTCCCAACCTGCAAAATGCCGGTTCCCATTGTCTGTCTGGTTTTTTCGTCCCAATACCGGTGGAGCAGCCACAAGGTTCCGTCCGCGCGAACGAACGCGGTTTGCTGGTCGCCGGCACGCGATGCCGTTTGCGAAACGATCTCGTCGTAATTGGTTGCCCGTTCCAGTTCATCTTGTCCGGTTTTCCAATTCACGTTCAATTGCCACACCCTACCGTCCGTTCGCCGGGCAAAAATCCCGCCCAAAGTGAAAAGCTCCTGCCAGTCGGAATTGGTGCCGATTTGATACGGTTTGAAAGCGCGCAGCCCCTGCCATTGGTGCAATTCGTTGGTGACGGAACCTCCCCAGCGCCAGAGCGTGCCGTCGCTTTTCAAAAGCACGACACTGGTGCGGGTCTGCGAGAGCTGCCGCCAGTTGGTCTCATTGCCAAATTGCTCCAACTTGCCCGGTGTCCATTTGTCTCGTTCAGGCTTTTCTGAAATCCAAAGCGTCCCGTCCGGCTGGATGCCAACCATCTCCATGAAATCAGACGCCCAAAATTCTTTGCCTGAAACTTTCCAGCCAAAATACAAATGTTCCGTCGTCGCTGCCACCCAGTTTGAACCGGCAACGAACTGCTGCGGCCCAATGCTTTCCGGCAAAGGATGCGTCACCGTTCGCAATAAAAACTGCCACCAGATTGGACCGCCATAATAATTGTACACGTCATCCAAGCAATCAAACCAGACACGGCCATCGGGCAGCCGCACAAGCAAATTTCTGTATTGCACCATCTGCAAGGCTGGCGGATTCGCCAGGGACAATTCCGCCGGGCCATGCGCCGGTTCCGCCGGTTCAAGAAATTCCCAGGCGCGATGGTAAAGCGCGGCACTCGCCATGACGATGAATATAAACGCGCCGGCAAAGCCCAGCAGATTGCGCCGCCACAACGGCCAGCCGTCACGGAAATCTTTAAAGTTCAGGTAAGCCAGCCAGAGCAGGGTGACGATGAGTGTCGGGATGCCGATTACCACCGGCAGGAAGGAATGCACCGACATGAATCCCCGAAAAATCTCCTGCCCGTTGATAGCCAGCAGAGCGAAACTGATGAAGAAAGTGGCGATGCCCAAACCGACGGCCTGCAGGAAACTTCGGGAGAGAGTCGAGCCAAAGAAGCCAAGCAATGTCAACCACGCCGTTGCCGTCACGACCCAAAAATTGAACCAGAACAAGTCAAATTCTGTGTTGGGCTCCGGACGAAGCATCAGATTTCTTGCGCCCAATCCAGCGGCCATGTCTTCCAGCAACATCGGCATTATGCCACCGAGAAAAATGCCGAGAAACAAAGTCAAAAAAACTTTGATGGCAAATTGAACCCGGCGCGAAACCGGCAGGCACAACTGGCCTTCCATCACGCCGAGCCGCCGTTCCTCGGCCACGGCCATGCTGCCAATGACCGGGGCCATGACCAGCCACAACATCCAGAAAATTCCGGTGAGGAAGGCGAAAGTTTCGCCGACGGAATCTTTGGCAAAAGTATGATACTTCCACAGCACAATGACGCCGATGTGCAGCACCAGCAATCCCGCCGCTCCCATCAAGCTGACTTGCTGCAATTGAAACTCTTTTTTGACCAATGCGAAAATTGGTTTCCGTTTCCGGCTGGAAACGGCATTCCCCGACCGCGCCGCGAACAACTTCCATTCCGGAAGCGAAATGACTCCGCCGGACCAGCCCACGTCCTGCGCGCGGAAAAACAACCAGCGGGCAAACAGAAATCCGCCGACCGAATAAATTGCGAAAATGACGCACAGGACGGCGATGAGCAGGTTGTTGGACTGGTTTTGGGCGAGAAATCCGGCGGAGAACCCGAACAAAACCGCCGGCACCAGCAGCGTGAGCCAGAATGCGCCGGCAACTTGGCGAATCAACAGCGTCGTCCAGAGCCCGCCCGTAAACGTCGCTGTCGCAATCAGGCAGATGATGATGAAAAGATTGTAGGAGTCGTAATCATTCGTTGCGAAGACATGTAAAAAACCAGAAATAAAAAAACACACGAGCCATACGATGAATACCGTAAGAAATGCGACGGCCAGAACGGACAGTTTTGTCTGCCAGATCCGTATCCGCTCCGCCGGCTGGGCGAGCAGCAGCGAAAACGTGTTGAGACTGGTTTCGCGGCCAAACGTCGTCAGCGCCATGATTGTCAAACCGAAGAAAAGCAGGCACGCGATATAGAAATCATAGGGCCGGGTGATTGCCTGGACCAGCGCCAGCAGCATGGCCACCATCCAGCTTGGCAGCAGCAGGCGGATTTCCTTTTTGACGAGCGCGTTCATGAGCGGTTTGGGAAAAGGTTGGCTTTGCTAACGCAGAAACATGGCGCGGCAAAGCCGCAACCAAAGTAGCGCAGACTTCCAAGTCTACTGTATCGCGGGTTTCTAAACCCGCTGCTGGCGCAACTGCCGCTCGTCCTGCCGACTGGGCAGTCGGCGATACAGCAGGTTTGGAAACCTGCGCTACCAAGAGGTTCGCGGAGAGGAAAAAGATTTCCAATCGCGCAGAAAATCCAGATAACCCGGGACATCTCTGCGCTTCTCCGCGTCCTCCGCGTCTCTGCGTTGAACGGAATCTTGTTCATGGTTTTCCAGCGTTGGTTTTTTTCAAAACACCCGACACCACAAAAATTTCCTCCAGCGACAGCGATTCGCAGCGCAAATCCTCGGGCGAATGCGACTTGAGTTTTTCCAACAACTGCTCGCTGTTGCCGTCAGCCAGAACTTCCAGCTCGCGGCCGTTTTGTTTCACATTCAACGCGCCGGGGAAATCAAGCTGCGCGGGGAGTTGCGCGAAGCGTGCGCGGATCTTGCGGAAACGGTCGCGCGCGGCGTCGGCTTCCATCGTCAGCAGTTCGCGGCCCTGTTCGATGATGGTGAACTCGTCAATCAATCCCTCGAATTCCGCTATGATACTAACTTGCAATCAATAGGCTATTAATATAGGGTGAGGGCAATCTATGCGCCCTCGAACTGAAATTCCCGCCGCGCAGGTTGGCGCGATCCATCGCGCGATGCTGGCGGCTTCCGGCAAATC
>Ga0224554_1000911_pt1 | contig 21411 bp, 17 predicted proteins | sample 714S22024metaG_FD_180666 | JGI IMG/M metagenome (GOLD analysis project Ga0224554, IMG submission 180666) | Peat soil microbial communities from Stordalen Mire, Sweden - 717 S2 20-24 | ecosystem: Environmental > Terrestrial > Soil > Wetlands > Peat | place: Sweden: Norrbotten County, Stordalen...
CATACTCTCCGGGCTACAGCTTGTCTTCGAGGGAAAGGTCTGGCTCCCGGGAGTGGTTCCTCGGACCTGAGCGCCTCCCGACTGTCACCTCACGAAGCTGACACCTGAACAGTTACTCGTTGTGCTGGTGGCTTACGCCACTGCCCATGGTCTGACGTGGAGCGCGATTATTCCGCTCATCCTCACAGCGATACTTGCAGCCATTCCAGTGGCGTTGCCCGCGACGTTCACTCTCGCGGCGGCGCTCGGTGCGGGTGTGCTCGGGAAGCTCGGCGTGCTTCCCACCAGGCTCTCTGCGGTCGACGAGGCTGCGTCTGTCGATGTCCTTTGTGTTGACAAGACTGGCACCCTGACCAAGAACAAATTGTCGGTCGACAGTGTGCAACCGATGTCCGGCTATGACGAAGCTCGCCTCCTCACCTACGCCACGCTGGCAAGTGACGAGGGCGGTCAGGACCCCGTGGATGGTGCTATTCGTGAGATGGGGCAGCACGGAATGAAGAGGCCGCCCGCGCTGGTTCAGTTCATTCCGTTCGACCCGACGAAGAAGTTGTCGGAAGCGACCATCACAAGTGGCGACGGCAAGAGCGTGAGGATCGTCAAGGGCGCGTTCGACACAGTCATCGCCTTGGCCAAGCCGTCGGTGCCTGGATCGGCCGCTGTCAAAGAGCTCGAAAAACAGGGCTTTCGAGTCCTGGCGGTCGCCGAGGGGCCGATTGGCAGTCCGATGACCTTGATGGGGCTGATCGCGCTCAGTGATCCGCCGCGCTCTGACTCAGCTGGCCTCATCTCCGAACTAGCAAGTATGGGAGTGCGCACGGTGATGGCGACCGGCGACGCGGCCACTACTGCTGGGATCGTCGCTCACGCCGTCGGGCTGGAAGGGAAGGTCTGCCCGGCTGGACCATTGCCGAAAGACGTTCGACCCGAGGACTTCGCCGTTTTTGCCGGCATCTTCCCTGAGGGGAAGTACGAACTGGTCAAGAGCTTCCAAAAGTCCGGTCACACCGTCGGGATGTGCGGCGACGGCGCCAACGACGCACCAGCGCTCCGTCAAGCCCAGATGGGCGTAGCCGTCTCCACCGCAACCGACGTAGCCAAGTCAGCCGCCGGGATCGTTCTCACCACCTCCGGGCTCGGTGGCATCGTCTCAGCCGTGAAGGAGGGACGACTTACCTACCAGCGCATCCTGACTTACACGCTCAATTCTTTTACCAAGAAGATCGCCAATGTGCTCTTCCTCACCCTTGGACTGGTCATCACCGGGCACGCGATCCTGACCCCGATGCTCATGGTGATCATCATGATCACCGGCGACTTCCTCGGAATGTCGGTGACCACTGACAAAGTCCGACCGTCGACAGCGCCCAGTGTGTGGCAGATCGCCAGGCTCACCAAGGCTGGACTGGTGATGGGCCTTTGCTTCCTGATTTTCTGCACGGGGACGCTGCTGATCGGGAAATACTCTCTCGGACTGAGCATCAGCCGGCTCCAAACCCTCGCCGCAGTTACCCTCATCTTCGGCGGAGAGGCGATCCTCTACTGCGTCCGGGAGCGCCGACACCTTTGGAGATCACTCCCGAGCACGTGGATGATCGTCGCATCGGTGGCAGACATCGTGATCATCTCTCTGCTTGCCCTTCGGGGGATCGAGATGCGGGCGATTTCCGTCGTCGTAGCTGCGACGGTATTCGCAGCGGCCGCACTCTTCGGCTTTCTCTTGGACCTCATCAAAGTGCCTATGTTTCGGCGATTGGGGATCATCTGAGTCTCATTCGGATAGTGCTCTCGACCTCCTTCCTGTTGGCTCGTCACGACAAGGTGCGACTCGTAGCTTCGTCGTAGCGGCTCAGGCGCCGACTCTGTGTGTCCGGGTTAGGTGGTGGCATAGGCGCCCGCAACCGCAGAGAGAAACTCAGGCGTACCGTCGCCGATACGCGCTCGTCGAACCCCCCGAGCAAGCCCTCCGACTGACCCTCCCCCCGCTCGGAGAAGCTGTCTGACAGCGGTGTTGTCGGTCTGTCGCATCCCGTTTGCCCACGCCGACTGCGTTGGCTGAACAGCGGCCGCCGTCACGATTCGGGCCACGCCCACCCTCGGTAAGCTCAGAGTGAGCCTGGTCGCAGCCTGCCGCGCGCCATCTGTCTCCGACCAATGCGGAAGGATCCAGGGATATGAGGAGGATGGCTATGTCGGAAACCACGCGGTTCACGATCGGAGTTGAAGCTAGATGTAGCGACGGGGTCTGCGGTGAGGTAAGCCGCGTAGTAGTCGATCCCATCGCCAAGGCGGTCACCCACCTTGTGGTCGAACCCAAGCACCGGCAAGGACTCGGCCGACTTGTTCCCCTCGACCTCGTCGACGCCAGTACCGGTGAGATCTCACTCCGCTGCACCGTGGCGGAGTTCGACAAGCTCGACTATGCCGAGGAGATGCGTTTCCTCCCCGGAACAGGGGTCCATGCGGACTACGACCCCGAAGAGGTGCTCTCCTGGCCGTACTACGGCCTAGGCAGTGGCATGACGGTCGGCATGACCGCGGGGAGTGCTCTGAGCCTTGGCATCGGGAACGCCTCGGAGCCCGTGACCTACGACACTCTCCCCTTAGGCGAGGTGGCCGTGCGCCGTGGTGAGCAGGTCCACGCCACAGACGGCGACATCGGGCGCGTACAGGGTCTCGTCATTGACCCTGGCAGTGACCGCGTTACCCACGTACTTCTCCAGGAGGGACATCTTTGGGGCCGCAAGGAAGTGGCCATCCCCATCAGCGCGGTGACCGGGACCGATGACGGCATCCAGCTCAAGATCTCGAGGCAAGACGTGCAGGACTTGCCATTGGTGGACATCAATCACCTGACCGGCTAGACGCTGTAAGGAAACCCCGTCTTCACGCGCTCCTTTCCTCTCCCGACGACCTTGTTCGAGCTCGAAGAGAGCGGACCTCAAGTCGAGATCTGGGGCATCACTGACGCCTTGCTTATTGCGCCCCTGAGCGAACTGTTCGGCAAGTCATTTAGCAACGCTCTTGGCTGGACCATTGGCCTCACTTTGACCCACCTTTTTGGCACTGTCGTCAAGATAGGGCGCGCACACACATCAGTACACTTCTTCGATGTTCCGGCAGGCATTCGGCGTTTCCAAGGCAGGCTCGCTCCAATCGTCGGTCCCGGGGGCTCCTCGACGGGGGCCCCCTTGTTGGCGCCATCACCGAGCACAACATCTCGAGACTCCTATCTCGCGGGCAACCGTTGAGTCGGTGTTATCCGAGATCGACCTGGCAGGCCACATCATCTTCAGCAACGATCGCATATACAAGATCATGGGCGACTCATCCGCGAACACCGTGGAAGCTCTGATGTCATCTGTCGTCGTTGCCAAGGGCTGACCGGCACTCGAATCAGCGCTCGCCACCCTACTTGCAGATCAACCGGTCGACGCCCTTGAAATACGGTCTTGTCTCCAGGCGCCAGACGATCCGCTAAACGCCGGTGCCGAGCGAGTCGGCGAAATGAGCATGCAGTCGCTCAAGTCCGTGACCGGTGTGGTGACTGGCGCCATTGGGTACCTCAGCGATGTAACCGACCGCCCTCAACTTCACCGCGAGCTCGAGGTGAAGAGGTCGGTTGACAAGCCCACCTCATGTTTGAATCGAAAAGCGTCCCTCGAACTCGTCGAGGCGATGACCCCTGCGCCGAAGACGCTCACCGAGGGAAGCGCGCTCGTCTATGTCGACCTCGACGACTTCAAGTCCGTAAACGACCGGTTGAGTTACGCGGCCGGCGACTGCCTTCTGGTCGCGGCCGCCGCTCGTCTTCGGGGTGCCGCACCTCGCGTAGTGCATCTCGACCCGAGGGTGATCAGCCTTCGCAGACCACTCCGGCTAAATGGGTAGTCCGTAGGCTCGCAAAGGCCGAAAAGATGACGGGGCGAACCTTACTCAGGTGTCACAAGTGCCGTCTTACACTCCGCAGATGACATCGCGGTAAGACTCCCGTCGCCGGAAGTGGCATTGACGGGGTAGTCAACCTCCGTCCGTGGCCGGGGAAGACGTGGAATCGCCAGTGGGTTCTAAATCCGTCAGGACTCCTCACCGACCTTTGGGTCGGTCTACTCACCGCCGCCACTGAGAGCATGGCAGTCGGACGCGCACTACCCAGTGCCGGCGTATATGCCGACATCGCGCATGACAACGGCGATGGCTGGTCTTGGATAACGACGGAGTCGGGACTTGTTGTGATCCGCTCTTTCCGGAGGTCCACCGGGCTCCCGTGACGTTGGAACCCGACCTCACCCACGTGCTCGCGCCCTGCACGTGGAGACTTCGGCATTGACGAGGTCGATATCGTGGTCACCGGCCGTGCAAGCACCGCCGGAGACGTCTGCCGTGGCTGGAGACTCGCGCCATTGGTCCCGCTGGTCCGCGCTGGCGGTCCCGTTGATCCCGTTCGGTCAGTGCCGTCGACGATGGAGTCCGCGCTCGCCCACGCATACGCCGTGCACCTTTAGAACGCGGCCATTGGTGAGCTGGGGACGCCCGCACTGGCATGGATGCCCGCGCCGTTGGAGACAAAAACTTGTTTGCGGTGTTGACGCGCAGTTCAAATCCTTCCTGGAGAGCAAGCAGGTCGCCCACCGGGTCCTACGAGTCGATACGACAGGGCATCCGTCGTAACAAGCAACTCCCCGGCGGCCTGGATCGATCTCACCTGATTGCCGGTCCGCTTGGTCAAATGTGCTGTACAATCCAGATGAGGAGGCTGCTGAGATGACGTCGCACTCCGGCTCATCTTTTTCGGACGTCGCACTGCCAAGCGGTGTGCTGGACATCGTCAGTCGCAATCCCTTGCCGGCACTTATCGTCGAGGTGCCCTCCGAGCGTGTCATCGCTGTCAGCCCTGCGGCTCAGATTCTGTTCTCGTCACAACGTAGCGAGTTGGTTGGTTGCAGGGTCGAGGCGCTCACCGTCGACACGCCGAAAGGCGCCCTCGATCTTCTCGTCGCAGGACGGCTGAACGGATATGAGGCAAACCACCAATTTCGCCTCAGAGACGGATCGTCAGTCCCACTTCGAACCTGGGTGAGGACGATCGGTGAGGAGATTCCGCTACGGCACGTTCTCTTTGTTTTTACGACAGACAGTTTGCCCGCCCCAAGTGCAACGCCTTCGCTGCCCAAGGACTTCAACGCTCTCATCGGCACGATCGACGCCAGCCTCAAAGTTGACCGTGCGTGTACTGACTGCGATACAAGCTCGAGCGGGCCAATGGAACTAGTTGGTCAGAGCATCTTCCAGATCGTTCACGTGGACGACCTCACCGGGCTCATGTGGGCACTCGCGCAATCGACTTCTACGGCCAAGGGCGTGGCGCTTCACGTCCATGTCCATCGCGAACATGGACAAGCACAGCTGTGCCAGCTGTTGCTGCTGCCAATGGATCCTCCCCCGACCTTCGCCTTCGCGCTCAGGCCGATTGAGCAGTCCGAAGGTTTGCCGGAGTCCGAGGTTGACGCACCGTCGGGCGAGACGCGGGGGATCGATGTCTTTGGCTCCTCGCGCGACCTCGCTAGCATCAGCGAAACACAGATCCCTGGAATCTCTGAACTGTCGGCGCGCGAACTCGACGTGCTTACGAGGTTGCTTGCCGGGTACCGAGTGCCGGCCATCGCAAAGGTGCTCTTCATCTCTCAGAGCACCGTTCGCAACCATCTCTCCGCGATCTTCAGGAAGCTGAACGTCGAGTCACAACAGGAACTGATCGACCTACTCAGAATCTAAAAAAGGCACTTCGTCTAACGATAAATGACGTTCTGCCCATTTGATGCATTATCGAATAGGCAGATACTAATACCACGATGGGTTACATCGAGAATCCTCCCGTTGCCCTAAACCAGTTGCTCGAGGTGGTGCCTGATGGGATCGCCTTCGTCGATGAGTACGGCGTTATCTGCCACGCGAACAAACGCCTCGAGGGTCTCACGGGCTACGCGCGTGACGAGCTCGTCGGTCAGACTGTCGAAGTGCTCTTGCAGTCTCGGTGCCGGGATACTCACGTCGCGCTTGGCCACGAATTCGCCCGGGATCCGATCCCGCGCGTGCCGGTGATGGCGCGCCACTTGGATTACAGGCTCTTGCGTCGAGATGGCAGCGAGCTCATGGTCGATGTCGCACGCGCGCAGTTCGTGCTTGACGGCAAGCCGTGGGCTGTCGTCGCAGTCTGCGACGACAGCGGTCAAAGAACAGCGGGGCACGTCCGCACTAAGGCTGAGCTGCGTGCCATCGCCACCGAACTTGCAGCCGCCGAGGCACTCGCGAGTAGCGAGCAGCGATTCCGCCTCGCCTTTGAAAACAATGTGGCCGGCATGATCCTCGTCGATCTCGAGGACAAGGTACTGGCAGTCAATGATTCCTTCTGCCAGATGGTCGGACGCAACAGAGAGGAGGTCATCGACAACGGAGCAGCGCCGTTTACTCATCCCAAGGAGTTCCACGGCCACCTGTCGCCCGACGAGACTGCCCGAGTGAGCTACATCGACCGCTTTAGGCACAAGGACGGGCGGGTGATCGTTGTCGAGGTCTCGAAGTCCATTGCGCTCGACGCCGCCGGAGTGCCGCTGTACTCGGTCATCTCGGTCCGGGACGTCACCCAGGAACGAGCGCTCACCGCCCAACTCTCGCACCAAGCACTGCACGACTCGCTCACCGGGCTCCCCAACCGGGCGCTCTTCGAGGACCGGCTTTCTCAGGCGAACGGGAGAGCCGCTCGCGGAGCCGGGTGGAATGCAGTGTTGATGTTGGACCTCGACAACTTCAAGGGGGTGAACGACACCTTGGGTCACGTCGTCGGCGACCAGCTGCTCGTTGCGTTCGCTCGTCGCCTCGAACAGATGAGCCGCTCCTCGGACACGCTTTGTCGCTTGGGGGGCGACGAGTTCCTCTACTTGGCCGAGGGACTGACATACCCGGCTCAGGCCGAGGACGTGGCCGAGCGTCTACTTGCCGCGGTCGCCGGGCCCTTCTACATCGACGGCGTGCGCCTCGAACAGCACGCGAGTATCGGGGTCGTGGTCTGGGAGGGAGCGAGCAAGGACTGCAGCGAGCTACTCCAGGACGTCGACGTCGCCATGTACCAGGCCAAGCGCAGGGGTGAGGGCCGCCACGTTGTTTTCACCCCGGCTATGTACGAGGACGAGGACAATCGCTTCGCTCTCACCCAGGAGCTTGGGCACGCTCTTGCGGCCGGTGAGCTCTCGATGTACTACCAACCGTTTGTCAATCTCGCTACAAGCCAGGTGATCGGATTCGAGGCGCTGATGCGCTGGCAACACCCCGAGCGGGGACACATACCCCCCAACGTGTTCATCCCGCTTGCGGAGAAGACCGACCTCATCTACGCACTTGGCTCTTTCGCACTGCACGACGCCGTTTCTAAGGCGAGGTCTTGGGAGCCAACAGCTGCTCGAGCAAGCCGGCTCTTCGTCACGGTCAACCTCTCCGCTCGCCAGTTCCACGACCCGAACCTCGTGTCGATGATCGAGGAGGCGTTGACGGCCAGCGGACTTGCACCGGAACGCCTTGTCCTCGAGATCACCGAGAGCGTGGCGCTCGACGACATTGCCGGGACAATGAGCGCTATCGCGCGTCTCGACCGGATCGGGGTGGCCTTCGCGCTCGACGACTTCGGCACGGGGTACTCCTCGCTCTCGTACCTAGCGCTCTTGCACCCGATGATCATCAAGATCGACCGGTCCTTCGTCAGCCCACTACACGGGAGCGTCTACAACGACACGCTGCTCGAGGCGATCGTCTCGCTCGGCCAAAAGCTCAAGATGACCGTGCTCGCCGAGGGGATCGAAACCCAAGAGCAACTTGAACACCTCCGCCGCCTCAGGTGTGAGATAGGTCAGGGTTACTTCTTCTCACCGGCGGCACCAAGCGGCGAATTGGCGGCCATGCTCGGCCGGGTGCCGCGTAGTTGGGCGCAGAGGCTGAAGCGGTCAACCCCCACACCAGTTGGGCCAAGAGACCAAGCCCCTCCGGATCACCAGGGCTTGAGTACGTAGACGGCGATTTCTGCCGCCCCCTTTTGCCCTTCTCGCTCCCTCCCGCTCTGGCGGCTGGGCGCGCTCCGGTCTCCGTTCGGGCCCAGTTGACGTATCTCCGGTGATACATCAGTCATGAACAACGTTTCGATACGCGACCTACGCAATCACGGTGGTGAGATCATCGACCGTGTTGAGCACGGCGAAGCCGTGCGAGTCACCCGTGACGGTCGACCGGTAGCGGAACTTCGACCCTTGGAAGATCAGCGGCTGACCCTTCCTGCGATCCTCGAGCGGTTCCGCTACCTACCGGCAATAGAGCCCGCGGCACTGCGCGAAGACATCGATTCGGTCATCGACACGATCCTTTGATGCGTCCCAGCCCGGGGGTTCTAGACACGTCAGTGGCCGTCTTGCTACGTCGGCTCGCATGGAGGCCGATCTACCTGAGGGACCGCTTCTCACCACGGCACTCTCGCTGAACTTTCTGTCGGTCCCCTCGTCACCGATGACGAGTACGAACGCGCCATTGGCTAGGCGCGGCTACAAGTGACCGAAGCAGCCATTGAGCCGATCCCCTTCGATGCGCCAACGGCTCGCGCGTTCGCTCGCGTCGCAGCCGAATTGCGTGGCAACGGTCGCCGTACGAAGGTCCCTCCCTTCGATGTGATCATCGCGGCAACAGCCTTGTTGAGAAACCTGCCGATTCTTCACAGCCAACGCGGAGGCCTTCACCGGAATCGAGGGGCCGAAGTAGTTCAGATCAGGGGCACTGACGAGAGAGTCGGAGTAATCAGCCCAATGACTGTGCGGGAACAATCGACACGCCGCACATTCGGAGTAGAACGAGGAAAACTGGCGTGGTGTTCACGTAAGGGCGTGAACTGGGACAGCGCTAAGCCTAAGGTGTTCCCGTGGGTGTCGTCGCAGCCGACGACGCCACCGCTCGACCTGTCTCACGGAGTGCCGGCGCACGATCCCCTCGACAGCCACTCAGGAGAGAAGTGCTGCCAAATCCGCCGCGCTCCGAGCAGGCTTTCCAACCTGACAACGGCCGCTGTACTATCTGCTCGCGACCTACGCACATCCTCACCTCACCCGTCGGTCCAACGAGCCGGTTGGCGCTCATCGGAGTGGGGACGAGCGCAGACGGTCACACGGAAAGTGTGAGGAGGTGCGGAGATGTCCGATGCCTTGAACGAACCGCAAGCGGAGAGCGTCGGTCCACGCCCAGGGATCGATTCTCCAGTCCAGCCGGAACCAGCCGCCATGGCGATGCCAGTTGCCTCTGCATTCCCCGACTTCGGCCAGGGGACGGGTTTGGACCAAACGTCGGCAACCGTGCCACAGTCGAGCGCGCCGGCGGATCCGATGAGAGGGCTGTCGTCTGGCGGATCTTACCGAAAGCAGCTGCCGATGAGCGGGCTGCCACCAGCGGGCCTGATCATGGTCGGACTGCTGACGGCTTTGCTCGGCGCCTGGGCAGGCCTCTCGGTACTCGTGGGGCCCTCGTTTGGATGGAGCCCGGATGGTTCGCCGTCATGGCACTGGAGCCTGATCCACGCCGCGCTGCACGTGGCGCCCGGAGGGGCCGCGCTAGTCGCGGGAGTGGCGATGGTCGCTATCGTGCCAAAGGCCGCCCGCGGTGCCGGGCGATCCGGCGCGGCACTGGCTGGGCTTTTGGCAATCCTCGCCGGGGCGTGGCTCGTCGTCGGTCCGAGCGAGTGGCCGGTACTCAAGTCCACCCAGCAGATCGTGTTCGCGCCCGCCTCACCACTGCGCAGCTTCACCTACGTTGTCGGCGCCAACCTGGGACCGGGCCTTCTTCTCGCAGTGACTGGAACGTTCGCCCTCGCTTGGGCGGCGCGGGTCGCGAAGGTCCGCGGTTCGGCCTGAGCCCTTTCGTCGTCTCCCGTCCACGAAGCCGTCCACCGCGTCCGCCAAATGCGCCCCTGTAGTAGAGCGCTCTACTAACGATCGCATCCGTCTGCAGGCAGGTTCGCCGGAAACGGTCGGAAGTGTCAGCCTCGCCGCTCATACTTGCTCGCTGGGTACCGTCGACCCACGCCCGAGTACTGCGCCAATGACCGTCTGGTCCCTTCTGGGCCTTCAGGCGCCCGCGCTCGACTGCTGCGCGAAGCGCCAGCACGTTCTGGTTCGTTGTCGGGGGGCTGCGAGCGGTGCCAATCGTGGCCCCACCTCGGCAGGCTCTCTGAAGCGACAGAGGTTGTCGGTTACAGCTCGGGCGATGAGCTCCCCCAGCGGTCCGGAATCCCCGGCATCGGCCTTGTGCAGTGCACGAAGACCTGCTCCGATCCCTCCTGGTAGATGAACGGCTGGTGGATAGCCCAAACGAACCAGTAGCAAGCTGAGGAGAAGGCGCCCGGTTCGTGAGCGCGTGGCCGAGCTGCGTCCGAGCTATGAGGTGCCCGAAGCCTTCGGTCGCACCGAGTACAAGCCGGCGGAACTGTGCCAGTGGGACCTGTGGTTCTTCGACTTCACCATCCCCGTCGGCTATGGCTAGACGGCCGTGTCGCCGGTGCTAGTGGGGTTGCCGTGCTACTCACTCTGGATCCTGGCGCGCATGATCGGCTCGAAGGAGTCCGCCGACGTGCTCGGCGGCCATCTCGGCCTCGTCGTCGAGCTTGGCAAGGTGCCGAAGATCGGTGTTGATGACGGTAAGCCGGAGCAGCCGGAGAGCCGAGGACAAGAGAGGAAGGCAGGAGGCGCTAGGCACGTCGACCCAAGACCGGAGCCGGAGTGCGACTTGGCTCCGGCTCTGACAGTTTCTCTCGGCTACGCGCCGCCCGAGTCCTGCGTCTTCGCTTCCTCTGCAACTTCTCGGGCCTTAGGGCCGGGAGGCACTGAAGTGTGAACACCGGCTTTGTCGGAGACTCCGCGCGGCGCCGCAACAGGTAGCACCCCCGGTACGAGCGGACTCACGGCATGGCTGTCGGTCACGAACAGCGTCACGCCTTTGCGGCGCGTCCGTTTCGATTCGTACATCGCGCTGTCCGCCTGAGCGAGGAACGCGTCGGCGTCGATGGCCTCTTTGGTCCAAGCGACGCCGACACTTGTCCGCAGCTCGACTACACCGGTGCCGACGTCGATCGTGGCCTCCGTCGCCGCCGCGACGCGTTCAGCAATTCTGACTGCTTGAGCCGAGCTTTCGACTCGCGGGCAGATGACAAGGAACTCGTCGCCTCCAAGACGGCCGACGGCATCGCCTTTGCGCGCGGCGCCCCGAAGACGATCGGCGGCCGCGACAAGAAGGCAGTCGCCGGCCGCGTGACCCAACCGGTCGTTCACGGACTTGAAGTCGTCTAGGTCGACGTAGACGAGCGCACTTCCCTCGGTGGGCGCCTTCCGCGCAGAGGTCATCGCCTCGACAAGTTCGAGCGACGCCCCGCGGTTCAAACACGACGTGAGCTTGTCGACCGACGCCTTCACCTCGAGCGTTTGGCGGAGTTGCGCGCGGTCGGTTACATCGCTGAGGTACCCAACGGCGCCAGTCACCACACCGGTCGCGGACGTGAGCGACCGCATGCTCATTTCGCAGACTCGCTGGGTGTTTTCGACCACGAGCCTTATCTCGAGGCCGTCGACTGGTTGATTGGCGAGTACCGCAGCAAGCGCTGCCTCAAGTACCAGTCGGTCCTCGGAGACAACCGCTGACATCAAACCTTCCTCTCCAGCGGCGGGAAGATAGCCCGCAATCGCGCGCATGCGATCGTTGTCGAATGTGATGCGGCCCGTCCTGTCGATCTCGAACAGACCAACTGGCAGCGCCTCGGACAAGCGGCTCAACAGCTGCTCACGAAATAGGAGTCTTGAAATCTCTTGCTCGGCAGCCTTCTGTTCTGTCATGTCGCGGACCAGAAGGCATACCCGCCTTGAAGAGCCCTCCGAAGTGGCGATCGGAGCGACTCTGCTCTCGAACCACCGGATGCCCGCAGGAACCTCAAGGCAATACTCCCAGATCTCCGGGCGACCCGTTTCGAGGACACAGCCGATGACTTTCATCAAGCCGAGGCCAACCTCGCTGCCGAGGGCCTCGGTGAGTGTCTGGCCGAGCAATTCGCCCCTGGGCGCTGAAAGGAGGGCGTCGGCGGCGGTCCAAATCCCGAGGTAGGTGCCGTTCTCGTCGAGTTCGAACACAAGATCATCGAGAGAGGAAATGAGTGCCTGCAGACGAGCGCTATCGCCTGGAGGTTGGGCAACCTGGTGGGGTTCGCTGCTGTCGATCACTGCGTTCTCCAGACCTGACGAACACTATCGCCTTTACAGCACATGGCCGTCTTCAGGCACAGCGGTTCCTCGCCGGAGTGCCCTCGCCGCTGCAGCACCCGAAGCAGCCACTCCCGGACCCGGACCTCGTCGTCGGCGATCGGAAAGCGGGTCATCCGCCTTGTTCCACGTTCGGGCCGTCAAGGATCGGCTGAGAGAGTGCGGGCTGAATTGCCCATTCTGTCCGTTGCAGAAATGACGGCTCATGGCCCGTACGTCGCAGGCGGTTGGGTCGCGTAAGCATCGACGGTCTCGAGGAGGGTCGCCTGATCAAGCTTCGAGATGGGCCACACGTCGAGGGGAAGCGTGACCGTCTTCGACAGATCGCAAAGGAGTTGGGAGAACAGGAAGATGGGTCCGAGATGACCGGCCCGTCGTAGCAACGGCACTGTCTCGACCCCACTCAAGCCTGGGAGGATATGGTCCAGCACGATGACGTCGGGATGCAGATGCTTGAGCAGCCTGAGGGCGGAAGCGCCGCTGCGGGCCTCATGGACCTCGTGACCGAGGCGTTGGAGGTTCATGCGTAGCGCATGGCGCATAACCCGGTCCTCGTCCACGACGAAAATCTTCAACCGCCGGTGACGGACGCTCGAGGTGGCGGAATGGCCGCCCACTTGCGCATTGGTGTTCGTGGTTGTGACGAAGTTCGCGATTGCGCTCGGGTGGACGGGCCGGCTGATGACGTAGCCCTGGAACAGGTCGCAGTCGAGCTCGCTCAGGATGCGCTCGGCTTCGAGGCTCTCGACCCCCTCGGCGACGACGCGCAGGCCGAGGGTGTGAGCTAGTTGGATGATGGAACGCACGATCGGAACCGACAGTTCGTCGCTGTCAACGTCGGCGATAAATGACCGGTCGATCTTGAGTTCGTCAAACTCGAGGCGCTTGAGATAGGCCAACGACGAGTAGCCGGTGCCGAAGTCGTCGATGGAGAGGCGGACGTTCCTGTCGTGGAGCTGCCTGATTGTGCTGAGGACGTCCGGGTCGAGCCCGTCGGCGAGGGTGCCTTCAGTGATCTCGAGTGTAAGGCGCTCGCCTGGGAGCGACGACGCCCGGAGAGCCTCGTCCACGATGCTCAGAAGAGAGCCGCGGCGAAGCGAGATAGCCGAGACGTTCACCGAGATGGTGGGGATGTCGACGTCGCGGGCGAGCCACAAGGCGTGCTGAGTCGTCGCTTGTCCCATCACGACGCGAGTCAAGTCGTCGATCAGATGTTCCTGCTCGGCAAGGGGGATGAACTGGTCGGGAGGGATATCGCCCCGCGTTGGATGATGCCAGCGGGCCAGCGCCTCGAGACCCCGGACCGCCCCCTCCGCATCGACGATCGGCTGGTAGGCGACGTCGATGCCGCCGTCTGCCACCGCTTGCCGGAGGACTTCGACAAGACCGAGTCGGTAAAAGCCTGCGCTGTCGTCGACACAGAAGGCGGCGATCCCGCCGCTTAGCTGCTTGGCCCGGTGGAGAGCCATGTCGGCCTTCTGGATCAGGGTCTCGGCGTCGTGACCGTCGCCGGGAGCGAGTGCGAACCCGATGCTCGCCTCGACGTGGATGACGTTGCCAGTTACGCGGTAGGGCTCGCAGAGTCGCCGCCGAAGATTGCTAGCGATCGCCAAGGCGGCGACCTCGTCTAGTACCTCACGAACGACCAACGCGAACTCGTCGCCTCCGATCCGAGCGACCGTGTCGGCGTTTCGCGTCACCGCTTTAATCCTCCGTCCGGCTTCGGTGAGGACAAGATCACCCAACTTGTGACCGAGCCCGTCATTGACGTGCTTGAAATGGTTGAGGTCGACGATGATCACAGCCAGTTCCCGCCCGGCGTGCCGCGGGTCCACTAAGGCTTCGTTTAGGCGCTGGTTATACAGACTTCGGTTGGGAAGCCCGGTCAACTCGTCGTGCAGGCCATGTTGCCGAAGGGCCTCCTCCCCGACCTTGAGCTTGGTGATGTCGATCAATCGCACAGCAAGTGTGGCGCTGTTGCCGTCGCCGATGGACTCCAGGCGGGTTGATGCGGCCAGCACCCAGCCGGAGGAACCGTCGGCATGGGTGAAGGGGTGCTCGCCGAGCATGACGCTACGCTGTCGGGCAGCCCGCGTGAGGTCTGACTTTGTCAGGCCGCCGACGATTCCCCGCAAGGGACGCCCGACCAGGTCTACCAACGCGACACCAACCAGGTCGGACAGAGCCACGTTGGCCGACCGGATCACCCATGCAAGATCAACCAGAGCAATCGCCACCGGGGAGTTCTCGAACATTCCCCGGAATCGAGCCTCTGACACCGCAAGGCGACGCTCAACCCCGCGCTGCTCGGTGAGGTCCTCGATCTGCGTCGCGAGATGCACAACGGCACCCGACGCGTCCTTCACCGCTGCCGCACTCATCCGGACCCAGACCTGGGCCCCCGTCGGTAACCGGTAACGCTTTTTGCGCTGCGCGACCTCGATCTCGCCAGCCACGAGACGACGCAGGTCGTCAACCCCGACGTCGTGATCTCCAGGATCAGTGACGTCGAGAAAAGAACGGCCGACCAGTTCCTCCACTGTCCGTTCGAGGATCCGACAAAGCGAGCTGCTTACCCGCTGAAAGCGACCGTCGAGGCCTACTATTGCCATGCCAACCGCCGCATTGGTGAAGACAGCCGCAAAATCCCCCTTCCCCTCGTCCCCTTCGGTCATGTTCGAGAACCCCGCGGGGAGTTGACTTCGAGCAGTCGTGCCGACGCCTCGAGGGCGCGGCAGCGAGGTGTTGATATCGGGCTGAAGCCTCGGCAGCCGTGTGGCAGCCGAGGAGCGCGTTCAATCTCGTGTCCGACGATGCCCTGCCGGGAAGTCCCAACGTCGAGAAGCAGCGACGCCCACGTGCAGAGGGTGTGACAGTACATCTTGAACAGGCCAGATGACCTATGCGCTGGCCGCACGTCGAACAATCGGCACCCAACGAGCGCTCTACTGTCCACGCGGATTTCCTCCCCCATCGTGGTTTTGGCGAAGCCGCACTCGAAGTCTGTGATATGCCCATCGGGATCTCGCACCGGAGCAACGACCGCAAAGGGATCAGGGATCGTCTCGAATACTTCAAACCGGCGCATCCTGGCTAGGGTTCGGGCGCTCTTTCGACCAGCGACCCGCATATTGTCACTGAGCTGCTCACTCATCGCGCATCTCTTAAGCGCTCCCGCGACTACTAGGAGTCGTGTTGTTTCCAGCAGACGCAAAGCAACATTTTAGCAGGAACACGACTTCCCTTCGTCAAAAAGCAGGCCGGTGCCGAGCTTGAGGCCACGGTCAGAGTGGCTATTGACAGTCACTAGATCGCTTGAGTCGCCGAATGTCCCTCTGTGAACTTCAGGCTGTTCGTCGATGTCTTCGAAACCGTCGGGATCGTCTAAGAGCCTCAGCGAATAGGTGAGAGGGTCGGTGACCAGCGGTTCCGCCAGTCGATGAGCTTCGCGGTGAAGAGCAGGACGACCGCGAAGGCGAACTGAGCGAGGCGGTGCGCTGTTCTTCTGTCAGTGTTCCGCCTCAGCTGGCCATAGTTGGAGAGCCAGGAGTTCGTCCGCTCGACCGGCCATCGCAGACCCATCGGGAGCTTCTGGAGCCTCGTTTGCGCTTCTTCGCGATCACAGCGTCATCGATCCTCGCCTCTGAGAGGCGGACTCGCGTCGCCGCAGAGTCGTAGCCGCGGTCGAGCCAGATGGTCTCGATCTCCTCTGTTAGCCCACGTCGCTCGGCGTCCTCGAGCGTCGGCGCTAGAAGGACCGAGTCGTTGCGGTTGGCGCCGTCTGCGGTCCAACCGAAGGGGATCCCGACCTTGTCGGTGAGGACCGACCACTTCCATCCGAGCTTGGCCCGATCGGTCGGATTCTTACCCGTTCCCCCACCGCCACAAGGGCTCTTGTGCAAGCTGCCGTCCAGAGCGACATCTGACAGGTCGAGGCCGATGATCCTGTCATAGCCAAAGATCGCCTCGTTCGAGATTGTCTCGAAGACCCCAGCAGCGATCCACTCGTCGCGTCGCTCTCGTACGGTCGTGTCGGAGACCTTGTTGCCACACAGTCGCTCCGCGTCCTCCCATGAGCAGCCGGTCACGAGCCTGACGAGCATCACCTCGAAGCAGTCACGGTCAAACTTGCGGTGCCGGTGACAACCGAGAGGATGCTTGTCTACCGGGACTGGCACGAGCGGCTCGATCGCCTGCCAGACGATGTCCTTCACTTCGGGGTCGAACGCGCGCATGATGGTAGGGACCTCCACTCGGTCGTTGGTCGGTGACAGCACCCCGATTTTCTCGGGCCCACCACAACGACCGGTGGATGGTCCCTTTACGCGCGAACTCCCTAGTCAGAGGCCTATTTCCCTATTCGCGCGGCCTCTTAACTTGCATTTAAACCCTTGATGCCTGTTCAGGCTGCCTTTTTGACTGCCGGATAGCGGGTTCTCGGCGGTTTTCGGGTCCCCTTCGGCCGTCCGGGTCCAGGCGTCGTCGATTTCGGTGGACTGGCCGGGGTGCCGATGACTGCACGAAGTCGCCGAAACCCCCTCCGGACCCGCGCCGGGGTCAGCTGAGCTGGGTCGCGGGGCCGTTCCCAGGGAAGTCGCAAGTCTTCGACGATGCCTCGGGCCAGTCGCAGTTGGGTGAGAGCGGCGACTATGAGCCAGCTCCAGCGGTCGGCCTGCTCGGGCGTGCGAAGTGCAGGCGTGGTCCAGCCGAGGGTGTTCTTTGCGAACCTGAACATGTGCTCGATATCAAATCTGCGTAGGTAGGCCCTGAAACACAGATCAAGGTCGGGCTCGCCCTCGCCCGACCACCACAGCCAGAGCGTCTTGTTGGCCCGTGTCGTCGGCTTGGGGAGGTGCTCGACCTCGACGCGAATCACGCTGGCTTTGACGATCGGGGGCACCTCGTAGCCCGACCAGTGACCCCGGCACAAGAGCCGTGGGTGCACCCCGTGCCAGGCCGTGACCGTGACGGTGCCGTAACGGGGATCGGAGGTGACAAGCTTTGCCGAGGGCTCCGGCCAGGTCGCCGGCTCGGAGCACTTGAACCGCCTCCCGTGCCGTGGAGGACGCCCGCCGGTCCCTGCCGGACGGTTGGGGCGAGGCGGTGGGTCGGCGTAGAAGACCCGGTCGTCGCGGATCCGGCAGAGCACCTCGGCACGCAGGTCTTTCAGATCGTGACCGATCGCGACCGGGTCATAGCCGGCATCGAAGACGAACAACGGGATGTCGCCGTCTGTGGGAAGGAGACTGACGAGCCGGCGCACCTGGTCGATGCTGGCCGTCGTCGCGTCCATGAACGGTGTGATGCGCTGTGTATCGAGTGGTGCGGTCCAGGAGTCCGATGCCCAGTCGAGCTGGCAGATCCACTGGTAGGACCACCCTGCGACGATCGGCTGGCCGGCGGAGTGCTTGGAGGCCGAGTAGTAAAAGCCCCGTTCCGGACTGCACTCCGCGTCGCAGCGGTCCCAGGTCGAGGCGTCGACGGCGAACACCATCGGCCAGTGTGGCGGCCGATTGGCAACGAGCAGCTTGCGCAGTCGATCGTCATCGATCCTTCCCTTCGCGAGCGCTTTGTAAAGGCTGCCGTGACTACGGCGGAACACCGGCTCCAAAGACAGCGACGGAACAGAACCGACAGGTGCGGGCACACACAGCGCCGCGTCGCAAAGCTCAAACAGGGCATCCCCCCAGCGCGTCAGGCATTGATGCAACCCCCGGCGGAAGGCGGTCAACTCTCCAGTGCGCCCCTCGGCGTGTTGTCCCATAACAGACAGTATGCTTACTGTCTGCCTCTCGGTGAGGGATGCTTCCATCGGCGCAGGAGGAGCGACATGGCCAAGACGAGCGCCGCCGACCGGCTGGCGGGATACGAACGGCAGTACCGGGAGCTGGCCGCGCAGATCGCCGACGTCGGGATCATCGCGTCGGGGAGCGTGACCCGCCGCTACACGCGCTGCACATCGCCGGGCTGCCGGTGCAACGCGGACCCACCCGCGCCGCACGGCCCCTACTGGCAGTGGACCGCGAAAGTAGACGGTAAGACCGTCACCCGGCGACTGACCGCCCGAGAGGCCGCGCTCTACCAGGAGTGGATCGGCAACGATCGACGCGTCCGAGCTTTACTAGCCAAGATGCGTACCGTCGCCGCAAAAGCCACCAGAATTCTGTTGAAGGAAGACGTCAGCAGTTAAGGCGAAGGTTTAATTGCAAGCTTAAGGCATCTACCAGGGACGGCCGAATCCGACAGGCCATCTCCTGTGTGCTCGCCCTTGCGCGCACACATGGCGCCGGGGCGGTCGTGATCGAGGACCTCGACTTCGTCGCCTGGCGCGAGGAGGGCCGGGAGCGATCCGGGCGCCGTCCCTCACGGGGCAAGCGCGCCAAGGGCTTCCGCCGCCTCGTCGCCGGGCTCCCGACAGGCAAGTTTCGGGACCGGCTCGTCCAGATGGCGGCGAACAACGGTGTGGCGGTGATCGCGGTCGATCCCGCCTACACCTCGCGCTGGGGCGCCGAGCACTGGCTCGAGCACCTCGGGCAGATCTCGCCCGAGGCGAGCGGCCACCACGCGGCGGCCCTCGTCATCGGACGACGCGGACTCGGACATCGGGCACGACGACGGGAAAGGTGTGACTCGACACGAGCAGTGCATCGTGACGAGAGAGCTGCCGACTCCGTCGTGTCAGGTGACCGCCGCCCGCACACCGAACCGGAGGACCGGGAGGCAGGTGGGCAGCCGCGATCGCGGCAGAGGACCCTTCCTGGCGAACGGGCACCCTCCGGCGACGAGGCGACTGAGGACCGTTCGTGGTCGCCCGCCGGGCAGGAATCAGTTCTGCTCAGTGTTTAGGAACGGTGTCCGATCAACGCACCTCATGGCTCCTGGGCTGAATCCCAGCCTGCGCTACGGGCCGAGTCCCGCCCGCACTGATGCCGGCGAGAGCAATCGGGTCCAGATTTCCGGTGCCGCCAGTCGCCGACGGCTTGCCCGAACGAGAGCTTCTGGCGCGCCTTGCTGCTTCTCTCAGCGACGCAGGTCCCCAGCGCCTTGCCACTAGCGGGAGTTTCCTGGCTAGCTCAGCGGGTGAGGACGCAGTCCCAGCTCAGAGGGGTAAATCGGTGCTGGCCGCGTATTACCTAAGAACTCAGCTGTGGGGCGTAGGCAGCCAGGCCGAACAGCTCGTAGAGGCGGGCCTGGGTGGGGTCCATCTCGGTGATCATGCGCCTCGCACGGGGACGGCCACCGGTGGACGGGTAGATCATCACGGTCTCCTCGATCCCCTTGAGGTCGGAGAGGAGCTCCCGGACGCTCATGACCATGCCGGCGTTCTTGGCCTCTCGGGCCATCAGCCGGGCGACGGCGAGAGCGAGCACGCAGTATTGGGCGTGCACCCGGATCTTCTGCTCGGTCCAGTGGAACATGGGTGAGAAGCCGACCACCTTCGGGTCCTTCATCTGTCGGAAGTCCGCCTCGACCCCCGACTGGGAGCGGTAGGCGGCAACGACCTCGGCGATGGACCAGTTGTCGCGGTCGGTGAACAGCACCCGCTTTCCGAACAGCTCGGCTTCGAGTGCCTTGCGGGCCTTGACGTCAATGCCAAAAGCAAGCCGGTAGCCCGCCTGAGGCTCACCGGTGAGCTCGAAACTGATCACTCTCTCGAGCCAGCGCGGGGCGAGGATCCTCGCGATCTCAGCTTCGAGCTCAGCCCGGTCCTTCCTGGTCTTGCCACGCCCGAGGCGTGCGGACACCTCGGCGAGCTGTCCGCACGCCTTGGCGAGTGTCTGGCTAAAGCCCTGGAGCTGTAAGTCGTGCAGGTTCTGCGAATGGGTGACCACGACCCGGTACTTGCCACCAAGGGCGCTGGAGCGGCTCTCAAAGGCGGTGAGGCCGGGGAAGGCCTCCTCGTTAACGACCCGGTAGCGCCGGCGGGAGACCGCCATCAGCTCGAGGTGATCAGACGGTGGAAGTGAGCCGACGAAGTGCAGCGGGCTCTCGGCCATCTTGGTCTGGTTCTTCTTGGAGTCCTGTCCGGCGTCATAGACCAAGGTGAGCTCGTCGGCCGGTAAGCCGAGCGCCCCAAAGCGGCTGACGAGCTCGTCCACCATGAGTGGGAACTGAGTCACATCAGGACGGTCACCGGCATAGGCATGGCTCACGAGGGGGACCCCGCCGTCGACAGAGATCACGAGCCCGAGGCCGACGAGGCGAAGGTCTGTTCTCTTCTGCTTGGCGTGCCCACGCCTGGCGATCGGTGCCTTGTCGTTGGCAGAGTCGATGTAGGTGGCGAAGTTGGTCATGTCGAGCACGAGGCCCGAGCAGTCGATGCCGAAGGACTCGACCATGCAAGCGACGACGAGGCGTTCGATCTCGGCAAGCTGGCTGGCCGAGATCTGGTCCATGGCGTCCCAAAAGCGCCGGTGGTCGAGCGCCTCTGGGTTCAGGTGGACGAGCCGGTCGCCTGCGGTCGTCGCCCACCAGTCGCTAAAGCCGAGCTTGGAGCACGGGGCAACGACTCGGTTGAGGACCAAGAGCGCGATGTAGGTCCCCACCGATGCCGAAGCATCCGCGCGTCGAGGCCCGACCACCTCATCGACGATCTCGGCGATACCAAGACGTTTGATCACCGACCAGGTAGCTGCGAGGTCACCAAAAGCGAGGTGCCTGGTCCGCTCGGGGACCGCTGTCGAACCTGCCACTGCAGCCTCGATGTCCTCGGCCTTTCCCAAGTAGCGCTCCCAGGCCATCTTCGGCTTGCCGTCCACCCTGGCCATCTGGCGCAGGTAGTAATAGGTCTGCCCGTTGACCTTCTTCGAGATGATGGAAGCCATGCTTTAGGTAATACACCTTCTGGCGACAAATCGCGAGCCTTTGACCAGGACATTCGCGCTGGTCAGGAGCCTTTTTTGAAGAAAGTCTTCAGGAGGGCCGCAGCCGGCTCATCGGGATAGCCAGGAAACTGCCGCTAGTGCTAGTGGAGGGCCGCCTTCGAGCTCAGCCACAGCTTGCCCGCGGGATAGATGCGGGATGACGTTATGCCGACTGTCAATATCAACAACAGCAATTGTGCCGTTGACCTGCACTTGTCGAG
>Ga0224554_1000913_pt1 | contig 21380 bp, 15 predicted proteins | sample 714S22024metaG_FD_180666 | JGI IMG/M metagenome (GOLD analysis project Ga0224554, IMG submission 180666) | Peat soil microbial communities from Stordalen Mire, Sweden - 717 S2 20-24 | ecosystem: Environmental > Terrestrial > Soil > Wetlands > Peat | place: Sweden: Norrbotten County, Stordalen...
AGGATTCAGCATGGGAAGCGAGGGTGACATCACGCCGTACCTGCTGGGTCGCTATTTCGGTCTCAAGCGCTTTTCCACCCTCTACGCTCTCACCTGGACCACATATGCCATCGGAGCCGCAACTGGACCTATCCTCGTAGGTCGTGTATTTGACACGATCGGCTCCTACCGGCCCATTACGATTCAGTTGCTGGCCGTCCCTGCCCTTATCCCCTGTCTGCTCATGTTTGCCCTGCCCCGCTACCGGATTTTGGGGGCCAGAGGGCGGCCAATTGATCTGCTTCCCGAACCCCAACCCGCCGAGATTGCTTGATAAGAAATGATAGATGGAACCGAATTCCAAACTAGAGAGGTGCATTGTTGATGCCCACGACAGGCCCGCACCAGAGCCGGAACGGCAACGCATTTGTTGCTACCGCGGTTGAGATGACCTTCCGAGAAATGGACTGTGTCGCTGAATTGCATCACCTGCCGCAGAGAGTCGGGACGGTGGCTGAAGAACTTCAAAATGCCAGGCATTTGCTGGCGGCCTGGCTTTGCGCGCCACTCGTCGTAGACCTGCGCCACTTCCCCGGTCGCGTCACGATCTTCAATGATCTTGATCTTGGTTTCGTCGTCAGGCATCGGAAGCCAAGTCTTGTCCCAAAGTTGTTGGCAATATTGCACAGATTCAGGCGGAACCGCATCCACCCGCGGGCTTAGTGGAAAAGCTAGAGGACCAGGCGCCGATCACCTTGGTTTCGGGTGATCCGCTGGCGGTCAAGATACTCAAGCAGCGGAATGGCATACTTTCGGGAGAGCCCGGTAAGCTGTTTGAAGCCACCGACATCTATCAGGCTGCCGCGAAGCTGCGTGATCTTGGCTGAGAGTTCATTGAGCGCCTCGGAATGGATGAACAAGTTATCGTTTCCCATGCGCACGATGGTCTTGTTGCGCTGAAGCAGAGTGACGCGCCGGCGCATTTCTGATTCGCTGAGATTGAGTATCTGAGCGAGTTCCGAGACCGAGGGAGCGGCAAGCCCGGCCGCCCGATATGTATTTGCAACCGCTGCCAGCCGTTCGGTCTCCGCGTTCGAGGATTCACCTTCGGCACAGTAGATGGAGACCGATTCGCCAGAAAGCCGGACCCTTCGCTCCCGCACCAGGGAACCCAACACGAATTCGAAGACTTCGGGGCCGAGGGCTGTCTGGCTGCGCAGTTCGGAGGATTTCATCAGCAGGCCGGTCTTCAGGGAAGACGTGATTGCCCCTGCCGCGCTGAGGAGGCCTTCGCGGCTGAGGAGCAAATCACCGGAGATGAGCAATAAGTCTCCGCTTTGCAGTGCGAGAGCGATTTGACTGTAGAGCGCATCCACGGTCAGACCTGTCTCGGCAGAGAGGGAGTCAAGAGTCATACCTTTCGTCTTGCGGCGGACCACCCGCAACACGATCTGCTGAGTTGGAAAAGCCGTCTTCAACTGCTCCAGCCATTTTGCTGTAGCAGCCTTCCGGAGGCGAGGTTCCGGATGCGCATCGAGGACACGGCCGCCTCCAATCGTACCGGCAGGCGAGGGTTGGCGGAGGACGAAGCGGTCGCCAGGAACGAGCACACTTGGCTCGGCAAGCTTGATGCGCATCAGCCGAGCAGTTCCCGGCTGGACTGCTTCATATCCGTAGAGGGAGATACTCGCCATGGTCTCCGAAGTGAAGGCGTGGAAGTGAATGCTTGCTCGATGCTTCAACGCTGACGCATTTTGGAGAAGCCTGGCCTCTACGTCGATCGTATCCACTGGCGAGAGCGCATTGGGAGAAACCAACGTCTGTCCGCGGTGCACTTGAGCGGCATTTACGCCGGAGAGATTCACAGCAACGCGCGAGCCGGATTGCGTTGACAGCAAAGGCTGGCCGTGCGTCTGCAAGCCACGCACACGGACTGCCTGGCCTCCCGGCTCAAGCTGCAGCATTTGGCCGATGTGAATGCTTCCCGACATCAGTGTTCCGGTGACGACGGCGCCGAACCCTTTCATGACGAAGGAGCGGTCAAGCGGCATTCGCAGTAAAGCGTCAGAGTTCTCTTGATGAGTGCGCAGGCCAAGTTTGAACAACTCCGCGCGGACATCCTCCAGACCTTCGCCAGTTGTGGCGCTTACGGGCAGTATGGGAGATCGTTCATTGCCCAGAAAAGTCCCTTCAAGAAATCTCTCGATGGAACGAGTCACGTCATGTATTTGAGAAGCGTTCACGGAATCCGCTTTGGTGATGACGGTCATTCCCTGAGAGATGCCTAGGAGTTCGCAGATGGCAAGATGTTCCACAGTCTGCGGCATAATGCCCTCATTGGCCGCGACGACGAGCATGACCGCTGGGACGCAACCGGCGCCGGCGAGCATGTTGCGAACGAAGAGATTGTGGCCCGGAACATCTACGAAGCTGATCCGGAGAGGCGATCCGTCCGGTGCCTGCATCTCAAAGGATGCGAATCCCAGGTCAATGGTGATGCCGCGCCGCTTCTCTTCTGGTAGCCGATCAGGGTCAATGCCAGTGAGTGCGCGGACCAGCGTTGTCTTGCCGTGATCGATGTGACCGGCGGTCCCGATGACGATGGATCTAGGCGGGTTCGTCATGCAAGAGATTCCATGGGAGCTGCTGTTTCCTCGTGTTGTGGTTAGAGACTACTCAGAAGCGATGCGAGGTCGGCGTCGAATTCTGGTGGTACCGTGCGCAGGTCCAATAACACGGTATCGTCCGCAATGCGTCCGATGATCGGCGGTTCGAGTCTACGAAGCGCTGCAAGAAGTTCGGCGGCTGTATGAGTGACATGGCGTACCGATATGGCGAAACTCTCGAGCGATGCCTTGGGTGCGGTTCCTCCTCCTATGAGACTGACAACCGGAACCACATTAAGAGCGAGGTCAGAACACACAGTCTGCCCAGCGATCTGCCGGCACCGGCGCATAATTTCTTCTGAAAGAACACCCATCATTCGTTCAATGGGAATGGTCGTTGCGTCTTCTGACAGGTGTTCCTGCAACGTTGCTTCCAGCGCTGCATACGTGAGCTTATCAACGCGGAATGCTCTTAGCAGCGGGTTCTTCCGAATGCGTTCAATGAGATCCTTCCTGCCGACAAGAATTCCGCATTGCGGTCCGCCGAGCAACTTGTCTCCGCTCGCGGCAATCAAGTCTACTCCGCAAGCAAAGGACTGAAGCAAGCAGGGTTCTCCGTTGATTCCGAAAGGTTCGAGCGACGAAAGAAGGCCGGTGCCTTGATCCTCGAAGAGCGTGATGCCTGTTCGTTTGGCTAGCTCAACCAACTCCTGCAGCGATGGCCTTTCGGAGAAACCTTCGATGCTGAAATTCGATTGATGCACGCGGAGCAGGAGGCCAGTCTCCGGGCCGAGTGCGCTCTCGTAGTCAGCGAGGCGGGTGCGGTTGGTGGTGCCAACCTCCTTCAAGACTGCTCCGGATTTCTCCATAATCTCGGGGATCCGGAAGCCACCGCCAATCTCGACGAGTTCCCCGCGAGAGACCAGGACTTCAGACTTCTCCGCAAGAGAGTTCAGCGCTAGAAAAGTGGCGGCTGCACAATTATTGACGATGATCACGCCGTGCCGATCAGGTTCTGTTGCGCGGGCACTGGCTCCGTTCAGAACGCGCAGTACGACGGACTCGACGTGTATGTCTCTCCTGCTGCGAAGGCCGGATTCAAGATCTAGTTCGAGGTTGCAGTAGCCCTGCGCGACTTCGACTAAATGACGAAGGGCTGCATCACTCAATGGCGCGCGTCCCAGATTAGTATGGAGAATCACACCGGTCGCATTTATCACTGGGCGAAGTGAGTAACGTCTCCCCAATTCGATGTGATTCGCGATCATCTCTGGCAACTGAGCGACCATAGCTTGCAGGCTGGGTTCCGTATGCATTCCGGAGATAACTTCAAGGCGCAATTCTGCAATGGATTGGCGGGCTGAAGACACAACCGCATTGTGCGGATGGGTAGCGAGGAGCTGTCGGCACGCAGGTGTCAAAAGCAGATCACTGACGGACGGAAGCAGCCTGAAGAGCTGGTGGCTCGTATCGTCCTCGGTTTGCGGGTCTCGCATCTTCATCGGAGGAAACTCTGGAGCAGCGTAACTCATCATCGCAGAATGATGGCCGGCCTGCCAGCACCTGCAACAAAGGGGCCCGAGACACGCCCGATAATCGCTGCGGGAAGGCCAGCACCCTGCAGTCTCCCGAGTAATTCCGCAGCGTTCTCAGAGGCGACCGAGATGAGCAGTCCCCCCGATGTTTGCGGATCATAGAGCAATGAACGGAGGTCATCAGAGATGTGGCTTTCAGGAGCATCTGCAACCAGGCACTCGGCAAATTCACGATTGTTGAGCAAACCACCGGGGATCGCTCCAACGCGAACCGCATCGAGTGCCCCGTCAATCAAGGGCACGCGATTAGCGTTAATCTCCAGTGTGACTCCACTACCGAGGGCCATTTCGCGGCCGTGCCCCAACAGTCCGAAGCCTGTGATATCCGTTATTGTGTGGACCCCCGGACAAGCAGACGCAATGGCGGAGGCTTTATCGTTCAACGTTGTCATGGAGAGGATGGCCCGGCCCACCCAGGCGGGCTCTGACTTGCCTTGCTTAAGGGCAGTGGTGATAACTCCAGTTCCGATTGGCTTCGTAAGTATCAGCGCATCTCCAGGGAGCGCCCGGGCATTCGTGTAGATGCGAGCCGGATCGATGAGACCGGTGACAGCGTATCCGAATTTCATCTCGGCGTCGCGAACCGAGTGACCCCCGACCACTGTACATTTTGCTTCTGCCATCTTCGCGAGACCGCCGCGCATGATCTGCTCAAGAATCGTGAGGTCTGCTTCCTGAGGGAAACATACAACTGCAAGCGCAGTGAGCGGGCGGCCTCCCATCGCATAGACATCGCTCAAGGCATTGGCCGCAGCGATCTGACCGAATGTGAACGGGTCATCGACCAGCGGAGTGAAGAAGTCGATGGTCTGCACCAGAGCCTGTCCGGATCCGATGCGGTAAATCCCGGCATCGTCAGAAGTCTCAAACCCAACCAAGAGATCAGGGTCGGTCTGCGCCGGAAGGGCGGACAATACCTGCCGGAGGGAGCCTGCCGGAAGTTTGCTTGCGCAGCCGCCGGCCTTTACTTGCTGCGTCAAGCGAACAGTTTGGGGATGGTCCAAGATCATCTCCTCATTTTCTCGAACGTTGCTGGCGCGGCGTGTACGATGGGCAAGTAGCATTTGAGAAAGCGATGGGACGGAAGTGCTTAGGCTCCGGTGATCCTCCCGGTCTTCAAAACCGGCGGTCGTCCTTAACGGGCGACGGTGTGTTCGACTCACACGCGCTTCCGCCAGATTATACGATTGCATGACCTCAGAGAGAATCAACCCACAAATACTTAACCGCACAAACTTCGCTAGACGCCCAGTTCGCGAGCTGCCTGCTCCGTGCCCTGGACCCTGGCGCGAATCTTGCTGAACGCAATTTCACGAGCCGTGGACGTGTCGTCGGCGAAGGGAGCAAAGCCGCAATCATCCGTTGTCCCCAGCTGCGCGATTGGCAGGATGGAAGCAGCCTCAAGAACGCGATCTCGGACCTGTGCAGCCGTTTCTACAATTGGATCGATCGGGTCGATCACTCCCACGAAGACACGTTGATCAGTCGCCACAAGCTGACCAATGATCCGCAGCATGCGCTTCTTGTCAGGTTCGCTGGCCATCTGAAGATAGAAGCGGCCTACGTTCATTTTGAAAAGGTCCGGAAGGAATGTTGCGTAGTCGACGTCCGCGCTATGGGTTGAATCGTGATCGCCGCCAGGGCACACATGCACTCCAATTCTAGGACGATCCTCTGCCGAAAAGCGATTGAGCACCTGATTGTTCAGTGCTACAAGGCTCCGCAGCAGTGCACCGGAGGGATCAAGCTTCAATGAGAGCCGGCCCTCGGTAAAGTCAATCTGAACGCATGCCGCGCCCGCATCGAGAGCGCCGCGTATATCCGCTTCTGCCTCATCGACAAGATCGGAGATAAATCTCTCACGCGAATAGCCGGGGAGACCATCGCCGGGGTAGAGCAGGCTCAATGCGGATGCCGATATGACCGCCTGCTTTACGGGCCGCTTCGTGTACCCGAGGGCCGCCTTGGTATAGCTATCGGCGTGTATTGCATAACGGAATGGGCCGCTCGTAAGCCGAGGCAGTTGGCGCTGATGTCCATCCGCAAACGGGATCACAACGCCATCCGGCGCCAGATTCTTCAGGCCGGTAAGAGGGTAGGTGGCAAAGCTGGGCTTGGTCTGTTCGCCGTCGGTGATGACCGGCGAATCGGTATGTTCCAGACGAATGATCGTCTCGCGCAGCGCCTCCTCGTACTGGCGCTCGAGCGCTTGGGCGTTAATCGCGCCGGTCTCGAAGGACTTGATCGATTCAAGTAATTGGGGAGGGCGGGGAATGCTTCCAATTTGTTCGGTAGGAATCGCCATTCGCGCAGTGTAGCAAAGCAAAGCACCGATTTAGATCCACCAAAAGGATGAATTTAGGACGGGCGCAGTAAGATCGACGGTTCATGGTTGCAAACTGGCGCCAGTGGCTGAGCTGGGAGTCCGATAGCCGAATGACGGGTTGCGGGTTTTGAGGTTCGGGGTAGAATGGGATTCTATGTTGACCGCCGTCTCGGATTACATACGCAAACATTCACAGGGGATTTCGCAGGCACTCTGGCTTTTCCTCGCCAGTCTGGGCACCCTGGCTTTCGCAGCGTATCCAATTTACGTGATTCGGCCTTTTCGAGAACAGACGCCCGCGGCCCTCGATCGTGCCCTTTGGGTGCTGCTTCACAACAAGCCCATCTTATTGATCCTCGCACTGGCAGTTACTGCCGTGGCGCTCCTTGTGGGTCGACGTGCGGGTTGGATTTCACGATTGATCCTGGCTCCTTCGATTGCGTTTGTCATCCTTGGGGCCGTTTCAGCGTGGATCAATCCCTATGAGCTCATGTTCCATCCTTTCGGTGAGCCGCACTATATCGCAGCCCAGAAGGCCTCACTCGATGCGAGCGACATGGTCATTGCCGTCACTCTCGGTGGAGAGAGTCGCGCTTATCCGATTCGCGAAATGGGTTACCACCACATTGTGAACGACCGGCTGCACGGGTTACCGATGGTCGTAACTTATTGAACGCTTTGCCACACGGGTCTGGTCTGGACCCGCAGCATGAACGGGCGCGAACTTCACTTTCATCTCGCGGGCATTAATAACCAGAACTTCCTGATGCGCGATGAGGAGACCGGGAGCTATTGGCAACAAGTAACAGGTGCCGCCATCGCCGGACCGTTGAAGGGGCAACATCTCACTTTGCTGCCTCAGGATGAGCTCAGCTTCGGTCTCTGGAAACAGTGGCAGCCGAACGGCACAGTGCTGGCGCCGTTGTCGCCTTACGCCTCGATGTACGAAAAGGCCAACTGGGAGAGTGAATATTCCAAGCTGCCGACGGTAATTCATGCGACGAAGGGCACTCTCAATGACAGAGAGACCATCATCGGCGTTGTCAGGAATGGAGTGGCCCAGGCGTATCCGCTCAGCAGTCTGACAGTTCAGTCGCCGGTGCTGCTCGATCGCGTGGGTGGCGATCCGATTATGCTGGTGCTTGGACCGGACGGGAAATCGGTGCGCGTCTTTTCACGCAACATTGCTGGCAGCACGCTTGAGTTCTATGGCCGCGGTGCAGTGAAGGGAGGCGATCCCTGGACGCTTTTCGAGTCGGGCTCCTTGAGCGAATGGACATTTGACGGATGCGCGTTGACCGGCGAAATCAGGGGGCAATGCCTGGCACGGATTGATGCATTAAAAGACTACTGGTTCGACTGGGAACATTACCACCCGCACAGCGGCATCTACCGGCACTGACACATGCGGGTCTGCAACGGACTGGATATAGTCATAAGTTGAGCACGGGAGACGGCATGCGCTTGCCGCCGGTCTTTTCCTTCGGCGAGCTGTCATTCTGGATGCCGAGAAGATTCAGGAACGGAGTCGTGCACGTCGTGGTAACGAGAGCCATGACGACAAGCATCGTGAAAAGCGTGGGTGAGAAAACGCCCACGTTGTAACCGATATTGAGGACAATCAATTCCACGAGTCCTCGCGTATTAAGGAGCGCCCCGAGAGCCAGCGAGTCACGCCACGATTGTCCGGTCCATCGCGCCCCCGCTGTCGCCCCACCGATCTTTCCGAGCATGGCAGCCAAAAGCACGGTGGCCGCCCAAAGCCACATGGCAGGCTTGTCCAGTAAATCGAGGCGCGTGCGCATTCCTGTGAGCGCAAAAAACAGCGGGAGCAGCAGAACCGAAACCAGCATCTCGAGGCGCCCACGCAATGTCTCACTCAGTGAGTTGACGCGGGGAAAACATACCCCGGCAAGAAACGCTCCGAAGAGTGGATGAAGGCCGAGCGCATCCGTGGTTGCCGCGGAGGCGAAGGCGAAAGCTACCATGACGGCGAGCAGTTCGATGGAAAGGCCTCGGCTCTGTCGCAAGCGAAGAAATCGAGCGGCAATCGGCCGGACCACACCAATCATGACCAGCAAATAGATCGTCAGGCCCATGAGCCGAATAGCCATGGATAACGGACCACCGCCCACGCCGGCCAACGCCAGCGCGACCGCAAGGAGTATCCACGCAACCAGGTCATCCACCGCGGCACAAGTGATGGCCGTCGTTCCTAAGCTGGTGCTCTGGATCCCTCGTTCTTCGAGGATGCGCGCCAGTACGGGAAACGCCGTGATGCTCATCGCGATGCCAAGAAACATCACAAACGGTAAATTCCTGATTCCTTGCGGGGCAAAACGAGTGCGCAGTGGATGGGCGAGTAGAACGCCAAAAGCAAACGGCGCCAAAATACTCAGCGTGCTGGACAAAGCCGCAGTTGCACGTTGGTGGTAGAGGTGCTCAATGTTCACTTCCGTTCCAATCAGAAACAAGAAAAGAATGAGCCCCACCGTGGATAGCATCTCGAACGACGCTATTGAGATCGGCGGGAAGAGCGCGCCCTCGGCTGTCGGCGCGAAGCGGCCGAAAACCGAGGGGCCCAAAAGAATCCCCCCCACAATCTCGCCGATGACCCGCGACTGACCGAGTCTGCGAGCCACGGCACCGGAGGTCAGGGTCACGAGTATCACGAAGGGTATCTGAATGAGGAGGGACATCGTCACCAATCCTGCCGAGAGTTGGGACAAGCGTTATATAACTCTTATATCAAGACCGTTACCGAACCTCGCTCTCCACCTTTCGATGGATGCGCAAATTCGGGTCGCAGGCGATGATTCAGAATTAGGCTTCCTGTCGCCACATCGCAAACATCCTGGAGACCCTGCGACGCATGTCGAGCCCTATCCACGAACCCTCCTTGCCGTGCGAAGCAGCAACCGTGCAAGAGAAACCAAGGACAAGAAACGCGCTTCTCGTCAACCTCACTATCGCGTTTTTTGTTTGGGGAATTTGGTTGGCTTTCGGAGGTCGGCTCGCAATTCACCATCTGATTGCGGACTGGAGAATTGCTCTTACCATGGTTTTCGGTTCCATGGTCGGCGGCGGCACCAGCGAGGGCGGAGGAGCGATCGCCTTTCCAATTTTCACGAAACTGCTTCATATCGCTCCGTATGACGCGCGAAATTTCTCGCTTGCAATCCAGAGCGTCGGCATGGGATCCGCGACGCTGAGTATCCTGTATCTCCGCATCCCGATTGAGCGGCGAGTGCTCTTCTATGCCGGAATTCCCGGAGTGCTCGGCGTCGTCTTCGGAGCCTACTCAGTCGCGCCATTTGTTCCGCCGGTTTTCGTACGTACTTCGTTTACCGTGCTTGTGAGCAGCCTGGGCGTAGCTCTGTGGTTGGTCAATCGCGACAAGACCGTGTGGCGGAATGAGTGCATGCCGATATTCGGGTTGGGCGAGAAAGGCATTCTTATCGCGGCCGGGTTTGTGGGAGGAGTGGTCAGCGCGCTGGTCGGAACCGGGGAGAACTCGGTCGCCTTTATGGTGATGGTGCTCTTGTTCCGGATCAACGAGAAGATCGTCACACCTACTACCGTCATTCTTATGACCATGGTGACCATCCCGGGTTTCCTTTTCCATATCTTCGTCCTGAGGGACGTTACGCCGGCCGTGATGGGTTATTGGCTGGCGGCTGTGCCGGTCGTTGCGGTTGGAGCACCCCTGGGAGCCCTGATTTGCTCGCACATGAAGCGGCACGCCATCGTGCTGCTTTTACTCTTCCTGATCGCTCTTGAGTTTTTGAGCACACTGCTCCTCGTGCCGATGTCACGGCATGTGCTTTTGGCCTCGCTGGCAACACTGGCGGCATGCGGGTTAATCGATTGGGCAATGAGCCGCGCAACAAGGTATCGCCCGGCGAGCCCAAGTCCCCGGGATGCCTAAGTGTGAAACCGAGGCCTGGACAACGATTCCTGCGGCCACCTCCCCAACTGCCTCCGCTGACTCAACCTTTCGATGGATGCCGCTCTTAGCCGCATTCCTGTAGCGTTGCTGTACAGTGATCCGCGCCTCCACGCGGCGCTTGGGAAATTCAAGTACCTTATGGCTGCTGAGGGGCAGGACCACAACGCGGAACTCCAAGCCGATGCTGTCGTTATCGGTGGCGGCCTTGCCGGGCAGGCTGCTGCGATTCACCTCGCGCGGGGCGGCATGCGGGTGGTTTGTCTCGAGCCCCACGAGTCGTTTCCTCAAATTATTGGGGAGTCTCTCGACTGGTCGGCCCCCCAGCTATTTGCCCAACTCGGCCTGACGATGGAAGAGTTGGTGGCCTCCGGCGCAGCCACGTTCAAGCGCCACATTACTGTAATTTCAACTGACGGCTCTCGAGAGGAGTTCCTTCCCGGTGCATGGCTAGCCGAGCGCCCTTGGAATGTGGAAGTGCGCACATTGCACCTGGATCGCCGGCAGGTTCATGAACGGCTCAAGCAGTCGGCGCAGGCCCACGGAATCCGCACCCTTCACGAGCGAGTCATCGGCTTTGAGATTTGCGATCGTCGAATCATGAGCGTTGCCACTGCGGAAGGCCGCTCTATTCGAGCCCCCTGGTTTATCGACGCATCCGGTGCCGCGGCCAGCTTGCTCGGTAGGGAATTCAAGCTGTCGTCTGTCGCCTATGGGCCGCGTAAGGTCGCGCTTTGGGCGCACTTTCCTACCCAGGATTGGGTAGAGGGAACCACGCTTTACATGCTCAGCCCAGAAAGCGAGTACATGGATTGGATCTGGGAAATCCCAATCCAGCCCGGCGTCAGCAGCATCGGATATGTGGCGCCCGGATCGAAAGTTAAGGTTCAACGCGCCAATGGCCTGACAAATGAAGACGTGCTTGCGGGGCAGATGCAGAAATTCTCGCGCCTGGGGTCTCTCGTCAAGGAGAATACTCACCAACGAGTTGCGGCTACATCGTTTCTCTGCCGCACTTACCAAGGCGTTTGCGGACCGAACTGGATCATCATCGGCGAAGCGGCCTCGCAGTCTGATCCGATTACCGGCAATGGAGTAACAGCGGCGCTACGCCATGCCGCGGAGTCTGCCAGTCTGGTTTGCAAGTATCGGGAGAGAAAAACCATTCCCGCCCTTGCGAGAGTCGCTTACAACATTCGAGTGATGAGCGTCGGTCGCTACTTCAATAGCTTGATCGAGAAAATGTTTTACGAAACGCATCTTCGCGCTCGATTGGGATTATTCGGCATTGCCCGTGCTTATACCGTTCCGGCATGGCTCGCAAACCTCGCATATTCCCGCGTGCGCCCCAAGCGGCTCCTCGGAACGGTCCTCTTTTGTTCCTCCCTCGTTGCACTCCGGGCAACGGTGTGGATGGCTTCGCGCCTCAGCCGGCTTTTTCCCCCGCGATCTGGCAACTCATCGCAACCGCGCGATGAGAGAAGGGAGCAGCACCGTGCACTTCAAACTCCAAGGTGATGGCGATGCCATTCTCTTCATCCATGGCATACCGACCAACCATAGACTCTGGGATGAGGTCATTAGGAAGCTCTCATGCAATCATCGGTGCTTTGCCGTCGATCTGCCTGGTATGGGATCCACGCCGTTCGCGCCATATAGCTCCGATTATCTTGATCGCATGGCAACGCAGATAGAAGAACTTCGTATTCAGAACGGCGTAACAAAATGGCACGTTGTTGGACACGACGCAGGCTCAGCGATCGCCGTTCACTACGCCAGCCGCTTTGGGCGCAATGTTGCGTGTCTTGTTCTCTTGTCGCCCGCGATCTTTCCCGACCTGAAGCCTTTCTATCTCCTAAGCCCGCTCCGCAAGCCGCTGCTTGGCGAAGTGCTGGCGCCATTGGTTCACTTCATCTTCTGGCAGATTGCTATGCGGCGGGCGATAGACACCAAAACAAATCGAGTCCTCCTTCGAGCGTTTCGCAAACCATTTTCCGGCATTGCGGGCGCCTGGCGATTTATGCGGCTGGTGCGTTGGGGAAGACCGGAAGATATTTTGGGTGGAATCCCGGCGAAACTTGCTGAATTACTCATGCCCACGCTCGTTTTTCATGGGACGCGTGATGTTTTGCCTGCTTCTTTCGCAGAACGAGCCGCTTTACTCATCCCAAACTCAACCTTTGTCACGCTCGATGCGGGACATTTTGTTCCTCTTGAGCGGCCAAACGAAGTTGTTAGCCGCGTTCGCATATTCTTTCGCAAAAACCGCCATACAAGCCCTCTCCCGATTCAAACTCTCAAGACGAGAAAAAAGTCTGCTGTTCCGCGAAGGGGGGCCGTTGAGGCTCTGAGCCGTGAAGTGGAATCACCAGCCGCCTATGCGCAACGTGGTGGGGGTTGAGGGTTCACACGGAATCGCGCATCGATTCCGCGCTTTGAACTGAATTTGATTCATTTGAATCAGGCGCTTGTCCCCCACCCAAGTGTCGTTAGCGACAGCTGTCGAGGTGATTTATGAATCGGCGAGATTTCTTGCGAGCGAATAGCTCAATCTGTGCTGGCTGGGCTCTCTCCAGGGCGGTGCCGGTCCTGGCGGATACCCCCTCGGCAGGTGAATGGCGAACTTTTGAGATCGTCACCAAGGTTGAGTTGTTGAAGCCTGAAGGTGTCAGTCACATCTGGCTACCTGCGCCGCTGATTCGCAACACGCCGTATCAAAACACAATTTCGACCCGGTTTAAAGCAGAAGGTGGAACGGCGAGGCTGAGCAAGGACAAGCAAAGCGCTTTTGGGATCGTGTCAGCGATGTATGCTGCAAACGCGAAGTCGACCCTGAGCCTGACCGCCCGCATCGCGCTGAAAAACTACGCCGTCGATTTGTCTTCCGGGGCAACGGCGCCATCCGCTTCACGGACTGAAATGGATTACTTCCTTCGGCCCAGCCGATATGTGCCGACAGATGGCATTGTCAAACAGATTGCGCTGAAGGCGACCGCCGGCGCCAAGACGGACATCAAGAAAGCACGGGCTATTTACGAATGGGTGGTGGAAAATACTTTCCGCGATCCGAAAGTCCGCGGCTGTGGTCGTGGCGACATTCGATTCATGTTGGAGTCAGGTGATATGGGCGGCAAATGTGCTGACCTGAACGCTCTGTATGTTGGCCTGGCCCGTTCCGTGGGCTTGCCGGCGCGGCATGTCTATGGTTTGCGGATCGCGAAATCAGAGCTGGGTTGCATTGTCATGGAATACATCGACGGTGCGTCGCTCAAAGAGGCAATACCCAAGGGCATCGATCCGGGAGACGCAATTCGCCTCGCCAACGAACTTAAGCTCAGCGAGCATACGGTCAGGAATTACTTGTTTCATATTTTCGATAAGTTGGGCGTTTCGTCGCGTATCGAACTGGCTCTTTATGCGGTCAGTTGCACCAAAGGGAAGCCGGCTTCCGGCGTCCAGGATGACCAGCTAGAACGCAACTCGGCCGGTAGTGCAGAACTCGCAGGCGAGTTGTTTTTGCTTGCGGATCCGGGTTCTGGAGCGGAGTCTCCCTTGCGCAGGAAAAACAGCCCAAGGGGTCGCCTTCAGTTGACGTGATCAGCCAGCGCTGCGTGGGAAAGCTGCGGCTGAAGAGCCGGCAGCAGCCTTGAAGTGATCAATGAGACCTTAATCCCGCTGACCTCTGCTTTATTCATAAACTAAGGGTTCGATCAGGGTGCTGAAAGGTGTTTTTGAGCGCTTTCTGAGCCGCCAGTGCGCGTTAGAATCAATCGATTACGATCCGTGATCGTGAGGAGAATACATGCGAAATTACATCTATGCAAATGCGGGCTCGAGTGGACAGCGCTGAAAGGGGATGGAATAAAGTAGATCTATTTTCTTATACCTAGCAAATACAGCCGGACAGGAATGGACATGCTTGGACAGCGCGGGAAGGGATTTTGGCGGTGAGAGATCGATTACTTTCGCCGCCGTAGCCGGAGTGTGGAAAAGAGGTAAGCGCCTTTTCCGACTTTTCCATGCCGCTTGGAGGAATCCGTCCAACAACGATTCAGAACCGGAATCCTGGTTTGAGTTCGCAGCGATAGACGGCGGTCTTCTCTTCCTCGCCGTTGGTGCTGGCCGCGCAGGTAGCCCAGCTTAAGAAGAGTTCCGGCCCAAGCGGAAAGACCATGTGGGTGCCGTCGACGTCAGCTTCGAGGCTCACACCCTCCTCGGTTGCCGGCAGGGTAAAGCTAAGCGTTCGCCCAAATACGACTGGATAAGACTCACGCACATTGGAACTGATTGCGGTATGAAGGACTTCAGCTTCCAGCAGGAATGTGGCGGTGTCTGACCAATCTGAGACGGAGACGCTGATGTTACGGCCACCGTTCACAAAGCCACTGGTATCGATTCGAGTAAAGGGGCATGGCCCCGCAATGCACGAAGCGCGAACATTTCTGAATTCATTGCCGGCGCCTGCGTCCAGCGATTCTGAGCCGGCGGAGGCCTTCCAACTTCCATCCGGGGAACAGGGGGAGCCGCGGACGCAGGGAACATTTGCTTGATTGACAACTTGAAAGGTCTTGACCGCGCTGCCAATGTTGACTTCGGTTTGGGAATTAACGGTGTATCTCACCCTGATGTTCGACACAACAACCGGAGGTTTGCTCAGACCTGCGCCCGAATGTTCATGTGTGGGCACCATCCTGATGACCCAAAGTTGTTTGGCCGACAGTCGAAGACTCGATTGCAGTTTAATATCAAGAGGTTCGTAGTCAGGATGCCGAAAACTCAGAGTGACGGTCTGTCCCGGCCAAATGCCGCCCTTAAACGGGAGGTCGAAATACCCCGAAGCATTCGAAGGTGTCGTAGCGCTGGTTGCGCCATCTGATGCTGTTACCGCAACGTCGGCGATCGGTAATTCCTTTCGGGTATCGTCGTCTCGAATGATCACTGCGCCCTTGAGTCTTGTTGTTCCTGCGCTCCAGTGATGCATGCGAATTGCGAGCGTAATCGCCATTGCGCCCGCAACGACAGCGATGATTGCCCAGACAAGCATCTTTCTACGCTTCACTTCAGTTCCACAAGTGTCACTCTCTGTAAATGAGTTTGATGCATCTTTGGCTTAATATGCCGTCCGGCGCTCGCTCCTCTCCATCTCATTCTGCATCCAAGCTATCAGCATCTCGAGCCTGTTTTGCGCCAGAGAGCGCGTGCACTGTCAAGGGGAGCATGCGGGAAAGACAAATGCAAGCGGAGAGATCGATGGTCTGTTTCGAGTGTGCAAAATGATACTGCCGCCAAGTTACAGGATCGAACACCATGGAGACGGTGGCAGAACACGCCGAAAATTGCTGCGCCAGATGGCCTGCATTTCCATGTCTCTGCCACTTGCACATGGGAGCGTTCTGCCACTTCTTGCCGAGGCCGTGGCACAATCTGACAGGGCCCCGGCTCATCTCAATCCCGCTGCCCCCCCCGCGCCGACCTCTTTGTCTTTTCAGGACGAGCAATTCCTGAATGGACTCGAACACAGCAACTTCCTCTTTTTTTGGGAGCAGGCCAATCCGCAAACTGGATTGGTCCGGGACCGCTGCAACGTTCGCACCAAGGAAACCAGCATCGTATCGAGCGTTGCATCTACCGGTTTTGGCTTGACCGCAATCTGTATCGGAGAAAAGCGGGGATTTGTAAGTCACTCCGATGCTCGCTTGCGGGTGATCGCTTCGCTCTCGTTCTTTTGGAACAAGTTGCCAACGCATCGTGGATTCTTCTATCACTTTGCCAACATCAATACGGGTGAGAGGGTTTGGGATTCGGAAGTCTCTTCAGTCGATACAGCGATATTGCTCTGTGGAATTCTGACCTGTTGCCAGCATTTTCAGGATGACACGGTCACGAAGTTGGCGCACGCAATCTTTGACCGGGTGGACTGGACGTGGTTGTCTGAGGACACAAGCTTGTTGCCCCAGGGGTGGACCCCCGAGCTTGGATTCTTGCCTTCCAAGTGGGACTTCTACAGTGAATTGATGATGATGTACTTATTGGGGTTGGGATCCTCATCGCACCCTCTCAACATTGAGGCATGGTCTTCCTGGAAACGTGCCGTCTTTGAATATGATGGATTGCGCTACGTGGGTTCGTTTGCGCCGCTGTTTGTGCACCAGTATTCGCAGGCATGGTTCGACTTCCGCCACAAGAAGGACCGCTACGCGGACTACTTCGAGAACTCAGTAATTGCCACCGATGTGCATCGCCGGTTTTGCCTGGAATTGAATGAACAATTTTCCGACTACAGTAACGCACTCTGGGGCATCACCGCCTCGGACTCAAGTAAAGGCTATGTAATCTGGGGCGGGCCACCTGCCATGGGGCCCATCGATGGAACTATCGTCCCAGCCGCCACGGGCGGCTCATTGCCGTTCCTTCCGGGCGCGACCATGCGCGTCTTGAGAACCATTCATGACCACTATCCGAAGGCATGGTGCCGCTATGGCTTTGTGGACGCCTTCAATCCATTGCAGGACTGGTATGACACAGACGTGATCGGCATTGACACCGGGATTACGATGCTGATGGCAGAAAATGCGCGCACCGGGTTTGTCTGGGAGACCTTCATGAAGAACCCCGAGGCACAACGTGGAATGGAGATCGCAGGTTTCAAGGCCTACAAGCCCACTGTCACCAACGGCCGATGAGTGGTGACGAAATGGTCAGTTTTGACCAGCGGGCAAGCCGCAGTACGTGAGCAAATTGGGAGCTAAACCTAACTTCCAGCGCACGAATCATAAGAGTTGAGCGGGACGGCGGGGACCCTTGATTTGCAATTCAGGGTCTTGTCACTTTTCTGAAGCCAAAGTTCTTGGATGAACGATGAGAGGTGCATGTCACCAACCGTAAGTCACTCGAAGTCCACCAGAAAGTCCGGTGAACAACAAGCCGATCACGCGCAAAGCCCCAGCAACGCTTGGGGCGACCGGGTACGCGCGCTCAAGAACGTGCCCGCGGTGCTGCACTTCGTTTGGGAGTCCGGGCCCAGGGTCGTCTTCTGGAACATCGCTCTCCGCGTTCTGGTTGCCTTCCTGCCAGTCGGTATTGGCATTGTCGGCCGCTTCATCATCGATGGGGTCAACAACATCCGCCTGCACCGCCCATTGCCTCAACACTTCTGGTGGCTCGTAGGCACGGAGATGACGCTGGCGATGCTCATTGGCATCCTCTCGCGCGCGGTGGACTACTTCGATAACCTGCTCGCAGACCGCTACACTCACCACGTGAGCGTCGAGGTAATGAGCAAGGCTGCTTCTCTCGATGTTACCGCCTATGAAGATCCCGTCTTCTATGATCGCCTCGAACGCGCCCGCGTACAGGCCACTGACCGATTGGCAATGATCCAGCAGATGGGCAGGCTCATCCAGCAGACCGTTACCGCCGTTGCATTTTCGGCCGTCCTCATCCGGTACTCTCCACTCTTGCTTTTGTTATTGATTGCAGGCATCATCCCCGCGTTCCTCGGTGAAAGCCACTTTGCCTTTCTCACCTACGCCAAGAACTTCCACCAGACGCCCTGGCGCCGCCAGATGGATTATCTGCGTCAAGTGGGCGGAAGCAAGGAGGCCGCCAAAGAGCTAAAGCTCTTCAACCTGAGTAACTACCTGACCGACCGCTTTACGGGACTCTCTCAGAAGATTTGCGAGGAAAACATCGCCCTCAATCGCCGCCGTCTTTTCTGGGGTGGTCTCCTGGCGATCCTCGGCCAGCTCGGCTATTACGGCGCCTATGCCTATAGCATTTTTCGCACCATTCAGGGCCGCTATAGCGTTGGCGACCTGACTCTTATCACCACCGCCATCATGCAGTCCATGGCCAATATTCAGCAGGCCTTTTCCACCGCGTCCGGTGTGGCGGACCAGGCGCTTTTTCTTACCGACTTGATCGCCTTTTTCGAGATGAAGCCGCGGGTCGAATCGAAGGCCGGGGGCATTCCTGCTCCACACCCTGTGACGCGTGGTTTTGAATTCCGCAATGTCTCTTTTGTCTATCCCGGAACCAACAGGCGCATTCTCAGCGACTTCAATTTCACACTCCGTCCCGGAGAACGCGTGGCTCTGATTGGCGAAAACGGTCAGGGCAAAACAACCCTGGTCAAGCTCATTACGCGGCTCTACGACCCAACCGAGGGGCAGATTCTGCTGGATGGCATCGATCTTCGCGAGTATGACCTGACGGCACTGCACTCCGAAATTGGCGTCATCTTTCAGGACTTTATGCGCTATGAGATGACCGCCCGCGAAAATATTGTTGTCGGCCGTATCGAAGTCGAGCACTCGCAAGAAGAGATTGAATACGCGGCAGACAAGAGCATGGCCGCCGGCGTTGTTGCCACACTGCCGGGAGGATACGACCAGATGCTTGGCCGCAGGTTTGACGGCGGCGTGGACCTGTCTGGCGGGGAATGGCAGAAGCTGGCTCTGGCACGAGCGTATCTCCGCGACGCGCAGTTGCTCATTCTCGACGAACCGACCGCCTCACTCGATGCTCGTAGTGAGTTCGAAGTCTTTCAGCGCTTTGCCGAACTCACCTTCGGCAAGATGGCCCTGGTTATTTCCCATCGCTTTTCGACCGTCCGTATGGCAGACCGCATTGTTGTGCTTGAAGCCGGCCGCATTGTGGAAGAAGGCAGCCACGCCGAACTCATTGCGCTCGGCGGCCGATATGCCTCCATGTTTGAGATGCAAGCTGCAAGTTATCGATGAGACACGATGATTGATACCGCCACAATTCCGAATCCTCAGGAGCCGCTCGCCGGCGATGTTCTCGAACATCTTTGCCAGGCAGCACATGCCGCCGCATCGTGGAATGTAGTGCACAGGCCTGCCTCAGTCAGCACTTTTTCAAAACGCGTTGGCGCCGCCAGGAATGCCCTCAAACAGATCGAGAAGGAGCTCGCTTCTCCGCGCTTCGCCGAAACAGCGACCGGAGAGGCACATCCAGCACCTCGCAATTCTGCCCTGGCTGACCTGCGTGAGAATTACCGCCTGCTTCGATCGGCCATCCATGATGTGGCCGATGGCCCTCGGGTCGTGGCCAAGCTTCCGCGCATCCTCCTTGATGGCAGTCAGGACGAGCCACGCGCCGCCACCTCTGCCGGGATTTACCTCCGTGCCGTCGATGGAGATTTTTCTGTGCCATCCCTTCGCGCTTTCATTCAAGAGTTGCAGTTGCACGAATCTCTTACTGTCGGAGAACTGTGGAGCATCCCCATGTTCCTCAAGTTTGTGCTGCTTGAATCGATACTTGCCGAAGCAAACATTCTGTTGGGTCCAGCAGAAGCCGATCAGCAGCCCCGGACCTCAGCCTTCATGAAGAGTCTCCGTTTCATCAACAACGCTGACTGGGTCTCCATCATCGAGCCGCTTGTGGCTTTCGATGCCTTGCTCTGCAAGGACCCCGCGGAGTCCTACAGCTGCATGGACTTCGAAAGCCGCGAATCCTACCGCAAGCGCATCGCATTTATAGCCCAGTTCTCCGATTACAACGAGACCCAGGTAGCTCAAGCGGTCCTCGAACTTGCGCGAGAGGGAACCCACCACCCCTGCGACGATCCGCGTATCTATCGCCGCCAAAGTCATGTCGGCTACTACCTGTTTGACAAGGGGCTTCCCGAACTCGCCACACGCGTCGGCTTTCACCCCCCGCTCATTGACCGCGCACGCAAGTTCATACGCGCTGTGGCCGACGACTTCTACGTGGTCAGTATTGCAATCATGACGGTTGTTTTTATAGCTGTGGTTCTCTTTCCACTTTTGCCAAGGCACTCCCTTAGCGCATTAGCTATAGCCGTGATGCTGTTGTTGCTGCCCGTGATGCAGGACGCGGCCGAACTGGTCAACAGCACCGTGACTACAGTTTTTGGCCCACAGCCACTACCAAAACTTGACTTCCGCAAGGGCATCCCTCCTGAATTCGCCACCATGGTTGCCGTGCCCGCGCTGCTGTTGAATGAAGAGCAGGTACGCAAACTGGTTGTCGATCTTGAAGTCCGTTTTCTCGCCAACCGCGACCCGCATTTGCATTTTGCGCTACTCACTGACTTGCCGGACTCGCTAAGCAAACCGCACGAGGATGATGCTCACCCTCTTGTCGAACTTGCCATCCAACTCATCAATGAACTCAATGCCAGGTACACCCCACGAAGATGCGGCTCCTTCTTGCTGCTCCATCGCCATCGTGTTTTCAACACGCGGCAAGGTGTGTGGATGGGCTGGGAACGAAAGCGTGGCAAGCTTCTAGATCTGAATAAGCTCCTCGTTGGTGAACAGGATGCATTCCCCATTAAGGCCGGTCATATCGAGGCTCTCGGCCGGATTCGTTATGTGCTAACGCTTGATTCCGACACACAGCTTCCTCGTGGCACTGCCGCGCAACTCGTCGGTGCCATCGCACACCCGCTGAACCAGGCTGTCGTTGATCCCAAACTGCGAATTGTCACCGAGGGCTACGGAATCTTGCAACCTCGCGTAGGCGTCACAGTACATTCTGCATCGCGTTCACGCTTGGCGGCCATCTACTCTGGCCAGAGCGGATTCGACATCTACACGCGCGCTGTTTCCGATGCCTATCAGGACCTGTTCGGCGAGGGCAGTTTCACCGGCAAAGGTATCTATGAAGTCGCGGTCTTCAATTCCGTTCTCGACCGACGTTTTCCGCGCAACGCCCTGCTTAGTCATGATCTCATCGAGGGCGCTTACGCGCGAGCAGGACTCGCCACAGATATCGAACTCATTGACGATTACCCCTCGCATTACAGCGCCTACATCCGCCGCAAGCATCGTTGGGTGCGCGGCGACTGGCAGATCGTGCAGTGGATGTTTTCCCGTGTCCCGGACGAGTCTGGCCGCTGGGTGCCTAACCCCATCTCTTTTATCTCACGCTGGAAGATC
>Ga0224554_1000918_pt1 | contig 21320 bp, 22 predicted proteins | sample 714S22024metaG_FD_180666 | JGI IMG/M metagenome (GOLD analysis project Ga0224554, IMG submission 180666) | Peat soil microbial communities from Stordalen Mire, Sweden - 717 S2 20-24 | ecosystem: Environmental > Terrestrial > Soil > Wetlands > Peat | place: Sweden: Norrbotten County, Stordalen...
CCTTGTCCGCAGCCCGTCTTTTCGTCGGGCATCGCTCCGCTCGCCCGCCTTCAAGACGGGCTGCGGACAAGGAGATTCCTGTTTTGCTAACTACAAAACTTGTCCTGTTTTGCTCGCCCCGCGACAGCGCGTTTGCCGCTTGGTTGAAATAGCGGGGTGAATGGAGGCGGAAATCACTAATTCCTAAATCCGAATGACTAAAGAATTCCCAATGACCAATCCTGAATGTCCGCGAACCGGAAATCATTTGTCATTCGGGCTTCGTCATTCTTTAGGCATTACGGTTTAGTCATTGGTCATTCGACGGGAGATGACCTATTGTGGAAAACTCGCAACCCGCAGTTTAGCTAAAATATCTCACCGCTCTGCAAGCCGCAGGATTGCCAACACCGCGTTTGTCCTTCACACTGTCCGCCTTGATGAACAAACAGTTTTACATCACCACCGCCATTGATTACGTCAACGGCCAGCCGCACCTCGGCCATGCCTACGAGAAAATCGTCGCCGACGTCATCGCGCGGTCGCGGCGCAGCCTGGGTCAGGAAGTTTTTTTCCTGACCGGCCTTGACGAACACGGCCAGAAGGTCCAGCAGGCCGCCGTCGCCGAAGGAAAAACGCCCCAGGCATATTGCGACAAACTGGCGGCGGACTGGCAGGCGTTCGCCAAAAAACTGGAACTGACCAACGACGATTTCGTCCGTACCACCGATCCACGACACAAGGAAATCGTCCAGGCCGGCCTCGCGAAGGTGTATCAGGCCGGCCAGATTTACAAAAAAACCTACTCGGGCTTTTACTCGACGAAGGAGGAAACCTTCCTGACCGAGAAGGACCGCCGTCCGGATGGAACGTTCGATCCCAGCTACGGCGAAGTCATCGAACTGCAGGAGGAGAATTATTTCTTCAAGCTGAACGCGCATCAGCAATGGTTGATTGATTACCTGGCGGCGAACCCAACGTTCGTCCAGCCCGATCATCGCCGCAACGAGGTGCTCGGTTTTCTCAAGAACAACGAGTTGGAAGACCTGTGCATCTCGCGTCCGGCGGCGCGTTTGAACTGGGGCATTCCCCTGCCCTTCGACAAGGATTTTGTCACCTACGTCTGGTTCGACGCGCTGGTGAATTACATCAGTATCGCTGCCGCCCACGGCGATCCAACCGTCTTGTCCGCCCTGTCCCCGTCAGCCCGCACTCATCCCTCGCCGCTTTACCTCTGGCCCGCCGACATTCACGTCATCGGCAAGGACATTGTGAAATTTCACGCCGTCTATTGGCCGATCATGCTCAAGGCGATGGGGCTGCCGCTGCCGAAACAAATCCTCGTGCATGGCTGGTGGCAGAAGGACGGCGCGAAAATCAGCAAAAGCACCGGCAACATCGTTGATCCGATTGCGGTCATTGACGAATGGGGCCTGGATGCCTTTCGTTTTTACGTGTTGCGCGAATTGGACATTGGCCCGGATGGCAACTGGACCGACGCCGGATTCAAGTCACGTTATCAGGCTGAACTGGCGAATGGTTTGGGCAATCTCGTCAACCGCTCGCTCTCAATGCTGAAGCGTTACCGCAACGGCGTCGTGCCGGCCAAACACGATGAACTGGCCGCCGCCGCCGCGAAAGTCGCGGATGAAACGCGCGCATTGCTCAAACAAAATCAGCTCCAGTCCGCGCTGCAAAGCATCTGGGGACTCGTCACCCGCGCCAATCAATACGTGGACCAGACTGCGCCATTCAAGCTGGCCAAAGACCTGGCGCAGGCCAAACGGCTCGACGAAGTGCTCTACAATCTGACGGAGACGTGCCGGGTGCTGGCGGTTTTGCTCTGGCCGTTCCTCCCCGGGACGGCGGTGAAAATTTACGCGCAGCTTGGTTTGACCGGCACACCGGACAAACTCGACGCCGCGACCTGGGGCGGTTTGCCCGCCGGCCGCAAAATCGGCGAACCGGCGCCTTTGTTTCCGCGGAAGGAAGATCGGTAGGGACGCCGAGAAACCTTTTAACCACGGATGAACACGGATTAAGACCAAGCAAAAGGTTTCTTTAGCGAAGCCGGAAAGTCTCGGTTATGGGTGAACTTGTTTTTGCTTGGCTGAAATCCCTTTCCTATCCGTGGTTTAATTGAATAGATACGATTGAAGCTTGAACTCCAACACGCGGACAAGCTGTCCGCGCTCCACTTTTTCTCCGAAAGACGTTATTGCAAATGGCATGTGTTCTGCTAAGTTTATTGATAGAAATGAACTGCGCCGCGAAATTTACTTTGCCGGTCATCTTGGCCGTCGCGTTTCTCACCGGCTGCGCAACACCGCCGGTTAACTGGGACAGCCGCGTAGGGCATTACACCTATGCCCAAGCGGTGACCGACTTCGGTCCGCCGGACCGGCAGGCCAGACTCAGCGACGGCAAAGTCGTGTACAAATGGTTTGTCCAACCCCCGGTCGCTCCCCGCTTCAATAGCGGCATGTCCTATTATGGCAACAACGATTTCGGCGCAGGCCAATCCATCGGAGCCAGCATCAACAACGAGATGCTGCAATTGACCTTCGACACCAACGGCACGTTGATTGCCTGGTCGAAGACCAACTGATCAAAATTCAATTCAACGCCACGCCGCGGCGGACGTAGGTCGGGATGTCGAGGTCTTCGCCCTTGTGAATCGTCGGCTCGCTTTTGTCAAAACGTCCTTTGGAAATGATCGCCAGCGACAACTGCGCCTGGCGCATTTTGGGACCGGTTTTCCGCGCATGAGTTCCACTGTTTCTGGCCACCGACTGTTCGCGCTGCTCCGGTGTCATTGACGGTGAACCGCAACGCGAACCCGACCGTGCAATTACGCCGCGCCCAGTCACCTGTTCACCTGAATCATCGGACGCGCCGAGGGGAGGCAATTCCATGGGAACCGGTCCTGGTTTGGCCGCGATCACCGTCACGGACAAACGGTTTTTCAGCGTTTCGTCCACGGCCGCGCCCATGATGATTTGCGCGTGTTCGCATTGACGGCCGATTTGTTCCATTACGCGATTCACCTCGGCCATGGCCAGTTCCTTCCCACCCATCAGGCTCACCAGCACCGCGCTGGATTCAGCCAGCGCCCGGCCCTCGTCGAGCAGCGGATGCGCAATCAGTTTTTCGACGACCTCGCGCGCGCGCGCCGGGCCGGTGGCTTCAACGCAGGCGAACACACTCTCAGAATGGCGGTCACGCAGCAGCGCGCACAAATCGTCGAAATGAATCCGGATCAAACCCTTCCGCGTAAGCAAATGCCAGACGCCGCGCACGCTTTCAACGAGCAGCCCGTCGGTGATGCGGAACGTGTCCAGCACGCTGGTGTTCTCGTCAATCAGTTTGAAGGTCTTCTGGCACGGCAGGCAGATGACGCCGTCGGCAACGGACTTGAGCTGGTCGAGTCCCTGCTCTGCCTGCTGCTGGCGGCGGTTGCCCTCGCACGTGAACGGCAGCGTCACAAACGCCAGCACCAGCGCACCGGCTTCCTTCGCCGCGTGCGCGAGCACGGGGCTGATGCCGCTGCCCGCGCCGCCACCCAGACCGGCAATCATAAACACAACATCCGCCCCTGCGCACGCGGTCTTGAGCGTGGCAAATTGTTCCTCGGCAATGGCGCGGCCGCGTTCCGGATCGCCGCCGGTGCCCAGGCCGCGCAGCAATTTCGTTTCAAGTTGAATTTTGACGGCTGCAGACGACGACGCCAGCGATGACGCATCGGTGTTGACCGCCACAAAACCCGCGCCCGCAAAATCCCTGCCGTTCAACGTGTCGAGCATGGCGACGCCGGCGCTGCCGACGCCGAAGATTTTCACCGCCGGGGCCGTGGCCGGCTCGAGCATTGCCGCTGAAACTTGAATTTTATTTTTCATAATCATGACCAGCCTTTTAATTTTCTTTCAAAACCTCTTTGGGCGTAGCGGCGTCCCGGCAGAGCGCCGCCAACCTCCTGATCTTGAGCAAAGAATGCGGCGCTCTGCCGGGACGCCGCTACGGGGTTTTGATAAAAGCTCATTAGGATTTGGAAATCAGTCATTTGCGGTTCATGGCCGCTGCAAAAACCGCCCAAGGGCGCCCTTGATTCCCTGCGCCAGAGACGGTCTGCCTTCGCGTTTGCGGGTTTTGAATGAACCGAACTTGACGAGGCCGATGGCGCTGACAAATTCCGGCTGGTCGAGCGCGGATTTCAGGCCACTGATGGAATTGGTCTGCCCGAGCGACACCGGCATTTGCATCATCTTCTCGGCCAGCGCCGCAATTTGCGGGACGCGGGCACAACCGCCGCACAGAAAAACACCCGCGCGCAGATAATCGAAGAGTCCGGCCTGCTCCAAATCCTGCGCGACCAGTTGGAAGATTTCCTCGAGCCGCAGCGACATGATGCGGCGCAGGTGTTCGACGTTGACCGTTTTCAACGGCAGGCCGAGTTCGTTTGTAATGGTAATCGTCTGACCCTTGGTTTCCTTGTCCACCACCGCCGAGCCGTGTTCGAGCTTGAGTTTTTCGGCGCGGCTCAAGGGCACTTTCAGGCCGTAAGCCAGGTCGTTGGAAACATGATCCCCGCCAATCGCCAGAACGCCCGTGTGCCGGATGACGCCATTGGTGTAAACGACGTAGTCTGTCGTGCCACCGCCGATGTCAATGACCAGCGCGCCAAGTTCCTTTTGTTCGTTGGATAGCAGCGCGAGTGACGACGCCAGGCCGTTGAAAACAATTTCATCCACTTCCAGCTGCAAACCTTTGACGAGGCGGATGGCGTTTTGGAGACGGTTCGTGTTGCCGTGAACGACGTGAACGTCCACTTCGAGCCGTGAACCGAGCATCCCGACGGGATTCGTGACGCCAGCCTGGCCGTCCACAAAAAAATGCTGGCGGATGGCGTGGACCACGTTGTTTTCCGTCGGCAAATTGATCGCCTTTGCGTTTTTAACCACGTCCTGCACGTCATCCTCGGAAATTTCGCGGTCGGCGGAAACCACCGGATGCACGCCGCGATTGTTAAAGCCGCGGATGTGTGCGCCAGAGACGCCGAGATAAACATTCCGGATTTCCACGTCGGCCATCTGCTCGGCCTCGACGATGGCGTTGCGCACGTCCTCCTCGGCCTGCGTGGTGTCCACGATCTCGCCCTTGCGCACGCCGCGCGAGCGCGCCTGGCCGAGACCTATGACATTCAATGAGCCGTCGGCGTTTCGCTCGCCGACGACGGCGCAGACTTTGGACGTGCCGATTTCCAAACCGACGATGATGGATGAATCATCAAACATTTTTCCTCCGGGTAGTTGCGGGGTTGACTGTCTTGGGCGTTGCGGACGGCACCGCGACAGTTTCCATCCAACGGATGGGAACGTTGTTGGAAACCGCCAGATTGAGCGACGCCACCGCTTTGTTCATGCGCTGTCCCAAATCGTAAATTTCGCGCCAACGCCGCAATTGTTGCTCCAAATTGTTCAAACCGAAAGTAATTTCGCCGCCTTGCCCCGTCGTCGCGACCACGACTCCCGGCAAGGACACATCTACGCGCCGCAAATCCACCAGCCCGGCCATCGGGGAATGGCCGAACGCGCCGATCAATTCCAGCGCCGCCTGCACTTGCGGCGATTCGACACGATGGCCCGGCTGCAATTGATACACATTAAGCCCGGCAATCACCGGCAACTGGTCGCTCACCTGCGCCAGCGGAACCACGCACAAACGCGGGTCCAGCGGCAGCATCACATAACCGTCCGCGTCGAGTTGAAACACCGCCACGGCGATGCCGCCGGACGCGTCGGCGCGCGGGACGTTCACTTGCGCCACCGGATCACGCTCGGTCACGCTGATTTTCAACGTGCGCGGCAGGATGCGCTCGATGGAAACGGAACCGATTGTCGAAACCAGTTCCAGATTCCGCTTCACCGCCGTCAAATCGAGCGCAATTAAATTGTCGCCGAGTTTCACGCCCGACCATCGGCGCAGTTGATCCGGCGCAATTATGCCGTCGGTTTTCACCTCAACATGTTGAACCGCAAACTCGGAGTTTTCATAGACGAATTTGTCCAGCGCCCATTCGCCCGTGCGCCAGAGCAGATAAAGACCGAACACCGTGCCGAACAGGATGCCCATCGTCAGCGCCGCCAGCCGCGTGCGCGTCGCGCGCACCTGGTCGGAACGCAGCTTCACGTCAAGGACATGAAAGCGGTGCAACCGCCGGTTTTTTTGTTCGCGCCTAAACCACATAGCCATTTTTGTAGCCGCGCTTGTAAAAGCGCGGTAAATCCATACAACGATCCGCGTTCTCACGAACGCGGCTACACCGTCACCAGTTTCCGTTTCAGCGCCAGTTCCACCATCCGCTGGCAAAGCTGCGCGTAATTCAGCCCCGCCGCGGCCGCCGCCTTCGGCAGCAAGCTCGTCTCCGTCATGCCCGGCAACGTGTTTACTTCCAGCACCATTGGTTCGCCGCCATCACGCACCATCACGTCCACCCGCGCATAATCGCGTCCGCCAATCGCCTGGAAAGCGCCGAGCGCCGCCGCTTGAACCCGTTTCGTCGTCGCGGAATCAAATTCCGCCGGGCAAAAATATTCCGTGCGGCCGGCCGTGTATTTGTTTTTGTAATCGTAACTGCCCACTTTGGGTCGCACCTCCACAATCGGCAGCGGCTCGTCGCCCAGAATCCCGACGGTGGTTTCGCGGCCAACAATTTTTTCCTCAATCAAAACTTCCGAATCAAATTTCAGGGCTTCCGCCAGCGCCTTTTGCCAGTCCTCGATGCGCTCGACGAATTGCAAGCCGACACTCGAACCCTGCCGCACCGGTTTCACCACCAATGGCGGCTGCCAACCCTTCGGCCACGGAATTTTTTCTGAATTCACCACCAGGAATTTCGCTGTTGGAACCCTGGCTTCAACGCACCGTTGTTTTGTCAGCACCTTGTCAAATGCGATGCGGCTCGCTTCGGCGTCACAGCCGGTGTAAAGCGCGCCGAGTTCGTCCAACCGCCGCTGCACCGTGCCGTCCTCGCCGTAGGTTCCGTGAAGCGCGAGAAAAACCACATTAGTCTTAGGCGGTAAAACCCAAGATTCATCACGCGGATCGAGTTCATGGACTTCGTGGCCGAGCGAACGCAGCGCCCCGGCCACCGCCGCGCCGGAACGCAGCGATACTTCACGCTCGGCACTCGGGCCGCCGAGCATCACGGTGATGTTCAATTTCCGGCTCACTTTTTCTTCGCAAATTTTTCCAGGGACACGGCGGTTTTCGGAAACGCGCGCAATATCTGCTTGTCCGTCGTCACCAGCGGCACGCCCAAATCCTGCGCCAGCGTCACATATTCGCAATCGTAAGCACTGCATTTGGACTGCAGCGCCAGTTCCAAGACCTTTTCCGACGAAACGTCATACGAATTTCCGCCGATGATTTCCTGCGCCGAACGCAACGAAAGCAACGCCGACCCAATCGTCATGCCGCGATGTTGGACATATTTCATCAACGTATTCCGATATTCGGAACGCCAAAGCAGCGGAGCCGCCCAAGACGCATCGGCAGCATAAACTGCTTCGGCCAACGGAGAAAACTCACCGCGAATGGTCAAATGCGCGATGATGTTTGTGTCCGTGACAATCATGCCCGGCCTTCCCGCTTGAACCGCCGGATTTCGGAATCTTTCGCGACAAATTTCATCGTCGCCCGCGCCGCCCGCGCCCGCGCGATGACGCCTTCGACATCCACCGGCGTGCTGCGGACGCTGGATTCCAGCACGGCAATCGCCTCGGTGTTCAAACTGCGCCCATGCGTCACCGCGCGCCGTTTCAGTTCGCGGTGAGCTTCCTTCGAAATGCCCTTGATGGTGATCGTTATCATGCCGCAACCATAACGCAACCATTTTGGATGTCAACAAAATCTCCGCTCAATCCGCGCCGATGATTTCGACTTCCGTTTGCAACTCAATTCCGCGTTCAGTCTTTGCCCGCTGTTGCAAAATCGCGATCAATTCCAAGACGTCGCGCGCCGTCGCATTCCCGTCGTTCACAATGAAATTGCCGTGTTCGGCGGAAACCACCGCCCCGCCGACGCGCGTGCCTTTCAATCCCAGTTCGTCAATCAATTTGCCCGCTGAAATCGTTGCCGGATTTTTGAACGTGCAGCCGGCGCTCGGCGCGGCGGGTTGCGATGCCCAGCGTCTCTCGCTGAACTCCTTCATTCGCTTTTCGATTTCCTCGCGCGGCGCCGGCAGGCACCTGAATACCGCGCCCAGCGCGATGTGATCTTTCAGCAGCGGACAGCAGCGATATTCCACCGGCATGCCGGCGCGACTGCGCTCCTGGATTTTTCCGGTGTGATCCATGAACCGCACCGACTCGATGACATTAAATGTCGCACCGCCCATCGCGCCCGCGTTCATGCGGAGTGCGCCGCCGACGCTGCCGGGAATGCCTTCGAGAAATTCCACGCCGCCCAGACCGTTTCGTTTTGCCTCGATCGCAATATTTTTCAATTTTGCCCCCGCGCCGCAATGCAACCGTTCACCGGCAACCTCAATGCGGCTGAAATTCGGCTGCGCCAGGCAAATCGCCACGCCGCGAAAACCGCCGTCGCGCACGAGCAGGTTCGAGCCGCGGCCAATCACGAAAAACGGCAGGCTGCGTTCATGGCAAAACTTCACCGCCGCGACCAGGTCCGCTTCCGATGCCGGCTCGACGTACACGTCCGCCGGTCCGCCAATGCGCAGGGTGGTATGCTTCGCCAGCGGTTCGTCGCGGCAAATGTCCGTCGCCAGCGAAACGCATCCGGCCAGCTCCCCGGCAATTTGCGCCCCGGTTTTCATCGGTCATTTTGAAATGGAATCGGTCATGGTCAGGCACCCGGTGGCCCCGCCTGCTTGGCGGACTGGTCGGCACAGCCGCAGGAGCATTTTGACGCCGGTGCCCCCGCCTGCCCTTGTTGCCGCGCAATGGCCGCCAGCATGCTTTCCGCGATTTGTTCCGCCGCCTTGGGCGTGTGCCATTGCGCCAGCGCGGCTTGAATTTTCGCGCGGGCGGCCTGGCCTTCAACCAGTTCGCACAACAAGGCAACCAGCTTTTCCGGCGTCGCATTTTTTTGCTCGAGCAATCGCGCCGCGCCGGTGGCTTCAAACGCCCGCGCATTGTGAAATTGATGATTGTCCGCCGCGGTTGGAAGCGGCACGAGCAACGACGGCAGGCGCATGGCGGCAATTTCAGCCAGCGACGATGCTCCGGCACGGCTCACGGCCACGGTCGCCGCGCCGAGGGCCAGATCCATTTTCGCAAAAAAGGATTTCACAACGGCATCGAGGTTGAGTTTGTCATAGGCAGCTCTCACAGTTTCAACATCTTTCGCGCCAGTAAGATGCAGCCATTGCCAGTCGCGCCCGTCGAGCAGCGTCAACGCGGACAAAATCATTTCGTTGATGCCGCTGGCGCCCTGGCTGCCGCCCATCACCAGAACGGTCGGACGATCTGGTTCAAGTCCGAGTGCAGCACGGCACGGCGCCGGATAGCCCGGTTGAAATTGCGAGCGGACCGGCGTGCCGGTGGTGGTCACCTTGCGGGCGCGAAGGCGCGCCGCCGCCGCCGGAAAACCGACGAACGCCTCGTCCACGAAGCGGGCCAGAAAGCGGTTGGCCCGGCCGGGGATGGTATTGGATTCGTGCAGGAAAGTTTTGGCGCCGAATTTTTTCGCGGCCAGAACCGGCGGCGCGCTGGTGAATCCGCCCATGGCGAGCACGGCGTGCGGCGGACGGGATTTGAAAAAAATTCGCGATGCGCGCCGCGATTGCCAGAAGCTGCGCGCAAACGAAAGGTAGTTGCGATTTTGCAGCGCGACGGCGGGCAGCGTGACGATTTCCATGCCGCGCACGGATTTCACGGCTTCCTGGTCCACGTCCTTGGGTGAAATGAGCAGGGCCACGGCGCAGCCGCGCTTTTGAAGTTGTTCCGCCACCGCCAGACCCGGAAACAGATGCCCGCCCGTGCCGCCGCAGGCGATGGCGACGAAGGGCGTGTTGGCTCCGGATGAAGTCATGTGGCTTTGGCGGCGAATGGATTTTCGTCAATTACCGCGGCCGTTGCCCGGACCTTTTCCCGCGCGGGCGCCTGGCGGGCGATGCTGAACAACAGACCCACGCACGTGAGCATGGCCAGCAGATTCGAGCCGCCGTAGCTGATGAATGGCAGGGGCAGGCCCTTGTTCGGCAGCGCGCTGGTGACGACGCCGATGTTGATGGCGGCCTGAAGGCTGATTAAAAACGTGATCCCCGCCGCCAGCAAACTGCCAAACGGGTCGCGCGCGCGAAGCGCAATGTAAATCCCGCAAATAGCGATGACGACAAATGCCAGAACGACGAGCAGCGTCGCGATCAAACCGAGTTCTTCGCCAATGATGGAAAAAATAAAATCGGTGTGATCTTCCGGAACGAAACCGAGTTTTTGCCGTCCGTTGCCAAGACCAAGTCCCGTCCACCCGCCGGAGCCAAGCGCAATCATGGCCTGATACGCCTGATAACCGACGCCGTCCTTGTGCTGTTCCATGTCCCACCAACCGAAAATGCGCCGCAGGCGCATCGGGTCGTGCAGGAGGGAAACGGCCAGGCCGGCCACACCGAGCAGAACGGGCAGAACAATACATTTCAAACGAACCCCGGCGATGAGCAGCATCGTGCCGCTGACCGCGGCGAGCAGGATCGTGGTGCCACGATCCGGTTCAACGAAAACCAAACCGAGCATCAACGCAATGAGCGCGCCGGGGAAAATGATGCCGCGTTTCCAGGTCTGCATCTGCCGCTGGTAACGGTCGCCGTACCACGCGAGCATGATGATGAGCGCGATTTTTCCGAGTTCGGACGGTTGAAAGCGCACGCCGTGAAAATCGAACCAGCGGCGCGCGCCATTGATTTTTCTGCCGATGTGCGGAACGAGCACCAGCAGGAGCAATAGCAGCGCGAGAATGAAAATCGGCGTGGCGATTTTTTTGAACAATTGATAATCGAGGGCGGTCGCCGTCACACACAGGGTAAAGCCAAACGCGCACCAGATGAGTTGCATCATCAGATAGTGCCCGCCGACTTGCGTCACACTCGAGCTGTAGAGCATCACCAGCCCCAGCGCCAGCAGGGCGGCAACGCAAAACGCCAAAGTTGTGACGGCGACCTTCATTTCAATGCCTCAAATCCCGCAGCGCGGGACCCGTCGCTATCATTTCAACGCTTATTGACCAGGCGTGCTGGCGGGCGCAGTCGCAGGTGCCGGCGCGGGCGCAACCGAAGCCGGCGCTGGGGCCGGAGCCGCGGCTTCGGCTTTTGCCGGAATTTTCAGCTTCTGGCCGACCTTGATGTGGTCCGTGTTCAGATTGTTTTCGGCTTTGATCGCCTTGACCGTTGTACCGTGCGCCTTCGCAATCTTTGTCAGTGAATCACCGGATTTCACCGTGTAAGTTTCGCCACCCATGCCGGTGTCGGGCGCGACGGAAGCGCCGTTCGCTGCTGGGGCCGTGCCGCCGGCCGGAATGGTCAGTTTCTGTCCGATTTTCAACTTGGCCGGCTCAACGCCGGGGTTGGCCGCTTTAAGCGCACTGAGCGTCACGCCATTCTTCTTCGCAATTTTTGCGAGCGTGTCGCCGTGGACGATGACGTATTCGGTCCCGGGTTGCGCCACAGGCGGCTGCACCACAACCGGCGGCGGGGCCACGGGTGGATTGGAGGCAACCATCGACGGCTGATTCGTGTCCACGGCCACCGTGTTGGTATCAACCGACGGCTGGTTTTCCGTTTCGTTGTTCTGTTCGCGTTTGCAGCCCTGAATGAGCATGCCCATGAGGCCGATACCGCCGACCGCGACCGCGCAGAAGACGGCGAGTTTGAGGCGCGAACGGCGTTTGCTTTGTTCCTCCAACAAGGAGCCTTTGGGTACGAATGGGTTCGGATTATTCATTGATTTGGCGCTGATTGCGTCCTTTCTTCGAGGTTGGTTGATTTCTTTCGCAGCGAAATTTTCCCTCGGCAAATTTCACGGCGCGTTAAATTCATTTTGTTCATTGGCGACGGGCTGAAGGCGTCGCAAAATTTCAAACCGGCTGGTGAAACGAACACTCCGCCGGCCCTTGCGCGTCTGGCCGCTTCCGGCAAAGTTATTAACAGCCGGAGGCCGCTTGTGCAAGGAGCAAAGCGACCACGCAAAACTTCATTATGGTCCAATGTCAGCGTCATTTCTACCTCAGTTTCAGCGTCGCCAGGGCAACGACCGCAAACAGCACGCACAAAATGTAAAATCGCATCACCACCTGTGACTCGTACCAGCCCTTTTTCTCAAAATGATGATGCAGCGGCGCCATCAAAAAAATCCGCCGGCCGGTGCCGTAAAACTTTCGCGTGAAGCGAAACCAGCCGGTTTGCAAAATCACCGAAACGGCTTCCAGCACGAACACGCCACCCGCAATCACCAGCACGAACGGCTGATGAATCAGCACCGCGATGATGCCGAACGCGCCGCCGAGCGCCAGTGACCCGGTGTCGCCCATGAACACCTGCGCCGGATGGCAGTTGAACCACAAAAAACCAAGGCCCGCGCCGATCAGCGCCGCGCAAAACACCGTCAATTCGCCCGCGTCGTGCATGTAGGGAATCTGTAGATATTCCGCCGCCTTGCTGTTGCCCGCCACATACGTGAACACGAGAAACACAACGGCCACGATCAGCGTGCAGCCAATCGCCAGACCGTCGAGGCCGTCCGTCAAATTCACCGCATTTGAGCTGCCGACAATCGCCAGCACCACCACCACCAAACCGATCAAGCCCGCGCCTGTGGCCACCGGATGTTTGTAAAACGGAACCATGATCTCCGAAACCAGTTTGGTCGTCGAAGGCGTCTTCCACAAATAGACGGCAATAAAAGTTGCCAGCGCGAATTGCGCCACCAGCTTGACGCGCGGCGGGGTGCCCCCGCCGGTTTGCTGGATGATTTTTGCATAATCGTCGTAAAATCCCAGCCCCGACAGCACCAGCACCGAGAGCAACGTCAGCAGCACCATTTTGTTGTCCAGTTGCGTCCACAGCACAGTCGAAAAAAACAACACCGCCACAATTAAAATGCCGCCCATCGTCGGCGTTCCTTTTTTGCTCAAAACCCGCGCGGCCAGACCGCCGGCCTCCTCGGCCTTGTCCGTGTAGTCCTGGCCGAATTTCAACTGCTTCAGCCAAAGGATGATCTTTGGGCCGAGCCACCAGCTCAACACCAGCGCCGTGACGGCCGCGCCCGCGCTCCGCACCGTGATGTAACGAAACAGCCGCAACGCCGAGAGGTGGCCCGCCCAGGGCGTCCCCTTCGACCAATCGAGCAACAGTTGGCTCAAATAATAAAACATGGTTCCAGTTCACGACTTTTCCGACTTTAGCGTCCCGGCGATGCGCTCCAAACGCGCCGCCCGCGACGCCTTCAACAAAACCACATCGCCCGCCTTCAAAAAATCCTTCACCGCCTTCACCGCCGCTTCCACGTCCGCAAACTCCATCACCCGGTTCAATCCCGCTTCGCGCGCCGCCCGCGCCGTCACGGACGCCATATTGCCGATGACAAATATCTGCCCAATGCCGAGTTCCGCCGCACGGCGTCCGACCTCCGCGTGCGCCGCTTCGCTGTGCGCGCCCAGCTCGTTCATGTCGCCGAGCACCGCCACGCGCCGGCCCTGCAACGGCAGATCGCAAAGCGTTTCCAGCGCCGCGAGCGTCGAATCCGCGTTCGCGTTGTAGGCGTCGTCAAGCACGCGCACGCCGCCCGCTTCCCAAAATTGCAAACGCATCTTCGGCGGCTGGCATTCGGCCAGGCCGTCCCGCACCGCGGGACGGCCCAGGCCTAGTTCCTCACTGACCGCAACCGCAAACAAGGCGTTCGTCACCTGATGCCGCCCCAACAAATTGATCCGATACTCGCCGCTGAATTCAGCCTTGGGCGCGTCCACGCGAAAGGTAACGCCGTTCTTGTCCAGGCGAATCGAACGCGCCCGCCAGTCGTTTTTTTCACCGAGTCCGACGCGCACGACCGTCGCGCGCGTGCGCCGGATGATTTGCTCCGTCCATTCGTTGTCACCGTTGACAAAGAGCCTGCCGTCCGCCGGCAGCAATTCCGCAAGCCAGCCTTCCTCCTGCGCCACGCCCGCCAGGTCGCCAAAAAATTCCAGATGTTCGCGGCCAATGTTCGTCAGCACGCCGTATTTCGGCCGGATCATTTTTACCAGCGGCGCGAGCTCGCCCGGATGATTCGTGCCCGCTTCGAGCACCGCGGCCTGGTGCGACTTTTCCAGACGCAACAGCGTCAGCGGCACACCGATGTCATTGTTGAAACTCGCCTCGCTCCAGACCGTGGCCAGCGTTGGCCGCAACGCCGACGCGATCAATTCCTTCGTCGTCGTCTTGCCGTTGGAGCCGCCAACGGCAATCACCGGCAAATCAAATTCCCGCCGATACGCCGCGGCGAATTTCCCGAGCGCCACGCGCGCGTCATCCACGACGAGCACTGCGCATCCCGGCAACGGCGCGGGAACTTTTTTTCGCTCCACGACCACAGCGGCGACACCTTTGGCCGCGACTTCGTTCAAAAAGTCGTGGCCGTCAAAGCGCTCGCCCTTGATGGCGAAAAACAGGTCGCCCGGTTTCGCCTGCCGCGACTCAATGCCGGCACGTTGAACGGGCGTTTCCGCCGACCCGCGCCTGAGTTCGGCGGCGCAGGCATCGGCGACAAATTTCAAAGAGCGTGTTTCCACTGTAAAATTTCACTGGTCGTTCACGGGTTTTGGGCATTCATCGGCACCCGTGAGCCACCCGCTGCCACGAGCGGCGACGACGATGCCGCCGGTTGTAAATTTTTGTCCGCCGGAATGTTCAAATAACTGGCGCAACGCTCGGCAATGTCCTTGAAAACCGGCCCGCAAACCTGGCCGCCGTAATAACCTTCCTTCGGCTCGTCCATCACGACCGAGATGCAAAGTTCCGGGTTGTCGGCGGGGAAAAATCCGACGAACGAAGCATAAAATTTATGTTCGGCATAGGCGCCATTCTCGACTTTTTGCGCCGTGCCGGTCTTGCCCGCGCCGGTGTAATCTTTCATCGCCGCGCCGGGCGCCGTGCCGTCCGGCGTCACGACGGTTTTGAGCGCCTCAACCATTAATTTATCCGTGGATTCGCTGACGACCTGCCGCACGCGCTGCGGCGAATATTGCTCCACCACGTTCCCATTGCGGTCTTCGAGGCGGTTCACCAGCATCGGCCGCATGAGCCAGCCGTCGTTCGCCAGCGCGCTCATGGCCATGATCATTTGCAGCCGCGTCACCGCGATCCCCTGTCCCATCGGAATCTGCGCGATGGAAACCTTGGTCCAGTCTTTCACCGGATGCAAAAGTCCCCTGGCTTCGCCCGGCAGGGAAATGCCCGTGCGCTGGCCAAAACCAAAATCCCGCGCGTAATCGTAAAGCCGGTCCTCACCCAGGCGGATGCCGATCTTTGCCGCGCCGATGTTCGACGATTTCGTGATGATGCCTTCGGTGGTAAGAATTCCAAACGGTTCGTGGTCGTGCAAAACCCGACCGGCAAAGGCAAAATGCCCCCGCTCGCAATCGAACGTGTCCGCCAGGCGGACGGCGCCTTCGTTCAACGCCCCGGAGACGACGACGATTTTGAACGTCGAGCCGGGTTCCATCACGTCGCTGATGACGCGGTTGCGGCGCGCATCAGCGGGCGAAGCCCCGGGATTGTTCGGATCAAAATTTGGCAGCGTCACCATCGCCAGAATCTCGCCCGTGCGCGGACGCGTAATGACGGCGGTGATGCTGATGGGCGTGTGTTTTTGCAGCGCGTCGGCCAGCGCGGTTTCCACGATGTGCTGAATCGCCGCGTCAATGGTCAGCACCACGTTCAAGCCGTCGCGCGCCTGCACATCTTCATCGCGCAACGCGACCAGCTCATGCTTCTGACGGTCCGTTTGCGTCACGCGCCAGCCCGCCACGCCGCTCAACGCCGAATTCAAAACCAGCTCCACGCCGTCGCGCCCGACGGTTTGCGAAACGTGGTTGCTGCCATTCTCCGTTCCCACGAAACCGAGCGTGTGCGCCGCCAGCGGGCCGTTCGGATACACGCGCAATTGATCGTCCACCGGGTCGGTAAAAATCGCGCTCGTGCGCAAATCGCGGAAAAACGCGCGGGCGGCCCGGGACAATTTTTTTTCGTCCACGCCGAATGAAAGGTTGGTCATCGTCAGTTGGATTTTCTGCCAGGTTTCGTCCGCCACCTTGCGCTGGAGCACGACGTAACGGTTCGTGACCGTTTCCCCCTTTTGATTTTTCACCGGGCGGGAAAGCAGGCGTTGATACAAATCGCCTTCGCTCATTTGCAGCAGCGGTGCGAGCTGGCGGGCGACCACGGCCTGCTGGTTGCCAATCAAGACCGGATCGGCGCAAACCGTTTTCACAAAAATGCTCGTGGCGAGCAAATTGCCGTGCGCGTCGAGAATGTCACCGCGGCGCGGCGCACGCCAAAACTCGCGCTGGGTGTTTTGCTGCGCCTTGGCGGCCAGTTCGTCGTGACGCAACACCTGCAACTCCACGAGGCGGGAACCCAGGCCGGCGAAGGCCAGGCATAGCAGCCCCAACAGTGTCAGCACCCGTTTCAATTGCAGCCGTTTGGTCATCGCAAAAACGGCCAGCCGCCCGTGGCGATCGGTTCCTCACCCGACGGCGTCACGAGCGGCGGCCAAATTTTTCATGTTATTGAGTCATCGCGCCGGCGGGTTTTTCCGCAAACTGGCGCGTCAAAATTTTATTTTCCGGCGGCGTGGACGCAGGTTCCGCCAGGCGCAAAACCTGCATCGGTTGCGCCGGCAAAAGACCGAGATTCAGTTCGCGGACGCGGCGATCCAGCATCGTCGGCGACCGCAAAATCGAAAGCTGGTCGCTGAGTTTCCGGTCATCGTTTTGCAACCGCGCCAGGCGGACCTCGCGCTGCCGGATCTGCTGGCCGAGCTGGTAAATCTGGCTTTTTTGCCAGACGTAACCCACCGCCGAGCCGGCGATGAGCAGGCACAAAAACAACGCCTTCAGCGCCGGCCCAAACCGGATCGCCGCCGACTGATTTTTTCGATTTTTTGCCATCTAAATTTTCTCCAGCACCCGCAATTGCGCGCTACGGCTGCGCGGATTGTCATCCAACTCATCCGCTCCGGGCTTGATTGCCTTGCGCGTCACCCATTTCAACTCCGGCGCGCGTGGCCGGCGCAATTCCGGCACGTCCACCCCGCCGCTGAACGTATAATCGCGCGTCCGTTCCCGGCCAAATTCCTTCACCACCCGGTCCTCCAGCGAATGAAACGTGATGACCGCCAGCCGTCCGCCCGGCTTCAAAATTTTCACCGCCGCTGCCAACCCGCGTTTCAAAGAACCCATTTCGTCGTTCACCGCGATCCTCAGCGCCTGAAAAATTTTCGTCGCCGGATGCGCCTTTTTCCCGCGGCGCGGACTGAGCCGTTCGATCAATTCCGCCAGTTGCCGCGTCGTCTCAAATTTTCGCTGTTCACGGTCATGGGCAATCGCCTTCGCCAACCGTCGCGACTCGCATTCGCCGCCAAATTCCCAAAAAATCTTCGCCAGTTCTTCCGCGCCGGCACCGTTCACCAAATCCGCCGCCGTCAGCGTCTGCCGCGTGTCCATCCGCATGTCCAACGGGCCGTCCTGCTGGAAACTGAATCCGCGTCCGGGCGAATCCAGTTGCGGCGAACTCACGCCCAGGTCCAGCAGCACGCCGTCGCATCCCGCCGCCGGAATCCATCCGGCCATTTCCGCAAAATTTCCCTGACGGATCTCAAAACGTCCGGCGAATTTTTCCGCGAGCCGTTTTTTCGCGGCTTCAATCGCGGCGCCATCGCGATCGCACCCAAACAGCCATCCAGTCGGTGAACTCGCGGCCAGGATGCCCGCTGCGTGTCCAGCCCCACCGAGCGTCCCGTCGGCGTACCGTCCGCCCGGGTTCGGCTTTAGCGCGTTCAGCACCTCCGCCGCCATCACTGTTTTGTGAACGAAATCCGGCACTGTGCATGTTATCCCGTTGTTTAATCCACCGTTGCGTGAAACATCCGCTCCGCCAGAAATTCCCAGGATTTTTCCGGGGGCGGCAGCACCGGCACGGTTGTTTTGTCCGCCGTGCGCGATTTGATCGGCACCACCTCCACGTCAGCATCGCTGAGGTCGTTATGCACGACTTTCACGCTGTCCAGCGAAAGTTCGGACTGCACCGGACACGGGGCGCTGGGCGCCGCCGGGGCCGAACCGCGCCACATTGAAATCGGATTCAATTTGCTGGCCCAGGATGTCGCGCGCGTCGGACGCGGCCAGGGCGGTATTTTTTGCGTCTTGGCCGCAACGGGCGTGCCGGCTTTTTTGATTGGGGCGGCGATGGCTTCCACTGCCGGTTCCGCCGGTTCCGCCTCGTCCGGCGACTTGAATGGATTTTGCACCAGACCGAATTTGGGCAGATAAACGTGTCGATTGGCGCGATACGAAACTTCCGCGCATCCGTTGATGACGCTTTTTCCGGCAACCAATAATTTTCCAAGATTCATAATTACTTTACTCCATCAGTTTGAAGGCTTCGTGCGCCAGCACGGCGTCGGAAGCCTTGACTTTTTCGTAACTCTGCGGATTCCAAATCTCAAAGCGGTCCAGCAACCCGACCAGCATGGCTTCGTCCTTGATGCCCGCCGCGCGCGCCATTCCTTCCGGCAGGCAAATTCGTCCCGCCTTGTCCACGCTCACCTGCACCGACTCGCTGCCGATGAAACGTTTCAAAACCACTTTGTTCGCGTCGCCGTTGGACATCGCGTCAATGGCTTTCACCATCTTCGCCATTTCCGCCGGCGGCAAAACGCGCAAACACGGACCCTCTTTCGCCTTCGGCCAAAGCATCAGGGTCAGTTCCGTGCCCGGCTTTTCCGGCCGCCACTTGGCCGGGATTTGGACGCGCCGCTTCTCATCCACTCCATGCCGATAGAGTGAATTGTAATAAGTCGGCTCTTTATTCACCGCGTTCCTCATATATCCACAATCCTGACCCCAAACTGCTTTTCTCCCCACAACGACCCATTTATATCCACTTTGCCCCACCTTATGTCAACAAAAATTTTGCGATTTATTCAAAAGTTATTCACAACCAAAAAAGCTGGGGTTTAATGCTTTAAGTTGAAATCTTACGCATCACGGCTTGATACTTGAAACCTGACGCTGGAAACTCGCCGTGTGCGAACCGCTGATTTCAATTTTGACCTGCCCCCCGGATTGATCGCGCAACATCCCGCGCCGCAGCGTGATGAATCACGGTTGCTGTTCCTGCATCGCACCGATGGAAACATCGAACACCGTCGCTTTCTGGATTTGCCGGGGGTTTTTAGCGCCGGCGACGTGCTGGTTCTCAACAATTCACGCGTGATTCCAGCCCGGCTTCGCGGCGCGAATGCCCGGACCGGCGGCAAATTTGAAATTCTATTGCTTGAAGAAAAAGCGGCCAACGACTGGTGGGTCATGCTGCGTCCCGGCAAAAGCGCCCGCGTCGGAACGCAAATCGTTCTTCACGGCAACCGCCAAATAACCCCGATTTGCGCCACCGTCGTGGAAGTGAACGATGAGGGGCATCGGCGGCTGCAATTTTCCGGCACGCCGGACATCAGCCGCGAATTGGATCGGCTGGGTGAAGTTCCGCTGCCGCCCTACATTACCCGCGCCAATCCGGATGAAATGGGCGAAGACAAGGAGCGTTATCAAACCGTTTATGCCCGAACCGACGGTTCGGTCGCGGCACCGACTGCCGGTTTGCATTTCACCGGGAAATTACTCGATGAAATTCGCGCGCGCGGCGTGACCATCTGCTTTGTCACGCTGCACATCGGACCCGGCACATTTGCGCCGGTGAAAACCGAAACGCTGGCCGCGCATAAAATGCATGAAGAACGATTCGAGCTGGGCGAAGAGGCCGCGCACACCATAAACGAGGCCAAAAGCGCCGGTCGCCGCGTCTTCGCCGTCGGCACGACAACGGTGCGCGTGCTTGAGAGCATCGCCTCACAAAACAACGGAAAACTCAATGTTTACAAGGGTCGGACGCATATTTTCATTTACCCGCCGTTTCAATTTCAAATCGTGGACGCGCTGTTGACAAACTTCCATCTCCCCTGCTCCACCTTGCTGATGCTCGTCAGCGCGTTCGCCGCGCCGGGTGAAACGCGCGGACGCGAAATGGTTTTGGCCGCCTACGCCGAAGCGATCCGAAAACGTTATCGTTTTTTCAGTTACGGCGATGCGATGCTGATTTTATGAGTCCAAAGTCCGAAGTCCGAAGTCCAAAGCTGCCTTTCGTTTTCGTGAACATGGCGATGACGGCGGACGGAAAAATCGCGACGGCGAATCGCGCGGTGTCGTCGTTCGGCAGCACACACGACCACAAGCACTTGCTGGAATTGCGGGCGACGGCAGACGCGGTGCTGGCCGGGGCACGCACCGTGGATTCTGCGGCCATCAACCTGGGACCAGGTCCGGCCAGATTCCGGCGCTTACGGCTTAAAAACGGGCTGATGGAGTACAATTTGCGCATCATCGTCAGCGGCAACGGTTCGCTCAATCCCAACGCGGAAGTTTTCAAACATCATTTCTCGCCCATCCTCATCCTCACCACCGGGCGGGTATCGAAAGTCCGGCTGCGCCAACTGCGGGCCTTGGCGGATGAAGTAAAAGTTTGCGGCCGGCAGGAAATCAATTTCCGCGAGGCATTTTGCTGGTTGCGCGGGAAATGGGGTGTCAAACGCCTGCTCTGCGAAGGTGGTGGCGGGTTGAATGACGCCCTGTTCCGGGCCGGTTTGGTGGACGAACTGCATCTCACGATCTGCCCGAAAATTTTCGGCGGGCGCAACGCCCCTGCTATCGCTGATGGCAGAGGTTTCCGCCAATTGGCGGAAGCCCTACCTCTTCAAATCAAGTCATTTAAGCGCATCGGGAACGAGGTTTTCGCCGTATTCCGGCGGGTACCGCGGCGGTGAGTAATGTCCAACTTATTCACAAGGTTGCACTGCGGCTGTAACCGGTTCGTAACAGGGATTAAACGCCCATGTTTACCGGTTTAGAGGCTGGTTGAACGATAAAGTAACATTCCCAGTAAGAGCCGTGTTGCTGCGCACTCGTGTCCAGCTAATTGACCGCAGAGCCGCACGACAACCTTAATTTTGTTGAAGATCGTGAACGCGGGGATTGTTACGAACATGGGCGTTGGAGTGGGATGTTTTAGGGTTCCTCAGCAG
>Ga0224554_1000923_pt1 | contig 21197 bp, 25 predicted proteins | sample 714S22024metaG_FD_180666 | JGI IMG/M metagenome (GOLD analysis project Ga0224554, IMG submission 180666) | Peat soil microbial communities from Stordalen Mire, Sweden - 717 S2 20-24 | ecosystem: Environmental > Terrestrial > Soil > Wetlands > Peat | place: Sweden: Norrbotten County, Stordalen...
TATCAGGTGGCCCGGATATTTTTGCTTCAAGGCGCGGTAGGCCGGGATGCAGCAAATCACATCGCCCATCCCGCTGGTGCGCTCGATGACCATCACCCGCCGCCAGCGCCACAGGCGCAGGCACAGGACAAACAGCATGAACCGGATTTTGTGCAGAATCTTCATTTCAAACCGGGTTCCACTTTTCGCTCACAGGCTGATGATTTCCGTCTCCAACGGACTGCCATATTTTTCAATCTGTTCGATGGCGGCACCCACCACCGGTTCCACCCCGATCATCTTCATACATTCGCGGTCATAGTCACACTTGTTTTCTTCCCAGCAAGGGGAACATGGCGTGACCCCGATGAGATTTTTATTGGCAATGTAGCCGGTGGTGGCCGGTGTTTCCCGGCCGCCATAGACGATGGTCGAGCGACATTCCACCGCCCGTGCCAGATGCATGAGGAAGCCGACCTGCCCGACGAACACCAGTGAATTGGCGAGAATGGCCGCTGCCTGCCGCAAGGAGGTTTTGTCCCGCAAATCCAGCGCGCCTATCAACTGCGGATCGAGGCGCGAGCCGAGTTGAATCAAGGAAGCGTTGCCCTGAAGCAGCTTGGCCACTTCTTGAAACCGTTCCGGATACCATTCCTTGTTTTTCATGGGCGTGTTGGCGGCCAGCCCGGAAGACTGGATGACAATCTGCCGGTCAAAGTGTCGTCCGGCCGCCAGTTCGGCCGGGCGCAGGAAAATATACGGACGCAGCGCGACCTTGCCCGTGATGCCCGCCAGCCGGCAGGGCCACGCCAGATAATTCTCCGTCAAAACTCTCGGGGTGGACAGGTCGCAAAATTCCAGGCCGTGCGTCAACAGCGGTGCGACAACGGGAATTTTCTTGCGGATGACGACATCCACATCCGGGTTGTCTTGAAAAAGACTCCGGTAGTTCGAACGCATGACGATGCGCGGTTCGCCGCGTTTTTTCAGTTCCCGGAAAACCATGGTGCAAAGAAAGTCATCACCTATGCCGCCCGACCGGACATAAACCCGCCGTGGAAATCCCAGCCGGACATGGTTGAAACGCGCCAGGCGGTTCGGAGCAACCTTGATGGCGCTTTTTACAAGTGTATCCCGCAATCTGTGATAGAATGAATCTGGCATTGGGTTTGGGTAAAACCTACTCGTGGCAAGTTTGTTGTCCGCATCAGAAAATTCATACACCCGTCAATTTTGACAAGGAAGCGTGGATTTTAGGAATGGTTGCGGCGCGGATTGAATCGGCAAATTCCATTGCGGCGGATTCATTGGTTGTGACATCGAAGCAGGCGGCCGCGTCAATATAATCCTGATCGCCCGCCTCCGAACGCATACCGAGATTGAGCGTGTATGATCCCGGAACAAGTCGCAACTCGGACGTTTCAATGAAGAGGCGATATTTGCCGGGTTCGATGGGCGCGGCGGCGGTGGACAATGGCGCCCGTGCCGAGGCGATCTCGAAACCGGCGGCGGCAAACACCGCGAACGCCACCGAAAATTGTGGGGATTTTTTTGACACTTCAAATGTGCAGTCAAAAGCAAACGGCGCGCCAAAGGGGTAACTCCAGCCTGTGCCGTCCGTTGCTGTTGCCGGGGAGATTTCCAGAAACCGCCCCGTTCCGCCCGAGTAGTCCGCGCGGGGATGCTTTGAAAGGTTGATGGTGTCGCCCTGGCTTTGCTGGCGCTGGAGATAGGCATTGATGGTTTGCGCCGGGTTGCCGGCATCCTTCAATTTGCCAGAATCCAGCCAGATGACGTGGGTGCAAAGTCGTAGGATGGCGTCCAGATTGTGGCTTACAAACAAAACCGTCCTGCCGTGCTGCTGGGAAACATCCTGCATTTTGCCCAGGCATTTTTTTTGAAACTGCACGTCGCCGACCGCCAGCACCTCGTCCACAATCAGGATTTCCGGCTCCAGATGCGCCGCCACGGCAAACGCCAGCCGCATATACATCCCGCTGGAATAATGTTTCACCGGCGTGTCCAGAAACTTTTCCACCTCGGCAAACGCCACAATCTCGTCGAATTTCTTCCGTATCTCCGCCCGGTGCATCCCCAAAATCGCGCCATTGAGGAAAATGTTTTCGCGCCCGGTCAGCTCGGGATGGAACCCGGTGCCGACCTCCAGCAGGCTGGCCACGCGGCCCTCGATCTCGATGCGCCCCGTGGTGGGCTTGGTGATGCGGCTCAGGATTTTCAGCAGCGTGGATTTGCCCGCGCCGTTGCGCCCGATAATTCCAACCGCTTCGCCTTGTTTAATCTCAAAGGAGACGTCCTGGAGCGCCCAAAATTCCTCCAGGGAGTTCTGCCGGTTGAAACCTGAAGCTTGAGACTTGAAACCGGAAAGCAGCCGGCGGACCGTGCCCACGGTCTTGTCGGCCAGCACGTCGCGCAGCGCCACATAGCGCGAGCGTCCGCCCACCTGGTGCCGGAGGATATATTTCTTGGAAATGTTTTCGACGCGGATGGCGGCGGTCATAACAAAATCTGAAATCTGAAACCTGAAATCTGAAACCTGAATGGGCAAAGACCGCGCGATGTCGTTTCGCTGAACAACATTGACACTGGCTCCGAATTTTTCCTTTCAGTTTTCAAATTTCAGGTTTCAGGTTTTCGCTTTCACATTTCAGGTTTCCAATTTCACGTTTCAGGTTTTTCCTTCGTCCTCCTGGCCATGGTCACGAAAATGGCGATCAATTCGTCGGCTTCCGCCCATAATGCGGAAATTTCCGGCAGGCTTAAACCGCAATCATCGCGCAGCAGTTCCAGCCAGAGCTGGGTTTCGTCGGCCTCCTGGGAACACAACTCAACCTTGGCGACGAATTCATTCCGGCTGCGCGCCCGCGAGGCTTCGCGATAATTGGCCGTCACGGAGGTTCCCGACCGCAACATCTGCCGGCCCAGCACGGAAACCTCGGCCCGGCGAAGCGGCAGCGCCACATACAGGCGGATAATCCGCCCGGCAAATTCCTTCGTGCGCCGCTTCAATTCAACTTTGCGCGTGTCCATGACACTTTTTTCAGGTTTCAAATTTCACGTTTCAGGTTTCCGCTTTCACGTTTCCGCTTTCTGGCCGCTTTTTCCCGGCTGGCGCGGAAGCGCAGCGAAAGTGTCTCCGCCTCCTCCAGCCATTCGAGTTTTTCGCGGAAGGTGCATAACAGCCCCAGCAGCAGCGTGTGCAATTCAGCCCCTTCCCAGGTGGCCCAGCGCCAGTCAGGAGTCCGGCAAAGTTTTTGCAGTTCTTTTTTGGTCATCGGTAGGGGTCGAGTTTTTTCAGCGCCTTGATGTCCAGCAAGTCTTTTTCCCGGCCGGCCGATTTTTTCATGGCCAGCAGGGTTTTGTAGGCGACAATGGGCGCGCGGGTTTTTCCGGCCACCGATTCCCATTTCGCCCGCGCAAATTCCTTTTTGAAATCAAACGGCTCATAAACAAAAATGTCAACGGGCGTCCGCCGGTGTTCATCGCTCCACAGCTTGAGGACGATCATGCCTTTTGTCTTGCGCCAGGATTCGCGGAGCTTCGGGTCGGCGAAATCTTCCGCCGTCACGGGAATGGACATCCGCCAGCCGGCCGACTGCAAGGCATGGAGCGCACGTTTGATGTTGTCCGGCTCCAGCCCGATGACCAGATCCACATCCACCGTCAGCCGGTTATAACCATGCGCGCCGACCGCCAGCCCGCCGACGATGAGATACTGCACCTTCGCGGCGTTCAGCGACCGGACAATGATTTCAATGCTGCGGACTTCCATGGCGTTTCAATTTTCAGATTTCAGGTTTCAAGTTTCCGTCTTCAGGTTTCGCCTTCAGATGATGTCCGCAAATGTCTCCTCCGTCGCCCGGAAATAGCGCAGGCCCGACACGGTGATCAACGTCACCACCAGCACGGAAATCGCAACGCTGTTCCAGTCCATGGCCACGGTCTGGCCGCCGACCGCCCAGCGGAAACCGTTGATCACCCCGACCATCGGGTTCATGGAATAGAGCAGGTAAATGGCCTCGCCGAATTTGACCAGGCCGAGCCGCTGGACAATCACCTCGTTGCTGAAGCCGACCGGCGAGAGGAAAAATCCAAACTGCACGATGAACGGGATCACATAGCGGAAATCGCGGTATTTCACGTTCAGCGCCGACAGCCAGAAACCCGCGCCCAGCGCGGCGAACATCGCGAGCGCCGTGAACAGCGGCAGCGCGCAAAGCCGCCACGTCGGCATCACATGATACCCCGCCATGAACGCCGCCAGGATGACCAGCGAGATGAGCAAATCCGTGAAACTCACGATCACCGCGCTGGCCGGGACGATGAGGCGCGGAAAATAAATCTTGTTCAGCATGTTGGCGTTCGCAATCAGGCTGTTGCTCGCCTCGCTCATGCCCGATGCAAAAAACTGCCACGGCAGCGCCGCCGCGCAGACCAGAATCGGATAAGGAATGCCGCCGGACGGCATCTGCGCCAGCTTGCCGAAAACCACCGTGAAGATGACAATCGTCAGCAGCGGGCGGATCACCGCCCACAAAATGCCGATGGTCGTCTGCTTGTAGCGCACCAAAATGTCGCGCCAAGACAGGAAAAAAAACAGTTCGCGATAGCGCCACAGGTCGGACCAGTAGGCGCTCTCGGCGTGTTCGGCTTCGATGACGAGTCGGCTCATGTTTGGGCGGTCATGTTAGCCCAATGCCAGCGCCCTTCAAGCGCAATGAAAAAATGAAATGTCCCCATTTGAAATTCGGAGCGCGAGTTGTCTCCACTCGCAGCGCGTGCCGATGGGCAAACATGGAAAATATAGGACGCGCCTTTTTTAATCCAACGCGCTGCGGCTGGTCTGCGACACAGCCGCGCTCCGTTCAAATCAGGACACTGCTGGAAAAAATCAATTAAAGCGAAGACGCAGCGGGCGCCGGCCACGCCGCGCCGCCGGACATCACCTTTCACTTCGCCAGTTCCGCCCCCGGCAGATAAACCGTGAACGTCGTGCCTTCGCCAACTTTCGTGTGGCAGTGCAGCGCGCCGTTGCCTTCCTTGATGAGCCGCTGGACGATGTTGAGGCCGAGGCCGGTGCCCTGGCGCGGGCCTTTGGTGGTGAAATAAGGCTGGAAAATTTTCGGCAGCACCTCGGGCGGAATTCCCGGACCCGTGTCGCGCACGAATAATTTCACGAGCGGCGCGGTGTTGTCCAGTCCCTCGACGTTGAGCAGCCGGTCGTTCGGGCCGTCCTTGAACGCCGTCAAATCCAGCGGCGCGCGCAGCACTTCGCCGCCAACCTCCACGCGGTGCGGCTGCGGTGCGCATTGAAAGGCGTTGACCAGGAGGTTCTGCAAAATCTGGATCACGTCCGTGCCGTTGACCTTGACGCCGGTATTTTCGCCAAACGGTGCGATGATAAATTCATTGCCGCCCAGGCTCGGATGGACCCGCACGAGGTGTTCCAAATCCTTGATCAACTGGCCGACGCTCACGCGCGGCGCACTTTGGCCGGGCTTGTCCCGCAAAATCTGGAGGTAGCGCCGCGAAATCTCGATGCAGTTCGTGGTCTGCCGCGTGACGATGCCCAGCCGGTTCTTGATGAATTCCAAATCCTCCAGCTCCATCCGCGCATTGCGGTTGAGCCGCTGGTTCATCACCTGCACGAAGCCGGAGATGACCGCGAGCGGGCCGTTGATGTCGTGGATGATGCTCGCGTAAATGTCGCCGCGCGTTTTCGCAATCTGCTCCTCGACGCGCTGGTTCTGCAATTCAGCCAGCAACGCCTGCACTTTTTCCGCGCTGCTGTGGATTTCGCTTTCGAGCCGGCGGCGCTGCATCGCCTGGCCGACGGCGGAACGCATCGTCGCCAAGTCGAACGGCTTGTTGATGTAATCGCACGCGCGCAGCCGGAGCGCCTGGCGGATCGTGTCCGTCGTCTCGAACGCCGTCATCATGATCGCCTCCATGTCCGGCTTCACATATTTGAGGCGCTCCAAAACTTCGATGCCCGACATTCCCGCCATGCGGATGTCCAGCACCGCCACGTCAATGTCGTGCTTCTGCGCCAGTTCAATCGCCGTCGGGCCGTCCTCGGCCATGAGCAGGTCGTAATCGTCCTTGAAAATCACGCGCAACGACTGGCGCGGCCCGTCCTCGTCGTCCACGACCAGCAGCGTGCCCCGGCGTTTCGGCGCGGGCGTCGCATCAAGGATTTCGGCGACCGCGTTGGTCGCGTCGGTCAATGGGTCGGCGGTCAAGGGCATTTTTGGAAATCAAATGGTTCACCCGGCTCGCGCCACTCTACGCCAAAAATTTCCGCCCTCAAGCAGAAACCAGCCGCGCCCGCAACATTTCCAACGCCTGCCGCGCCGTGACCGCCTTGAATTTTTCGCGCCCGAAGGAATTGAATTTGCGTTCGACCACGGTTCCAAACGCCCCGGCGACTGAAATAAAAACCGTCCCGACCGGCTTGGCCTTTGTGCCACCGCCAGGCCCGGCGATCCCGGTCACGGCCACCGAAAAATCCGCGCCGAACTTTTTCCGCGCGCCGACGGCCATTTCGCGCGCGACCAATTCGCTCACCGCGCCGTGTTTTTTCAAAGTTCCAGAGCGGACGCCGAGAAATTTTTCCTTCACGCCGTTGCGGTAGGCGACCATTCCGCCCAGGAACATTTTCGACGCGCCGGGAACATTGGTGATTTGATTCGCGATGAAACCGCCGGTGCAGGATTCCGCCAGCGCCAGCGTCTGCCTTCGTTCCGTCAGCAAACGGACGACGGCGGCCTCAATTGTTCGGGCCGGCTTGTCTTGGCTTGCGGATTTCGACATTGAAAGTTCCCGTGACGCAGCTCTTCAGATCATCCGGCGCGCAGAAATATATTTTCCCCGGAACGTGGTTGTTGGCCGCCGCGCCGAACTCCAGCCGCAGGGCGTAGCCGCCGTCAAAATTCTCCCGCGGGTTCCGGCTGCCGTCCTTCCAGCCCAGCGTCACGCGCGCCGGTGACGCCGTGTTGGTGGCCACGTTGAGGGACTGCCCGGCGAGCGCGGCGGCCTGCGCGCCGGTGAACCGGATCGCCAGGCTCACATTGTTCGTCCCGCGCAACGTCAGCGTGCCGTTCTGAAGCGTCGCGCGGTCGCAGCTGAAATCCTGCCCGTGAATCCGGCCCGCCGCCGTCGTGTCTGGAATCACCACCGCGCCGAGGTCCAGCGTCCAGTCCGCGCCGGAATGCCCGGACTTGAAAATTTTTCCGCGAAACACAAATGCCGCCGCCGCCGCGAGGACGATCAGGAGGATGCCAACCACCGCCGCCACGGGGAATTTTTTTGCGGACGGGGCGGTGCCGCCCGCATCCGCCATCCGGGACGGAACCCGGCGTTCGCCCACCTTCGTGCCGGTCAGAATAAATTTCGGGTCATCCGACGCGGGTGCCTGCGGCGCGGTGATTTTCTGGAAGCACGTCGGGCATTCCATCACCGAGCCGGCCTGCGACGCGTCGCATTTCATGTGCTGGCCGCAAACGGGGCAGGCGTATTTGTATTCGCTCATGGCAGTGGAAACAACATTTCACATTTATCGCCCAACGGCAACGCCGATTTTCCAAATCACAATCGTAATCTTAATCCTAATCGTAATCGCCGGGCAAAACGGATTAAGATTAAGATGACGATTACGATTAGGAAAAAACTCTTTGCGCTTTGCCTCCCCGCGTCTTTGCGTTAAAAACAAGCCGGCCTATGAATAAAAAATCTCCCGTCTCCCGCAGCGGACGCTTCGCGCGCGAAGTCAGCGACGACGTCGCGCAATTCACCGAATCCATTTCCTTCGACTGGCGATTGTGGCGACACGACATTCTCGGCTCGATGGCGCACGCCGAAATGCTCCACAAGATCGGCGTGCTGAAAAAAAATGAATTGCACGCCATCGTTCGCGGACTCGACCAAATCGGCAAAGAAATCCGCGCGGGCAAATTCAAGTGGAAGCCCGCGCTCGAAGACGTTCACATGAACATTGAGGCCGAACTGACGAAACGCATTCCTGCCGGCGCGAAACTGCACACCGCCCGTTCGCGCAACGATCAGGTCGCGCTCGACATGCGGATGTGGCTGCGCGATGAAATTACTTTGTTGCTCGGCGACATCGCCAATTTGCAACGCGCCCTCGTCTCGCTCGGCGAGAAAAATGCCGACGTGCTCATCCCCGGCTACACGCATCTGCAACACGCGCAGCCCGTCTATCTCGCGCACCATCTGCTCGCCTACGTCGAGATGCTCGAACGCGATTGCGAGCGCCTCTGGGACTGCCACTCGCGCGTGAACGTCTGCCCGCTCGGCAGCGGCGCGATTGCCGGTTCGACCTTGCCATTGAAACGCGAACTCGTCGCGAAACTGCTCGGCTTTGTGGATGCGAGCGGCAAAGTTCAACTCACGCAAAATTCCATGGACGCCGTGAGCGACCGCGATTTCGCCGTCGAATTTTGCGCCGCCGGCGCGCTGCTGGCAGTGCATCTTTCGCGGCTCGCGGAGGACGTGATTCTCTGGGCCGGCTCGGAATTTAATTTCATCAAGATCGCCGATGCCTACACCACCGGCTCGTCGCTCATGCCGCAGAAAAAAAATCCCGACATCGCCGAACTCGCGCGCGGCAAGACCGGCCGCGTCTTCGGCAACCTGATGTCGCTGCTCACGTTGCTGAAAGGATTGCCGATGACCTACAACCGCGATTTGCAGGAGGACAAGGAACGCCTCTTCGACACCGCCGACACCGTGCGCGCCTCGACGCGGATTTTTTCCGCGATGTTGCGCAATGTGAAAATCAATCGCGCCGCCTGCGCTGCCGCCGCGAGCGACCCGGCGTTGCTGGCGACCGACCTCGCGGATTATCTGGTGAAAAAAAGAATGCCATTTCGCCAGGCGCATCACGTCGTCGGCGCAGTCGTCGCGCTGGCGGAAAAAACGGGCAAGCCGCTGAACCAACTGACGCTCGCGGAACTGCAAAGTGTGAACCCGACATTCGGGCGCGACGCGCTGCGCGTGTTCAATCTGAAAACGGCGATGGCGAAACGAAACCTGACCGGCGCACCGGGAACAAAGGAAGTCGCGAAGCAACTGGCGCGCTGGCGGGAACAGCTTTCGTGATACGAAATATTGATGAATCGCTCCGCATAAGACTATGAAAGACATTTTTCTATCAGTTGTTTGTTTAACATTGACGCTAGCATCCACTGCCAAGGCAGAACTTGATGCCCAGACGGAAACGTTGATTGAGCAATTACCCAAGATTTCCCAAATTGGCTATGGATACAGCGCCATGTTCAGCGGTTCGCAGTTTCTGCCCGAGCCAGATTCTTCAGAAGTGCACACCTTGGTGCTTGGCTCCGAAGCTCCCACCAATTCAGCGATCCTTGTTAACATTGTCCGACGAGGTGTTCTTGCGGTTCCATCACTTTTGAAACACTTGGATGATGCCCGCGAAACCAAAATCCCAGCTATATCCGGGATGATGTGGATTTCCTTCGCAGATGAATACGATTACAACCGTCGAATCCGCACAAATGCTCCAACAGGGGTTAATCGGGACGATTCCCGGGAGAATCATCCCAACAGCCATGTCATCACTGTGGGTGATTTATGCTTCGTGGCACTCGGTCAAATCGTCAACCGCAATTTTAATGCCTCTCGATACCAACCTTCCGGCGGGGTGGTCATCAGTTCGCCAACCTACTCCAAGCGACTCTGCGAGGTGGTGCGGGTGGATTTCGAGGGGCTGACGGAAGCGAAGCACCGCGATATGCTGGTTCAAGATTTCACGACACCCGACTACGAAGATCGCCGCAACAACGCGTGCCGGCGGATAGCATTCTATTATCCACAAATCCTCGAGCCTCTCGTTCTGAAACAATTGGCGGTTCCGTCTTACGATATTTTTAAGATTGATGACCTCGTCAGGAATGAACTTTATCCAAACAAATCCAAGGATCAGCGCAAGACTATTTACGATGGGTTTCTCCGCACCAATGGATCGGCGTTTTCCGACGGAATCCGGCATTTTCTATTTGAGGATCTCGACAATCAGATAGCGGATGAGGAACATCGTTTGTCGGGGCCGTTGCATGGGAAATATGATGCGAGAGCCTTGTTGGTTCAACTCTATGGATATAGCAATTCAGTTGCTCCCACGAACGAACCTTATGACAATTATTGGGAGGCGGGCGAAGAGGCCAGGTTCATCGATACTCTTGGGAATCTTAAAAGCCACAAAATTGACGAGGCGATAAAAGACATTCTCGTCAAGATAACAGACGAGGATTATCTGGCGATTGCTTGCAGCAAACATTTGACGGGACGCGGATATGAACCCGAAATCCGAGCTTACTGCGATCGAAGAATCCCTGTTAGCAAGAATTACGCAAAGGAACTTCAGCAGATAATCTCTCAACTTAACGAATCCGAAAACCGGTAGCATCCCTAACTGCATCAGCCCGCGCAAAGCGATTTTCCTCTCGCAACCCCGTTTCATCGTCACAGTTCGGTTTTGGGCGGTGCCCATCGAATTCTGAAAATTGGTCTGTCTAAAAATGCCAACGGCGTTGAATGATCTGCTCCAGGCGACGTCATGCTCGTTTTAGCTGCGTTGCGCGTGCGTCCGTAAGAGCGGTAGAGGGCTACCGCAGTCCAAGACGCTTCGCGTTCAAGGGAGCCGCCGTCATTCGCGCCAGCGTCTTGGACTGCGCCAGCCCTCTGGCGCTTTTCCATCGCACAACTTAACGTTCCAGCAACGAAGACAAAACGGAGCCGCCAATTTTTCAGTCACCAATCCGCGTCCACTTCAAATTCATCCGCCACCGCCATCCGATCGGTCTTGAACCGGTAAATGGATTTCACCATCGCCGCCGAAGCGGTGCGTTCAAACCATGCCGCCGAGCACCACGGATACTGGCAGGCCACCGGCACCAGCCCGTGTTTCACCGCATTCTGATGGACGTAATTCAGTCGTGCCAGATACGAACGCTGATGCGTCAACTTGGTTTCGCGGAAGTTGAACCAGACCTGTCGCCCCGGAGATTTATCAAGTTTGTTCACCCATTCTGCGGTTTTGACGTGCAGCACGCTCAGCATGTCGCTCAAGCTGGAAGCGTCGCCGGCCTTGGCGGGCGAGCGGGCGACAAAATGATAATGGTTCGAGAACACCGCCCAGGCCTCCAATTGCCAGCCATATTTTCCCGCCACGGTCAACAGACCGCGATGCAAAACTTGAAGCCGCTTTGCGCCGCGAAAGTGGTGCGACTGCCGACAAGCCGAAGCCGTGACAAAATAAGTTCCGCGACCGGAAAGCTGGTGCGAGGGCGCGTGCGGCCAAGGTGTTTTTGGTTCAACCATAAAATGACGATGATGTGCGCGTGGCTGAAAGTGAAGTTAAAATTTTCCGTATGTCCATAGGAAAGCGGCAGAGGGCTGCCGCAGTCCAAGACGCTGGCGCGAAACAACACGCCCCACGACTTTAGTTGGCGTTGCAGGCGAGAAGATTTATTCTCATAAAATAAATGGATGGGAACTTAAATGATCGACTCAAGGCGTGCCGCGCCCGTTTTATCTGATCCCGCGATGCGGGACGCGTGCCGCCCGCGCGGCTTAAAACCGCGTCAGCTTTTCCAGTTCCTTCACGCGCTTTTCGATGTCGGCGCGTTTGATTTTGGTCGTGCGCGTCAGGCCGAAGCCTTCGCAGCAGAACGACGCGGTGACGCTGCCGTAGATCATCGCGCGCCGGATGTTCGCGTCAATCGCGCCCTTGGCCGTCGCCAAAAATCCCATCATGCCGCCGACGAACGAATCGCCCGCGCCCGTCGGGTCAACGACCTGGTGCAGCGGATACGCCGGGCAGATGAAAAATCCCTTCGGCCCGGACAAAATCGAGCCGTGCGAACCTTTTTTGATGATAACATATTTCGGGCCGAGCGCGTGGATTTTTTTTAGCGCGGCGAAGACGTTGTCTTCCTTCGTGAGCTGGTGCGCCTCGCTGTCGTTCAGCACGAAGCCGTCAATGCGCGGCAGGAGTTTCAGCAAATCGTCGAGCGCGATGTTCAGCCACAAATCCATCGAATCGGCCACGACGAACTTCGGTTTCTTCATCTGGTCGAGCACGCGATGTTGCAACGCCGGCGCGATGTTGCCGAGCAGGACGAACTGGGAATTTTGATACGACGCGGGCAGCGTTGGTGAAAAAGTTTCAATCACGCCGAGTTCGGTCAGCAACGTGCGGCGGTTGTTCATGTTCAATTCATATTCGCCCGACCAATGAAAAGTTTTTCCGGGCAAAGTTTGCAGACCTTCGAGATCTATTTTGTGCCGGCGATAAAGCTCGATGTATTTCTTCGGAAAATCCTCGCCCACGCCACCGACGAGTTTCACCGGCGAAAAAAAACTGGCCGCGACCGCCGCGTGACTGGCCGAGCCGCCGAGCAGTCGCGGATTTTCCGCCGTCGGAGTTTTGATGGAGTCGAGTGCGGTTGTGCCGACAATGAGAACGCTCATTAATTAGTTGATAGTTGATGGTTGAAAGTTGGGAGCAGGAAAACGGCGCGGTTTATTTTTTCTGGATCAATTCAATTTCGTAGCCTTCGGGCGCGTCAATGAAAGCAATCGTGCCGCTGCCGCTGGGCGTCGGGCCGTCGGAGTATTTCAGGCCGAGTTTCGCAAGGTGCTTGGCGAATTCTTCAAGACTGTCCACCTCGAACGCAAGATGCGTCAAATCCGGCTGCACTTTCACGGATTCGCTGCCGGGTAAAAAACAGATTTCAATTTCCTCGTCGCTTTCCGGTGCCTTGAGAAAAACCAGTTCCGAGCCGCGCGGCGACTTGTGCCGCTTGATTTCCTCGAGGCCGAGGACGTCGCGGTAAAATTTCACCGTGCGTTCGAGATCGTTCACGCGATAGCGCGTGTGCAGGAGTTTTGTGACTATGCTCATCTTAAGTCCAATGTCCAAAGTCCAACGTCCAAAGTCGAGCGCATTGTGACATTGGACTTTAGGCTTTGGACTTTGGACTCATTTAAGACTTTAGACTTTGGACTTTGGACTTTAGACTTTGATTATGGGCAAACGACGCGAAGCGCGCGAACGCGCAGTGCAATTTCTGTTTCAGCACGACCTGAACCCGCCGGAAAATCTCGAGCTGGAGCTGGCGCAGTTCTGGAATTCGCAGCGCGCCGCCGCGATTGAGGACGAAAAGGGCGCGTCGCATTGGGGCGAAAAATTTGAACTGCCGCCGCCGACAACCGAGGAAGCCGAGACGCGCCTGTTCGCCGAGCCGCTGATTCGCGGCGTGCTGGAGCATCGCGACGCGATTGACGAAAAAATCAAGAGCCACGCGAAGAACTGGGATTTTCACCGCATCGCCGCCGTGGACCGGAACATCATGCGGCTGGCGATTTATGAAATGCTTCACCGGCAGGACATCCCGCCGGTAGTCAGCATCAACGAGGCGGTGGACATCGCAAAAAAGTTTTCCACGCAGGACAGCGGCAAATTCGTGAACGGAATTCTGGATAAAATCCGCGGCGAAATTTTGCGCCCCGCGAAAACAGCCCAAAGTCCAAAGTCCAAAGCCTAAAGTCATGGCGAAAATCGAACGATTTGAGGATTTGACATGCTGGCAAAAAGCCCGCGAGCTGAATCGTCTAGTCTATAAAATTTCCGCAAACGGAACTTTTGCCAAAGATTTTGGGCTGCGCGATCAAATTCGCCGCGCCTCGATTTCCATCATGTCAAACATTGCGGAAGGATTTGAACGCGGTGGCGACAAGGAATTCGTCCAGTTTCTTTCCAACGCCAAAGGCTCTTGCGGCGAAGTGCGCTGCCAGCTTTACGCGGCACTGGACGAAAAATATTTGAGCGGGGCCGAATTCAAGCAGCTTTCCGAACAAAGCTTGGAAGTCAGCCGCCTGATTTCCGGTTTCATGACTTATTTGCGCCATTCGGAATTGCGCGGCAATAAATTCAAACAAACGTCGAACGAACCATGACGACATTGGACATTGGACTTTAGGCTTTGGACTATGTTTGCCGACTTACATCTCCACACGCTTTTTTCCGACGGCACGTTCACGCCGGAAGAACTGGTGGAGCGCGCAAACAAACTTGGTTTTTATGCCATCGCGCTGACGGATCACGACACGGTCGAAGGTTGCGAACGCGCGGCGGCGGCCTGTGCGGCGGTGAACATGGAATTCATCACCGGCACCGAATTGACGGCAGAACACGAGGACACCGAAGTTCACGTTCTGGCCTATTTCGTGGACACGCAAAACCAGCCTTTGCTCACGCGCATCGCCGGGTTCCAATCCGTCCGCCAGAACCGCATCCGTGAAATGGTCGCCGCCCTAAACACACTTGGAATTCCGCTCAAGGCCGAAGCGGTTTTCGCGCTGGCCAATTGCAAATCGCCCGGCCGGCCGCATGTCGCACGCGCGCTCGTGAAGGAAAAATTCATCGGCAATCTCGACGAGGCGTTCGAGCGTTTTCTTAAAAAAGGCCGGCCTGCATGGGTGCCCAAGACCAAAATGTCCGCGCTCGAAGCCGTCGAATTGATTCATCAGGCCGGCGGTCTGGCGGTCATGGCGCATCCGGGTTTGAACCGCACCGACGAAATCATTCCCGACCTCGTGGACGCCGGATTGGACGGCATCGAATGTTTTCACACAAAGCATTCGACTGCGATGACCGAGCGCTATCTCGAAATCGCGGAGAAATACGGCCTGCTCGTCACCGGCGGCAGCGACTGCCACGGCTTTAGCAAAAAGCAGCCCCTCATCGGCACCGTCAAGCTGCCTTACGAACACGTCGAACGGCTCAAAGGGAAACATGTTGAATCGTTGAAGCGTTAAATGGTTGAATCGGAATTGCCGACCATGCCACGATTTAACATTTCAACAATTCAACCATTTAACGAATGAGTCTCTTCGCCAAATTCAAGGCCGGCCTCGCCAAGACGCACGCCAAGCTCACGCACGAAATCAAGCGCATCGTCACGCGCTCGCCCAAGCTGACCGCCGAGTCGCTCGAAGAAATTGAACACGCGCTCATCGCCGCCGACCTCGGTGTGGCGATGACCACGCAGATTGTGACGGCGGTGAAGCTGGCCTACGAAACGCAGGGCACGGCCGGGTTGGACTATCTCGCCATCGCGCGGGCGGAGATTGAAAAAAGTCTTTCCAGCAACAAGCCCGGCCTGCGCGAAATTCCCGGCGGCACCTGCGTCGTTTCCATCGTCGGCGTGAATGGCACGGGCAAGACCACGACCAGCGCCAAGCTCGCGCATTATTTTCAGGCGCAGAAAAAATCCGTGCTGCTCGCCGCGTGCGATACGTTCCGCGCGGCGGCGATCGAACAGATTAAACTTTGGGGAATGCGCTTGAAAGTGGAGGTCATTGCCAGCGGCTACGGCGCGGACGCGGCGTCCGTGGCGCACGATGCCGTGACCGCCGCGCAGGCGCGCCAGGCGGATTATCTTTTTATTGATACGGCGGGACGTTTGCACACCAAGCACAACTTGATGCAGGAATTGCAGAAGCTGCATCGCGTCATCGGCAAGCAGCTCGTCGGCGCGCCGCATGAAGTGCTGCTGGTGCTGGACGGCAGCACCGGCATGAACGCGCTGAACCAGGCGCGCGAATTTCACAAGGCTGTGCCGCTCACCGGCCTGATCGTGACCAAGCTGGACGGCACGAGCAAAGGTGGCATGGTGGTGGCCATCCAGAAGGAGCTCGGCCTGCCCATCAAATTCATCGGCCTCGGCGAGCAGCCGGACGACTTGCAGCCCTTCGACGCCAAGCAGTTCGCGCAGGCGCTGTTTGAGGAGTGAAATTTATCTAGCCACGGATGGGACACGAATTTCACGAATTAACGCGAATTGAACTCGTGAACATTATGGCAGTTTCAATCAACCTTGGGACAAGCGCCAAATCGGTAGGGCTGACCTGCGGGTCAGCCAACCCGGCGGCGCAGCAGCGCCGCCCTACCACCCGGTGCGTCAATGTTGTTGTGATCTGCTATAGTGCAATTCGCGTCAAAGTCAGTCGTGGAGCAACGACGGAAATCAGCCAGCTGCGCAGTGGCTGGGGATGTGCGCATGAGGTTGGTTTGTCCTGAATTGACGATGGAGCGCGAGTTGTCTCAACTCGCAGCGGATGGAATAACGAAAGATGGCTGGGATAATTTCAATGGTTTCTGGTCTGGCCGGGCGCTGCGGATTGGGACAATCCGCGCTCCGGGCCGGAATTCGTTTGGCGGGCTGAAGATGTTGTCAAATCCGCCCAAGACGCCACCGTCCTCCTTCTGGTATATTGAGCGGGGATGAATGGTTAAGCTGTCAGTCTTCCGTTCCGCGAATGAAAGACCGCACATCCACCGCGTCCATTCCGGCGGAACGAATCGCCTGCATTCCCAAATCCGTGTCTTCGTAAGCGCGGCAGCATTTCGGGTCAACGCCGATGCGCCGCGCCGCTTCGAGAAAAATGTCCGGCGCGGGTTTTTGGTTCACCACCATTTCGCTGGTGACGACGGCATCAAACAAATGGCGGATCTTCAAATGTTCCAGCACTTGCACGATGATTGGCTGCGTGCCGCCGGAAGCGACCGCCATCGGGATTTTTCCATAATTTTCCTGCGCAATTTGCACGACGGCGAGAATCGGCCCGATTTGCGGCAAAAATTGCAGATACTCTTTTTCTTTCTCGTGCCCGGCTTGGATGTGGTCGAGCGTGACCCCTTGTTCGGCGGCGAGCATCTTGAAGATGTCGCGCGACGGCACGCCGCCGAGCGAGTAAAAGCGATCCTTGGGAAATTTTAATTTATATTTCGCGACGGTGGCCTGCCACGCGCGCCAGTGCAGCGGCATCGTGTCGGCCAGCGTGCCGTCGCAGTCGAAAACCAGTCCTTTGATATTTGTCATAATCTTAATCTTGCTCGTAATCGTAATCTCCCAAACCGATTAAGAGTAAGATTACGATCAGGATTACGAGCTGAAATTACAGGGCCACCTCCGCCAACCGCTTTTCCAAGTCATGCGTCATCAGCGGCTCGATCAACGGATCAATTTCGCCTTCGATGACATTCGCCAAATTGTAAAGTGTCAGTTCAATGCGATGATCCGTGACGCGGTTCTGCGGAAAATTGTAGGTGCGGATTTTTTCGCTGCGGTCGCCCGTGCCGATCTGGTCTTTGCGGTGCGCGGCGTATTTCGCGTTTTCCTCGGCGATTTTTCTTTCGAGCAAGCGCGAGCGCAGAACGGTCATCGCCTTCGCGCGATTTTTTATCTGCGAACGCTCGTCGGCGATGCGGACGGTGAGGCCGCTCGGCTTGTGCTGGATTTGCACGGCGGAATCGGTGGTGTTCACGCCCTGGCCGCCTTTGCCGGACGCGCGGCAGACGGTGACTTCAATTTCGTCAGGCTTGATTTCAACGTCCACTTCCTCGGCCTCGGGCAAAACGGCGACGGTCGCGGTGCTCGTGTGGATGCGCCCTTGCGCTTCGGTCGCGGGCACGCGCTGGACACGATGCACGCCGCTTTCGTATTTCAGCCGCTTGAAAACGTCCGTGCCGTTAATCTGAAAAATGATTTCCTTGAAACCGCCGAGGTCGGATGGGCTGGAATCAAGCGGCTCGATTTTCCATTTGCGCGCCTCGGCGTAACGACAATACATCCGATACAAATCCGCCGCGAACAGCGCGGATTCCGAGCCGCCCGCGCCCGCGCGGATTTCAATGATCGTGTTGCGCGAATCCGTCGGGTCCGGTGGCACGAGGCCAAACTGGATTTGCTGCGCGAACTTTTTTTCCTCGGTTTCGAGTCGCGCCACTTCCTCGCGTGCGAGTTGCGCGAGTTCAGATTCCGCCGGTTCGCTTTTGAGCAACGCGCGGTTTTCCGCCAGTTGCTCCTGCGTTTTGAAAAAATTGTCGCCCGTCGCGACCAGTTCTTTCAGTCGCGAGTATTCCTTGGACAATTCCTGCGCGCGCTGCGGATTGTCGAATGCCTTCGGATCGTTCAACGCGGCTTCGATTTCCGTGAAGCGGCGGCGGAATTTTTCGATGTGCGGGCGCAAATCCATTGTTTTCGTTAAATTGTTAAACGGTTGAATTGTTAAATTGTTCGTGCGCGCGATGATTTTACGATTCAACAATTCAACATTTTAACAAGTTACGGCATCAGTTGATTAAAAAGAAATCCGCCCGCTCACGCAAACGCGCGGGCGGGCGGAATGAAAGCAGGCAGCTAGACTTTTTTCTTTTTCTTCGTGGCGAACGCGGCCTTGGCGGCCTCGGTCTTGGCGGCGCGCTGCTGGAACTTGTCCACGCGGCCGGCGGTGTCCACGAATTTTTGCGTGCCGGTGTAGAAGGGATGGCACACGTTGCAAATGCCGACGATGATGGTCTGCTTGGTGGAGCGCGTCTTGATCACGTTGCCGCAGGCGCAACGGATTTCCGCGTCCACATATTTCGGATGAATGTCCGTCTTCATAAAAAGGACGGCAAAGCTATCACGGTTTTGCCGGATGACAAGAGGGAATTTTTTGGAAAGCGATGAAACAAACGGCGAAATCATTTAATTTCAATTTAGCCGTTCACGCCAATAACCGGGACGGCGTTTCATGTGCATCACGGCAACAATCCAAATGCAGTCGGGTTTTTCGATAAAAATGACGGCGTAGGGAAAATCGCGGCTGAAATGTCTGCGTGCTGGCGGATCGAATTTACGGAAACGCTCCGGGTCTGCGCAGGCTTCATAAAGCAATCTTTCCATCTCGCGATAAAAACGCACGCCGAGTTCGGGCGAAATTTCAGAATAATAGCGAACCGCCCCGGCAAATTCCTCGTCTGCTTCGGGATGAAGCAAAAAATTCACAGTCCGGCGATTTTGCGTGCGCGCGCCAAGGATTCTTCAAGCGGAATCCCTTTGACCTTTCCCGATTCAATTTCTGCGATGCGCCGGTCAATTTCCGTTTTCCAGGATTCAGCCACGCACGCTTCAATGCCGCCGTGCCGCGCGATCATAATGCGGTCAACCAATTCCGCGACGACTTCCACCGGCATTTCGCGGGTCTCTTCGACAATTTGATCCAGTGTAATCGGCATGGCTTAATTCTGGCTTATGAAATTGATTTTGACAAGGCAGGCCTGCGCGATGTCCTCATCTTCGAGATACGGATACAGCTTCAAAATCTCCGCGCGCGCGCGGCCGGTGGCGACGAGGCCGGCGATCATTCCCGCCGTGACGCGCAATCCGCGAATGCAAGCCCGTCCGCCCATGACATTCGGATTCAAAGTGATTCGATCCAGCATTTTCATGGCAGTAATTTAACCGTCTTGCCGCGTGAATCCAGCTTTTCTTTCCGCTTGCTTGCCAATCTGCAAAATTTAATAAAATTGATGTTGACTTTAACTTTGTTGAGTTGTATAAAACGAAAGAACAATTCAATTTTATTAAATGAGCGATCCCGACAAAAAGCACTGGCTGAATTTTCTGGAGGACGAGGACGTGGCGTTCGTCAAGCGGTTCATCCTGTTTTCCGGTTCGCTCAAGGATCTGGCGGACGCCTACAATGTCTCCTATCCGACGCTCCGGCTGCGGCTCGACCGGCTGATTGAGAAGATCAAAATCCTCGACAGCCAGAAGATTGACGACGATTTCGAGCGCCAGCTCCGCGCGCACTTTGCCGACGGCAAGCTGGACTCGCAGGTTTTCAAAAAACTTCTGACTGCCTATCAAAACCAAAAAAAAGGAACAAAATGAAAAGGTTAATTCAACTGAACTTGTTGCTGCTGCTTATTTCATCGGCCACGGCGCAGGACTCGCAATCGCAAGAAACATCTCCGCAACAACCAACGAAAATTTTGCGTGTTTATGATTGGAACGACGTGGCGCAACAACATCAATTGTCCGGCGGAGAAGTAATTTCGATGGATGGAATGTCAGTTTTGAAAATTGAAAGCACCAATAATCCGCCATTGGAAGACAATTTTCGCGGTTACACTCTTGATACGCCGTTTGAAGTTTCATTTTTAAAGATGACAAATTCCGTCATTAAAGGAACGTATTGGGTCTATTGCGAAGTGAAATATGAGAATGTTTGGTCTGGGATGGTTATAAATAATAATCGGGAGGTGCGTGATAAGTCAGGAACCTTAAAATTGGTGAAATATTATCCGCCTTCTGCTTCTGGTGGAGACGAACGCGTTAACGTAGCCGGTTTTAATTTTGCTGGGAAATCAAACTGGCAACTTTATAGATTTGCGGTTGACCGCAACGAATCTGGAGAATTGCCATTAAAATTAGAACTTAAACTTTCATTTGCAGGACAAGGAACAGTTTATATTCGCCCGATAAAACTTTTGGGAGTTGTTGGCAATTGGTGGACGCCGCAACAAATCGGCTTGATCGGCGGCATCGGCGGTTCGGTCATCGGCTGCTTTGGCGCGTTGCTCGGCCTGCTTGCTTCAAAAGGCAAGGCGCGCACTTTCGTCCTGGCCACGATGAAAATTTTCATCGCGCTGGGAATTCTGCTGACGATTGCGGGATTTGCCGCCGTCGTGTCCAGCCAGCCTTACGCCGTCTGGTATGCGCTGCTCCTGCCCGGAGTCATTCTCACGCTGGTTTTTTCGCTGACGCTGCCTTCGATCCAAAGGCGCTACGACGAATTGGAAATCCGCCGCATGACTTCAGTTGACGCAATGGGAAGCTGATGTTGGCTTGACCCGCGCGGTAAATTGAAGGATTATATGCTCGCCGAATTGGTTGGGGGCGCACTGGTTTCGACCAGGTGAACACGCCAGAGGCGGCATGCCGAGGACGATGCGTTGGCCTCGTTAATCATTCGCATCAAAACAAAACAGCTAATCAAGAACTAGCTCTCGCGGCCTAAGCGCCACGACGTTCACCACTGGACACCTGCTACGGTGGAGGAACGCAACAGCAGGCATGGTCAATGGCGGAGACCGCGCGTTGTTGACCGAGATCTTTTCATGCGGACTAGGCAGTGCGACTTGAGTTCGGACAGTATCGCATAGCAGAAAACTTTATCCGAAATAAGCATGTAGTCGCGGCTGGTTGGTTGACTTGTGACGCGGGTTCAATTCCCGCCGCCTCCACCATATCGAAGATTGTTCGGAAACATCGTTCGTGCTGCGCACGGCAACGGTGGATTCCGCCAATGAATCAAAGGGTTTT
>Ga0224554_1000924_pt1 | contig 21184 bp, 13 predicted proteins | sample 714S22024metaG_FD_180666 | JGI IMG/M metagenome (GOLD analysis project Ga0224554, IMG submission 180666) | Peat soil microbial communities from Stordalen Mire, Sweden - 717 S2 20-24 | ecosystem: Environmental > Terrestrial > Soil > Wetlands > Peat | place: Sweden: Norrbotten County, Stordalen...
CATCATGCTTGTGGTCGTGAACATCTTCATGATTATCAAGATTCCAGCGATTACCGCCTCCATCTTCTCCGGCAGCAGCAGTGGCCACGATGCAGGAATGGGCGCAATCACCGGTGCAATAACCGCAGGGCTGATGTAGAGCACGGAGATCCCCACAATGCCGACAACAGAGACCAAATCCCCCGAAATCACGCGCGCGGCGGAACGCTACCTGGAGCAATACGGCGATCCTCTCGTCATGAACACGTATTTGAAGGTGACGATACTTGTCCTGTGCGCAATCTGCCTGATGCTGGGCGCGCTCGTCTTCAAAAGCCAGAAGGCTCTGCTCGGCATGAAACCCCTCGTGATTCGCATCAACGATGTGGGCCATGCCGACGCAATCGACTACCGCAATTACCAGTACAAGCCGCAGGAGGCAGAGAACAAATACTACCTATCGCGGTGGGCCACGCTTTACTTTCAACGCAACCGCTACACCATCGAGCGTGACCAGACGCAGGCGCTTTACTTTCTCAACTCCGATGTGCAACAGGCCGTTATTCGTCAGGAGCAGCAGAACAAGACGATTACCAACTTCCAGCAAGACAGCACGCTTCCCTATGTGGACATCAACATCAAGAGTGTGATCTTGGATGATTTGCGGCAGTCACCGTATTCGGCTCGGATTGAGTTCGAGAAGGTCTACACCAATGCCAGCGACCACACGGAGCTGAAGAAGGAACGCTGGACCGCCAGCGTGACGTATGTTTTCGCAGAACACGTCGAAAACAATGCGCTGGCATACAACCCGCTCGGGCTGACCATCGTCCGCTACCGCGCCGATCAGGCATTCGATTAAGGAGCGATATGAACAACGACCTGGACCTCCTCATCTCGTTTCTTCAGCCCATCAAAGAGCTGTTGCTTGACGACACCGTGAGCGAAATCATGGGCAACCCGAACGGGCAATGGTGGTTTGAGCGCAGAGGCAGAGTGGAACACGCAGAGGTTGTCTTCGATGCAAAGGCTCTGCGCACTGGCCTTGAAGTCATTGCCAATAAACTCAGCAGGAAGCTCGACGAGACGCATCCGCTATTGAGCGCGCAATTGCCGGACGGAAGCCGACTGGCGGCAGTGCTACCGCCAGTCGTGCGTCCCAATCCCGCCGTGACCATTCGGAAGTTCTCGAAGGTTCGCTTCACCATTGCAGACCTGATTCAAACGGGCGCAATGAGCACAGAGATAGGCGACCTGTTGCGCGGGTACATCGAGGAGGGAAAGACAGTCCTCATCAGCGGCGGAACTGGCAGCGGCAAGACGACGCTGCTCAATGCGCTGGCGGATTTCATTCCCGAAGAAGAACGCATTGTCGTGATCGAAGATACGTCCGAGTTGCGCATCGGCAAACCGAATCTTTTGGCGTCCGAATGCCAGACCGAATCGCACACCGGGACAGTGAACTTCAACGATCTATTGAAGGCCGCGTTGCGCTGGAGACCAGACCGCATCATCCTTGGCGAGGTGCGCGGGGATGAGGCGCGGACACTGCTCGATTCGTTCAATACCGGGCACGCAGGTTCGATGGCAACCATTCACGCCAGCTCTGCGGTGAAAGCACTGCGCAGGTTCGGCGAATTGGCAATGCGTTCGCATCAGCAAACAAATCGCGATGACATCTCAGCGGAGATTGCGGAGACCGTGCAGATTGTCACCCAAGTAGGCAGGTATGCCGAAGGGCGCAAGGTGAGCGAGATCATCGCCGTGCGTGGATATGACCGCGCAACAAAGCAATTCCAGTACGACACCATATTCGAGCGTGCGGCAATTGACCGCGCGATAAGCCATCCAACCATTTCAACCACGAACAAGAGGGAGAACATTCATGCCATTGCTTGAGATCGTACCCAGCAAGAAAGTCACAGCAACCGTTTCGCTTGAAGAACCCACAGCGAACCTCGTCAATCAATACGCCGCATTCACCAGAGTTGCCGCCGATGATGTGGTGAACAAAGCATTGGAATACGTCTTTACCAAAGACAAGGAATTCCAGAAGTTCATCGGCTCACCGAATGATTCAAAGCCGCTACAACCATTGCGCATCAAGAGGAATGGCGATAGTGCGCCGAAGGGACGACCAGGACGCAAGCCTGCTGCATCTGTACCGGCCCCGATACCTGCTTCAGTGGTTCATTCTGCGGTGAAGTAAGATGCATTCTCTCACCCATCATTTGTCGGCAATTGGAATGGTGCTACGCACCGGGTGATTATTGACACTCTACCCCTCCAAGGGTCGTGCTGGGTATCCGTAAGGATTCTTAGAGGCGACCGAACAACGTCAACAACTTGCACCGCGCAGGAATTCTTGAGAATACCCAGGTATTCCCAAGAATCCCGCCAGATCGAAGGTGACTATGCCACTTCTCAGCGATGAAGCAATGGTACAAACAGCCGAGCATCGGGCCTCGTTTCGACTGACAAATGTCTCATCGAAACTTAGCCAGAGTGAAACTACAAGGTTTGATGCGCTGGCGAAGCGGCGCGGCCAACAGCGCGGTGAGTTCATTCGCCACCTCATTCTTGACGAACTGACCCGCGACAGCGGCGAGCCGACCGCCAGCGCAGAGCTGAGTGAGATCGTCGGGATCAGGCTCATGCTGATGAACGTTCTGAAGCCGCTCGCTGCCGGACAGAAGCTCACGCCGGAAGTCTTCGATGGGATTATGACGGAAGTAAAGAAGCGCAAGAAATCCGTGGCCATTGAGGCACGGCAGGAAGCGGAGCGTGCGTGATGGCAACAACCCACTGGGGCCGCAAAGAAACGATCATCTTCCCGCCGCATTCGCCGATCTACAGCTACGGCGCGGTCTTCCTCGCGTTCGTGCTGACCGGCTGCTTTTTGTACCTTCGTTTCAACTTCGGCCAGACTCCACTACAGCGGTTCTACACGCCGATATATGCTCGCAGCGCCGCTGGAAGCGCCTTCAACGAGACCGACAAGTATCAGTTGCTCTATGCCGCAGGTGTTAGCACCGGAGTCGAAGTTGCGTCCGAGGCGGACGTGCAGGCGGGTACGACTCTGGCCTCCCGCGGCAAGCAACTTCCGCTTGCACTCTCCGCCGCCGCTCAGGCACGCGGACTCGACATTCTCTATCGCGGACCCGAGCAAAAGTACGTTGATTCCCGCCTGCACGCATACCTACAGAATGCCGTTTACGGAGGCGACCAGCTCAGGGACATCTACAAACTTCCGTTCCTGTTTGGCTTCTTCTCACTGCTGGCGCAGCTTCCGTTTTCCATCACGAAGGACATCAAGCGCCGCAAGGAATTGAAGTACGGCCGGCGACTCAAAGGGCCGGTCATGCTCACACCGAAGGAGTTCAACAAGACGGTGAACGGAGACGGCATCGGCTTCAAAACTACCGAGGCAAAAGAGATGATGCGGATACCGCTTCAGGCCGAGGCGCAGCACATCGAGCTGATGGGCGACACCGGCGCAGGCAAGACGACGCTCATCATGCAGATACTCCGGCAGATTCAGGGCCGAGGCCATGCGGCCATCGTCTACGACCCGGCCTGCGAGTTCATTCAACGCTTCTATGACGCCAAGCGCGGCGACATTGTATTGAACCCGCTCGATGACCGTTGCCCCTACTGGGGGCCGTCCGAAGAGTTGCGGCGCAGGGCCGAAGCGAAGGCGATTGCGGCCTCTCTTTACCAGCCAACCAGCGACAAGAAGGGTGAGTTTTTCACCGAGACACCGCAGAAAATCTTTGCCCATCTCCTCACAAAGGGGCCGACGCCCGAGCAATTGGTGGCTTGGCTCTCGAACCCGGCAGAGATTGACCAGCGTGTGCGCGGGACGGAGATGGAAGCAATGATTGCCAAGGGCGCGCAGCAGCAGCGCAACGGCGTCCTTGCGTCACTCGGACTGGTAGCGGATAGCCTTCGGATGCTGCCAACCAGGGAGCAGGCGGGCGGCAAAACGTGGAGTGCCACCGAGTGGGCCGAGAGCCGCGCCGGTTGGATTTTCATCACGTCGAGCGCGACAGAGCGCGAGGCGTTGCGCCCGCTGCACAGCCTTTGGATCGATCTTTTGGTGATGCGGCTCTTGACCGCGCCGCAGGAAAACCAGACGCCGGTCTGGTTTGTCCTGGACGAGCTGGCGAGCTTGCAGCGCCTTTCCCAACTCCATACCGCGATTACGGAGAACCGGAAGAGCAGAAATCCGCTCGTGCTTGGCTTCCAAGGGAAGGCGCAGCTTGAAGTGATTTACGGCCATCTCGCCGAGGTCATGCTGTCTCAGCCTGCCACCAAAATCTTTCTCAAGACGACGGAACCAAAGGCGGCAGAGTGGGTCAGCAATGCGATTGGAAAGGTTGAAATCGAGCGCATGAAGGAAACACACTTCGACGGCTCTCGGTCTGGCAGAAACTTCAGTGTGGATCGTCAGGTCGAACCCCTTGTGATGGATTCGGAAATCTCCGGGCTGGAGAATCGACACGCCTTTCTGAAGCTGGGAAACAACGTGGCCCGCTTCCACTTCGAGTACATGGACCTGCCGCTGACCACGCCAGGCTTTATTCCGCGCAAGGACGATGAGGATGAACTTCCCTTCGATCCGAAGACGCTGGCGCCGAAGAATTCCGAAAGCCAGATGCCGGAGATTGACCTTGAAGCCGAGCAGCCGAGCGCGGCAATGATTGCACGCCGGCAACCGGAAGAGGACGAGGACGAGGCCGAGCAATTGCTGCTCGACGAACCCGCCGAAGAGGAGCTTGCCCTGGTTCCTACCGTCCCCGGCGTCCCGGAAGATGCAGCCCTGGCCGATGGCGATCAAGAGCCACAGTCTTCGTTTCCCTTTCAGCAGTAGCGAGGCCGTATGCTCACCATCTCCAAGCCCCTCAGTTCCGGCCAGGCCCAGACGTACCATGCAAAAGAGTTCATGTCTGCCGAGCAGAATTACTGGAAACAGGGCGACGCAATTCTCGGGGAATGGCAGGGGCAGATGGCCGAGAAGTACGGCCTCGCGGGAGCAATCGACTCACAGCATTTTGCGCGGTTGAGTGAGGGCCAGAACCCCCATTCGGGCGAGCAACTTGTTCGCCATCGCACCGGGCAGGAGTACATGACGGCAGATGGAACCACCGTCAAGCCGGTGGAGCATCGAGCCGGTTGGGACGCTACGTTCTCAGCTCCCAAATCCGTTTCATTGACCGCTCTTGTTGGCGGCGATGACCGCGTTCGCGCGGCTCACCGGGAGGCCGTGACCATCGCTCTCACGGAGTTGGAGCGGTATACACAAGCGCGCATCGGCGGCAACAATCCCGCCGAGACCACCGGCAAATTCATTGCCGCGAAGTTCGAGCATGACACCGCTCGTCCGGTCGATGGATACGCCGCTCCGCAGCTTCATACCCATGCCGTGATCTTCAATATGACGGAGCGGCCAGACGGCTCTACTCGCGCGATTCAGCCGCAGAGCTACTTCGATAGCCAACAGTTTGCCACCGCTGTCTACCAATCGGAGCTGACCTTCCGGCTTCGCAATCTCGGCTACCAGATCGAAGCGGGCAAGAGCGGTGCGCCGGACATAAAGGGATACTCGCCGGAGTACCTTGAGGCATCCAGCCCCCGCCGCCAGCAGATCGAGGAGGCCGTCGCAAAAAGCGGCTTCAGTGGGCCGGAGGCCGCGCAGATTGCCGCGCACAACACACGCGACAAGAAGGATATTCTCTCGTCTTCCGAGGTACTCGCAGCTCATCGGAAAATCGCGGCTGACTTCGGCAACCAGGCCGACCGCGTTATCGCAGAAGCCAGGGAACTTGCCGCAACGCTGGAGCAGATTCGTGTGCAGGATGCCCCACGGCGAGCACAGGAAGCCGTCACCTTTGCCAAGGATCGCGGCTTTGAACGGGAGGCCGTCACAGACGAACGCGCGATCATGCGCGACGCCTTGCGGCGCGGCATGGGCGACCTCACTTACAGCCAGGTACGCGACAACTTCGACCAACGGCACAATACAGGCGAGTTCAAAATCGCACCTGGGCAGAAGCACGAGACGGGACGGCAGTTCACCACCCGCGAGACCATTGCGGCGGAGCTTGCGACCGTCGGCCACATGCAACGCGGCCAAAACACCGTTGAGTCGATTATGCCGAAAGAAGCGGCCACGGCTCACGCGGCCACCCGCGAATTCCTGAATCCAGCACAGCGCCGAACCATCGAGGAAGTGCTGACCAGCCGCGACCGTGTCCACGGTTTGCAAGGACTCGCCGGGACCGGCAAAACCACCACCTTGGACGCGATTCGTGAGGGCGCAGAGCGCAGCGGTTACGCGGTCGAGGGCTTCGCCCCAACCAACCGCGCCGCCGCTCAACTGCGCTACGCTGGCCTCGTCGCTGGTACTTTGCAAGGCTTTCTTGCACGCGGGGGCCAAGACCAGTTCAGAGGCGATCCAAGCAGCCGCCACCTCTATATGGTCGATGAGTCCAGCCTTGCCAGCACCCGCCAGATGCAGGCTTTCATGGAGAAGATCGGGCCGCAAGATCGTGTGCTCCTTATAGGTGACACGCGCCAGCATCAGAGCGTTGATGCTGGCAAGCCCTTCGAGCAGATGCAGCAAGCTGGGATGCAAACTTCGCAACTTGACCAGATCATGCGCCAGAAAGACCCGGAGTTGCTTCGAGCGGTAGAACACCTGTCGAAGAACGAGACTGCAATCGGCCTCACACTCTTGCAACAGCAGGGCCGCGTCACCGAGATACCGGACAACGTCCAGCGTATTGAGGCCATCGCCAAAGACTATGTCGCCAAGCCTGATAACACGCTGGTGGTCTCGCCCGACAACACCAGCCGCCAGGAAATCAACAATGCAATCCGGGCTGAATTGCAGACATCCGGCGTCGTCTCCAAAGAGAATCACAGCATGAACGTGCTCACGCCGCGATCCGACATGACCAATGTTGATCGAAGCTGGGCGGCGCGATACCAGCCTGACGACGTTCTCCATTACACGCGGGGAAGCAAGGAACACGGCATTGAAAAAGGCAGCTACGCAACCGTGATCTCCGCAAACCACAAAGAGAACCAGATCACCGTCCAGAAGCCAGACGGCCAGCAAGCCACGTATGACCCAAAGCGGCTGCAAGGCATTGCGGCTTACCGTGAGATTGACCGCGATTTTGCTCAGGGTGACCGCATCCAGTTCACTGCCAACAACCGCGAGCTTGCCGTCTCGAACCGCGATATGGGGACCATCGAGCGGATAGAAAGCAATCAGATGAGCGTGAAGATGGACGGCGGGAAAGAGCGCACCATCACTTTCGACGCCGCGCAAATGCGGCACTTCGATCATGGCTACGCCGTGACCTCGCACAGTTCCCAGGGGCTCACTGCGGACCGGGTATTGGTGAATATGGACACGAAGGTCCACCCGGAACTCATCAACACGCGCTTCGCCTACGTCTCCGTATCCCGAGCTTCCGAAGACGTGCGGATATACACCAATGACGTTGCTGTCCTGAGTGAACGTCTCAATACCGACGTGACAAAGACCTCAGCCGTGGACATTCAAAAGGCACAGGTCGAACCGACCCACAACCAGCGAACCCAGACAAAGGAGCCACCGATGACCAACAGTAGAGAGCATTCGCAAGAGGAACTACGCCGTCAGATTCTTGCAGAAACGAACATCCACGCACCCGAAAACATCAGCACCACCGCCGACATCGAGCATCGGCACAATGCTCCAATCCAAACAGCCCTACCAAAAGAAGCGTCAGACTACGAATGGAAGCGCGAGACCGGCGAGGTCCAGAGCTACCAGCACACCCACGCGGGAAGCTGGCTGCACATCGACCCGCAAGGCCAGTTTTACGACCGGCAGGCACAGCCGGTAACGCGAGAAGTTGCGCTTGAGCAAGCCGGCCAAGCCTCGGCTCACTCAATGGGAGACAATGCCCAAGTGCAGTCCGGCAGCAAAGACACCACCGACCTCGGCCTGAGTCTGTAGACCGCGTCAATTGTCGGCAGCACCGTCCGAGAATACTCGCCAACCAGTTGAGCGCCGAATTTTTTTGCTGGCAGTGGCTCCGCCGGAGCCCGCCGGCAAGCGATCCTTCGGTGAACGTGACGCCGATCAAGGTAGCAACTACTGATTCCGATCTCAGTTCTTGCCGGAATCTCCTGTCATCTGATGAAAACAGGCCGTTGCGTTCAGGGAGTTTCACTCGGCGACAGATGGTCGTCGACGAGTGAACCGGCGATTTTGCATAAACCGAGATCCTGCGTTCCTTCGTCTCCAACTTCCGAAAGCCTATTCGCTACTCTCCGACCGACCAGCGCCAGAGTTTGACGATCTCAAATACGCTTGATAGTTCTTCGACGACTTCAGCATGTAGCTTCGCCCTTCAATCACAAAGCCATCCAAACTGTGCTCTGTCGTATAGGCCGAGAGATCGGCTATGTTGTTTATGAATCCTCTTCCTTTGAAATTCAGAGAAGTATTGCACAATACACCGTAACCTGTAAGTGCTTTGAACGCCATAAGCAGCTTATGTAAATGGCTGTTAGTCACGGAGGACACCGTTTGAATGCGCGCCGTCCCATTCACATGGGTCACCGCAGCTAGCGCCTCCGTAGAAACAAGTTGAGTGTAAAGCATGAATGGGCTCGGGTGGTCGCAGCCAAACCACGTTGCAGCATCTTCTTCGAGGGAAACGGGCGCAATCGGACGAAACTGTTCGCGCTGCTTAATCTCATTCAGCCGAACCCTTGTACTACTATGGAACGGCGAAGCAAGAATAGAACGGTTTCCCAACGCGCGTGGTCCGATTTCGCATTTTCCATTTACCCATCCGATGATCAAATTGCTAGCCAGCATGCTGGCAACCACTGAGTAGTTCGTCTTGTCCTCATCAAATAAAGATGCATCGAATGTTTCATTGGTTATAAACTCAAGACCCGAGTAGACATTCCAATCTATCTTTGGGTTCCCTGTAAAATAGAACTGCGCGTCAATCGCCGTGCCGATCGCCGAACCTGAATCGTTGGCAACAGGAGGCACAAATACCTCTGAAAAGAGATTGGTCTCCCTCCATTTCGTGTTCCAATCACAATTTAGTCCGCACCCTCCAGTGATCAGCAACGGCATGCCTCTCTTCATATTCGACTTGGCAAATTGATAAAAACGATCGAATATTCTGTTGCTGAAAATACCTGCGAAGTTACGAAACTCCGGATCATCCAGCCCTACGTTGTAGTGTCGGAAATGCCGTAACACCTCACACTCCTTCGGTCTGAGGTGCAGGCAATTCTGCATTAGAAACGCGATTATTTTCTCCTCATCATCCAAAGGCTTGCTTCGCTTCGAAAATGAAGCCAGAGCCATGAGCTTTCCCGCGTCAGAAAATCGGGAGAATTCTGCCACACTCTCATCAAAGGTCGGATCCGCCAAACCGTAGAGCAGGGCATAACGATGTCCAGGTTCAGGCATGACATCGGCGAGCTTTGTCAAGTTCAACTCGGAATCGATTTTGTAGAATGAGCCGATCACTCCTTCCCAAAGTAACGCATAGCACGGAGTGCCCTTGGGAAGATTCGACATACCAAAGGCACAGAGAAGATGGGAACGTTCGTGGGAAGATGAGAAGTATTCAACCGTCTTCCCCAATAGGCGTGTTTGACCAACTATAATGTCGCTGTTACTGATGCCATGGTATCCAGCAAGAACGTTGTGCTCAGACATAGGCGCGTCGCTAGGCCACCAGCCACCTTTACAAAGAACGTCGGGAACTTCATTGAGTTCGCCGAGAACGCTGAACACATCCGGAACGGACAGTGGTGAGTATCGATAACGGGAGTTTTTCTCAGCCTCAATTGAGGCTACTAAATGTCCGTCCTCAAGATAAGCGAATGCGCCATCGTGGCCCGGATTGAATGATAGAATCTTCATTGTGTTAGCCGACTCGAGTTCAAACTACCCAGCCTAACTTGACCGGCGTAGATCTTCAGGCCGGGCGAGGAAATAACGGAACTCGCCTCCAGAGCGATCGATCCTACTATTGTGGTTGCTGGGAGCCGTCGATTGTTGATTCGCCCGGCAAGTTGGGTAGAACGAGACGGCCAAATATTGACATGCAGCGCCATTGGAAGGTGCGGGATTGGCGTCGGATCCCAGATCGCGCGTCTATGGACCAGATGATCGTCAACCAACCAGCGGATCTCCCACGGATTCCATTCAATTGCGAAGCGGTGGCTTGCTTTGGATGCGTCAAACCCGAGTTCAATATAGCTTGGAGCACCTCTATAGCCATAGTCAAAGTGTGCTCCTTCGCCACCTGGGTTGTAGAAGACATTTACCAAGAGGCGGTCTGGTCGATTCCCCGCGATCTCGATATCTATTTCCTGTCGTGGTGAGTTACGGTGGAGAAAGAATCCGGTGACTACACCGGGTACATTTGAAGCCTTGATGATCGCTTCGAATCTTCCGAACAAGTATTGGTCCCGACTGCATAACGAAGCGGCAGTATAGTCTCGAACGCCTAGGAGCTCCCTTCTGACGGAAAGCGCAGCCCCAATTCCAGAACTGAACTCGACGTTTGAAGGGCGAAACAACGCCAAATTGTCGGTGAAAGTGTCATTTCGTAAAACCCAGCGTCTCGTGTCGAGGTATCCCAAACAGTCGTTGATTCTAACGAACGTTCCAGTGCCCGTCTGACCATCCTCAGTCGGGACGGAGCGAATGCCTTGCCACCACTTACGCGGCTCAATGACCCATGGCGACCTATCTCGCCTAGGCCTTTTGCATTTTGCGCCTTGGTCGGCTTCAATGGCTACGTCGAGAATTGGTCTTTTACCAAGGTCCTTCAGCGTAGGGAAGGAGCAAGCGGGCGGTGCACATCTGAGGTGTTCGCAAACGACTTGCCATCTATTTGGTTCCTCTGAATGAAGCACAGCGATGTTGGCACCATTGAGGTCGTTCTCAACACTGAGGAAAGTGTCATCTGCAATGATGCCCTTGGCTGAGGTAAGAATAAACTTTGCTTTCGGGTAGCGGCTTCGGAGTCCCCTGACGTTCGCGTCCAAAGATCCGATGTTTACATATGCGTCAAAAACCCGATCGCCTCTTCCCTCAAGAAGCCGTTCTAGTTCAGGAACTGGTAATGCTTGGAGATCACTGCAGCATCTGTATCCGAGCATGGACAAAGCCATTGCAAGCGATGATTGGCCGGAGCCTTCAGGCCCAAAAGCAAACACTGGATGCTCAGTTGGGCGGATGTTAAATAGGGATGCTCCTTCACTAGTGATCGCGCCAATTGTAGTGAGAGTGGGAAGTACTGAATATGAGTTGGTGGATTTAGCGTCGCGTCGTTGGCTAATAATAGACCGTTTAGTCGCGCGTATATCTAGGACTTTGAATTGGTGATTTATCCAGAGGTCAATGGGGCCGCGACAAGGAAGGAGTGGAAGGAGTTTCTGAGCACCCTCGCGCGAAAGAACATATCCGGACATATGCCAGAGCCCGCGCACTGGGCGGAATACCTTATTTGACAGAAAGGTTTTTGGCGCACCGTGCTTCACTTCGAGATACGACACATAAAGAACGTCGAATCTTCCATCCTTATCACACCCGGTCATGACTTCGTCCCACGCCTGGTCAAAGTATCGTGTGAACCCGGAATGAAACCATACGTCGTCCTCAAGGATGAGTCCATACGCATGATCACTTGCTGCAACCTGCCTCCAAACATTGATGTGCGATCGAGCAACTGCGATCTCAGCTCGACTCATTCGAATTGGAGCATTTAGTTCGAGCTGAGTGGGAAGCACTAAAGGTTGGGGTTCTACAAAGAGCTGGTCTCCAAGTGTATAGTGCGGATCAATGTCGGCATCCTTAGGTGGCTCCTGCGAGAATGCATTAGCATCGACGGCAGCATGCCGCTCAGTCAGGCTCAAGAGGCCAGATCCCGACGAGTCCAATATGTGCCTGAGCTCTTGCTCCATCTTGGACCAGCGGCCCGGTTCACGATCGAGGTTGATAACATAGATCTTCTCAACCCCAGGGCATTTATTCGCTCCGTGGACGCCGAATGTTCGACACTTTCGCCTTGGCAGGAGTCTCCGAAGAGCCAACCAGAATCGGAAAGCTTGACTGACAGCTGCCAGGGGAGGGCGCGCCAAGTTCATAGCCCCTCCGCGCGCCATGAGGCCCTATACGCTAGCTGATTCGAAAGCCTCCAGTTTCTCTTATCACTCCGGTAACTGAGCGGCCACTTACTGGTGGACGTCTTCTCCCAATCGTGCACAACGAGCAGCACTTCCTCCGAGCGGCTTTCATTAGCAATCACTTCAAATACGGATCTAGTGAGGTTGCCGGGGCCAGTGGTTGCCTGGACTTCGGGCAAGCCGCCTTTCGATTCTTGCTCAAGCGATGTCGTAGCGTTCAGCAGTGCACGCTCTACAATAGGATGATTGCGAACCGCGATCAAAGGCGTAGTGTTGAAGTAGAAAATCCAACTTAACTGGTTTGCGCCCGGATTGACGAAAACTGAGGGCGGTATCATCTGAGCTGTCGCAATGTCGTAGCAGAAAGGCTGAAGCTTCAATCGCCCATCTGTAAAGAGGTGATCGATTGTCGTTCCATGATAGACATCGTCAGCGTCAACATAAAATCCTCCCTCAACGAAGATGTAGGAGTAACGGAAGTAGTCTGACTTCATTGAGGGGTGATAGCACTTGTCAAAGGCTTTCTCATATCTCGAACCTAAGTGGATCCGGATAAAGTCCCTCGCAGAACTCTCGTCGAAAACCTGAAGCTGGAATCCGAATCGTTCGAGTTTCTTCCACGACTCCATGCACTCCCTAACATCGTCGGGCAATCGGCCAAGATCGTCCCAAAACTGCACTATGCGTCTAGGAGGTGGGGCTAGGTGCCCCGCGGACATTCGGGCCGTCTCATTGGGACGTTGGACTAACTCCCGGACGAAGTTGGAGCGATCACGATGGTCGTTTTCGAGAGGATCTTCTTCACAGAACTCGTGCACGGTCATGTGGCCTCGTACTATATCTTCTCATCACAGAGTGGAGCAAAGACGTAGCCGTGAAACTCGGAGTGATCGGCATTGGCGCGCAGCACGATCGCCGACTGCCCCGCGACCCAACCGCCGGGGTCTGACTCCGGAACATCAGTCGGCACGATCCCAACTTTGCCCAAGCTGCCCTTGATGATGAGAACAATGACGTCCGGCCGGAGGAACTGATCGGCGTTTTCTTCCAGCGTTGAGGCGGCGACTCTCTCGATCATCTCTCGAAGTAAATTAGGAGAGGTTGAGGAGTCTGAGCGACGGCTTTCCAGCCGTCGCAAAAAGAATATTGCAGATGGATCGGTCCTCATAAGTTAGCCAGTGTCCGGCGATTCAAGAGATTTGACTGCTGACTGGCGCCAACAGCTCAATGCGCTCATCCACATGATTCCGATCACTTTAACCCGGTCCTGCTAGATTGATCCCCTGAATACGCCCATGTAACCTGGAGGAATTCTAGGTTGGAGTAGACTCTTCTATGCCATAGACATAACACTAGTAGTGTCAATAACTTACAAGACAACGGTGGCTCCCTAAGTCCTTGTAAGCACGTAATCCCCCAGAACCAGCGTATTGCAAAACGTATCGCGTTCGCCAATTCGATCGCCGAATACGAAGGCGTCCAGTACCGACAGGAACCATAACCGCCCACCCCTACGTCGCTCGCCCCCGTGGGTGACAATTCGCCATATATTCGCCTATACTCGGCCAATGAGTTTTGGGTTCCCAATCCTGGAGCGTAAACAGTTCGTTGTCACCTGCAAACGGTGCAGGCGGGATGTCCCGGCAGGTGTGAGGGAGTTCCCATTCCAGCCCATCGTAGTGCCCTGCCCACTCTGCGGAGAGCTGCGAAGGTACTTGCCCTCAGAGGTGTTCCTGGGCCAGCCCAACAGCCTTGTGTCTAAACAAGCACGCAAGCGAGAGAGCTGAGCATTCCCGAATGTTCGATAGACGAATCTTTCCAAATCCTATTCCTTGACATCCCCTTGCCAGCGAATCGCAAGGTAATCCTTCTATTATGAATGGATAGGCATTCAAGAAAATCGAATGAATCCGCCGCAGGTGGACGGGTTCGACGCCGATAGCGCCGGGATTTTGCAGGGCATTGGGAGGTTGCAGTGAGCACACGCCGGAATTCCACTCCGCTGTACGAAGCCATCCGCAGTTTGGTGTTGTCGGCTCGTCAGAGCGCCGCCCGCGGCGTCAACTTGTTGCAGGTCTATACGAACTATGAGATTGGCCGCCGAATCTTCGAGCAGGAACAGCAGGGCGCAGATCGCGCGGGATATGGCAAAGAACTCCTAAATGAATTGGCCGCCCGGCTGACCGGCGAGTTCAGCGGCGGGTTCTCCAGAACAAATCTTGCGTCCATGCGCCAGTTTTACATGACCTATCCGGATCGAATCCCAAAGATTATCCAGACAGCGTCTGGACAATTCCCGGTTTTGCCAATCGTCCAGACACCGTCTGGACAATTGCAGGATGCCAGCGGCCAATCGCAGCCGCCGTTTTCCCTGAGCTGGTCGCACTATGTATTCCTGATCGGCCTCAAAGAGGAGGAGCGCAGCTTCTACGAAATTGAGGCTGCCCAGCAGGGCTGGACTCTGCGCGAACTCCGGCGCCAATTCGATGCCGGCCTCTATGAGCGGTTGGCCCTCAGCCGCGACAAGCAGGCGATCCGTGACCTGGCGCTGCAGGGACAGAACGTCGCCAAACCGCAAGACCTGCTCAAAGACCCCTATGTGCTGGAGTTTCTCGGGATTGAGGAAAAGGCCCGCTACTCCGAGTCCGATTTGGAGTCGGCCATCGTCACCCACATTGAAAAGTTCCTGCTCGAACTGGGGAAGGGCTTCCTCTTTGAGTCCCGGCAGAAGCGGTTTACCTTCGACGAAGAGCACTACTTCGTCGATCTCGTGTTCTATAACCGGCTGCTGCGATCCTACGTACTCATCGACCTCAAGATTGGCAAGCTCACGCATCAGGATCTCGGCCAGATGCAGATGTACGTCAACTACTTTGACCGCCACGTCAGAACTGAGGCGGAGAATCACACCATCGGCATCGTGCTCTGCAAGAAGAAGAATACCGCCCTGGTCGAGATTACCCTTCCCAAAGACGCCAACATTCACGCTCGCGAATACCAACTCTACCTGCCCAGCAAAGAGGAGTTGCAACAAAAGCTTGTGGAATGGATGGGGGAACAGCGCGGAAAGGGTGAGTAACGTCCTTTAGGTGCGCGCGGTCGTCAGCGTTGCACGCAAGCGTGGCGAGGCACTGAGCTGCTTTATGAGGATTTCCCGACCGTCAAAGGGATTATGACGCGTGAGCAAATGGATGAGGTGTTGGAGCCGGCCATGGTTTGGATTATATCGCGCAAGGTTCGCTTTTTGTTCGCCGCGCGTAGGGGCGCTATACTGAGACAGCGCAACAGCCTCTCTTTGTATCGAATGATACTCATCCATGAGCTTCATCTGGATGGGCCGCCGAGATTGCCCCTTGGCTGCGGCGTAAAGGTAACCACCGGATGACTGAAGAACAGCGCCTTGAGATAATCAGCCGCCTAAAGCGGGGCGAGGAGTTGTCGCCGGAATGGCGGAACGCCCTATTTCCGCTCGAAAAGCAGGAAAGTGAGCTCGTCTACGGCGGTAAGCAGCGTGAGGAGGACATTCTCCTGCACACGATGGGCGTGCCGCTCCAGAGCGTGCGGACGTTCAGTAACGGCGAGGGCCTTCCTACGCCCGGTGAGTGGTACAACCGCCTTATCTTCGGTGACAATCTCCAGGCGATGAAATCGCTACTCGACGATTCGAGCGTGACGGGCAAGGTGAAGCTGGTCTATATCGATCCGCCATTCGCGACCCGGCAGGATTTCAAGGGAAGCCAGGATCAGAAGGCTTACCAGGACAAGATTGTGGGTGCGCAGTTTATCGAATTCCTTCGGAAGCGACTGGTGTTGCTCAAGGAACTGCTCGCCTCCGATGGCGCCATCTTCCTGCACCTCGATACCAAGAAATCCCATTACATGAAAGTAGTGATGGATGAGATCTTCGGCGAGGCAAATTTCAGGAACGAAATCATATGGAAGCGCCAGAGTGCACACAATGACTCCGGTAAATGCGGCGCTATTCACGACACGATCTTCTTTTACACCAAGTCACCGACCTGGACGTGGAACGAAATGCTCCTGCCGCCCAGCCCGGACTATGTGGAGGAGTTTTTCGACAACGTGGAGCCGGAGACAAAGCGGCGATACGCGCGCGGCGATCTTTCTGCGGGCGGATTAACGGGCGGAGGCTATTCCTACACGTACAAGGGCGTAAAGCACATCTGGCGATGCCCTCTCAGCACCATGGAGAAGTACGATGCGGAAAACCGCCTTCATTGGCCCAAAAAGGGCGTTCCGCGGCTGAAGCGTTATCTGGACGAATTTGAAGGTGTTCCGCTGCAGGACGTGTGGAACGATTTGCGCGTCATCCACAATCGCTCGAAGGAGCGGGTTGACTATCCAACACAGAAGCCCGAGATCCTTCTGGAAAGGATTATCAAGTCGGCCACGAACCCCGGAGACCTGGTGATGGACGTCTTCGCGGGGTCAGGAACCACCTGTGCTGTGTCGGAAAAGCTCGGGCGGCGCTGGATTGCCATGGATTGCGGGAAACTTGCTACATATACGATCCAGAAGCGCATGCTCAACCTGGTTGACAAGATAGGCGGAAAGGGAAAGCGGCTGCGGGCCAAACCCTTTGTGCTGCAAAACGCTGGCCTCTACGATTTCGACAGCTTGCGGAAACTTCCATGGGACGACTGGCGTTTCTTTGCCCTACAGCTATTCGAATGCAAAGACAAGCGTCAGGAGATCGGCGGCCTCCAACTTGATGGCGAGAAGGCTGGCGCTCCCGTGCTGGTTTTCGATTGGAAGAAAAACCCCAACGAAGCCATCAGCGAAGAGACGATTGCCGACATTCATGCGCTCGTCGGCCGGAAGGTCGGCCGGAAATTTTACATCATCGCGCCGATGATGGCCTTCGACTTCTTTCAGGATTACGTGGATATCGGCAACGTCCGGTACTACGCGCTGAGAATCCCTTATACGATGATCCAGGAGCTGCATAGCAGGGATTTCAAGTCCGTGCTGCAGGCGCGCGAGGAAGGCAACGTCAATGATATTCAGGAAGCCTACGGCTTTTCCTTCATGGTGGCGCCTGAAGTCGGCTGGAAGGCTCGGGTGGAGACACAGAAGGAAGACTTGTTCACCCATGCCGTCCTGGAGACACGCAAATTCGTCAGCAAGGCGCGGATCAAAGGTACGGAGCGCGAAGGCGGCATGGAAACGCTGGCGATGCTGATGGTCGATTTGCAGTATGACGGTAAGGTATTCGATCTCGACAAGGCCCTCTATGGAGAGGAGCTTGAGCACGCAAAGTGGACGGTGCGTTTCGACCCTGACAATGTCGGCGAAAAAATCATGGCCGTTTGGATCGACTATTACGGGAATGAAGCCAAGGTAGTGATTGGCCGTGAGGAGTTCGGATTGCCGTCCCTGTCCCACCGAGCAAAAGCGAGCGGCCCGAATTCACTTCTCAAGAAAACCGCCAAGAAGAAGCAGGCCCGGAAGCAGGCATAACTGGATGGCAACAACGATTGATAGCCAGCAGTTCAGAATCGATGATTTCGTTCTGAAAGTTCGCCCGGATTGTGACCGTGCGAAATGGGATAGTGACCGGTATGAGCCCTTTCTGGACCTTCTCTGCGAAGATCGCGAGTACCAGAAAGAGGCTATTCGCGTTGCCCTGCGCTACCTCCTCGGCGGGGAATATGGCGACCTGAAGGCGCTCGCCCAGGAGAACTGGGAGAAGAATGCCTCGCTCGAAGATCGCTACGGAACCTGGGCCAATTTCGAGCGACACCTGCAGTTGCCGGACAAGCTTTCTGCCTCGATTGACCTTGCAACAGGGACAGGCAAGAGCTATGTGATTTACGGAATCGGCATGATCCTCCTCGCGGAAGGCGCGGTGGACAGGGTGCTGGTGCTGTGTCCGTCAACGACCATCGAGACAGGCCTGTACGGGAAATTCAAGCTCCTCGCAGGGAGCGCTGACTTAGAGTCAGCCCTCCCCGATGATGCGAAATTCCGAATACCCAGCATCATCCAGGCAAACGATACGATCACGCCCGGCTGTATCTGCGTCGAAAACCGGGATGCCGTTTATGCCCACGTAAAATCCTCCATAAAGGACAGCCTCTGGGGCAAGGGCGCGCGCGTAGCCGTGCTGAACGATGAGGCGCACCATGTTGCAAACGACCCGAGCGGAAAAGTCACGAAGTGGAAGGAGTTCCTTCAGGACCCGCGCTACGGCTTCAATTTCGTCCTCGGGTTCTCCGGCACCTGCTACGTCGAGAATAACTATTTCAGCGACGTGATATTCCGCTATTCGCTGAAACAGGCGATGGAAGATCAATTCGTCAAGAAGGTCAAATACCTGACCGATATCGAGCGGACGGGGGAGGAGAATGAAGAATGGCAACTCAGGGTTAATCTTCACGAGCAAAAGCGAAAGGAACTGAAGCCGCACAAGCTGACGCCGCTATCGATCGTGGTCACGCCAACCATCGAGCGGTGCAAACAGGTTGGGGATGAATTACGTGCCTATCTGGTTGATCAGAGTGGAATGGGCGAGGACGAGGCAAAGGCTAAGGTCCTGGTAGTTTTTAACAACGCACCCGACATTCCCAAGCTGGCAAGGGTAGATGACGATGACAGCCAAGTGGAGTGGATCGTCTCGGTCTCGATGCTCAATGAGGGCTGGGACGTCAAGCGGGTTTTCCAGATAGTGCCTCACGAAGAGCGGGCTTTCAATTCAAAGCTGCTCATAGCGCAGGTGCTGGGACGCGGCCTGCGCATTCCAGAGGGATGGAAGGGTGCCCAGCCGGAAGTGACGGTCTTTAATCACGCCTCCTGGGCAGGCAATATCAGGCAGCTCGTCAATGAGATCCTTGAGAACGAAAAGACCATCACCGCCAAGGTAATTGCGGCCTCGTCCTACAACTTCGAGCTGCACAATCTCACCTATAACGTCGCGAAGCGGACGGAGGAGAAGATTAAGAAAGGGCAGTTCGACCTCCTGACGAAGGGTTTTTTTGATATTCCTACCGAGGGTGCGACGGTCAGGGTCAATGTGGAGTTCACCAGCGCCGGCACGGAGAGTGCGGAGATTTGGCAGTCGGAAATCCGCCGGAAGCAATACACTCCGGAAGAAGTCGCCGGCCAGATGCATCACGCCCTTACCAAGCTCGATATGGAAACCGCTTCATTGCCGAACGACGAGCAAACGCACTATAAGGACGATTATCCGTATGAGCGATTGCTGGAGGCCGTAAAGAAATCGCTCGGAACGGAGAAATTCTGCACGGAAGCCAACAAACAGAAGATGCTGCAAGGCCTCGGGACCTTGCGGCGGAAGCGGACGAAAGTCGTCCGGTACGAGCTTGATCCTGAGCAGATGTTCACCATCACCACCGCACATAAACCTGCCGAGAGCGGATCGGCGGCACAACTTCGCCGCGACAAGGTTGCCTTCATCCCGTCAGACGCGGAGGCGACCATCGATGAGGACGAGGTTGAGTTCTTCCGTGAGGTCATAGAAGAAGGTGGCGACTATAAGCGAGTGCTGGTCCAAAACAAGCATGACCTTAAGTCGCCGGTAACCATGGTTTTCGGAGACCATGCGCACGAGACGAAGTTCATCAAGGAGTTGCTGAAACCCGAAAATCACAAGCATCTCGATGCATGGGTGAAATCGACGTCGATGAACTTTTACGGCATCGACTACGCCTGGAAGAAGGGGCAGCACCCCAAGCGCGGAAAATTCAATCCCGACATGTTCATCAAGGTGGGCGATCTGGTGGTCGTGGTGGAAATCAAGGATGCGACCGAGCTTGCGAACCCGTCACCGGAAAATGTGAAGAAGAATCAATATGCGGTCGCGCACTTCGGGCGCGTCAATGCGGAGCTTGAAAAAACGGAGAGCAAGAGGCAGTACACATTCCACTTTCTGGCGTCCGTTGATTTCCCCGATTTTTTCGCAAAGCTGCGCGCGGACGACATACAACACTACCGTTCAAAATTGGACGTCAAGCTGGATGAGGAACTCGCCGACGCCGATTCGATCGCGTGATGGCCACGGCAAGAAAGGGGCGGCTATCGGAAATAGGGCGGTAGTGAGAGCCACCAACAACCACAATAGCCCACCGAGTGACCGTCTCACCGTTACGCACTTGGAAAGTTTCCTCGCTTCCTCTACACATTACCTCGATACTAAGTCCGGGAACTGCTTCGGGCGATTCTGCTTCGATCTTAATCGGGAACACTCTGGTGTCAGCACGCGACCTCGGTAAGCGACAAGCCGCTGCACATCGAGGAACTCGCGACCGTTGCGAGGATGGGACTGTCGAGTACTATGTGTTGATTCCACACGACGCGATTGATGCCACTACCACGTACGGCAGTTTTGTCAGGCGATACCGCTTTCAGGCTCCGAACTTGAATTGATTGCTGTGTTCACACTGCCTCTTTTCCGTGACCCAATGAACGGCGGGCGGATGGCACTTTAGCTGCCGCCGCTTGCCGTCAATGACGCTATTTTGGCTCCCCCATGCCCTGCGGTCACGGTCCCCCCAAAAAGCTATGACTGCTGCGCTTTACACGGCAGCATTCTTGTGCCTCTCTTGCCCCGCCGTTGGGGTCACTTCAAGGAAAAGAGGCATAACATGACGAACACAGCAACACTCTCAGAAGTTCAACTCCGCCAGTTCACCGGCTCTGAAAACTGGTATCGCCACGGCATCAATCGCGCAGTCCTTTTCACTGACGGCGCAAAGTTCCTTGCCGACCAGGGCGGCGCTTACTGGCTGCTCGACATCATCGCAATCGCCCAGCAGCATGATACTCGCGTTACCGGCGAAGAGTTCCAGGTCTGGAACTTGAAAGTTCACTCCGACCGTAGCGCGACCGTGTACTGCGATGACGGCAATGGGAATCCTGTCTACACGCAGGAGATTCCCTTCACGGATTTCCCGCTTGACGAAGTGAAACTCTACTTCGCCAACAACGTAATTCACCT
>Ga0224554_1000926_pt1 | contig 21127 bp, 21 predicted proteins | sample 714S22024metaG_FD_180666 | JGI IMG/M metagenome (GOLD analysis project Ga0224554, IMG submission 180666) | Peat soil microbial communities from Stordalen Mire, Sweden - 717 S2 20-24 | ecosystem: Environmental > Terrestrial > Soil > Wetlands > Peat | place: Sweden: Norrbotten County, Stordalen...
GAAATGCCTCCACCGCCGCGCCGCCATCGTAGGCCAGGTGGACGCGATGTCCATCGGCCTCAAGACCGCGGCTCAGGAACTGCCCCAGCGCCTTGTCGTCTTCGGCAATGAGTAATCTCATGAGAGCCTTTCCATCGTTCCGTGCCCTGCATCCGCTGCATCTTCTCTCCGGTCGACTCTCTTTGTCTCTGCCACAGAGCGCCGCGGCCGGCAAGGCTCCCTTCCAATTTCCGCCGTGTAGAAAAGTAACTCAAGGAAGAATAGGGAAAAAGTGGAGGGAGGGCTTCAGAAACGGGTTTGCGGGAAGCGCGCGTTCACGAATGGGTGTGAAGCAGCTGGCCTGTGACGGCAGACACAGAAAATCGGCGAGAGCCCCGAGCAACGTCGTCCCATCGCCCGCGCGCAAGCTCCGCCTTCGACCCTGAGCTGCTCTCGTCAAGCCACTTTCTGCCGCCCCGCCGCCTTCTCCACGTACATCGCGGCGTCGGCCCGGGCCAGCAGCTCCTTCATCTCTTCGCCCGCCGCGCGTTCCGCCAGCCCGATCGACGCATCCACACGCAGGTTGACCTCGCCCGCCTTGCCCCGAACCGTGTAGTTGCCGCAAATCCATTTCCGCAGCCGCACGGTCTGGCCCTCCGCCTCCGCCAGCGCGCAATCGAACAGCAAAATAAATTCGTCGCCACCCCAGCGGCCAATCACATCCGTCGCGCGGCAGGCCGACCTCAGCTCCGTACTGAATTGCTTCAGCAAATCGTCCCCGGTCACGTGCCCGTGATCGTCGTTCACCTTCTTGAAGCGTTCGATATCGACGATTGCCAGGCAGAACGTCGTTCCTGCACTCATCCGCTTCTCGATCTGCCCCTCCACATACAGCCGGCTGCTTAAACCTGTCAACGCATCGCGCGACGCGATCTCCTCCGCCTCCTCCAACTTGGTCTGATAGCTGGTCACCTGTTCCTTCAGTTGATCCAGCACCGCCTTGCCTTCGGCCGTCATCCGGTCGATCGACGATTTCAGCTCCGCCGCGCTCTTTTCGATCGAAGCCCGAATTTCCGTTAAATCGTCAAGGCTGGCGATCGCCTTCAAACGCTCCGTCACCTCGGTCATCTGCCCCGCACATCGCTGGTCGCGCGTGCCCACTGACTCCGCGGTACGCGCCATCATCAGCAGCATTTCTTTCACCTCGCAAGCCTTCTGCTGATAATGCTTCGATGTCCCCCGGCCCCACCCGCGCAACTGCTCCCGCACGCCCTCGCCGGTCGCCGAAAGCGCCGCCGAGCTCATGCCCGTCGAAAGCCCCGACTTGAACTCGCCCATATGCCGCTTCAGCTCGTCGCCCATTCCGGGACACGCATCCAGACTCGCGCGGCCCATTTCAAGCAACGCAGAACCAAAGGCGTCGACGACCGCCGGGAGCAGATCGCCCTCCACAAGCCTCGCGGTTTCGTGCGCCTCCTGTGGTTGTGAATCGAGATACTTTTTTAACGAGATCATTGCGGGCCTCAGCGGCGGTTCCGGGCGCGCCAACTTTGCGCGTACACCCCACAGCGAGCTTTATCGGCAGAAGTTCCGGTTTAGGTTAGCCAGCGAGCGCCTCGATCCCTCAAAAAAGCACAACCTTGGAAGCGGCTTCTATCGCGAACCGGAGATTTTGCTGTTTTTCGATTTAACACAAGTCCGAGGAAATCGCCCATTCAGCCGCGGTTGACGAAGCCAAAACTGCCTCCGATTTTGTGCTTTTCTGCCCTCGTTCACCGAGAATTAACTCATTGATTTCGTTCACAGTCAGACAGTAAGATTACCAAAGTGTATACTAGTGCCTGAAGCCTCATACAAAAGCGCTATCGCCCTTTCTTAGAAAATCACCGATTCTGTCATCAGTAGAGATTAGATAAAGCGCAGCGCAACGCATGCGCATGACTGGAGCGCCTTGGTTGACTGGAGCAAACTTCCTGATTTGGGAGCCGTAGGGCTCCTCACTATTGCATTTGCGTCTGTCGCGCGACATGGCCGGAAATCGGTCTCGGCCGTCTGGCTCACCGGCTGGCTGCTGATCGCGCTCCATTTTGCGGCCTTCGCATTTCTCGACTCTCCCGGAAACTGGGCCAGCCTCGCCTATTTCATCGGACTTGCCGCTCTTGCCTGTGCCGGCGTCTTGTTTATGTGGGCGGCAGTGCCTCACCGCAGCCTACAGCGCTCCAGCCAATGGATGCTTGCCGTTCTTCTGACGACCTATACGCTCTACTTCGGACTTCTCGTCATCAACCCCGTCGCATCCTGGGCTTTGACGCCCGTAGCGGCGCTCATCGGCGCATTGCCCCTTGCTATTTTGATTCTCAGCTGGCGTCAGTTCAGGCATCCGTTGCGCTGGACGATCGTCGCCCTCAATGTAGGCCTCTCGATCTTCCTGTTGATCTTTCAAAACCGGCCCGGCGCGGGCACAATGCTTGCGTTCGAGGCGGTTCTATTCACCGTCTATCTCGGCTGCGCAATTCATTTCTGGTTCACCTACAGGCGCGCAACTGCGGGAGTCTTCATCACCATCGCCGGTTTCTTTGCCTGGGCGAGCGTCTTCGTGGCAGGACCATGCGTCCTCTACTTCTTCCCTAATCTCCACCTCGAAAATGAGGTCTGGAATCTGCCCAAGTATGTGGTGGCAGTGGGCATGATCATGCTTCTCCTCGAGGACCAGCTGGAACACAACAAGTACCTTGCCCTGCATGACGAACTGACCGGCCTGCCCAACCGGCGCCTCTTTCAGGATCGCCTCGATGGCGCTATCGAGCGCGCCCGACGTACCGGCTCGCATGTCGCCTTGCTTCTCATCGACCTGGATGACTTCAAGAAGGTGAACGATACCGCCGGCCATCACGTGGGCGACGAACTGCTGAAGCACGTGAGCAGTCTTTTCACCGGCCGCGTGCGCCGCTCCGATACCGTGGCGCGCACCGGCGGAGACGAGTTCTCCGTGATTCTCGAAGAGCCTATGACCCGTGCCGACGCCGGGCGCGTTGCCCGCACCCTGACCCAGCTTCTCGATGAGCCCTTTACCTTTGGCGAACTCAAAGTGCGCGTGGGCGCCAGCGTGGGCATCGCGGTCTTTCCTGACGAAGCTTCGGATGCCGAATCCCTGCGCATCGCAGCCGATCTCCGCATGTATGCCGGCAAGAACGCAGCCAGGGAAAACGGCGTGCAGGAACCAGCCCAACCCCAGAAGAAGAAATCACCCGTCAGCGTCAAGCCGAAGCCGGGACTTCAAACCGCAGCGGACTCCCCGCCTCCGCAAACCGTTTGACCGCTTGAAAAGCCACTACCCGGAACTTCGCCCCAGATACGAAGACTCAGACAAGAAGACCCGGACATATCGTCCGGGTCTTCTTTTGCTCAATTGAGCAGATTCTTCATCCCTGTCCGCCGCCGGGTCCGCGTCTGCCACGCCGCCGCCTGCGCCGGTTGTTTGCGCCTGCTCCTGCGCCTGCTCCTCCGCCGGGCCGTCCGCCGGCGAACGGCGGGCCGCCGGCATGAACAACAGGAGCTCCGTCCACGCGGTTGAAGTTCGGCTCGTTTGTCTCGTCGATCTCCACGCCACCATCCTCTTCGAAGTCGTCTCCGCCTTCGATCAGAATCGTGCTCTGGTTCGAGCTCGGCTGACGCTCGTCAAACTCGTGGCGCGGCGCGGAAGTTCTGGGGCTCGGAGGCGCCGCCTTTACGACCGGCTCCGTAAACTCCACTTCGTCCGCCTCCGGCGGGGCCGACTGCACCAGCTTCGCCTTCTGCTCTTTGATGAGCGCTTTACGGCTCAGCTTGATGCGATTGCCTTCGATGGCCAGCACCTTCACCATCACCTGGTCTCCCTCGCGCAGTTCGTCCTTCACTTCCTTCACGCGATGCTCCGCGATCTCGGAGATGTGCAGCAGTCCGTCCGTTCCGGGGAACAGCTCCACAAACGCGCCGAACTCGGCCAGCCGCACCACTTTACCGAGGTATGTCTTGCCTACTTCGGGAACCGCGGTCAGGTTGCCGATGATTGCCAGCGCCTTCTGCAGGCCCTCGGCGTCGCTCGATGCCACACTCACCTTGCCCGTGTCGTCCACATCGATCTTCGCGCCCGTCTGCTCCACGATGCCGCGAATCGTAGCACCGCCCTTGCCGATCAGGTCGCGAATCTTGTCCGTCGGAATCATCACGGTCTCGATGCGCGGCGCGTACTTCGAGCGCTCCACGCGCGGCCCGTCCAGAACCGCATCCATCTTGTCCAGCAGGAAGAGCCGGCCTTGCCGCGCTTGCTCCATCGCCTGCCGCAGAATCTCGCGGGTCAGGCCGCCAATCTTGATGTCCATCTGCAGCGCGGTAATTCCCTTGCGCGTTCCGGCCACCTTGAAGTCCATGTCGCCGTAGTGGTCTTCCGCGCCGGCAATGTCCGTCAGGATGGCGTAGTCGTCGCCTTCCTTCACCAGGCCCATCGCCACTCCGGCAACAGCGCCCTTCAACTTGATGCCGGAATCGAAGAGCGCCAGGCTGGCTCCGCACACTGAAGCCATCGAAGAAGATCCGTTCGACTCCAGAATGTCGCTCACGATGCGAATCGAGTATGGCGATTCATCGGCGCTCGGCAAAACCGCGCTGATCGCGCGCTCCGCCAAAGCTCCGTGACCAACTTCGCGACGTCCCACGCCGGTCATGCGGCCTGTCTCGCCCACACTGAACGGGGGAAAGTTGTAATGCAGCATGAAGTTCTTCCGCTGCTCGCCTTCGTAGCTCTCGAGCCTTTGTCCGTCATCTGCCGTGCCCAGCGTCGCCGTCACCAGCGCCTGCGTCTCGCCGCGCGTAAACAACGCCGATCCGTGCGTCCGTGGCAGCACGCCGGTTTCGATTGTGATCGGCCGAATCTCGTCGAATGCTCGCCGGTCGGGCCGGATGCGCTCCTTCGTCACCTGCTCGCGGAACAGCCGCTCGCGCAGAAGCTCGTAATAGTGCGCCAGCTTCTTCTTCGCATTCGGATCGTCAGCGGGCAGTTCAGCCGCCAACTCATCCTTGATCGTCTTGACCAGCGCGTAGCTCTCCGTCTTGGCGTGCGCCTTGGTGTCCAGCGCGTCCTTCAGCCGGTCACCGATCTTCGCCTTCAGCTCGCCGTAGTAAGCCTCGTCGTCCTCCGGCGCGGTAAATGCTCGCTTCTGCTTGCCGGCCTTCGACACCAACTCGTCGATCGCCGCGACAATCTTCTTGATCTCGTCGTGAGCAAATTCGATGGCCGCGAGAATGACCTCTTCGGTCTCCTCTTTGGCGCCCGACTCGATCATCACGATGCCGTCCTTGTGGCCGACAACCATGATGTTCACCGTCGTTCCCGCGCGCTCGGAGTACGTGGGATTCACCACGAACTCGCCGTTCACGCGTCCCACGCGCACGGCTCCCACTGTCGCGCTGAAGGGAATGTCCGACAGCGCTACTGCCGCGGCAGCTGCATTAATGGCAACCACGTCGGGATCGTTCTCCTTGTCCGCGGAAAGAACTAGCGCGATCAACTGCGTTTCATTGCGAAATCCATCGGGAAACAGCGGGCGCAGGGGCCGATCGATCTGACGGCAAGTCAGAATCTCTTTTTCGCTTGGCCGGCCTTCGCGCTTGATGAATCCGCCAGGAATGCGTCCGCCGGCATACGTGTACTCGCGGTAGTCCACCGTGAGCGGGAAGAAGTCGATGCCTTCCCTGGGGTCGGGAGATGCCACTGCTGTGGCCAGAACGACGCTTTCGCCGGTGCTCACCAGTGCGGCGCCGGAAGCTTGCTTGGCCATGCGGCCGGTCTCAAAGACCAGTCGCTTGCCGCCGGTTAATTCGACGGCTACATCGTGTTTCGTAGACATAATGTCCTCATTTCATTTTGTTCGCTTGGGAGATTTGTTTGGGGATTGCGCGCACGAAGCGCTGGCCCGGAGACCAACCGAAGTGTGGACGTTTTCGCCCACAACTCTGCCGCGCGAGAGAAACACCTCTGCGCGGGCTCCAGCGACCTTTCGAGGCCGCCCGGCGCGCCTTGGTCCGGTGTTCCATGTTGTATGGGGACCGTGACCAGTGTCCGGTCTGAATGCTTCCGGTTCAATGTCAGCTTTCGTCGTTTACTTGCGGATTCCGAGTTTGCCGATCACGTCGCGATAGCGGTCCGTGTCATGCGTCTTCAGGTAATCCAGCAGGCGGCGGCGCTTGCTCACCAGCATCAATAACCCACGCCGGGATGCGTGATCCTTTTTGTGGGCCTTGAAGTGCTCGGTCAGGTCGTTGATCCGTTCGCTCAGAATCGCGATCTGGACTTCCGGCGATCCGGTGTCCGTTTCGTGGGTTCTGAAGCGTTTGATCAGGTCAGTCTTTTTTTCAATCGCCAGCACGGCGTCAATTACTCCTCATTCTCTCTCGTGTCCACTCTTCAGTGTCTACTGAAAGATTAACATGAACCCCCTCAACCACAAAGCCCGCGAGGCTTTCCGGAGCGGCCGAGTCTGAAAGGTGCGGGCCACGGCCCTCTAGTAGGGGTCGATTTTTCAAACTGGCTCAGCAACCAATGTTCCACGATCGCACTCTGATTCGGTATAGTGTTTGCTGCGCCGGGGCCGCCGTTTTTCCCACTTGGCCGGAAGATGTCCGGCGAGAGCTCCGGCCAATCTCACAGCCAAAACAACACACATAAGGAGGAACAAATGGCCGATTCACCTTCCATTGGGATCGAGAAACAATCTGTCGGCTGGGCCATCGCGCTGAGTGTTATATTGATCCTCGCCGGCTTGCTGGCGATTGTTGTTCCGCTGGCCGCAGGGATCGGCGTGGCAATTGTTATCGCCTGGTTGCTGGTGCTTGGCGGCGTGGCGCACCTGGCCATTGGCTGGCACATCCGTTCAAGCGGAGGCCTGCTCTGGCAAGTTCTTCTGGGTCTGCTTTACCTCGGCCTGGCGGTTTACATCCTCGTTTGGCCGGTCGCCGGCCTCGCCTCGCTTACGTTCCTTCTTGCGTGCTACCTCTACCTCAAGGGCATTCTTGTGTTGATTCTGGCCTTCCGCATCCGCCACATCGGAGGCGCCGGCTGGCTATTCTTCGATGGCGTCATCGCCCTGGTTCTGGGTTCAATGATCGGCCTCAGCTGGCCGTCAAGCAGCGAGTGGGCCATTGGAACCCTGATCGGGATCAGCATGATCTTCGCGGGGTTCAGCCGGCTTCCGATGGCGATTGCAGCGCGGAAGCTGGTTGCGAAATCCGCATAGGCTGCCTCACAGCTGCTCGAGCTTCTGCGACTCCAGAATCGTTCGACCCGGAGAGGGCGGCCAACTGCCCGCTTCTCTCGACGCAACTGATCTGTTTGGTGCACAAGTTCACCTTGGGAGACAGGATGCTAAATCCGGAGTCGCGTGAGTCGAGCCGGGCGCAGGATTGGCAGCCCGACCTTCTTCTGAATCCCTTATCGATTCTCGCGTGCTAGACTGTGCACGCATTTCAAGCCCGTGTCCGCCGGCATCTTAAAGCGAGATACCCTTGACCGATTCGGCACTGGTTCGGAGACTGCCATGCCCCACTCACCTACAGATCGAACGCTCTATCCCTCTCTCACTCGTCGCCGCTTTCTTTCGACAGCAGCGGCTTCAGTTGCCGTTTCAACCAGTCCCTTTCTGCGAGCAGCCCGTGTCTCGGCTTCCGATCGCATCACGCTTGGTGTCATCGGCTGGGGCATGATGGGCCCAGCGAATACCAAGGTCTTCCTCACGTATCCCGATTGCCAGGTCGTCGCAGCCTGCGACATCGAGACGAATCACTTGCAGGCGGCGCTCGACACCATCAATGGCCACTACGGAAACAAGGACTGTGCCTCCTACCACGACTACCGCGAATTGCTGGCGCGCAGCGACATCGACGCCGTAATGATTGCCGTCCCCGACCACTGGCATGCGCTTCTAGCCACTGAAGCGGCTACCCGCAAGAAAGACATCTATGGCGAAAAGCCCTTGGCGCGAACCATCGCCGAGCAGCAGGCCATCGTGAAAGCTGTGCAACAGAACGGCGTTATTTGGCAAACCGGCTCCTGGCAGCGTTCGCTTCCCACGTTCCACAAAGCCGCGGAAATTGTCCGCAATGGCCTCATTGGCAACGTCACTCATGTCGAGGTTGGTCTTCCCGGCGGCCATCACGACTTCCCAAACACACTGCCCGCTTTTATCGGCCGTCTTTCCTCGCTTCCCGAAAAGACCACCAATCCTGCAACGGTTGTCCCCGGCACTCCCGCCTGGAATCTCGCCGTCACAGATCCTCCTTCGACTCTCGACTACGACCGGTGGATCGGCCCGTCCAGGATGGAGCCCTACATCGACGTCCGGGTCTACCAGAACTGGCGATGGAACTACAACACTGGGGGTGGGCAGCTTCTGGATTGGATCGGGCACCACGGCGACATCGCCCATTGGGGTCTCGGCTTCGATGAGACCGGCCCCTCGGAAGTGAGCGCCTTCGGCGAATTCCCGCCATCCAACGCTATCTGGAACAGCGCGACCAAGTACACCATCGAATGCACCTATCGCAAAGAAGTCACGGGATATCCCAACGACGTCGTGATGACCATCGCAGGCGGCTCTCCGGCCATCAACATGGGAACAAAATGGATCGGAAGCGATGGATGGGTGTGGGTCGATCGCAGCGGATTTGATGCCTCCAACCCCGAGTGGACCAAGGGAGATTCTCTTCCCGAAGACCAGCGCAAGATCAAGCTCTATGTCTCAGAGGAACATCGGCGCAACTTTCTCGATTCCGTCCGATCCCGCAAACCGACCATCGCACCGGTCGAAACTGGGCACCATTCCACGATCCCCGGCCACCTCGGCCTTATTTCCATGCTCGTGGGCCGCAAAATCCGCTGGGACGTGAAGCGGGAAGTGATTCTCGACGATCCCGGGGCAAGCGAATTGCTTTCACGGCAGTACCGGGCGCCTTGGAGGCTCGCCTAGCGAGGCCGTGCCCCAGATCGATATAGACCGATACAGAATGGACTTTGGACGTCTCTTCTACGGTCCCGTTCCGGCCCAATAATTGGCCCGCGCCACAATCCGCGCCCCATAATCCTCAACCGTCCGCACGCGAATCGTATGCAATCCCGGCTTCGGATCCGATGGGCTGAACGTAATCAGGTACCGGTTGCGCGCATCCCGCGCCGCCGTCATCACCCGCGCCTCAAACGCCTTGTCCCCCAGAAACATCGTGTACTCGCCGCCGCTCTCCATCGCCACTTCTCTGGCCACATTCTTCTTGAAAGCCATCACTGCCATTACCAGCGCCGATTCCAAACTCATCGTCCGGTCTTCGCCGCTATCCTTCACATCGTGCCCCAGCTCCGCCAGCGCCGGCGAAAACGAAACGCTCAGCACCAGAACATCCGACTCGCCAATCTTCCTGATCAGCTGCACCGGCTTGGTGTGCTTGCTGCCATGGTCGCGCTCCTCGCTGATTAGCAGCAGTACGCGCCGGTACTCCTTGGGCTGCGACTCGAGCAACGTCACCGCGTAGTTCACCGTGTCCAGAATCGCCGCTCCGCCATCACCCGGCTCGAGCCGCGTCAACTCCGCGTTTACCTGGTCGCTTGAGGGCGTGAAGTCCTGGATCAAATGCGGCGCGGAATCGAATCCCACCAGCGCCACCTGGCTCCTCGGATCAGAAAGAAACACATCGAGCAGCGGTCCCAGCCTGGCCAGCTTGTCAAACTCCAGCACGCTCGTGCCACCCTGCTCGACTGCAACCAAAAGTGCCACAGGCGCCGTGTCCATCTCCGGCTGCACCTTGATCTTCTGCGGCACGCCGTTATCTTCGAGCACAAAATCGCCCGGCTTCAGCCCGTAGAGAATGCCTCCGTCCTTCTTTTCCACCAGCGCCGGCACCAGGACTTCAGTGGTTGTCACGCGCAAACTCGCCGCTCCGCCCTGCGGAACCGGCATGGGCGCGGGCGGCTCAACCGGCGGCAACTGTTGCGACCAGCAGAAAGCCGCCAGCAGGAGAAATGCGCGGACAATATATGTGGAGGAAATACGGCTGCTCATGCGATACAGGGTTCCAGTTTAATGGATAGACGCGTCATCCCTCACGATGGCACGTTGCCCCGCACCATCTACTTAACTTGCCGCACGAACTCGCGGCGGCGCTCCGTCAAACGCCCCGCGCAACGCCCAGAACGCCTCGGTCGGCCGATCGTCGTCGTCAAATGGCAGCGGTCCCTCGCTCCAGATGTCCGGGAATCGCTTCATCCTTTGATCCGGCTCGTTGACCCACGAGTGTCCGCTCGACAATCCCCACGTCAACAGCATCTTCACGCTCGGGTCGGCCAGCATCAGCGAAGCATAATCGCCGTAGACCTTCGCCGTCGCTTGATCGCGCCCCGCTTTCCCGCCATCAATCCTCGCGCTCACCACGTCCATCTCCGTGATGTACACCTCGAGCCCCAGCGCCGCCACTTCCTTCAAAAACTCGCGCAGCCCCGCGCCCGGCTGCTCACCCGCCGCGTGCAAATGGCTCTGCACGCCCAATGCGCCAATCGGCACGCCGTTTGCTTTCAGCCTCTTCAGCAGCGCCAGCACTTGCTCACGCTTGGCCGCTTCATCCGGCGCTTCCGTCTCGATTCCGTAATCGTTGTACGTCAGCTTCGCCTGCGGATCAGCCTCCGCAGCCGTGCGAAACGCCAGTTCAATGTACTCCGGCCCGATCATCTCCAGCCACGGCCACTTGCGCAACCCATCCGGCCTTCCGTCCTCAAGCCAAATCGCCTCATTCACCACGTCCCAGCTTTGCAGCCGTCCGCGAAAACGACCTGCCACCGTGCGAATGTGGTCAATCAGAATTTGCCGCGCATTATCCTTGTTCACCGTTTTCGTGAACCACGACGGCAGCCCCTCATGCCAGCACAGATTGTGCCCCCGCACTACCTTCCCCGTCAGCAGCGCAAAGCCCATCATGCGGTCGGCTTTGCTAAAGTCGAACCGGTCCGCCGCCGGCCGCAGCGCAAACCACTTCATTGCGTTTTCCGCCACCAGGATCCGCGTCTGCTCAACGAATAGCTGTGTGTACGCGTCGTCGGTGTGCCCCAGAGCAATGCCTTCGATATCCAGCAGCTCTGGATCGACCGCCGCGCCGAAAAGCAATCCCCTCGCCGCCGCATGAGCGCCCAGGGAATTCGCCCCGGTCACTTCCGGCGCCGACGCATTCTTCAGGCGAAGCCGCTTATCCCTGTGCCCGAGGGCTTCAAAGGTTGCGAAGCCTGCCGTGCCAGCCACAGCCACTGTTCCCAGCCCCGCCGCGGCCCACTTGCCGAATCCTCTCCTCGTCACCGCTCCGTTGCCAGTCGCCATGCGCACCCCTTCTTGCAGCGCCCAACCGCAGTCGCCTACTGCTTCTTACGCGCTTCCTGATGCTTGGTTCCCGCCCGGCAAAGAAGATTCGCCATTTCCCTGTTCTTTCTACTGGCTATTGGCTGCTCCCGATTCCCTGTCTTGTTCGCGCCTCGCGCTCCAGTTGCCCCGTCCAGGCTAGAAAACGCAATAGCTCCCAGCGCTCAGTCCACATGAATCCCAGCACCGTCTTCGCCGTCAGCGTCTCCGCGCGCTTGCCGGAGTAAGTCTCCACGCGCCAGCGCAGAAATTCGCTCCGCCACGGAGCCAGCCTGTGGCCCCGCGTCGCATTCCACAAGAAACGCAGCGCTGCAAACAAGGAGAATCCTCTCGCCTCAAGTATAGAGAAGACGGCGCAGTCCGCGCCGGCGCGGATTCATCCCTGCAGCTTGCTGAACAGGCTGTTCGACGTCGACTCCAGTTGCGCGATCACGTCTTCGAGGGCTGTCTGTTGCGTTTCCGCCAGCGAAAGCTGCGTTGAGATGGTGGGAAGATCGGCCTGCATCAGATCGGTCTGCGCTGCCGTCAGCTGCGTTTTCTCGCTTGTTACAGCGCCCGACGCCGCGCTCAGTTGCGTGATCGAGCTGTCGACCGTCACGCGCTGCTGGGAAACGAAATTCAACGCCGTGCTCAACGCGGCCGTGTCGCTCGCCGCCTGCTGCGAGTTCACCTGCCCGCTTGAGTAGTCGGCAACAAGCGCGTTCAGTGCACCGAAGACGCTGTTCGTCCCAGCGCCCAGAAAAATCTGATCGCCCGGCAAGTTCAACTGAATCTTCTGCCCGTTGGGCAGCTCGAGAAAATTCACATTCTCGTCGCCGTTGTAGCTCGTTACCGCCGGCGATGTCGCCGCCGAAGTCGAGAATGGCGCCGCAGTCGTCTTTCCCCCCGCAAAAATGTACTGTCCCTGATAGCTCGTATTCGCCAGCGACTGCACCTCGTCCGCAATTCCCGATATCTGATTGGCGACCGATTTCACATCGCTTGAGTTCATCGTCCCGGTGTTGGCGCTCGTGGCCAGCGAGATCGCCTGCGTCAGCTCCGTTACCACGCTGCCCAGCGCCGAATCTGCCACCTGCAACTGTCCTGTCACCAGGTTCGAGCTCGCAGTGAAAGAATCGTCCTGCTGAATCTGGTTGAGCAAGAGCACATTTTCCCCCGCGCCCACCGGGTTCTGGCCCAGCGACGTGATGCTCACGCCGCTCGAAAGCTCCGAGCTCAACTGCTGTTCGCTGGCCTGCGTCTGGTCGAGCGAACCAACCAGATTCGTAATGTACGTCGGATCAACCCGCATTTCTCAAGCTCCTGGCTTCTATCCTCTAGCTTCCAGCTCTTCGGTTTCACCCACTTGTCTTGAATCTTCGGAGCCCTTCATTCTTGAAGATATGAAATAAGTCCCGCCGCTGCACGATGGAGCTAGAAGCTAAAAGCTGCTCTTATGACACCGCCGTCTCCTGGCCCAGATTCAGCGCCGAGGCCATCACGGTGTTCAGCAGCGTGAACACCTGCGAGGCCGCCTGATAGCTGTTCTCGAGCGTCGACATCGCCGCCGCTTCATCGTTCAGGTTCACGCTTGAAAGCGCATTGTTCTGCGTCTGCAACTGGGTCACCGAAGCGTTCTGCGCCGTGTTCTCCGTCTGCACCTCGGAAACAGTCGAGCCGAGCGTGGAAACAAAGTTCGAGTAGTAATTGATCGGCGTCTGTCCATTCACGATCAGCCCGTTGGCGAGGCCCGCCATCGCCACCGCATTGGAGTTGTCCCCGGTCCCGTTTCCCGCTCCCGCCGCCGCAACGTGGCTGGGATCGGTCATGATCACGCTCATCGCCGCCGCGCTTCCCGCCACCTGCGCCGGCTCCTTGAAGATATAGAGCGGATTCGCCGGCGTTCCTGTAACGCCATTCAAATCCGTGCCCGCATTGTTCTCGGCGTTCACCGTGGTCGAGATGCTATAAGCCAGTTGGTCGAGCGAACTGACTGCGCCGGGAATGTCTACGTCCCGTGCCGTCAAATACCCTCCCAGTTGCCCGCCTCCCGATGCCAGTTGCGAAGTAATGTCCGTTCCGCCCAGAAAGAAATCCGTAACGCCATTCACCGTTCCCGTAGTCAGTTGGAAGTTCTGCCCCTCCGAGACCAGCAACTGCCCAGAGATTGTCGTCACCGACAATCCGTTATTCTCCGTGGTCACCTGGTTGATTCCGACGAGTTGCGAGAGCTGGCTCAGGTCCTGCTGGCGCTGATCTTCAAGCGTTCCCGCATCGGAGCTCGGAGAGCTGGACTCGATCGAAAGATTCAGTTGCGCAATTGCGCTGGTCAGCGAGTTCACCTGGCTCACCACGCCCGTTGTTTCCTGGTCGATGGCCGCGCTCTGCCCGTTCAGGCTGCTCGCTGCACTGGAAATGTCGCCGGCCAGCGTCGACGCCGACGACAATACCTGCTCACGCAGCGCGTTGTCGGTCGGGTCGCTCTCGAGCGACGAGAAGGAATCGAAGAAACTGGTGATGTCGCTGCCGATGTCTCCGGCCGTCGCGCCTGACGAGCCCGAATCCGGCGTGAACAACGCCTGCATGTTGTTCAAGGCTGTCAGCCGCGTGCTCGATGCCGAGGCCATTTGCTGCTGCTGATCCAGCCGCTCCTCGAGCACCCGGTCGCGTTGCGACGTCGCTCCTGTCTCGGTTACTCCGTCGCCGACAAGCACGCCGCCAACCGAGATTGGTGAGCTCTCCTGCCAGTCCGGCTTCTCCTCCGTGTACCCGGTCGTGTTGGCGTTGGCCACGTTGTTCGCCACCACGTTCAAAGCTTCCTGGTCGGCGTCCAGTGCCCCTGCCATCACGCTCAACGCGGAGTTAATCGTCCCCATGGACCGCCTCCACTTCAGCACCGGCCTCCGCAACCGTTTCTGCACCGGCGCGGATCAGCCTCTCGCTGTACTCGAGACGCCGCTCGCGCATCTCGCGCAGCCGCCGCATCACGTTTTGGTTGGCGCGCGTCACTGCCAACACTCGGCCGAGTACCGCCATGCCCGGCGCCGCCTCTCGCGCCTGGCGCGCCAGATCGCTCTTTTCTCCGGCGTCCATCGAGTCCAGATCCCGATTCAGTGCCTCGCAGGAGAGCGCCAGCTCCTCGAGCCGCGGCGCATCCAACCGAGCCAGCGCGCGCGAGGCTTCCACCACCAGCTCCTTCAATTCCGGATTCGCCGCCGGCGCCTCAAGCTCCTGCATGCCTCGCGTTCCTCTCCCCTTTGCCCGCCTTCGTGTTTCGTTGGGCTCACGTTTGCGCCGGTTCGTTTCGTCAAGCCAGCTCCGGTTTCTTCAAGCCCGCCCAAGTTTCGTGACGGCCGGAAGGGCCTACGCGCCGCTCAGCATCGCGTCAACCAATTTCGAGGCCACCGCTGCAGCTGGCACATCGTAAGTTCCCGCCGCCAGCGCCGATTGAATCGATGCAACCTTTTCCGTGCGAACGCCCTCGTCCGAGAGGGCCTGCGAGACCTCATTCCCCGCGGCGCTGAACGTCGCCCGATCGGAATCGAATCCGCTCCCGCTCGTGGCCGTGCTCCCTTTGGACTGCGGCGCAGACTGGGGCGTCGGGTTCACTCCCAAGAGTGACCTTAAACCGTCCAAACTATTGCGAATATCCATACGTTTTGCTCCTTGCTGGGTCTATCGGCCTCTCTGCTAATCACTCTAGTCATTCAGGAGTTCTCATCACGGTATTGCCGTGCAGATTTCTGGTTACCTTCCCGTCTCCGTGCTGGTTACCGGAGTGTGAGAGCTCTTTAACAATCCGATCGGCAATTCCAAAACCGCCGCGCTCGCTCAGCGCCTGCCCCAGCGCCTCGGACGCAAACTCGCCCAACGCTCCAGTTGAGCCCGAACTTGACGTCGCACCCAGATCCGAGTCCCCATCTTCAGCGCCTGTCAGCGCATCGCCGGCCATCATGGGGTGCAATAACTCCTTCATCATCTGCCCTTCAAACTCGTGCGCTGCCCTTACCAGCCGCGGCGATGGCGTCGCTTGTGCGCCAGATGCGGCGGCGTTTCCGGCAATCGATCCAACCTGCATTGTTACCCTCAATCTCCTGTTTCCCGCCTTGTCCCCAATTGCCCGGTACCCGTCTTCTCCGTCCCTTTCTCTCTCGATCCCTTGGTCTCTGCCTCACAGCACCTCCAGATCGGCGTCCAGCGAGCCGGCGGCCTTCATCGCCTGCAGGATCGAGATCACGTCCCGTGCTCCCGCTCCGGTTCGCTGCAATTCCTCGACCAAATCCTCCACCGTAGCGCCTTCTTTCAGCTCGATGCGGTTCACCGGCTTGTCCTGGGCCTGCACTGCGGTCTGCTCCATTACCTGCGTCGTCCCGGACGATATTGCGTTGGGCTGCGAGACTTCCACTTGAGTGATCACGTTGATGCTCAACCCGCCGTGCAGAATCGACACCGGCTGCAGCCGCACCGTGCCTCCAATCACAACCGTTCCCGTGCGCTCGTTCACCACCACGCGCGCCCGCGGAAAAACTTGAATGTCAAGTTCCTCCACTTTGTCGAGCAGTTCCGCCACATCCTCGTCGGGCTTGACCGCAATCTCCACGCGCCGGCTGTCGATTGCCTTTGCTCGCGCTGAGCCCAGCGCCTGGTTGATCGCATCCGCCATCTGCTCCGCGGTGTGAAAGTCGGCGTCGTTCAAAATCACGCTGACAGTTCGCATCTGCTTCAAGTCGAAAGGCGACGCCCGCTCCACCATGGCGCCGCCCGGAATGCGCGCCGTGGTGGGATGATTCATCTGCTTTGAGCTGCCGCCCGACGCGGCCGTGTAGCCTCCCAACACGAGGGCTCCCTGCGCCTGCGCGTAAATCTGTCCATCCGGCCCGTAAAGCGGCGTCATCAGCAGGATTCCGCCTTCGATCGACCGCGCATCGCCGGCCGAGGACACCGTAACGTCCACCTTGTACCCCGGCCCGCTGAACGGGGGCAGCGTGGCCACCACAAACACCGCCGCCATGTTTTTCACCTGCATATTGCTGGCGCTGTTCGATCCCGTTTGCGGAACGGTGATGCCCATCTTCTCGAGTGCCGAAACCAGCGTCTGCGCGGGAAAGACCGTCTGCGAGCTGTCTCCTGTGCCCTTCAAGCCGACCACGAGCCCGTAACCCACCAATTGGTTGTCGCGAATGCCTTCGATGGTGGTCACATCCTTGATCCGCGACTTCTGTCCGGGCTCTTCGGGCTGAACCAGAGCGATCGACAAAAGCCATACCGCGGCCACCGCCATCCACCACCAGAACATCCGGCTCTGCCGGAGTGGCAAGCGGCGGTGTCGAGCTCTCCCGACTGCAAAGGCAGGCCGCTTGACTATCCCCTGCCCCTCGATCGCACTCTCCGGCACGTGATTCATGTCAGAACACCACCAGCTTTTCCAGCAAACGCACCAGCGGATTCGACCGGTAGGTTGAGTCGTTCACAATCCCGTTGCCCGTCACGTCGAGCTCGAGGTCGGTCATGGCCGACGAAAGCACCTGGTTCTGGTTGCTCACGTCTTCAGGCCGCACCAGGCCGCGCAGCGTGATCAGTTGCGTCTGCTGCGAAAAGGTGATCTGCCGCGTCGCCTGCACCACCAGCATCCCGTTGGGCAGCAGATCCACCACTTCGGCGCCGAAAGTTGTCGCCAGGCTGGAGTCGGTGGTGCTCTGCCCCTGCGCCGTCAGCCCTGACGAGGCAGTCGCGCCGACCAGGTTCTGCAAAGAATTGGAAGCCTTCAGCGCGCCGAAGAGCGAAGTGACTCCGGAGTTGGCATTCGAAGCCCTTGAGTTCTTTACCTGGCCGTCAGTTGAAGCCGTCAGGCTTTCGCCCACCACAATCATCACCACGTCGTGAATGCGGAAGGCCTTCACATCCGTGCCCAGGCGCACCAACTGGCCATTCGGGCTCCAGAGCGATCCCGGCGTCCGCACCTCCGCCGCCTGCTGGGCGCGCACCCTCCCGATATAGGCGCGCAAAGCCTCCTCCGGCGGTGTCGCCTTGATCGCAGGCACTGCGGGCTTAGGTTTCTTCGCCCAGGTCCCGGCCGGCACAGCCAGAAGCGCGCCTACAACCACTGCCACCGTCCAACTCCTCTTCACGGTTGCGCCTCACTCTCCGGGGTCATCTCCGCCCTTCCCGCCGCAAGCGCCACCACGCGCAACACCTTGCCGCCAATCTTCAACCGCGCTTTGAACTCAGCCCCAACCGCCGCGGACCCGAGCGCCACGGCTTCCAATCGCGCATCGATCACTGAGGTGTGTTTCTCCAGGATCACCGCGTCGCCTGCATGAATTACGGGACGAACTGGAGCGGCGGTCGGGCTCTGTGTGCGTTTCCGCGCCGGCGCTCCCTCGATTCCGCCCGTCAAACCCGCCTTTCCCGTCTCGATCCGCACCATTCTGCCCGGCCCTGCCGGATTCTTCGTGTCACGAACCAGCAGCCACCGGTCTCCCGACGCGGAATCATCGATCTCCCGGATCACCTGGCCGAGCCGTTGCTCAACCGGCGGTGCGCCGGCGGTCGCGTTCTGGCCAGCAGCCGGCAGCGCCGCCACAGCCGCCAGTACCGCAAGTGCCGCCCGAATCATCGCACACGCCGTCACCCTGCCCATCCCCCCTCGTCCATTCCTCAACGATTGCATGCAAATTAGTGCGTCATATTATTGACTTCGGAATACATATCGTCTGCCGCTTTTATGACCTTGGAGTTCGATTCGTAGGCGCGCTGCGCCAGCACCATCTGCACAAACTCGGTCACCACGTCCACATTTGAGTTCTCTAAATACCCCTGCTGTAGGGTTCCCATCCCTTCGGTCCCGCCGGGGTTTCCCAGCACCGGATCGCCGGAGCTGAGCGTGGCCGTCAGCAGGTTGTTGCCCATGCTTTCGAGGCCGCCGGGATTCGGAAACGTGGCCAGTTGGATCTGGCCCAGCTGCGAAGGGTTCTGCTGCCCGGCCAGGGTCGCGTTTACGACGCCATATTGTGTGATCGTCACTGCGGTAGCATTCGACGGAATCGTGATCGTCGGAATTAGCGGGTCGCCATCAGTAGTCACGATCGTGCCCTGATTGTTCAGGTGGAACTGGCCGGCGCGCGTGTATGCGATGGTACCGTCGGGCCGCTGCACCTGATAAAACCCCGCGCCCTGGATGGCCGCATCCAGAGGGTTGTCGGTCTCGTTCAGCTCGCCCTGGGTGTTAATGACCTCGGTCGCCGCCGACTTGGTTCCGAGGCCGATCTGCAGTCCCGCTGAAACCGTATTCTGACTCTGCGCCGCGCCGGGGGTCACCATGTTCTGGTAGATCATGTCCTGGAACTGCAGGCGCAGTTGCCGGAAACCCGTCGTCGACGAGTTGGCCAGGTTGTTGGCGATCGTGTCCAGATTCATTTGCTGTGCGCTCATGCCGCTGGCGGCTGTATACAAGGCTCGAATCATTTTTCCCCTCGTTTTTTCCCGGTCCCCGTTTTTGGGGTCTTGGACTCATTCATTGGGAAGTTTCTTCCCTTCTTGGACTAAACTTTCGGCAGATCTTCGGTGGCAAACTTGTTGAACTCCGTGTGGAAGACAGTCAGCGCCCTCTGCATCATCTCCGCCTGTCGCTGCATCACGATCAAGTTCAGCGATCCCTGGACAACGTCCTGATTGGCGGCCTCAAGAGCGCCTTCATGCACCGCCGCATCTTTGGCCGCGACCGGCGTTACACCTCGCGGCGCTACATAGCGGTTCGCGCCTTCGGGCGTGAGCTCTGTTCCGGCAGGAAAGCTGACGACGCCAACAGCCGCCACGGCGCCGCCCGCCACCGAAACCGTTCCATCACCGCCCACCGACACTTCGCCCGGCGGAATCACGATCGGCTGGCCCGCCGCAGTCAGCACCGGCTCATCGGCCTCGGTCACCAGCTGCCCGCTCTCGGTGCGATGGAAACTCCCGTCTCGTGTGTAGCGCACGCCCTGCGGCGTTTGGACCATGAAGAATCCCTGGCCCTCAATGGCCAGATCGAGCGGATTACCCGTTTGTTCGAGAGCGCCCTGTGCCATGCTCAGCCGGTCGCCGCCGAGCAGGCCGTAGTTGTTCACCGTCTCGCCCAGCTGAGAGTCGAATTGCGAGCCGGGCGCATCCGGCCCCAGCAGCACGGAGCGAAAGAACTCGCGCTCGGCGCGATACCCCGGCGTCTGCGCATTGGCCAGATTGGCCGCCGCCGTGTCCAGCGCCTGGGTGCGCGCCACCAGGCCCGTCATCGCCGCATAATAGCCGCTGTCCATACAGGGGAATCTCTGCAGAAAGAGAACCGAAAAGGGGTGGAAAAGATTAAAGGGAATTAGTGTGGGAGGAAACCAATCCGCTTCAAAAGCGCCCTCTAGCTACTAGCTCATCGAGCCGGACTCGGAGGCGCAGCCAATCGGCAAACTCGCTCGCCAGTTCCCAAGTCGCCTTCTGGTCCATGCCGCAGCCGTCTACTCAGCATGGCCAGCTAGAAGCTAGCAGCTGGTCGCTCGTAGCTAGAAGCTGCGGCCTGTTCTTCTATTCCCTACTGGCTATTCCCTATTCACTGTTCTACTGCAGTCCGTCGCAGACGATCGTGACCTCGAAGACCTGATCATCGAATCGATAAATGTGATGAATCTGAAACTCCGGGGCCTGCACGTGCAGGTTGTAGTCACGGCCGGTTATGACCGCGGGAACCGAGAGCCCGGTATTTGCCGCCAGTTCCGGAACCTTGCCCTTCCACGCCCCGGCGAGCATGTTGCAGATCTCGCCGATCCCGTCCTTTACTGTGTCGTCGATTCCGGTGAACTCCATTCCCGTCATCTGCGCGGCGATCTTTATGGCCGTTCCGGCGCCCGAACGGAAGACGCAGGCGCCACTCAGGATTCCGCCAAATCCCACCACCGCCGTCACCGACTCCTTGTCCACGACAGCGGGTCGTGTGTCGCGCTTGCACTCAAACCCCAACATCGTCCGGAAGACTTCTTCCACACTCCCATCCAGATTCCGTGGATCGGAGACCTGTTGCACGGATTCACGCAATGAAACCGCCATCGTACGCTCCCTTGAACTTTCGCAACCTGGAACTTCGCAAACTGAACCCGCGCCACCCGAATCTGCGCAACCCGAACCCCGGACCCCCTCGCACCCAGCCTCCGCGCTTGCGACCTCTCTGTTGCCGCCACTCTGCCCGCCCGAGACAGCGGAACGCACACCATTCAACAGCACGGCACCCTCCCGTCATCCTTCGGCGCACGCCGGCCCCGCGTGACCAGGTCCAGAGCAGCCATGTTGCCCCCTAAGCCGCGCGCACCAGCGGCAACACGCGCTCCTTCACCTGCTCGGCGGTGAATGGCTTGCGAATGTAGCCCTGCGCTCCGGCCTGAATGGCCTGCTTCACGTGCTCCTCGCTCGATTCGGTGGTGATCATCACCACGGGAACTCCGGGAGCCAGATTCTGCGCGCGAATCTGGCGCAGAAACTCGAGGCCATCCATGGCGGGCATGTTGATGTCAGAGAGGATCAGGTCTACCGGTTTGTCCTTCAATACTTCCAACCCCTCGGTGCCGCTGCCCGCCTCATGCACAACCAGCGACTCCAGCCCGGCCTGGCGCAGGGCCCGCTCCACGATCTTGCGCATCACCGAGGAGTCGTCGACAATCAGCGCTCGAATCCCGCTCATGCCCAAGCCCCTCCACACTCTGATCTATCGGCGCTCGGGCTCCATCCTT